>JAESFO010000320.1_pt1 | contig 70291 bp, 48 predicted proteins | sample 9269421 | NCBI WGS metagenome assembly JAESFO01 (sample SAMN14502839, study PRJNA617101) | algae metagenome | isolation source: Nostoc desertorum CM1-VF14 and co-occurring heterotrophs from rocky... | place: USA: Clark Mountains, San Bernardino, California | collected 2000-06-05 | reverse complement strand
TAAGCTCATCCATCTTTTGCCAAGTAATACACGGGAGAGGTTTTAGCAGATCCATAATCCTATTGTTTCCTTACCCAGTCTGGCATTAATTCCTCTCACCCTTTAAAAATGAGCGAACGTACAGTCAATACTTTTGAATTTGTGTATTTTCAACTCCCAATTGGGTCTGGGGTAAAAAGGTTTTTTCTGTCCCCAATACAACCTGCCCCTTATCACGAAAAGGGGTTTTATCTTCCCTTTTCCCATTAACCGAGCAGTATTGGACTACAACACCAATTTACACATTCGGGCAGTTCACCATAGCTGACAAAATGTTTGGTTTTATTAAGAAGTGTAAAGTTATGTTACAGTTAGTTACGAGTCGGGAGTTGCTCGCAACCGGCATCTGACAACAAACTAATTTACCCAACATTCCCACAGAACTTACAAAATGACTCTATCGACTCGTCCCGATCTAACTTCTGCCGATCAGGTACTGTCATCTTTAGCAACTGGGCAACAGCAAACTGTAACAGAAGCCCAAATGATGCAGGCTGTGCGTACTTTGCTGATTGGATTAGGAGAAGATCCAGACCGTGAAGGACTAAAAGATACTCCGAAAAGGGTGATGAAAGCCTTACAGTTTCTCACAAAAGGATATCATGAATCTTTGGATGAACTGCTAAACGGAGCAGTATTTACAGAAGATGCCAATGAAATGGTATTGATACGGGACATCGATATTTTTAGTTCCTGCGAACATCACATTTTACCAATTATTGGTCGTGCTCATGTTGCTTACATTCCTAATGGCAAAGTAATAGGATTATCTAAAATTGCCCGTATTTGCGAAATGTATGCACGACGTTTACAAGTTCAAGAACGTCTGACCATACAAATTGCTGACGCTTTACAAGGATTACTCAAACCTCAAGGGGTAGCAGTGGTAATAGAAGCAACGCATATGTGTATGGTAATGCGTGGTGTGCAGAAACCCGGTTCTTGGACTGTTACTAATGCAATGCGCGGTGTTTTTGCAGAAGATATGCGGACTCGTGAGGAATTTATGAATTTGATCCGACACAATTTTAATTTTCATTAAATAACTTCGGATATGAGTATCACCAGTTTTTAAGCTGACGTTTGCCCCTCAAAACCTAAACAGTTTTGAAGGGAAAACTTTGGGATCTTCAGGCTAGATTTTGAGGAACCATCAGCCTGTTATAGTTTGAGTGATTTTCACCAACTTACTTACCTAATACCAAACTATCAACAGATACAGAAAAAGTGGGGATAATGATAGGTTGAGAGGATAGAAAATAAATAATAACCCATTGTGAATAATTCAGTATTAATTACCCTTCCCCTATTAGCGTGTATAGTTCTATCGCCAGTTAGCAAAGCTGATACCGCCCAAAGCTCGACCAATCATGCCATCAAGATGTCTTCATTTAACCTCAGTTCCCAAAAATGGAAAAACCGTTTGCTAATAGTCTTTGCATCGTCTGTTGATAACCACATCTATCAACAACAAATGCAACTATTGCAAAAGCATAACAGAGGTTTTGCAGAGCGGGATTTAGTTCTCGTTCAGGTTTTGGCAACAAATGAAAGCTATGCCAACAGACAGCCAATAGATGAGTCTTCTGCTGCCAAGTTGCGCGAGTCCTTTGGGGTTGACAAAGAAAATTTCCGCGTGATTTTGGTGGGTAAGGATGGTGGTGTTAAGCGAAGTGATGCTACACCAGTGCAGGCGACAGCAATTTTTGAGGAAATCGATGCTATGCCCATGCGTCAGCAAGAAATGCAAGAGCGACGCAGGAAGTAGGCGTTGCAGAACAGTGGGATGAATTGGGGCAAGCAGGGGAGGCAGAGGAAGCAGGGGGGCAGGGAGCAAGGGAGAGGGTTTACAGCTTTTATTACCATGAAAATGGTGCAATTTAAATGACCATTAGCTCTTTTTAAGTGTAGGCATCTGGATGCGAGCCATCCGAAGCTTATGGTTTTCCTGGGTCGTATTTAGACACGTCCAGCCTATCAGCACGCGCTGGAGTGCGGCGGTACTTACGAGCTTCTAAGTTAAGCGGAAGGCTCTGAGCATGGGTCTAATTCCGCATCAGCCTTAGTTAGCTATGGGGCTTATCAAGAAGCAGAGGAGAAGCCACCAAATGGTACAACTCGTGATATTCCTGATACGCTTTACTTGCACTGTAAGATTTAATCGGATAATTTAAGCGATCGCAATTGTTTTTTAAGGAAACCAATGAACAAATTCATACTGAGTTTGCTTTCTTCCCCTATAATGATTAGCTCTATTCTCTCTATGGGAGTAATGCTCAATCAAGCCCAAGCTATAGAGCCACAACCAGAAGCCAACACCACAGACCGTCTATCTTGTATACGCAATAAACATAAAGTGGGTTTAGTATGTGCAAGAGCTTCCGTATTGGCTCAAATTCCTAGTTATCAGCGCGAAATAGAGTTTTCTCAAGAAGATGCTCCCATGCTGGAGTTCAATGACGATGAAAGCAATGTGGCAATCGACTTATTTGGCTGCGATTGTCCTGCTTGTATAAATTCTTTACGTCAGATGCGCGGCGCGACACCCTTGGTATATTAGGATTTTGCAAATATACCTTTGTTTATAAGCAACATTCCCAAACTTTAGTGAGGGCATAACAATAACATTGTTATGCCCTCACTAATATGTTGTATTCAAAATAATTACGCTGATTTTTCCACTCGCAAACCAAAGTAGGTCAAAACAAGCTCAGTGGAACCACTATTGACAACTTCATGTACTTCTCCCGGTTCTATCGCCACGCAGTTCCCTGGAAGCAGGGGGTATTCTGTACTATCAATATGAATTACTCCCGAACCAGCTTCTACAAAGAATACTTCGCACATATCTTGATGCGCGTGTGCTGGTGCGGTTTGTCCAGGGGCAAAACGTGCTTGAGAAAAGTTAGTCAGGTGAGGCAAATCGCCAAAGCGTAGCATCACCTTTTTCTTGATTTCGGCATTGTGAGAAACAGATTCTTCTGGCAGGTTTTTCAGAGAAGTAGTAATCATTCGGGCCTTAAATCGTTGGATAATTCCACAATACCCCTAGAGCCATCAATCCTTACCCGTTGACCATCTTGCAGTAGCCATGTAGCCCCTTTAACATCCATCACTGCGGGAATCCCATATTCACGAGCCACGATCGCACCGTGAGAAAGCCGTCCACCAACTTCAGCAATTAAGCCTCCAGCCCTTAATAGCAAAGGGGCCCAGCCGGAATCTGTGTAAGGTACTACCAAAATCGTATCTCGATCAATGTCTGGCACATCTTGTAAATTTCGCAACACCTTCACTCTGCCTTCAGCTTGCCCGTGGCTGGCCCCAATACCTTGTAAAAATTGGTCAGAGTAGAGGGCAGAGGGAGCTAATGGGTGAGGGGGTGCATTGCCGTACACTAAAAGAGGTATTTGAATGAACTCGCTATCTTGGACAAATTGCGATCGCCTTGATTCCACTAACTCATCCAACTTCTCAATTAACTTGGAATCTCCATCCACAATTAAACGCCGCACTTCATCAAACTCTAGAAAAAAGATATCTCCCGTTTTCTGGAGTAAGCCGGACTTTAACCAAATTTTCTCTAAAGCTACAAAACTCCAGCGCAATTCAGCCAAAAGCCGGGAATAAACTTCGGTAACTCGTCCTTTTATATCTACACGGCGTTGCACAAATCCACGTTTGCGCTTACCCGCAAAAATGCTATTAATCGCGTCTTTAGCGCCTGATTGTGGTTCGTTACCCTGCATTAACTGCACAAACATTTGCTTAATCATCTGGGGATTTTCCCGCCAGGTGGGAACGGAAATATCAGTTCCCACTTCACTTAAATAGCCGTAATCCTGAAGCAACTCGTCAAATTCTTGCAGGATCTTTTCTCCGTCTGGGGTTTGCTTTAATTGCTCAAATACTTGCTGTGGCTCAAACTCAAGCAATACTTGCTTGGCATCTGTTGCTATTGCACTCAGCGATCGCAATGCCGCCACCTCTGGAGTAACGCTATTATCAATTTGCCCATCCTTCACCCGAAAAATCGCCTGCCGCAGAGCAGCACTTAAGGGAGCTAAAATGCTGTAATACGTTCCTCGATGCAGCAACTCTAGAATAGAGTCAATTCTTGCTAACAGCTTAACTGGTTCCAAATTCTCTACATTTTCCTGCGCCAACTCCGACAAAGCAGGAATGAAGCGTTTGTGATAATCTTCCTTGAAGTCCTTTTCTAAACTTAATTCCCGCCTTAGCAACTTTCCTAGTCCTGGCAAATTCTCCCAGGTTGACTGCAAGGATGGTTTACTTAATTTAGCTCCTCTGGTTAAAAATTCCAGACTTTCCGGCGGCAATCCCATGCGGATAAAGATATTCCCTAAGAGGGATGCATTGAAGTAAGCTCTGGAATAATGCAGAGTTGCTGTTTCATTAAAATCTAACCCCAAGGCGCGTTCGGCTTTGCCGTTGCCGAAGGCATCGCCCAAAACTAGAGTAAAGAATTCTCCCCAAACTCCACAAGTTAATGGACGATTAATTGACCATGTTAAAGGGTGAATTACTCCGGGGATCACTTCGGCAGCGATTTTGCGTGTCCAGATGGGCAGTAAAGTAGTGATTGGTCGAGATTGTAACACCCATAGAGTTTGACCGTCATAACTCCATTCAATATCTTGAGGAGTGCCATGATAACGTTTTTCGAGTTGATAGGCTAAGTATGCAACTTGCTTAATTAATGCTTGTGGGATTCGTCCTTGACCCTCTAATTGCACAGAGGAAGAATTATCTGTTTCAATGACAAAAGCGCGATATTGTTCTGGTGTTACTTTTCCCGAAACGACTTGTGTCGGGCTGCCTGGAAGGGCTTCAATGATGATCGCATCACCTTGCTGAGTAATGGGATCGCGGCTGAAAGCAACGCCAGAATATACACTTTGGACTTGTTGTTGAATCAACACAGCCATTGCTGTATCATTTAAGCCGCGATCGCGCCGATATTGCACGGCCGATGGATGATTGTAGGAAGCTTGAACTTGAGCGATCGCTGATTGCAATGCCTCTGGGCTGGTAACATTTAAAACTGTTTCATACTGCCCAGCAGCCGAAGCCTGTTCTGAGTCTTCTCCAATGGCAGAAGAACGCACCACTAAAGGAGATAGTTCTGATGGTTGGAGAAATTCTGTCAACCCTCTAGGATCGTCAATTGGGGCAAGTACCCACCCCTTCGGCACTGGATAACCCCAGCGCTTAATTTGAGATAATGTAGCCGCCTTTTCTCCGACAATTGCAGCATCCAACTCTTCATCTAAAGAAACCATCGCGCGATCGCCACGTAAAAATTCCAACATCGCAAGAGATTCTGTTTGTGCTTCTTGGGCTGGCAGATTCATATCATCTGGAATTTTTGCATAAATCCAGGTCATTAAACCAGCCAAGACCACAGCAGCAAAGATTCTGGGGTAATCGCTAATATGCAGAACTATCACAAACAGAGGAAAGAGAAGCAAAACCCCAAATTTGACTACCTGTCTTGATTGCAGAATTGTAAAGCTAATACCTGCAAAGAAAGATACAAATATTGCCACTAATGGGTCATGTACGACAAATCCCCAGACGACATTTGTTGTACCTGCCCCTTTGCCTATCCAGTATCTACCTATTACCAGAGCGATGAGGGCAATCAATTCCCAAAACGATCCCTCTGGGAAGAAAAGGCGGGTGAGTAAGACTGCTGCAATTCCTTTAAAAGCTTCTGACAAGACTGCCAGAATTCCTACAAACCTACCGCCATGATAAAAAGCAGCTGATACACTAATGTTCTTTGTACCAACTTGTGATAATTGCTTACGCGTTAGCGCGTAAGTTATCCATGCAATCAGGGGTAATCCGCCCAAGAGGGGGCAGGCAATTAAAATAACTAAGACACCCCAAGGTTCAAACATTCTGGATTTTGGATTTTAGATTTAAATTTTCCATCTAAAACCTCAAATCTAAAATCTAAAGTTTTTCTGAAATTTTTGATGGTTATAAAGGCGTTTTTATTTACTAGTTCCTGAATGGACACTTGGCTACGACGGAAACCGTTTAAGACAAGTGCCCTTCTAGGTTACTAATGGTTTTAGTTTAGCGCATAGGCAGCTTGCAGCGCCCAAATTATGAGAGCAGCGATCGATCCCAGAAGCAACACGGTAGAGATAGTGACTACTTTTGGGGAATCTGCACCCTCAAATTTCATAATTCCGCGATTTAAGTCGGACATAGCTTTGTAATCCTCTGTTGTTGGAGCATGAAACATTTGTCCGTTTTGATTGTAGTCCTTCTATTTACGGATGATGTTAAATTCCTCCTAATTATTTTGTTTCCGCTTGGGAATTTTTCCATCACCACAATTGCTTAGTTCTTTGGAGGTATTAGTTGTATTTATACAAATGTGGGACCAGGGGGCAAGAGGTGAGAACTTGAAACAAGTCTTTCCCCTTGTCTCCAATTCTCCTTGTCCCCAAGTCCTCTTGCCCAATCCCCAATTCCCAATCTCATCCAATATGTACTAAAATCAATGACTTGAGTCACAAAGAGAGCAATCATGGCATCCATCCGCGAGTTGCACCAACAGCTGGTTAAGAAAGAACGTTCTGCCGTTGAAATTACCCAAGAAGCTTTAGACCGCATTCAAGCGTTAGAGCCGAAATTGCACAGCTTTTTATGTGTTACCGCAGAACGGGCATTAGAGCAGGCGGGTGCTGTAGATGCCAAAATTGCTGCCGGAGAAGAAATTGGGCTGCTAGCAGGCATTCCTGTGGGGATCAAGGACAATTTATGTACTAAGGGAATTCCTACCACCTGTGCCTCCCGGATTTTAGAAAATTTCGTGCCGCCTTATGAATCAACGGCGACGCAAAAACTGGCAGATGCTGGCGCGGTAATGGTAGGCAAAACCAACTTAGATGAGTTTGCGATGGGTAGTTCTACAGAAAACTCTGCCTATCAAGTCACGGCTAATCCTTGGGATTTGTCACGAGTTCCAGGTGGTTCTTCTGGGGGTTCTGCTGCGGCGGTGGCGGCTCAAGAATGTGTAGTTGCTCTCGGTTCTGATACTGGCGGTTCGATTCGGCAACCGGCATCTTTTTGCGGTGTGGTGGGAATGAAACCAACTTATGGCTTGGTTTCCCGTTATGGTTTGGTAGCTTACGCTTCATCTTTGGATCAAATTGGGCCATTTGGAAACACAGTAGAAGATGCTGCGATATTATTAAGTGCGATCGCAGGTTATGATCCCAAAGATTCCACCAGCCTCAAAGTTGCCATTCCCAACTACGCCGCCAGCTTCAAACCAGACTTCAAACCCAGAGGTCAGCTAAAAATTGGCATAATCAAAGAAACTTTTGGTGAAGGTTTAGACTCTGTAGTGGAACAAGCTGTTACCAAAGCAGTAGGCCAACTACAAAGTTTGGGAGCGGAAATTCATATAATTTCCTGTCCCACCTTTCGCTATGGCTTACCCACCTACTACATCATCGCCCCATCAGAAGCGTCAGCAAACCTAGCTCGTTACGATGGCGTTAAATATGGTTACCGCGCCCCTGATGCCGATAATCTGCTATCGATGTACACTCGTACCCGTGCCACTGGTTTTGGTACAGAAGTCAAACGCCGAATTATGATTGGCACTTACGCACTTTCGGCTGGCTATTACGATGCTTACTACCTGAAAGCGCAAAAAGTCCGCACCCTGATTAAGCGAGATTTTGAAAAGGCTTTTGCCGCAGTTGATGTGTTAGTTTGTCCCACATCCCCCACTACAGCATTCAAAGCGGGGGAAAAGACTACTGACCCCTTGAGTATGTATTTAACTGACTTGATGACTATCCCTGTGAATCTTGCTGGTTTACCTAGTTTAAGTTTGCCATGCGGTTTTGATGATCAGGGGCTACCGATAGGATTACAGCTAATTGGCAATGTGCTGCGAGAAGACCTACTGTTTCAAGTAGCTTACGCTTATGAGCAATCCACGACTTGGCATCTGCGTAAACCGCAAATATCTTGAAATTGGGCATGGGGCATTGGGCACTACTTATTTCTCCCTCCTCTTCCCCATTTCCCTCATCTCCCTCATCTCCTCCATCTCCCCCACTCACTGATTACTGACCATTGAGTGTTGACCATTGACTTCTGGAGTCAGAGATTCAGATGCAATTTGTGGTGGATTAAGTATATATAAAAGACCCGTAGATGCAGCTACTAATAATAGAATGTAGGTGAGAACAAGAGGTATGTATGTATTTGATTTGTTGTCTGAATTCTTATGATCATTATGGGAGTCTTGGCGGACTACATTGCTTATAAGAGTATGTGATAAAGCATTTCCATCCAGCCCTAAAACATCTCCATAGCGACGGATGAATCCTTGAATAAAAATAGGCTCAGGCAATTCTTCAAATCGTTGTTCTTCTAAAGCTTGCAAAACACCTGCTCGAATTAGGGTTTGAGCGGCTATTTCTTCTATGCATATAGATTTTTCTTGTCTTACTTGTCGCAATTGTGTGGTTATTTCCTTTAGCTGCTCTACTTGAGCTTGGTTTAAGAGCGTCACTGTCTTCTCCTGTATGGGCTAATTCTACTATTCATATATTGAGAAGACTTAACATTGCATACGTATTTTTACTGAATAATTGATTTTAGGGTAAAATTTTTTGAGAATGCTTGAAATCTAGATATAAAAATGCTAGGGCTGCTCATACTAAGTAATTATTTTGTTAAGATAAACACTTTAATATTCGATAAAAACTTAGGGCATGGAAGTTAATAAGCTGCAATTTTTAATACAAGTATTTTCCCAACTACTATTCTGGAGTGGAATCATTGCAGCAATCGCGTACTGTGCTATCTGTATATTTCTTTTTATTGGGCAACCTCGGTTCATTTTCTTTCCCTCTGCTGTTATTGAAAAGACCCCAGAGTTTTTTAATCTCCCTTACAAAGAGGTTTGGTTACCTGTGCCAGTTAAAGCGGGCAAGGTAGAACATATTCATGGTTGGTGGATAGAAGCCAAGCAACCCAATGCTAAGGTGTTGCTATACTTACACGGAAACGGTATCAATATTGGCGCAAATATAGCTCATGCTAATCGGTTTCATCAGCTAGGGTTTTCGGTATTGCTGATTGATTATCGGGGTTATGGTCGTAGTGAGGGGATGTTTCCCAACGAAAAGCGGGTTTATGAAGATGCATTCACAGCTTGGAATTACTTAATGCAGCAACAAGAGATTCCACCTAGCCAAATTTTTCTTTATGGGCATTCTCTTGGGGGTGCAATCGCCATCGATTTAGCAGTGAAACACCCACAAGCTGCTGGTTTGATTGTGGAAAGCTCTTTTACATCCATCCGCGATTTAATAACTTATCGAAACATGTTTTGGATGTTTCCTGTGGATTTAATCTTGACACAGCGCTTTAATTCCATTAAAAAATTGCCGAAGTTAAAAATACCAGTTTTATTTATTCATGGCGCTGCTGATTCGACTGTACCTTCTTTGATGAGCCAAAAATTATATGCCGTTGCTCCCGAACCAAAGCAACTACTGTTGGTTCCAGGAGCAGATCATAATGACACAGCAATAATTGCCGGTTTGCAATATTTGCAATGGGTAGAGTCTTTTTTTGAAAAAGTATGAGCTAGTAGCTATTCCCTTTGGGTGTGGCTACTGTCATAATACGTATCTTCATAAAGAGTAATATTAAAGACTTATTGCAGATATTATTGGAAATAATCATTAGACTTGTCGCTAAATTCTGCAAAAAAATTACAGATTCATCACCGAAATGAAATATGCTGTAACTATTCAAGCAAACTTGATTATAAGTTTTCGGATTAAATTAGAAGATTTCTAAATACCTTTTATTAGTTACATATGTTTCAACGAGTTTTGATTTGCACAGACTTTTCTGACGGTTTACATCGTCTAAAACATTTTGTTTCTAGCCTTGCGCTTACGGGGATAAAGCAAATAGTTTTTCTGCACACTGTTCCATTATCGGAAAGAGGTATTATTCCACAAGTCGATAGTGAAAAAATAGAACAAGCTCAAACTCGATTAGCAGAAGCTGTTGGCGAAAGCCCCACTGATCTAGAAGTAAAAATAGAAGTTCAATCGGGAAAGCCTGTTGATACTATCCTTAATGTTGCCCAAACCTATCGGTCTCAATTGATTATTTTGGGTTCTCAAAGCCGCAGCTTATTCACGGAAAAATTGGTGGGTAGTACAATGGCTAACTTATCCCGTCGAACACCTATTCCCTTACTGGTACTGCGTCCTCAGTTAATCGGTGCTTATACTTCTGAGGAATTAATACTCCGTTGTCAGCACCTTTTCCGTTCTTTGCTAGTTCCCTATAACGGTACTCAAGAGGCGGATTATTTGGTACAACAAGTAAAGCAATTGGCTCAACAACAATCTGGTAAATATCTACAACAATGCAAGCTTTGCTGGGTTTTAGAAGATACTGGTCGTCGAGAAATACCAAGGAAAATCTTACCACAGCAGGCTGAACAAACTCTATCTCAGATTAAAGCTGATTTGGAAGCGACAAATTTACAAGTAGATATAGAAGTTCGGGAAGGATACTCTGTTACCGAGGTTTTAGAGGCGGCTGCAATGAGTGATATTAGTGCGATCGCAGTGTCTTCAGGAACGATAGGTAAACTCCAAGAATGGTTGGTTTCCAGTTTTACAGCTGAATTATTGCGTTTTAGCTGGTATCCCATACTCTTTTTTCCGAGCCAACGTGGCTAAACCTGTGCCACAGACTTACTAGCCGCTATCACTGTTAATCCATATCATATCTACGGCTGCCACAAAACCCAACTCTTGGAGAGGCTGCGGCCTAAGCGTAGCTATGCCGCAGGCTTTACGGCAGAGCTACGTAACTACCGGAGGCATCGGTTGTAGTTTGGTACAGTTGCTTACTTCAAAAATCTTCATCAAAATTGTATTGCGATATATCGTGATATATTTCGATATATCGTACAGTAGAGAAAGTTGATTTGAGATTGATTTATGTTTAGACACTTTCAGTCACGCTTTAGGGCACCTGCATGGGCAGGAGTTAGTGAAGATGATTTCTTGCTTGTCAAGTCTTGGTTTCAGCATGGCAAACATCATGCTAAACATCATGACAAGCAATTTGGCAATGAAATGTTTGGTCGTGGTTGGGGAGATGAATATCGAACTCGTCGGGGTGACATCAAGTTCATCCTGCTGGAATTGTTATCCGAGCATCCTAGTCATGGTTATGACCTGATCAAAGATGCGGAAACTCGCTATGGTGGTTTCCGTCGCCTCAGTCCTGGGTCGGTGTATCCAACACTCCAATTGCTGGAAGAAGGTGGTTATCTCAAGAGCGCACAGGAAGGCGGCAAGCGGATTTACACGATTACCGATGAGGGTAAACAATTATTGGCAGAACGTTCCCAACAGGATACTTCAGACTCTCCTTGGGATACCTTCAAAAGCTTCGTGAAAGGTAAGCCCCAAGAGTTTATTGAGTTGCGGAATGCTGCAACAGAATTAGCTGCTGTTGTGGTGCAGGTTGCTCGCAGTGGCAATATGGAGCGAATAAATCGGGTGCGTGAGCTTTTAGAGCAAGTTAAACGGGAAATTTACGCGATTCTTGCGGAAAAATAAGTAGAGACGGGTTAACAAATTCATGTCTCTACTTTCGATGTTCTAAGATTTTATGCTTACAAATTAGAAGCGATCGCACTTAAATCTGGTTCAATGAGTGAGTTGAGCAATGTCCACAACTGCAAATCAGTAAAATCTGGAATTGCCATAAATGCACCGACTTCCTGCAATACTTGGGGATCATGGGTGGAGGCGATGCCAATAGTGCGGATATGTGCGCCCACCGCCGCCCGAATCCCAGAGGGAGAGTCTTCTAAAGCGATCGCTTCCTCTGCTGTAATCGCCAAATTATTCAGGGCGACTTGGTAGGGTGCAGGGTCAGGTTTACCTGCTACACAATCATCCGCGACAACAACTGTATGGAAAGCTTCTTTTATCCCCAAAACATCTAGCATAAATTCTGCATTTAATCTAGGAGCATTAGTTACTAATGCGCGTTTTAACTGATGTGTCTCTGTCCATTTTAATAGTTCAGAAAATCCATTTAGCGGTTTGAGATGCGGGGCGAGTTTGCGGAAAAGCGCCTCTTTTTCATCTGCAAATTTTTGCCCTTCTGCTATTGATAATTGTGGCAGAATATCTTTAACAATTTCTGGATTTAGTCGCCCACTAATTCGGGATTTATAAAATGTTTCGTCAATTTCTATGCTGTAATTTAACAGCATTTCTTGCCAAGCTCGGTAGTGTATAGGGTCAGTATTGACAATAGTCCCGTCTAGGTCAAAGAGAATTGCAGCCAGCATGATTTTTGGGTAAAATGTAAATAATTGTTAACTTAATTTAAATAGTTTACATTGTTTTTTTGTCCTTATACAGCGCAAAAAGCTATAAATTAATCTGCTAAATCCTAAAATCTATACTGGATAGGGCATATAAGCGCAGACAGGTAGAGCCTCTCAACAAACTGCCGTATAATTGATAACCTTCAACGTAAGCAAATGCTAGCCGATCCAAACTTTTTTCGCGTTGATGATTTACTAGTGCAGATTTACAACTCTGAAGTCGAAATGGCCCAGGATGTTGCCGAAATCGCGCAAAAGCATTTACAGTCAGTTCTCAAGCAACAGGATACAGCTGCTGTATTGTTAGCAACAGGTAACTCCCAACTCAAGTTTCTTGATGCTTTAATTGCGTTGGGTGGTGTAGATTGGTCACGAATTATTCTGTTCCATCTAGATGAATATTTGGGAATTACTGCTGACCATTCTGCCAGTTTCCGGCGCTATATGCGAGAACGTGTAGAAAAACGGGTTGTTCCTAAGCAATTTAATTATATAGAAGGTGATGCATTGCAACCAGTAAACGAGTGCGATCGCTACACCAAACTACTGCAAGCGCAACCAATTGACTTATGCTGTCTTGGTGTTGGCGAAAATGGACATTTAGCTTTTAACGATCCCTCAGTAGCAAATTTTCAAGATCCTTATAGCGTGAAACTAGTGAAACTGGATACAGCGAACCGTCAGCAACAAGTAAGTACGGGTCACTTTCCGAATCTAGAAACTGTCCCACAATATGCTTTTACTGTCACTATCTCAGCAATTTGTTCAGCTAAAAAAATTATCTGTCTGGCTCCAGAAAAACGTAAAGCAAATGTGGTGAAAGCAATGTTACAGGGTTCTATAAATACAGACTGTCCGGCTTCTGTTCTGCGTCAACAACCCCAAGCGACGTTATTTTTAGATGTCAATTCTGCTAGTTTGCTGCCGTGAAGATGGATTAGGGACTGGAATTAGGATTAGGGAAATAGTAAGATATAATCTTAATAAACACATACTGTTAGCAATATTGAATGCTGCTATCAACAGAAAGTGCATCCCCCTCCTAGCACCAATCAAAAAAAAACCCTAGACCTTTTCTTAGTATGCGGACTCCAAAGTTTAGGGCAACACTGTGTTGCAGTCCTAAAGGAGTACGATGTTAAAGTCAGCGCCATTGACGATGTGCAGTCCGAACATTGGGAAGTCCCAGAAGTACCAAGTTTACTAGAAAAGTTAATCATAGGAGATTGCCGCCAGCCAAGTGTTTTAGAGCAGGCAGGTATAAGCCAATGTCGTTCAATACTTTTAGTGACAAGAAATGAGCGGATAAACATAGAAGCTGCCTTTGCAGCACGCCGACTTAATCCGCACATTCGTCTAATTGTCCGTTCTGACAAACAAAATTTTAACAAACTCTTGTGGGAAAATCTTGGCAATTTTGTTGCCTTTGAGCCTACCCATCTCTCAGCTCATGCCTTTGCTCTGTCAGCCCTTGGCTCTGAAGCTATTGGATATTTCACCTTAGAGGGGCAACTATTGCAAGTGATCAAGCATCAGGTACAAGCGAAGGATAGCTGGTGCAATGGCAAGCCCTTACATAGACTTAATCTTACAACTCGCCGTATATTAAGTCACACAAGTGTTTCATCTGATCCACCCAGAGAATTATTTGGGTTTGACCCAGAAGCAGAAGTGCAGGTAGGAGACACAATCGTTTATATTGATGTTGCATACGAACTAGCCTTATCTGAGCAACATACAAATAAATCTTACCGCCAAAGTTGGCAGTGGCAAGAGTTTGTCCGAGGCATTACAGCAAAGAATCTTAAACAGAAAATAATCCAATTTTGGCAATCTTATTACCAAAGCCAAAATCAAATCCGGCGAATTGCGACAATCTATGCGATTACTGTACTCATCCTGTGGTTTTTTGGAATAGTTCTTTACCGCTTGTATTATCCTGACATCACCCTGCAAGAAGCTTTCTATGCAACAGCAATCTTGCTCTTGGGAGGATACGGAGATTTATTTGGCGGTGTTGAGTTTAGCTTGCAATCAGAACCTTCGGGTTATATCCCTTGGTGGTTGCGGTTCTTTAGCCTGGGACTGACGTTGACAGGTCAAGCTTTTGTAGGAGTATTATATGCACTGGTAACTGATGCTCTTGTCACTTCAAGATTCCAGTTTTTCAATTCCCGTCCTCCAATACCACAACGCAACCATGTAGTGATTATTGGCTTAAATCGCTTGGGATTGAGAGTGGCTGCTCTTTTGCAAGAACTCAACCAGCCGTTAGTAGGAATTCATACTACTACTCTCGACCAAAACACTTTACCAGATATGCCGCTTATTGTTGGCAATGCCACCGAAACATTGGCTAAAGTTAATCTCTCCCGTGCTAAAAGCATCGTTTTAGTTGGGGACGATAACATGGAGAATCTGGAAATTGGTTTGATGGCTCATGCAATGAACCCCGCCACCAGCTTGATTATTCGCTCTCAAGATCGCCATTTTAGTGATAATATAGCCCCTTTGTTTCCCTATGCTCAAGTTCTGTGTGGTGCGGCTTTATCGGCAGAAGTCTTTGCTTGTGCTGCTTTTGGAGAAAATGTTCTGAGCTTGTTTCACTTGAGCGAGCAAATAGTCATGGTGACGGAATACAAAATTGAAGATGGCGATACTCTCAACGGGTTGCTTCTATCTGAAATAGCCTATGGCTACAATGTTGTGCCGATTCTTTACCAGAAATATCAGCGAGACAATTACTCGTTGATGCCCTGGTATGATGTTAAGCTTTATGCTGGCGATCGCTTGATTGTATTAGCCACAAGCATTAGTTTGCAGCGAATTGAATGGGGTGAAATGCTGCCTCGTCTTTGGCAGGTGCAGATTGAAAAAGCTCTGACTGCAAATGCTATTATGTATGGTGCTGAAGAAATAGTCTTGATTACAGGATGTAGTTTTGCTAGTGCTAGGCAGTGGATGAATAATTTGCCTAGAGTGTTGCCAATACTACTTTATAAGCATCAAGCTCAACGTCTTGTGCGTGAGTTAACAAAAATACAAGTTTTGGCAAATGTAATCTTCATTGGGCAAGGCAGTAACTCAACTTGAGCGAACTGGCGTTTCATTGTAGAGGCGCAATAATAAATATATTGTGCCCCCACGCGTATGATCTAAGCCCTGTAATAGCTTGAAATTAAAAGAAACGAAGGTTGTACGGCTCTTACAGTGTTGGTGAATACTATCTAGAACGAGTACCTGTTACTTCATTAGGATCTCTATAAGCCTGAACTTTTTCGCGCTTACCAGTCAGACCTGCTAAACCGGCTAAACCAAGTAAACCTAGCCAACCCCAATCGAAACCGCGATCGCTAGTTCTATCGGCAGTTGTAACGCCTGTATTCCTATTAGTACCTGTTGTGTCAGTGCCTGTAGTCCCAGTGCCTGTTGTGTCAGTGCCTGTAGTCCCAGTGCCTGTTGTGTCAGTACCTGTAGTCCCAGTACCTGTTGTACCAGTGCCTGTAGTTCCAGTACCTGTTGTACCAGTGCCTGTAGTTCCAGTACCTGTTGTACCAGTACCTGTAGTTCCAGTACCTGTTGTACCAGTACCTGTAGTTCCAGTGCCTGTAGTTCCAGTGCCTGTAGTTCCAGTGCCTGTAGTTCCAGTGCCTGAGCCAGTACCTGTGGCATCAGTACCTGAGCCAATGCCTGTAGTTCCAGTGCCTAACCCAGAGCCTGAGCCAGTCCCTGTAGTTCCAGTGCCTAAACCAGAACCTGAGCCAGTGCCTGTGGTTCCAGTGCCTAAACCAGAACCTGAGCCAGTGCCTGTGGTTCCAGTGCCTAAACCAGAACCTGTGGTTCCAGTGCCTGTGGTTCCAGTGCCTGTGGTTCCAGTGCCTGTGGTTCCAGTGCCTGTGGTTCCAGTGCTTGTGGTTCCAGTGCCTGAGCTACTGCCACCACTAGCACCTCCGCTGCCGGAGCCTCCGCTTTGGGCAAAAACAGAAGGAGGTAAGGATACAGAAGCGAAACTCATGGCAAAGACAGTAGCCAAAACAGCTTTAGATAAATCAAAAGGCTTCATAGTCATGGTTCCTTTTACGTTTTAGATTTCTATGGTTGATTGATTTTCAAAACCGATATTGTCTACTCAATCCACTGCTAAATTAGAGGAATGTTGACAATACAGTAGGAGTCTTTCATCTAATTTGTTTTGGAAAAGTTGAAAGCACTTGAAGCTCCCACAACAACTTACTATTCGTCATATTTAAACTAATTCATAATCAGTAATTATTGATTGTATGAGATGATTGTGAACTCATTAGCAGACCCACTTGTTCACAAAAACAAGGAATAATAATATTTATTTTTCATAAACTTACATTCACTTGCATCTTAAATTTATAATTACTTATTGTGAATTATTTTTCCATCCCCTATTCAAGATAGCTGCTAGTGTTTTATCTGGCTTCTACCATAAGAGTATAAAAATTCTATCGCAAGAATTAATTTGGCATTAAACTTAATTGATTAACGTGAAGATAATGAAATTTTTTCGAGCTTGCAATTAGATAAGCATACCTCAAGATAAACACAATCTTCACACTGAGGATTTTTCCCTGGATTGGTACATCCACAGGGAGGGTTTACAAAACACTCAGAAGCATCTTTATGTGTTTGAAATTTTTTGAATATAAAGTACAAAGCTGCTTCTTGTAAGCAAAAAACAAAATCTTTAACCATAAAATTTCTACCAATTATAGCGAATCTAATGATTTGTTAGTTACTTATCTAAATGCATTAACTAAGTATGTAAGAATAAATAAAACTATGCTATGTATTAATGTACAACTAATTAAATGAAATGGCTCCTTATAAATAGATAACAATTAAAGCCATAGATAGAAGATATGACGTATAGCTTGTTTTTCCCAAGAGTTCAGTAAAACCTTTTATTTATCCACATCCACCTACTTAATAAGTACAAGCGATCGCTAAATCAAAAAGTATTTTTGGCTTACTAAATATAATTGCTTTATTTGACATTATTCTTGGTTAAGTTTAAGTTAACTATAATTTTAAAGCTGCCAGATACTATCAACAGTTGAGACTAAATTAAGAATACTCCACAATCCTATTTAACCCAATAGCTTATAAGTTCATACTCCAGATGTGTATTACATTAGACTTAAGGAATATTTTATTGGCAGTTCTAGTGACTGATACAAATTCTTTCCGCTCTGCTTATCAACTGGCTATACGCGATCGCACATAAGCTGATGCGTGCCTAAATTGTATAAACACTCACTATGGCCGTTAACTGTTAGCGGTTAACCGTTATCAGTCATCGGTCATCAGTCTTCATCTAAATGTTCAAGTTAAATGCGTAACAGCTTATTCAGTTGATTACACCTTCTCTTTAGCTGGCGTTGCAATACCGCGCTTAACTAGACTCGCTTCAAGTTCCTTAATGAATTTTAAGTCTTCCTCCAATAGAGGCTGGCTTACAGAGGGATTTTTCTCAAGGAAAGCAAATGCTTGCCGAAATTGACGCGGATTTGCTTTAATTAGCGAGTCAAAGTGACAGGGAATAATCTGCTGAAAATCCCAACTTGCAACTCTATCAGCCCAGTCGAGGACTTGTCTTGGTGCTTGGGGAAGAATGAGGATTTGCAGAATCGGTGCGACAAATGGTCGCCCCTGACCTCGTAAAGCATCGAATGCCTGCTTCCAGGTTTCTTGCCAGCGAAAAGGAAATAAACCAAGGTATGTTTTTAGCGATCGCTGTGGTGCTTTAAGAGCATCACGAAACATCTGTCCGATCGCAGTAACTTCTAGCGCACTTGGACGTAAGTAAAGCGCAAACAATGAAATGCGTTGCCATCCCTTGCGGCGGTTGTCTTCATTGTCCTCGAGCGTCTCCAAGGCGTTTTCCCTTGCATGAAACAGTAGGGGATAAGGATCTAATTGTGTGATTTCTGGTGGGTCTTCCGGTACAGAAAGTATAGAATCGGTTACAAGCAGAGTGCGCGATCGCTTGTGAAATACTGCAACTTCTGCAAAAGATCCTCGTCCCAAATTGATATCCAATATTGCATAGTCAAACTCCAGAGCGAACGGAGCAAGGCTTGAGTCCTCTGGGAGTTCTTGAGTTCGTTTTTGGGGAAAGCCTAGCCAACTAAGCGGCAGATTGAACGGGAAACTCCACTGGTGGGGGGCAACAAAGACTTGTGCTTGAGGAAAGCGGCGAGAAAAGGGACCAACGAAGACTTTATGCTCCAGACCAGAACTGGTTGGCAGTATGATGTACTTAACTTCACCGTGCTTTGCTACCAACTCATTAACTAAGCGGATACACTCAGTCGTTGGGGCAACAGGTGCATAGACCATAAGTCCTCCGGCAGCGAGCTTGACGATAGTCATGCGAATCGGCACGATGGTGTAGAGAATACCGTGAAGCTGATCGAATGTCCAGATAGTGTCAAAAACTATTTCCTTGCGAAGTGTCCGCCGCCTGCCGTAGGGATAGAGTGGGACAGTAGCCCAGAATGGCCATGACCAATCTTTTGCGTGGTTCATCGTCGTTCCATTGTCCTGGCGTGGGCCAGTTGTGAGAGTGCTGTAGTTGCAGCAAGACTGACATAGCACACTTGTCGGGCGAGAGCAACTGGCTAGAATTAAAATTATAACGCATCTTAACGTAGGCGATCGCTGTGCAAAAGCTCTCACACTGCCTCTACGGTGTAGCATTCGATGACCTACACCGCTACCAACAAATCGCACACCACAGACATACACCCACTAAGGGACTTCCAAATAAAAAAATAATCAATCGCTTTGGTGAGCAAGGGAAGCAGGAGGAGAAGAAATCGGATAGTCCTAATTAGACGCAGGAATTAAGTAATATCATATCCGGCAGATTAGTTATAATTCCTGCATCTGTGCAAAAACTTGAAAACTCTTTTTCCCCCTGCCCCCTTGCGCTCTTAATGATAAGTCTTTAACCGGACACGATATAATTTAATTTTTGGAACTCCTTAAACAAAGCGACCGCTTGATTGTTTGCGTTGAATCCCAATCACACTTGGACGCGGTGGTCCGTCAGAATTCCCTTCAATGTTACTGGGCCAATTGCTGCCACGAGGTACACTGCGTTTTTGAGTAAACAAAGTACCATCCAAGTTCAAAATCTCAATATCTCGGCTGAGAGTTTGCTGAGGCGTGAATGGTACTTCTTCTCCAGGATGCTGCACTGAAATAATTAGTGTATCGCCAACGAAAGTAGGCCCGGTCAACTCACAGCGTGGTGGCCCATAAGCAAAAGGTACAACTTCCCCAGCGTCAGGGCCGCTGGTGGGAATGAAGAAAAGAAAGTTATTGCCAAAAACCCCAATCAGGTTAGAAGTTCTGACATTAAAATTAGAATCATCCACACTGGGTGAGTTAGAACCCACTACCCTATGATCTACCCTTAATACTTCTGGGTTAGCGCCTGTGGTGAAACCATTGTGCGCTTCAGTAGACATATCAGTGACACCCCAAATGTTACCTTGGCTATCAAATGCTAAGTTATCTACATTAGCAAAGCCATCTCCCGGTTCTGCTCCCGCTTCACCACCTTTAGCAAATCGCTGCCAACGGAAGGTTGTACCTGTACCATCAGCACTATCTTCGATAATTTTAAAAAGTTCACCAGAAGGTTGTGCAGCGTTGACTTTCGCACTGTATTTAGAAACTACAAATATCCGTGAATCAGGATAACCATCTCCTGATGGCGCACCATCTGTGTAAGCGATAAAGACTTCGTTAGGATTTCTCGGATTGATTTCCAAATCTTCAGGACGAGCAGTTGGAGTTCCGCCGATAAGATTAGCAGCTAAAAAAGCATCGACCAACACTGCACCTTGGCTCGTGTAGAAATCTGACAACTTCTTACCCTTGTAAGCAGGTAAAGCTTCAGTCTCACCATAAGAGCTAATAGTTCCGCCTGAACCAGTAACTGTTTCTATCGTGACAACAATTGATCCACCATTTTCAGTTTGTCCTAAAATCCCACTGCGTTTAGGTAGCCGAGTATTACCGTTATTAGAAGCCTGTCCCAATGCGGCAATTTCTACAGAAGCAAGAGTTGAAGGTGGAATCGGATTTGTCGGCGTATTTAGTTTGAGAGGAATCCATTGCCCTGTACCGTTGGGATTGTAACAGGCGACATATAGAGTGCCACTTTCAAATAAGCGACTATTATTTTTATCAGTGGGATTTGTAACTGTACCAGAACTGACAAACTTCCAAGTGTGTCCCCCGCGCCGATCATCTCCCATATAACCCACTAATGGTTTCCCAGCTTTCGTACGCACAGCGATATTTTCATGGCGGAAGCGACCTAAAGCAGTATGTTTGCGTGGACGGAAACTGGGGTTAGCAGGATCGATTTCTACCATCCAGCCGTATTTTTCGCCAACTAAGCCAAATGTAGCGCCTGTTGTGCCTTCGATGTAGCTTGTTTGTGTGCCATTGGGCTTGACAAGTTCCTGAACTCCTACAAAAGAGCTTGGACTGGCTTGAAAGTTTTCTTCAGCTGACAAAACAGTTCCCCAAGGAGTTGTACCGCCAGAACAGTTAAATCCGGTGCCGATGATTTTATTACCTAGTCCATCAGAACTGAGGGGGAAAACTTCTGTCGCACTTGGCCCAGTACCAATCAGATAATTGTTGTCTCCTCGCTGGTAACTTCTGTCACCCCAAGATGTGATGTTTTTATAATTATCAGTGCGATCGCGATTAATTGCTAAACCAGAAAGTCCGTGGATGCGGCGGTTATTCGGGTCACGAACCACAGCAAAGCGGCCACTGCGGTTTGGGCGGGCAATCCGCACAACAGAGCCACCGATGTTATACATGAATTCACCTAAGACTTCGATATTAGTTCTATCTTCTGGTAAATTTCGACCAATGATTAGGGGGTAAGATGTGGGGAATCCCCCTAAACCGCTATCAATTAAGAAGCCAGGTACAGTTGTAGAAAAGGGGTAAGAGATGTATTCGTGATTGTTCCAAAGGTAGCCATCATTGGGGCTTCTACCATCAATAGGAATAAAGCTGGTGTAGTCGCTATTGTAGCCAAAGTAATCTTCTTGATTTGGAAAAACGCGATCGCCCCAACTCACAATCACATACCGTTCGTATTCCGGTGGAACCACCACATCATCTACTATGCTATAGCTACTTAACTGGGCATTAGCAGAGGGTTGTAATACATTTCCTTGCCCAATTCCTGTTGGTAAGTAGCTTTGTTGCTGTGTGTAAATCGGTAAAGGATGGGGCAAGCGAATTGGGGTAAATTTTAAGGGTTGAACCGCATTAGCAGCATTACCGCCCAAAAGTTTTTCTCCAAAAGCAGGAACTAGGACAGTTGCACCAGCGCTTGCACCAAAGAAAGCGAGTAACTGTCTACGTGTAAATTTAGTCATTAGATTACCTCTTGTTAGGAATAGCGGAAATGATTAGCCTAAAATTTTTGCCATTTCTTCTCTAGAAATGATTAATTTTATCCATTGTTATCAGTCGACTATTTGCTGCATTTAGTAATTAGGATTTTCAGTAGATTGATATTAAAAAATATGCAGATATAGCAACAATTAATATTTGCCTGAAGGCTTACTAATTACTTTTAATTTTGCAACTATTCGGCAGAAAAAATATTAATTTACATTCATAACTATGTAGGTATACCTTTACCAATAACATCAACCTCAAGAGATAACTATATTTCTACCTCAAGGATGTTTGTTGGATAATCTGCTATTTTTAATTTCTACTTAAAGTTTTTTTAACCTTCTAGTTTTTAATTTGAGTTATAGATAGTTTTTGCAGTGAATTTTTATGCAAATACCCATAAAAAATACAGTATTTAAAGTTGAAGCTAAAAATTAAGGAGTAAATAATGAATATAGTTATTTCTGCTACTGTTAGTATCTTTGTAAGTTTGACTCTACCTAATGCTGCTCTAGCTACAATCATCAACGGTAGCTTTGAAAATAGCTTTGAAAATTGGCAAACGTTAGGCGATTACAGAATAGAGACTTCAGCTTTCGAGAGCGGAAAAGTAGAAGGAAATTCTCAAGCTTTTCTATCAACTGCTTATAATGAAGTGGTTGGTGTTGACGAAAATGGTAGAGAAGTTATAGAAGGAAGTGCTGCTCCTGCTGCCTACATCACAGGGATTGCTGAGAACTCATTAGAGAACTTTTTAGATGTATCATCCTTCTTTGGAGAAGGCTTTCTAACAGATGCGATTGAAGGTTCTGCTATTAAACAAACATTCACAGCACAAGCAGGAGAAACCTTATCTTTTTCTTGGAACTTCCTCACCAATGAATCAATTGGTGATAATAGCAATCCTGATTTTAACGATTTCGCTTTCGCAAGGGTGAGTAATAATTCTCAAAACTTATTTTTCAGATTAGCAGATACCACTACAGATTTTTTAGCTAGAGATTCTGATTCGAACTTTTTTGAAGAAACCGGATTTAAAACTTTTTCATTTACTATACCAACTGATGGAGAATATACTTTAGGTGTTGGAGTTGTAGATGTAGGTGAACCAACAATAGTTTCAGGACTGCTTGTCGATGAAGTGCAAGCTATTCCCGAAGCAAATTCAACAGTCAGCCTGTTATTTTTGGGAATTGTAGGACTATTTTCTGCGCTCAAACATAGTCAAAAATCGCGCTATTAGTGTAGGTAGAAAATTAGAATGTTATTGGAATAATCAACGCTTAACCTGATTGCAAAGAAGCATTAAAGTTAAGCTGTTACACTTTGCTGTGATCCAAACGCGACAATAAGGGGAGTATATGCAGAACTTGAACTTCGATCGCTTGCTATCAAATCGGGTGAGACGGCGACAAGTTTTGATTGGGACTGGAGCCTTAACTGGTTTGGCGATCGCCAATCAATGGTCTAACAAAGTTCTCGCCCAGCCCCGATTTTCTAATTATCCCTTTAGTCTAGGTGTCGCTTCCGGTGAACCACTTCCAGATAATGTAGTGTTGTGGACACGTTTAGCTCCCGATCCACTCAATGGTGGTGGGATGCCACAATATAATGTTCCAGTTCAGTGGCAGGTTGCTACCGACGAAAAGATGCGGCAAGTTGTCCGCAGTGGCACACAGATGGCTACTCCAGAATTTGGCCACTCTGTTCATGTAGAAGTGCAAGGATTACAACCCGCCCGTTGGTACTGGTATCAGTTTAGGGTGGGCAATGAAGTTAGTCCAATCGGGCGGACTCGTACTGCTCCCAATCCCCGCGATCGCGTTGATCGCTTCCGCTTTGCCTTCGCTTCCTGTCAAAACTGGCAAAATGGTTATTATGCCGCCTACAAAAATATGGCTCAAGAGGATTTAGACCTAGTGGTTCACCTCGGTGATTATATTTATGAAGGCGCGCCAAGTACAACTGCACTGCGATCGCACGATGGCAATGGTGAGCCATTTACTTTGGAGGAGTACCGTAACCGCCACGCTCTCTACAAGACTGATCCACATCTACAAGCGACTCATGCGGCATTTCCTTGGCTAGTCACTTGGGACGACCACGAAGTTGACAATAATTGGGCAGACGAAATTCCTCAAGACCCCGAAGTACAATCACGCTCGGTGTTCCTTGCCCGTCGTGCTGCCGCTTTTCAGGCATACTACGAACACATGCCACTGCGGGACTTCTCAAAGCCTAGAGGTCTTGATTTGCAGCTCTACCGACGGTTGACTTTTGGCGACCTCGTTGAATTCAATGTCCTAGATACCCGCCAGTACCGTACCGATCAGCCCTGTGGTGATGGACGTAAGCCGCGATGTGCTGAAGCTACTGACCCAACTGCCACAATAACTGGTTCCGAGCAGGAGCGGTGGCTGTTTGAGGGACTAAATCGCTCTGGCGCACGCTGGAACGTCATTGCACAACAGACTATCATGGCTCAGTTTGACTACAATACTGGATCTGAAAAAGTCTTCAACCTTGACCAATGGGACGGTTATGTTGCCTCTCGCAATCGCATTCTCGGTTTCATCCAGCAACGCCGTCCCTCAAACCCCGTAGTCATTACTGGTGACTGGCATTCTAGCTGGGTTAATGACCTTAAGGCTAACTTTGACGACCCCAACTCACAAACAGTAGCGACTGAGTTTGTCGGTACTTCGATCAGTTCAGGTTGTCCCTGGACATTTGACGTAGAAGCAGCATTGCCACAGAACCCGTGGGTGAAATATTTCAATGGTAGACTGCGCGGTTATGTTCGCTGCGATCTCAACCGTGAGCGCTGGCGTACTGACTACCGACTGCTGCCTCAGTCTCAACCTACTGAAATTACAGTGTCAGATCCAAATGCACCTGTCATTACAGCAGCTTCTTTCGAGTTGCCAAATCAGGGAGTTGTAGCGCAAGTCTAGTAGTCTGGCAATGCAACATCAGCCTCAAAATGAAAAACTCCACCCACAAAGGGATGGAGTTTTTGGGCATTCAAGCCCCTAAATTTATTTATGCGTAGGATAGAAACATTTATTTCGAGGCGCACAAGCGCGAGAAATAATACGTCTTTGTTCCAGAGCCAATACATTTATGTATAGAACCCATTTGATATCTATACAGGAGGGCAATCGAATTTGGCTGAACTACGAGCTAAGTTACAAATTTTATAGATTGATCGTCAGGATTTTTTTCTTGCTTTTTTTGTCGCTCAACACGACTGTATTGTAGGGTAATGTATCCGTTCCCAGAGGAATTGGCAGCCTAAAACTGGGGCTTTTATGATCGAGTTCGCCTAAATCAATGCTTTTCGTTATATCGCCATCTGTTGCCAGATAAGCGGTAAGTTCGCCTTTATAATCTTCAATTAAAAAGTCTTTAAAGAAAACTACTTCCCCACCCTCAGGATCTATACCAAGGATGACCGTACCGCTGAAAGTTGCGCCTTTTCGTTCTTCATTAACCGTTGCCACTGTGATTTCCGAGGGGTCTTGACCGGACATATTTGCCATAAACTTTTTCCTGGGCGAATTCTCAACAATTGAAAATGATTTTACAAGAGCGCTATTGGCGATCGCAAAACTCTCAGGACGTATTTCTGCATCGGTCTTGCAAATGTATAGCCAAGTTACTTCTGGTTATACGCCTAATTGGAAGATTGAGTAGGGATGAGTAGGGACCCAAAGCGATCACGTTAGCGAAGCGAGGCGTTAGCCTAGCGTTGCTGCAAAGCAGATCGCATCGCAGAAACCTGATAGAGGGGAGACGTTGAGAAGTTTCCGGATAACTTGATCCGACCTTGCCTCGGCAGTAGAGTGCCCCCTGCCTTCTTCATTGACTACCACGGCTTTGAGCTTAATCCAAACTAATTTTCCACAACCCCTCTAGCGGATTGGACTGTTGCAATTGACTATCACTCGTGCTGGGCCAATTATTGCCATATACCAACCCAACACTAAATATATTATTTACAGGATATTGCCCTATTTTTCCAAAACCTTCAATATTGTTTGAGTCAGTGATTACCTGTTGGTTCAGCTGTATAGTTATTTGGTTGCCGTCATCAAAGTAAATTGTGGCTCGTTTTTTATGAAAGCGTACCTGAACTTTATAAACCCCACCAGTTGCATAATAGTAAGCTCTCGCAGGCAACTTTTGACCATCGATATTCTGGCCTTTGAACTCGACTGCGATCGCAGGCGTACCTAGCAGCAACAGGACTGACAGAAGGAACCCTAACATTTTCATTGGTTTGTTAACAAACACTGTTTATCAAACTATTTCCCACTTTAAAACATAAATTTTAGCTGCGGGGCACGCTTTTGCACTAACTCATGCGCGATCATTTATATAAAGTGTAGGGAGATGGAAAAGTATGGCTGAACACCCATTTCATGACCAACTGAGTTTAGAAGAACAAGCTGAGAAACTCGGAAAGCAAGCTGTAAACTCGGGTTTGATTCCCAGCTTTGTGGTGCATTACTTTCCTGATACCTGGGTATTTTATATACCTAATGAAAGTAAATCAGAAGCACTGACACCAGAAGAGGCATACTTTCGTTTAAAGAAATTGGTTGAAGAATAGATTTTTTGGCGACAAGTTCTTGAAGACAACAGCTTAGGCACTGCAATTGTTAAGTAACAGTAGTTATGGCGAAACCTGCAATTTTAACTGTCGATGATGATCCAGAAGTGTTGCAAGCAGTGTCACGAGACTTGCGGCATCAGTATGGCGATCGCTTCCGCATTGTCCGGGCAGATTCCGGTATTACTGCTCTGGACGCGGTGCAGCAACTCAAATTACGGAATGAAGCAGTTGCTCTATTCTTGGTGGATCAAAGAATGCCACAAATGGGAGGTGTGGAGTTCCTTGAACAGGCAAAAGGCATCTTTCCTGATGCGAAACGTGCTTTACTGACGGCGTATGCAGATACGGATGCTGCGATTAAGTCAATTAATAGTGCCAAACTTGATTACTATTTACTTAAGCCCTGGAATCCACCAGAAGAAAGATTATATCCGATTTTAGATGATTTGCTAGATGACTGGCTAGCTGGATTCCGCCCACCCTTTGAAGGGATTCGAGTCATTGGTAATCGCTGGTCGCCTTTTTCCCATCAGGTGAAAGACTTTCTAGCGCGTAACCAGATTCCCTATAAGTGGTTAGATATTGAACTGGAGCCGGATGCAGCAAAATTAGTAGAATACGCAGAAGCTGATGGCAGACAGCAATTACCCTTGGTGCTGTTTCCCGATGGTTCCCGATTAATTCAACCATCTAATTTAGAGATTGCTGCCAAAATTGGACTGCAAACCCAGGCAGAGCGACCATTTTATGACTTAGCGATCGTGGGTGGTGGTCCAGCAGGGCTAGCAGCCGCCGTTTATGGAGCTTCTGAAGGATTGAGTACTGTCTTAATTGAGCGTGAAGCACCAGGTGGACAAGCAGGTACGAGTTCACGCATTGAAAACTATCTGGGGTTTCCTGTTGGCTTAAGCGGCAGCGATTTGGCCAGGCGGGGAGTCACTCAGGCGCGGCGATTTGGGGTAGAAATTCTTACTCCTCAAGTAGTAACTGGAGTCAAGCTACAAGATCCTTATCGGGTTCTACAATTGGCCGATGGCAGCGAGATTAGTTGCCATGCACTTTTAGTTGCAACTGGCGTTTCCTACCGTTGGCTAGATGTCCCAGGAGCCGAGAAGCTGACAGGGGCAGGAGTTTATTACGGTGCTGCTATGACTGAAGCGATCGCCTGTACCAATGAAGAAGTTTACTTAATAGGTGGGGCAAATTCTGCCGGACAGGCAGCAATGCACTTTTCTAAGTATGCCAGCAAAGTGATCATGTTGGTGCGAGGTGAATCGCTTTCATTAAGTATGTCCCAATACTTGATTGACCAGATTGCGGCTACTGAAAATATCCAAGTTTGCACAAGTTGCAGCGTCGTGGAAGTCAAGGGAGATGATTCTTTAGAAGAAATTGTGATTGCCTATGCCAAGACTGGACAAACTGAAACTGTACCAGCGCGATCGCTTTTTATCTTCATCGGTGCTAGCCCTAAAACTGATTGGCTCGATGGTGTTGTTCGACGCGATACTCAGGGGTTTATCATCACAGGCCCCGACTTGACGCACAATGGCAAACCTCATCCAGGTTGGGGTTTGGAACGCTCACCTTTTTTATTAGAAGCCAGCGTTCCTGGCATATTTGCAGCCGGAGATGTTCGTTCTGGGTCAATTAAGCGGGTGGCATCCGGTGTGGGTGAAGGTTCGATCGCCATTCAATTTGTTCACCGCTATCTAAGCAATGTTTAGCTAGATCGGGAAAAACTAAGGAGATTGATTTCTTCAAGCCGCACACTCGTGACTTCCAGTCATGAGTTAGGCGCTCTATATTAAGTATCATTTTCTGTTAAAATGATAGGGTCTTCGGAGAATCTAACAAAATGTCATCCATCCAAAAAGCGTTTAAAGTTACTCTCATACCTACACGCAATCAAGAAGTCTTAATTAACAAGACAATTGGTTGCGCCAGATATGTGTACAACCGCTTTTTGGCGATGAAGAAAGAGTTATATGCAAGTGAGGGGAAAACCTTAAACTACAACGCTTGTAGTCAACAGCTAACTATACTCAAGAAAGAAATTGAATGGTTGAAGGAAGTAGATAAATTTGCCTTACAGAATTCACTTAAGAATTTAGAAACAGCATACAAAAACTTTTTTACTGATTTAAAGAAGGTTAAAGCTTATATTGGGGTAGGCTTTCCTAAATTCAAAAAGAAGCATGGGTGCAAGCAGTCTTACAAGACTAACCTAACTAACGGCAATATACAGATAATAGAGAATCGTTTAAAACTACCAAAACTAGGGTGGGTCAAATTTCACAAATCCCAAGACATTAACGGGAAGCTTGTGAACGTTACCCTTAGTCGGACTTCATCAGGTAAATATATTGCTAGTATCCTGTGTAAAACAGAGATAGAGAAACACCCTCAAGTTGCTCAAAATGTTGGTTTAGACCTGGGAATTAAATATTATCTTGTTACAAGCAATGGTGGAGTTGTAAATAATCCCAAATATTACCGGACTCAAAAAAGGAAATTACGTAAAGCACACAAAAAACTATCCCGCACTGTAAAAGGTAGTACTAACAGAGTCAAAGCGAAAATCAAGCTGGCTTGTACCTACGAAAGGATTACGAATTTGAGAGATGACTTTCTGCATAAACTGTCAACTCGCTTAATCAAAGAAAACAGCGTTATCTGTATTGAGGATTTGCGAGTTGTCAACATGGTTAAGAATCACAAATTGGCAATGAGTATTTCAGACGCTAGTTGGACTAAGTTCGTTACTATGTTGGAATACAAAGCTTTGTGGCATGACAGAATTGTGCAGAAAGTTGGCACATTTTATCCCTCATCTCAAACTTGTAACTGTTGTGGTTTTATCAATCCATTTGTTAAAGATTTAAAGTTGCGTGAATGGTCTTGTCCTAGTTGCAGTAGTTACAACTTGAGGGATAAAAACGCAGCACTTAATATATTGAGTGAGGGTTTGAGATTACTAACCGCCGTCGGTACGCCGGAGGTTATAAAAAACGCCTGTGGAGAACTTGTTAATCCTGGATTTTTTCAGGCAGAGATCGTTGAAGCAGGAATCACGCAACTTCAAGTCCTGTGAGGTTCAATAATGTTGTGTATTGAAGACTTGATCAACTTAGACCCGTTTCAACGGCTTCCCAAAGAGCGATTGGAGTGGGTGTGCGATCGCGCTGGTACAGTTGAACTCCGTGCCGGAGAAGTGTTGGTGTATGAGGGAGACTCTGGACGCGGCTTATTTATCCTAGTCAAAGGAAAAATGAATATTACCCGCCGCACTGAAGGAGCTGAAATTCCCATTGGGCAACACGAAGCCCCATCCTTTTTTGGTGAAATTCCAGTCCTCACAGATGAACCTGCACCTGTAACAATGCGGGCATTCAAAGATTGCTACCTCTATGAAGTTAAGCCAGACGACTTCCGTAAGCTGCTACATGAATGTCGTGATTTTGAGCGGATGGTTTTCCGCATTATGGAACGCCGTCTGCGGGGATTAGAGTCTTTCATTCGGGGGCGAGAAAAAATGGCAGCTTTAGGGACACTTGCCGCCGGTCTAGCTCATGAACTTAATAACCCAGCCTCAGCCCTCGTTCGGACTTTAGGAGAAATGCCAGCCGCGATCTTAGAGCTACAACGAATGAACTTAGTTTATGGGCAACGCAACGTTGAGGAAGCGCATACTCAAGACTGGTTGAGATTGCGCGATCAAGGCTATGATGCGATTTTAAATAATCGTCTAGATCCAGTGACATTAAGCGATCGCGAAACCGTGTTGCTGGATTGGTTAGAAGATTATGGTGTGAAGCAGGCATGGAAATTAGCAGAGCCTTTAGCGGAAGGCGGCATTGAGGTCGAAACCTTAGATCATCTCATGGAACGTTGGCGCAATGACGGCACTGAATTGCGTGAAATGGGATTGCACTGGCTATCGCTCTCCTTTGAAGTCATGTCAATGATTAAACATGGTTTGCGAGGAGCCGAGAGGATTTCCGAACTTGTGCAAGCGATGAAGTCTTATTCTTACCTCGATCAAGGCGTTCAGCAAGAAGTAAATGTACATCAAGCTTTAGAAGATACCCTGCGATTGTTTGCTCATAAACTCAAGTGCGGCATCCAAGTACAACGCAATTACGATCAACATATTCCTAAAATCCTGGCTTATGGCAGCGAACTGAATCAGGTGTGGACAAACTTAATTGACAACGCCATTGATGCAATGGAGGGTAAAGGAGTGCTAGAAATTACAACACACCATTGCGATCGCTTTGCCCATATTGACATCATCGATTCTGGTAGTGGAATTCCACCTGAAATTAAAACCCGTATTTTTGAACCTTTCTTCACCACCAAATCAGTAGGGCGTGGTTCAGGACTAGGTTTGGAAACCGTTCGCCGGATTGTAGAAAATCGCCATCATGGTACGCTCTCATTTGAGTCGCAGCCAGGTAGAACTTGTTTCACCATCTGCTTGCCTTTGTCAAATCAATGAATCATTTATTCTGGCGGCGCTTTTATTAATTGCTGGATGTGGGGTTGACGTAAAAAGCTAGCTTCAATCCATTCCAGTTAATGCTTATAACTTTTGATACCGACAAGAGGACTTTTCAAACATCCCTTTTTAGAGGATGGGATAACACGAAAAACTGTTGACTCTTAACCGTCAACGGCCTAAAAAGGTCAGCTTGTTTTGAAGTATATATACTTATAATTATTTTAGCATTTACCTTATGACTTATGACAATCCTCCAACTGATTGAACCCGAAATTAAAAATCTGGGTGAGTCTTTTGCCCGCCGCAGTTTACCATATCCTAATCGCCAAATGGTTGGGCCGTTTATCTTTTTTGATCATCTTGGCCCGTCGGTTATGTCCCCCAATCAAGGCATCGATGTCCGACCACATCCCCATATCAATCTTGCAACGGTGACTTATTTATTTGATGGTGCTTTGATGCATCGTGATAGTTTGGGTACCGTGCAAGAAATTCAACCAGGTGCAGTGAACTGGATGACAGCTGGAAAGGGAATTGTACATTCAGAGCGATCGCCCGACCATGATCGTTACAATGAATCTATCATTCATGGCATTCAAACTTGGGTAGCTCTGCCTGTTGAACACGAAGAAACCGACCCAAACTTTATTCACTATCCTGCTGAAACGCTTCCTACTTGGGAAGAGAATGGCGCTCTTATCAAACTCATCGCGGGAAAAACACTTGGCTACGCCTCACCTGTGAAAGTTTTCTCACCTATCCTCTATTTAGATGGGGTGTTGTCTGCCAATGCTCACTTCACTATTCCTACCGATTATTCAGAAAGAGCAGTATACAGTGTCACAGAAGGATTGAGGATTAATGATGAACCAATAGAGCAATATCGTCTCGCTATCTTACAGCCAGGCGAGCAGATCAAGGTTTCTGCTACTGCTGCTGCTCAGTGTATTGTTATTGGGGGTGAGCCGTTAGGTACACGCTACAAATGGTGGAATTTTGTTTCTAGCCGAGCAGAGCGAATAGAGCAAGCTAAAGCTGATTGGCGTGACTGCCGCTTTCCTTCTGTGCCAGATGAAACAGAGTTTATTCCACTGCCAGAAGTAGTGACAGAAGCTAATCCTTTTTCTTGACACTCTCGCCATCAAGGAAATCTGTGTAGAAGTATCCCTGCATTAGGTTTTATACTGGTCGCAACTGATGAAGCAACGCGTTAGGTGGTTCGCTAACTTGTACCGAATCCCTAACTAATTTGCTCCTCTAGCAATAATTGCCTCCTTCAATAGTGGTATAGGTTCATACTTAGCTTTTTTCGTACTTACTTACTTACTCAGTTCGTTAAAGTACATCGAGCATTGCTGGTTTTGTATTCTTGATTACCTAATAAAGTTAATAGATTCTACGTCTTTAGGTATAGGAGTAAACCTAATCTTCTATGTCTATAGGTAGATAAATAAAACAGTAATAAAAGTTTAAATCTTAAAAAGAGAAAATTAACCTTGTAAAATATCCCTATAGCTTTAGGTTTATCCTCTTACAAGAATCAAATAACATCTCATTTGTCAACATTTAAGAGGGCTGCTTCTTCAAACCTAGTAATCTTACTTAAAAAGTGTTGCATTAACCGTCAAATAGCTGTATTGTTAAAGGTGATTTCTCTAAAAACATTAACGATACACACGTAAGTAGTAAGGATGAAAAAATGACTTTGCTTAATTGATTAACAGTGCTAATCTGCCCTTTCCCAAATTTTCCTTTACGAACAAGTATTCCATTTACCTAATGTGCTAATTTTTCGTTTTTAAGGGATATATTCAAAGGTAGTAGTTGTTAACCATGACATTATATCCTTATATACACATGGCATCTTTAGATAGATCGCTGTAATCTTTACTTGAGATAGTAGCTCTCCTTCAAAAATCAACTAAGAGCCATAGTAAATCCGAATTTACCTTTAGACATCCAAAATGCTACTAAGGTAAAATCTAAGTTATGACTTAAACCAGGACATTTCCCCCTAGCCTCCGAAAGTACTAGAGGGATCATCCCAGTTTTAGTTGTTTATCAGGCTGCTCAAAATTAACCTTTGTGGGTTAACTTTGTGTACATTTTTCTGCAAAATCTCGGGCAAGAGAAATTCAGAATTTAGCTGCTGCACTTTCGTGCAACTGCTCTTTTACCATGAACTACAACTAATTTCAATTATGGCATTTAAACTTCCTCAAAATCAACCTTCAATCAAGCAATCTTTTGTAAGGTATAACGCTTACAACACTGATTATTTGACAAATATAGTACTACAACTAGAATTTTGCCTTAATAACCAATTTTTTGGCTTAATATATAAATTCCTTTCTTTATTAATTAAAAAATTGCAAATTCGCCACAAAATTAGCGTTTTTAAATCTTAACACGCTAGGCTAATTTCCTCGCTAACGTAGGTGCTAGCTACAATCTTTAGAACCTCAAAGAGGCTTAATTTTGGGTTTTAATAGATAAGATTTGCTAATGTAAATGTTTATGTGGCAACATACATTTTGCTAAAAACGCGAAATTCAACAACTAGCGACTTAGGTTAGCGAATCTAAATTCTGTAGATTCTTGATAACATATACACCTCCAATCAAGAGAAATAGACATATGCGGGAATTACTTCTTCACGCATTGATGATTTCTTTCGAGTTAAAGCAGGATAGTTGCATTCCAAGCAAGATATGTACACAGAAAGCAGAGATCAAAATTTTTAATCCTGTATCCCGTTTTTGAAGATGAGCAGTGCTATCTATATTTTTCGAGTACCAATTCGCGATCGCTTATTCTTTCGCTTTGAACTTTGGGATTTATTGCTGGCTTGTTGTAGTAACTCACGGCAGCAGCAAATAACTGTATCAAGTATCTGCAATCTTTGAAGCAGTGTGATCCCAGATTGATTTTCCATCCATTCTAAAAACTTTATTAAGATTACCAAGGCTGCAATACAGGACAGAATGAATATTGTTCACAAAGTTGGATACAATGCCAATTGGCATTATTAGCTTAGGAATTATCTTAGTTAGTTGTAACTACTAAAGCTATCTAGTATTTACAAATAATTAGTAATTAAATGACAGAAATACAAATGTTCGCTGATCTATGATTAAAGTATGCAAAACAAAGTTTGTAACAGAATTCAACTTAGGAAAAACATAGATTAGTGAGTAAATCAAATTATCGCACTTATTATTTAAGGGTAAGGTTTACAATGACAAAATAATGTTTTTGAAATAAATTTGTAGCAAAATAAAACAGCTAAATTTTAGTAATTTGAGCGAATAATTACAACTAAAACGAGCTGTATACATAGCTTGTAGACTCGAATTACTTTTATTAACTAATTTGAAGCAAGCTGTAAGAAGCTAGTTAAATCAAAACGCGACAGCCTAATTTGTGTATTAGGTTTTGATTTTTCATGCAAAATTTTAGCTTTCAAGGAGTACAAAATTTAAAAATAACTAAATGTAAATTTTGCATAAACACATCAATTTATTCTATCGAATGTATTGACTTGTAAAAGAAATAAGAGTAATCTGAATCTAGAAAGCAAAAAATAAGTTTTGTAAAAGAAGTCTACAGACAGAATAGAACCTATCAGGTTAGGTGAATTAATCTTATTGACATAAGCATTTTAAAAAGGTGTTAAGAAGACTGCTATAAATCCAGATTTTTGGCACAGATTTAATATATCTGCCTTACAAAGAGAACTGTAATAGTATAGAGGGAGGTACATTGAATGAGTACTGATTCTAATAGTTTGATAACGCAGCACCATTTTTCAACGTTAGTAGAATTGCTGAGTTACAGAGCAAAAAATCAATCTGAACAGAAAGCTTATACTTTTTTACAAAGTACAGAGACAGAAGCAGTATCGTTGACTTACAAAGAGCTACATCTGCAAGCGCAAGCGATCGCAGCTAGCCTGCAATCTTTAAATCTAGTTGGCGAACGTGCTTTGCTCCTATATCAACCGGGTATAGAGTTTATTGCTGCTTTCTTTGGATGTTTATATGCCGGCGTTGTTGCTATTCCTGCATATCCACCTAGACGAAATCAAAAGTTGTCTAGGTTGCAGGCTATAGCGGCAGATGCCCAAGCCAAGATTGTACTTACTTCTCAATCTCTTTTACATAGCCTGCAAACTAGCTTCAATGAAGACGATTTAGAGCTTTCTGGATTGCATTGGCTAGCTACCGATGACTTGAGTAACGATCTAGCTCAAGCATGGCAACCGCCGGAACTCAACGGTAATACCTTAGCTTTCCTCCAATACACATCTGGCTCTACAGGAACACCAAAGGGCGTGATGATCACTCATGGAAATCTGCTGCATAACGAGCGGATGATTGAGAAAGCCTTTGGACATACAGATAAAACTATTGTTGTTGGTTGGTTGCCTGTTTTCCATGACATGGGACTCATTGGAAATGTGTTGCAGCCCATATATTTAGGGGTTCCTTGCATTCTCATGTCTCCAGTTGAGTTTCTCCAAAAACCAATTCGCTGGTTGCAGGCAATATCCCGCTACAAAGCTACAACTAGTGGTGGGCCAAACTTTGCTTATGATCTTTGCATTCGCAAGGTGACACCCGAACAGTTAGCGACTCTCGATCTCAGCAGTTGGGAAGTTGCCTTTACTGGCGCTGAACCTGTCCGGGGTGAGACTTTGGAGCAGTTTGCTTCTACTTTTGCACCTTGTGGCTTCCGCAAAGAAGCATTTTATCCCTGCTATGGTATGGCAGAAACCACTCTGATAGTAACCGGGGGTGAGAAAACAGCTTTACCAATCACTTGCAATGTAGAAAAAGCAGCATTAGAGCAAAACCGAATTGTCAAGCAGCCCGACGGCGGCAAAGATAGCCAGACGATAGTAGGTTGTGGGCAAAGTCCTTCTGATCAGAAGGTGGTTATTGTTGATCCCCAATCATTAACCCTCTGCGATCCTGAGCAAGTGGGAGAAATCTGGGTAGCTGGGCCAAGTGTTGCTCAAGGTTATTGGAATCAACCTGAAGAGACAGAAAAAACTTTCAATGCATACTTAGGAGATACAAATGTTAACAATAGTGCAGCCTCAGGCCCATTTCTTCGCACTGGAGACTTAGGATTTTTGCAAGATGGGGAGTTGTTTATTACAGGGCGGCTTAAAGATGTAATTATCGTCAGAGGGCAAAATCATTATCCCCAAGACATTGAACTGACTGTTGAAAAAAGTCATCCATCTCTGCGAGCCGGTTGTGGAGCAGCATTTGCTATTGATTTCAAGAATTCTGAACGACTAGTTGTTGTTCAAGAAGTAGAACGGAGTTATCTGCGAAAGTTAAATGTTCAAGAAGTCATCGGACAACTCAGACAAGCAGTAGCTGCTCATCACGGGCTAGAAGTTTTCGCTAGCGTACTCGTCAAGACTGGAAGTATTCCCAAAACTTCTAGTGGCAAGATTCGCCGCCAAGCTTGTCGGAGTGCATTTCTTTCTGGAACTTTAGATGTTGTAGAGGATTGGAGTGAGAATCCTCAAAATAAATCTAAGTTTATCAATCTACAAGCTGATGTTGATTCTATGTTAGGAAAACTAACAGCTGGTAAACAGCTATGAACAAACTCACATCTTCACAAGTTCAGTTTTTAGGAACTCATATCAAAGGCTAAAAGCGGCAAAGTAAGTTAGTTGATTCAACTTGTAACAATTTTATTGCACAAAGCATACATCCTCATCAATACATAGGAAAGACTAAACAATGGAAACGCAAAATCTTCAGGTGAACACCATGCCTAGAGTTTCAGAGATTAACAAAGTCGATGCACCCAAACAGATACGGACAGCAGCAGAGATTCAAGCTTGGACAATCTCTTATCTAGGTGAACTTCTGGAAGTTGATCCCGAAGAAGTTGATATTACAATTCCCTTTGATCGCTATGGTTTAGATTCTTCAGCAGCGATTGGTTTAACTGGTGATTTAGAAGATTGGTTAGGATCTGAGGTTGATCCCACACTACTTTACGATTACCCAACTATCGAAGGACTCGTTAACCATTTGAGTGCCAATTTGAATTGAAGGCTGGAAATCTATCTTGCTTGATCTACTTGAAAATACCTGATTTAAGAGGAAGGAAAATTGTGACTACAGCTAATCTATTGAATGAGAAACCCAAGGTTGTAAATGTCCCAGTGGACAAACAAAAGAAGCATTTTCAAGTCATCGATAAAACGTACCAGAACAATACAGAATCTGATTACACCGAGAAAATCGAAGCTCTGGGCAAAAACTTTGATTATAGCCGCAACGGAGATCATTTCTGGGGCGATCGCCAGCTTTCCACTCTATATGGAACCCCTCTCTACGAACAAGCTTCTCACGCTCAAAAACTAGCTCTTAACCACCTTTACTGGGTGGGGCAGTATCAACATACTGCATCTTCTGAAGCAAACACCATGCTCTACAACCAAATTACATCTGGTGTTTTTGCTCACGTTGGTGGATATGAAACTCTTTGCCAAGAGCTAGACTTTGAAACTAGTCAGGAACGTTACCACATCAACACGTTCCATAAAATTGGTTATAAGACGAAGATTGCTTTGCTGGGTAAAGAATCCCTTGGCAATCCTCTCCATAAAAAGTTGAATAACCAGACTAACAAAAATCTGCTGCCAAAATTACCAGAACTTCCCAATAAAGAAGCACTTCAGAATTCCACCTTTCGCTTTCTCACCAAACTGATGCATCCAGGTAAGGGAGACTACTATTCTCAGTACTTGAATGAAAAAGGTGACACAATTCCGACAACAACTGGTGGACTGGCTGGACTCACTGCATCTCCATCGGCGTTTAAATACCTGAGTTTAAATTGGGGTAGCTCTCCCTTCTTAGCCGCTCAATATTACTCGGTGCGGATGGTTGCAAATATGTCGTTAAAAACATACGAGTACCACTACTACAAACAGTTCAGGGATTTAGATAAAAAAGGTGAGTTCATCCCAGATCCGATCGGTGTATCTTATTATCACTTGTTGGATGAATCCTTCCACACCACAATGTCTCAAACCATTGCCCAAGAGGTATATAAGGATTTCCCCAAACCAACAATGTACGAGAAGTTGCTGTCTAACGCGGTTATATTTTTGTTACAACGGGGACTTTTGAATGGGCTGTCTGCGGCACTACCAGCCACATTCCGGGATGATGTAAATTTCATGCCTTCGTATTATCGCCTGCTGACATCTCCTCTATTTAATAAAATGTCCCAAGAAGAAGCACTCCATTGGATGGAAAAGTGTTTGTGTGAAGAACACGAAGGTTTCCATGTCAATCTCAAGTACCAGCAAACTCTGCTGAATGATTTGAAACGCTTCTTCGGCCACCTTGAATATCTATGGCCCGTTAACCGCGAAATGCGCGTGATGGCTGAGGGTGGATCGATAGATAAGGCAATCAAACGCAATCAAATAGCCTTTAAACAATTCGCTAGCTCTGTTGCTGCCTAGAGCGATGGCTACGCCCGCCAAAGGCATCGCACCTTTAAGCATATTAAAGCAGCAATACATCAGTGTTGAGGACTAATTAGTGGAACCCATAGCTATTGTCGGTATTGGCTGTCGCTTTCCTGGCGCTAGCAGCCCAGAGGCTTTCTGGGATCTTTTACATCACGGTACAGATGCTATATCCGAAGTCCCTATGGAACGGTGGGACGTAGATAACTTATACGATCCCGAACCTGCTACGCCGGGAAAAATGAGTACTCGTTATGGCGGATTTATCGAAGGCGTAGATAGTTTTGATCCGAGCTTTTTCGGTATTTCGCCCCGCGAGGCAGAGCGGATAGATCCCCAACAGAGAGTAGTTCTGAAAGTTGCTTGGGAGGCTTTAGAAAATGCAGGAATTGCACCTTCCAATCTCTCTGGTACTCAGACAGGAGTCTTTATTGGAATTGGGAACTATGATTATGGAATTGTGGTTTCTAAGGATTTAGAACACATCAATGCTTATGATGGCACGGGTAATACACTTGGTATTGCTGCAAATCGCTTGTCTTATCTGCTCAATCTGCGGGGACCAAGTTTAGCAATTGAAACTTCCTGTTCTTCGTCTTTAGTGGCAATACATCTAGCCTGTCGCAGTCTGCAAAATGCAGAGTCCGATTTATGCTTGGTGGGAGCAGTTAGCTTAATGTTGTCGCCACAACAGACCATTATCTACTCCCAAGCTCGGATGATGGCATTGGATGGTCGTTGTAAGACCTTTGATGCTAGTGCTGATGGTTATGTTCGCGGCGAAGGATGCGGTATTGTTGTGCTAAAGCGTCTTAGCGATGCGATTAGAGATGGCGATCGCATTCAAGCTGTCATCCGAGGTTCGGCAATTAATCAAGATGGACTCAGTAATGGATTGACTGCTCCCAATGGCCCTTCCCAACAGGCTGTAATTCGCCAAGCTCTCGAAAATGCCGGAGTAGAGCCAGCGCAAATTAGCTATGTTGAGGCTCATGGAACTGGTACATCCTTGGGAGATCCGATTGAGGTTAGATCCCTGAAAGCAGTATTAGCAGAGGGACGCAGCACGGATCAACCTTGTCTAATTGGCTCAGTCAAAACAAATATCGGTCATCTGGAAGCTGCGGCGGGCATGGCTAGCCTACTCAAAGTAGTACTGGCGTTACAGCACAAAGAAATTCCAGCGCACCTGCATCTGAAGCAGTTGAATCCATATATTTCCCTGAGTGGAACACCCTTTGCGATTCCCACAGAACCTCAACCTTGGAATGTGAATACAGAGCCTCGTTTGGCAGGTATTAGTTCCTTTGGTTTTGGTGGTACCAATGGCCATATTATTGTCGAGGAAGCACCTCTAACAATTGAAAATGACGCTCGCGGACTCGCTAACGCTGCGCTAACAAAATTAAAAATTAAAAAGGAAGACAGGGCAGAACGTCCTTTACACTTGTTGAGTCTTTCGGCAAAAAGTGAGCAGGCATTGCAAGATTTGGCCCAGCGCTATGAAGCAAATCTGGCAACGCACTCAGAATTGTCTCTGGCAGACATTTGCTTTACTGCTAGTATGGGGCGATCGCATTTTGACCATCGCCTTGCTGTCACCGTTGGATCTAAGGAGCAGTTAAAACAGCAGTTGAGTGCTTTCGTTGCTGGACAGCAGCCTCATGGATTAGTAACTCGTCAGGTTATCAATCGCAAACAACCGAAGATAGGCTTCTTGTTCACTGGGCAAGGTTCTCAATACGTGGACATGGGACGCGAGTTATACGAAACGCAGCCCACTTTCCGCCAAACCCTCCAGCAGTGCGATGAGATTCTGCGTCCCCATCTCAAAAAATCACTCTTAGAGGTGATTTATCCCAGCAATAAAAATGCGGGTGTTTTAATAGATGAAACTGCCTACACTCAACCAGCATTATTTGCTCTGGAATATGCCTTGTATAAACTGTGGCGATCTTGGGGCATTAAACCTGCTGTGGTGATGGGACATAGCGTTGGCGAATACGTTGCTGCTTGTGTGGCAGGCGTGTTTAGCCTAGAAGACGGATTGAAATTGATTACTGCACGGGGACGGCTGATGCAAGCCCTACCTGCCAATGGGATGATGGCGGCAGTCATGGCTAGCCCTGAACAAGTAGCACAACAGATTGCACCCTACTGTGCCGATAATTCGTTAGCAAAACGGGACACAGTAGTATCCATAGCCGCTATCAATGGTCCCCAGAGCGTCGTAATTTCTGGAAAGCGCCAGATGGTTGAGGCAATATGCCAATCCTTAACAGCATCTGGAGTGAAGACAAAACCATTAACGGTGTCTCATGCCTTCCACTCACCATTAATGGCCCCAATGATGGAGGAGTTTGCAGCAGTTGCCAAGACTGTCAGCTACTCCCTTCCTCAAATAAAGTTAATTTCTAATGTCACTGGTAAACTGACCGGTGAAGAAGTAGCCAATCCTGAGTACTGGTGTAATCATGTGTTGCAACCTGTGCTTTTTGCTGAGGGAATGCAGACTTTAGCACAGCAGAAGTGTGACGTATTACTAGAAATTGGCCCCAAGCCAACACTGTTGGGTATGGGCAGACAGTGCTTGTCTGAAGCACAAATAAAACAACTCCTATGGTTACCCAGTTTGCGCCCAGGGCAATCTGATTGGCAGCAATTACTCCAAAGTTTGGCAGAACTATATGTGCAAGGGGTTGCTATTGACTGGAAAGGATTTGACCGAGATTACAACCGTAAGCGTGTAGCACTACCGACTTATCCCTTTCAGGAACAACGTTATTGGGTGGAATCTGTTGATAATCAGCCTGCCCAGACAGAAATCCCTGTTGTGAATATTGCACAGACTCCCATGTTACACCTATTACAGCAAGGAGAGATTCAACAGCTAACAGAACAACTTACTAAAACGGCGAGTCTATCTGCTGATGAACAAAAATTTCTCCCGAAGCTGTTAGAAGCATTGGTGAAGCAGCACAAGCAGCAATCAATCGCTGCCTCAATTCAAGATTGGTTCCACAGTATTGAGTGGCAATCTAAGGCAAGAGAAATAACGGGAGTTGACAAAAAGCCACAAATCGGTGTTTGGTTGATTTTAGCTGACATTGGAGGAGTAGGAAAGGCTCTCGTTGAACATCTGCAAAAACAAGGTAACTCTTGTATTTTGGTTTATCCAGGAGAACTTTATCAATCAAAAGGTGGCTCTACCTGGGTTATCAATCCTGCAAATACAGCAGATTTTGAGCGGTTGCTGAATGAAATTAAAACAGTTACTCAAAGCCAGTTACAAGGTGTGATTCACCTGTGGAATTTAAATACAGCTAAATCTGAGGTAACAATAGCAGAGTTAGAGAAGTCTCAGGTGTTGGGCTGTGGCAGCGTCCTATCTCTGGTGCAGGCTCTTGCTCGTCACAGTAATATTGATTTACCTCGGCTGTGGTTAGTGACTAGAGGCGCACAGCCAGTGCAAACTTTACCAGAAGTTACCCAAGCATCATTATGGGGTATGGGTAAGGTAGTAGCAATTGAGCATCCAGAATTATTCGGTGGCATGGTGGATTTATCTCCTGAGCCAACATTAGAAGAAATATCTTTACTATTGTCAGATATTGCAGATGCTCAAGGTGAAGACCATTTTGCATATCGTGGTGGACAACGTTATGTAGCTCGTTTGGTACGTAAACAACTACCAGCCAATGTTGAAAGTTGCTCAATATCCGCAAACAGCACTTATCTGATTACAGGCGGACTGGGTGCGTTAGGGCTGAAAGTAGCAGAGTGGTTGGTGGGACAGGGAGCCAGACAACTGGTGCTAACTGGACGTAAACAACCTAATTCTGAAGCACAAACTGCGATCGCTCATCTAGAGAAGATGGGAGCTACAATCCTAGCAGCCCAAGCTGATGTTACCCAAGAGCAAGATTTATTGCCACTATTACAGAAAGTACGGGCAACAATGCCACCTCTAGGCGGGATCATCCATGCAGCAGGAGTTGTGGGGTATGAAACGTTGCAATCTCTGCAATGGGAGTCGCTAGAGGCAGTCTTGCGTCCCAAAGCGATCGGCACTTGGCTCTTACACCAACTTACCCAGGATATAAAACTGGATTTCTTTGTTGTCTTCTCTTCTATTGCCTCAGTCTGGGGTTCTCGTGGACAAGCTCATTACGCGGCTGCCAATGCTTTCTTAGATAGTTTTGCCCACTATCGCCAAGGGCAAGGAATGCCGACGTTAAGTGTGAACTGGGGACCGTGGGCTGATGGTGGCATGGCTTCTGATGAAGCTCAAACTTGGCTGGCTCGGATGGGAATTGGCATATTGCAACCAGAACAAGCGCTCACGGCTTTGGGTTTGTTACTGGGATCAAATACAGCGCAGGCAACGGTGGCTCAGGTGGACTGGGCGCTGTTCAAAGGGTTATACGAGGCGAGAGGACGGCGAACCTTACTTGAGGAAATGTTAGTTCAACCATTAGCTGATAGCCAGCCGCAGTCAATTGCTACATCAGCCTTGGTGGCAGAGTTAGAAGCAGCCCCAGTTAGCGATCGCCCAGCCATGTTAACTGCTTATCTCCAGTCAGAAGTCGGTAAAGTACTAGGCTTTGAACCATCACAACTACCTAACCCAGAGCAAGGCTTTTTTGATTTGGGTATGGATTCGCTGATGGCAATTGATTTAAAGAGCCGGGTAGATAAGAAACTAGGAACAACATTACCCTCAACAATTACATTTGAGTGTCCCACAATTGCCGATTTGGTCAAATATTTAGGTCGAGAGGTATTTTTCTGGGACAGCACCGTCAACGATCTTTCGCCAGATGAAGAGGAACGGGCTGCAACAGTGGAAGTAATTCAGCAACTTTCAGAAGCTGCACTTGAAGCTTCAATTGCAGAGGAACTGGCAGGGTTAGAATCTTTACTGCAAAGGAATTGACATGGGCGAACATTCTCCAAAAGTAGACCAGTTAAATTCATCACAGCGCTTGCTTTTGGCGTTAAAGGAAGCGCGGGCTAAACTTGAGGCGGTGGAGCGCTCCAAAGCGGAGCCGATCGCTATCATTGGTACGGCTTGCCGATTTCCAGGTGGAGCTAATGATCCAGAGGCATTTTGGCAACTGCTGACAAATGGGGTAGATGCGATCGCAAAGACACCCAGCGATCGCTGGGATGTTGACGCATATTATGATCCCAATCCTGATACTCCAGGGAAAATGTATACCCAGTATGGGGGATTTTTACAGCAAGTAGATCAATTTGACGCTCAATTCTTTGGCATTTCTCCCCGCGAAGCTATGAGAATTGATCCCCAGCAACGCTTGTTGTTAGAGGTGACTTGGGAAGCTCTGGAGAATGCAGGTTTAGTTAATAACAAGCAAGCAGCCAGCGAAACGGGGGTTTTTGTCGGAGTAACGACAAATGACTACGCACGCCTGTTGATGCCCTACGGGGATCTGAGCCAGATGGATGCTTATTACCTAACAGGTAATCCCCTAAATGCGATCGCTGGACGTTTGTCATACACTTTGGGGCTACAAGGGCCTTGTATGGCAATCGATACAGCTTGTTCGTCGTCTCTAGTAGCCATTCACACCGCTTGCCAAAGTCTGCGGAATGAAGAATGCACCCATGCTCTAGCAGGTGGAGTCAACCTAATTCTCTCACCAGAAAACAATGTGGCGCTCTCCAAAGCCAAAATTCTTTCTGCTGACGGTCGGTGCAAAACCTTCGATGCCTCGGCTGATGGTATCGTCAGAGGGGAAGGTTGCGGAATCATAGTATTAAAGCGCCTTAGTGATGCGATCGCTGATGGAGATAATATCCTCGCTTTGATTCGGGGATCGGCTGTTAATCAAGATGGTGCTAGTAGTGGATTTACAGTTCCCAATAAAGCGGCTCAGGAAATTTTGCTCCGCCAAGCCTTGACAAGAGCAAGGGTAGAACCGTCAGAGGTGGACTACATAGAAGCTCATGGCACAGGTACACCACTGGGAGATCCCATTGAAATCAGAGCATTGGTTGCTGTGTTTGGTGAAGGGCGATCGCTAGAAAACCCCCTGAAAGTTGGTTCAGTAAAAACCAATATAGGACACTTAGAATCAGCCGCCGGAGTTGCCAGTGTAATTAAAGTTGTATTATCTCTGCAACATCAGCAGATTCCTCAGCAGTTACACTTACAGCAACTCAATCCCTACGTTGACTGGAACGAATTGCCAATATCTGTAACAACAAGTTTAACGGCTTGGACTGCAACAGAAAAGCGGCGGATTGCTGGAGTCAGCGCTTTTGGAGCTAGTGGTACTAATGCTCATGTAGTCTTAGAAGAAGCACCTTTAGTACAGCCAAAGACAGAATCAACAACGCAGCGATCGCTAAATTTATTAACTCTCTCAGCTAAGACAAAGGAAGCTCTCAAGGAATTAGCTGCCCGTTATCAAACACATCTGGCTGCCAACCCAACAAATTTAGATTTAGAAGATATCTGCTTTAGTGCTAATACTGGACGCGGTGATTTCAAACATCGTCTCGCTGTGCTTGTATCTTCAACCGCAGAAGCTTCTCAAAAGCTGTCTGCCTTTGCTCAAGGGCAAGAAGTTGCAGGAATTATTTGCGATCGCATAGAAGGAGCAACTTCTCCAAGAATAGCTTTTCTATTCACCGGTCAGGGATCGCAGTATGTCGGTATGGGGCGAAAACTCTACGAAACCCAACCAACTTTTCGTGCAGCACTCGATCTCTGCGATGAAATATTGCGATCGCAATTCGATTTGCCTTTACTGAAAGTTCTTTATCCGCAAACAGAAGATGCAAGTAATTCCCACATTTTAGATGAAACAGCTTATACTCAACCCGCCTTATTTGCCTTAGAGTATGCCCTGTTCCAATTGTGGAAATCCTGGGGTATAGAGCCAGCAGTAGTCATGGGGCATAGTGTTGGAGAATACGTTGCCGCTTGCGTAGCAGGAGTTTTTAGCTTAGAAGATGCTTTAAAGCTGATTGCTACACGGGGACGATTGATGCAAGCTTTGCCTCAAGATGGGGCAATGGTGGCGGTGCTAGCAAATCCAGAGCTAGTAAAGGCTGCTCTAGAGCCTTTTGATAGCCAAGTATCAATTGCTGCATTCAATGGCCCTAAAAGTGTAGTGATTTCTGGGAAACGGGAAGCCGTAAAATCAGTCTGCGCTGTTTTGCAAGAGCAAAGAGCAAAAACAAAAGAACTGCAAGTTTCTCATGCTTTCCACTCGCCCCTGATGCAGCCAATGCTGGCAGAGTTTCGGCAGGTAGCAAGCGAGATTACTTTCTCGACTCCGCAATTGAAACTTATTTCCAATCTGACTGGAGAACTGATAACAGACGAAATAACTACTCCTGAGTATTGGTGCAATCATATTCTCAGTCCTGTGCAATTCGCAGCTAGCATGAAAACGCTGTTGCAAAAATATGAAGTATTTCTAGAAATCGGTTCCAAACCAACATTATTGGGAATGGGCCGCCAGTGTGCATCAGAGGAGGGACAAGTATGGCTGCCAAGTTTACGCCCTGGACAAGACGATTGGCAACAACTCCTGCAAAGCTTAGGAGAATTGTATGTCCGGGGAGTATCAGTAAACTGGAAGGGTTTTAACCAAGATTATCAGCCTCGTCGGGTATTGTTACCAACCTATCCATTTCAACGCGAACGATTTTGGGTAGAAACAGTTAATAGGGCGATAGAGGTAAAATTCCTTCCATCAAAAGAACAAAATACAGATTGGTTGTACGAAATCGCTTGGCAATCCAAAGCCCTCAACTCTGTCCAACCCGAAAAACCAGGTAGTTGGTTTATCTTCGCCGATCAAGCCGGAATGGGGCTAAAGCTAGCTCATCTGCTGGAGTCACAGGGTGAGTATTGTATCATCGTTACTGCCGGGTCAAGTTACGAAAGGTTACAAGAGGAGCATTATCAGATTGACCCGTCGAATCCTGAAGATTTCCAACGTTTGCTCCAGGAGAGTATAAGCCAATATCAACCACCTTATCGTGGCGTAGTCCATCTGTGGAGTTTAAATGAGCAACCATCAGCATTAGAAGTTTCTCAGGGAGAACACTGTGGTAGCGTGTTGCATCTGCTGCAAGCGCTGAATCGAACTGAATGGACTGAATCGCCCCGGTTGTGGTTGGTAACTCAGGGCGCTCAAGCAGTAGGGGCATTAACACCACTGCAAGTGCAACAGTCTCCTTTGTGGGGTTTGGGACGAGTGATTGCTCTGGAGCATCCAGAATTGCGCTGTTCTCGCTTGGATTTAGATCCATCTGCCACACAAGAACAAGTGTCAAATTTATTGGCGGAACTGTTAGCACAAGATGCAGAAGACCAAGTAGCATATCGTCAAGGCGATCGCTATGTTGCCCGCTTAATACAACATACCTCCAGCATATCTGCAATTAAACAAAGAAAGGTCATCCGCGAGAATAACAGCTATCTGATTACCGGCGGTTTAGGAGCATTAGGATTGAAGGTAGCCCACTGGCTGGTGGAGCATGGAGCGCAGCACCTCGTGCTTACAGGACGGCGTGGAGCTTCCGAAGCAGTGCAGCAAGAAATTAACAAGTTAGAGCAGGCGGGAGCGCAAGTCCTGGTTGTTCCAGCCGACATCTCAAATAAAGATGATGTTAGTAGATTGTTAGCAAATGTGAAAAATTCCATGCCTTCCTTACGGGGTATTATCCATGCTGCTGGAGTATTACAGGATGGGATGCTGCTAAAGCAAACTACCGAAAGTTTTAGCAAGGTGATGGCTCCCAAAGTAGCTGGAGCATGGAATTTACATACCTTGACTCAAGATTTAGAGCTAGACTTTTTCGTTTGTTTCTCATCTGTATCTGCCTTACTCGGTTCCCCCGGACAAGGAAACTATGCTGCCGCCAATGCTTTCATGGATGCGCTGGCACATCACCGCCGCGCACTAGGATTACCAGCAGTCAGCATTAACTGGGGTCCCTGGAAAGATGCAGGCATGGCAGATGCTTTGAGCAGTCGAGAACAAGCGCGTTGGGCAGAGCAGGGTATAAGTACAATTGGGCTAGAGCCAGGATTGCAGATATTGGAGGATATTCTAACTCAGGATGTCGCTCAGGTAGGTGTGCTACCAGTTGACTGGTCTAAATTCTTGGGGCAACTGCCACAAAATTTAGAATTTCCCTTCCTTGAGGTATTTGCTTCACAGGTAGAATCAGCACAAACTGCAAAATCTGAATTTCTCGAACAATTAGAAGCAGCTCCTGCTAAAGAAAAGCGATCGCTATTATTAACTCACGTTCGCTCCCTAATTGCTAAAGTCTTAAATTTGAAATCACCTGAAGAAATAGATATATACCAAGGTTTTACAGACCTGGGTATGGATTCGCTTATGGCTGTGGAGTTAAAAAATCGCCTCCAAACCAGCTTGGAATATTCGATCCCTGCATCCTTAGTTTTTGACTATCCCACAGTAACAGCGTTAGTTGACTATTTAGCTGGGGAAATGCTGGCAACATCTGATGCCATTGAGAGCGAAGTTGTAGAGCAAATTATCCCTGAATCAAATTTTGACGATTTATCCGATAGTGAGGCTGAAGCGTTACTACTTAGCAAATTGGCAAGCATGAGGTATTAAAGGCAATGAGTGTAAATTCCGAGCAAGCACAGTCACCATCTCCAATCAAGCAGGCGCTTCGAGCTATAGAAAGCTTGCAAGCCCAGCTTGACGCGCTCAAGTACGCCCAACAGGAACCAATTGCGATCGTTGGCACGGGTTGCCGGTTTCCCGGAGGAGCAGAAAATCCAGAGGCTTTCTGGCGGCTGTTGCGCGACGGAGTTGATGCCATTACCGAGGTTCCTGCTGATCGATGGGATCTAGAAAAATACTACAATCCCGAACCGGATATGCCTGGTAAAGTGTGTACCCGCGAAGGTGGTTTTTTGACAGGAGTTGATACCTTTAACCCTGAGTTTTTCGGGATTTCGGCGCGGGAAGCAGTAAGCATAGATCCTCAGCAACGGCTTTTGCTAGAGGTTAGCTGGGAGGCTTTAGAAAATGCTAATCAAGTACCAGAGCATTTGCATAACACAGCTACAGGGACTTTTATCGGTATTTACTTAAATGACTACAGCAAAGTCATGTCATCGTTAGGAGATGTATCCCAGATTGATGCTTTTTCTGCGATCGGTAACTCTTTAAGTGTAGCTGCTGGGCGCTTATCCTATTTTTTAGGACTGAAAGGCCCTAGTATGGCTGTCGATTCGTCCTGTTCTTCCTCTTTGGTATCAGTACATTTGGCTTGTCAGAGTTTGCGCTTAAAAGAGTGCAATCTAGCTTTAGCTGGCGGAGTTGGGTTAAATCTCGTCCCAGATACCAGCATTGCTCTGTCTAGAACACGGATGCTCAACCCTGATGGGCGCTGCAAAACATTTGATGCTGCTGCCAATGGCTTTGTCAAAGGAGAAGGGTGTGGCCTTGTTGTCCTCAAGCGCCTCTCGGATGCTTTAGCTGACGGAGATAAAATCTTAGCCTTGATTCGGGGTTCTGCGGTTAACCATAATGGTCGCAGTAGTAGTTTAATTTCCCCTAACGGACTATCTCAGCAAGCCGTGATTCGCCAAGCTTTAGAGAATGGCGGCGTGGAACCAGGGCAAGTAGACTATGTAGAGGTTCAAGGCACAAGCACATCTGTAGGAGAACCGATTGAGGTAGCAGCTTTAGAGGCAGTGTATGGAAAAAACCGTCCTCAAGACAAACCTTTGGTTATTGGTTCGGTAAAAACCAACATTGGACATCTAGAACCAGCTTCTGGTATTGCAAGTTTAATTAAGGTGGTGCTTGCCTTACAACATGGAGAAATTCCAGCCCATCTGCACTTCAAACAACCGAATCCTCATATTAACTGGAATGAATTGCCCCTGAAAGTTCCTGCACAGCGTATGCCTTGGCCGATAACAGAAAAGCGGCGGCTGGCGGGAGTAAGTGCTTTTGGTTTTAGTGGCACTAACGCTCACGTAGTTCTAGAAGAGGCTCCAGTTTCAAAGGCAGTAGAAAAAACAGTGGAGCGTCCCCTGCACCTGCTGACTTTATCAGCTAAGACAGACGAGGCGCTTGTGCAGTTAGCTGAACGTTATGAGAAGCACTTAGCGAATAATCCAGATTTAGCTCTAGGAGATATTTGCTTTAGTGCCAATACCGGGCGATCGCACTTTCAGCATCGCTTAAGTGTGGTAGCATCTTCATCTACCGAACTCTGTGACAAACTAACTGCCTTCAGCACGGGACAGGAAATAGTAGGATTATTCCAGGGAAAAGTTACAGATTCACCCAAAATAGCCTTCCTTTTCTCCGATACAGGTTCAGAATATGTCGGAATGGGTCGTCAACTCTATGAAACCCAACCAAAATTTCGGCAAGTTTTCGACTGTTGCAATGAGATTCTGCGTTTTTATTTAAAATGTTCCTTGGTTGAGATTCTGTATCCCGAATCAGGAACAAGTTCTCTGCTTAAAGAAGCTGCTTACAGCCAACCTGCCTTATTTGCCCTCGAATACGCCTTATCCCAGTTATGGAAATCTTGGGGTATAGAACCCGCCGCAGTTATGGGCTATGGTGTTGGGGAATATGTTGCAGCCTGTGTTGCTGAAGTTTTCAGCTTGGAAGATAGCTTGAAGTTGGTTGCTGAACGCGGGCGCTTAATGCAAGCATTACCCGAAGTTTTTACCTTTGAAAACCAAGCCATCCTTAAAGAAGTCACTTACTCTCAACCACAAATTCCCTTAGTTTCTCATCTGACTGGTGAACTAACTACTAGTGAAATAGCTACCCCTTTATATTGGAGCCGTCAAGCGCAAGAACCCTTGAAATTTGCCGCCAGCATAGATAACTTAACTCAACAGGGGTACGAAATATTTGTGGAAGTTGGGCCAAAGCCGACTCTAGTTGATGGCTTGCCTAAGATTGAAAAAGTTTGGCTTTCGACTCTGAATCCTGGTAAAGATGATTGGCAACAAATACTTGAAAGTTTAGGTTCTTTATATGCGCGTGGGGTAAAAGTAGACTGGTTAGGTTTTGACCAAAATTACTCACATCAATATGTAGAATTACCCACTTACCCCTGGCAGCGAAAGCGTTACTGGTTTGAGCCTAATAACAATGGACATAAAAAAGTTGAGATTTCCTCTCAGAATCATGACTTTCTCGCTCAGATAGATAACCAACAACTGATTGAGCAGTTAGAAATGACCGGAGAACTCTCAAAAGAGGAATTAAATTTGCTGCCTAAACTGCTTGGGTTGTTGGTAAAGCATCCTCAGCAGCATGACAAATCAAAAGGGGAAAAGCAAACAGATGTAGCACAAGCGATTAATGCTCAATCTCTGACAGTAGAAGATATTCAAGTTTGGTTAACTAACCAAATCGCTAATGATTTGGGAGTCAAACCTAATGAGATAAATATTCGAGTACCTTTCGACACCTACGGATTGGATTCTGTGCTAGCGATCGCGATCGCTAGCGCTGGTAAACAATTCCTGGGAATTGATATGTCTCCACTGCTGTTAGTACATTATCCCACTATTGAGTTGCTTTCACAGCACTTAGCTCAAGAATTAGAAGCTTCTGACTCAGAAATTTTTGAAATTTAATTGCAAAACTTGTTTAAAACAATTACAAATTAACGGAGATTAAAAATCTATGAACGTATCCGAACTTTTAGAAGATTTAACTCAAAAAGGCGTTCAGTTGTGGACTGACAATGGTAAACTAAAAGTCAATTCTCCAAAGGGATTGCTATCAGCAGAACAACGCACTGAATTAGCTCAACGCAAGACAGAAATTCTGGCATTTTTGCAAAGAAGTAACGAAACTACTAATGATAATTCTGGAACTAAAACTCAAGACCTCAGCTTACAAACAATTGGTCGTTTAATTGGAGGTTTTTGCCGTAAAGTTGCAGGCTTTACCCCTCCCATTATTGATCCAAAGGCGATGGCTAAAAAGCTAAAAGTTGCTTTTAGACCTTTGCCAGATGGATACAATGAAGAAACAATTTTGAAATTTAGAGAAGAGTTAGAAGATAAGCTCCGGGGCAATGGAGTTCAAATTTTAACTTGGGAAGAAGCAACGAAACAGGTTAGTTACGAAATTACTATTCCTTTCACTAACTGGAAAAAAAGCATTTCTACAAATGTCATTAAAGCGGGTGTTAGTGCTGTAGTTGATGTTGACAAATCTCCTTCTTTCGCTGGAAAAATCAAAATTTATGTGGTAGAGTTACTTTATAAAGTATATTCTCGATTTATTCTGAAAAACCGCCAACTATCTGCTTCTAAAATTATGCAGTTTATCAGTTGGGCTGAAGACAATATTTTACCACTTGAAGACCCAACGAACACTCAAGTTATTATGTTGACGAAGCTTAATAAAGAGTTTGTTGATCCAAGCATTCCATATCAGAAAAAAATTCCTATTGGTGTAAATACTCTAATTAGAACATTTTCTGAAATTGTGATCGGAGTTTCAAGCCAGAAGATTTCCATCTTAAATATGAACTTATCAGACTCTGTATTTCCTGCTGAGTCAGTCGATAATTTTGTTTGTAACTCTTTAATCCCTAAAATTTATGTCCCAATTCTGCCACTGTCTCTGAGCCGATTTGAAATTGGTGAGTATGACCCGAAAGAATCTATTTATGCAAAACAATTAGTCAGATTAGGTAAAGAGCTAGCATCAACAGGTCTACTACCTTCTGGTTTTAAAATTGACGATGTGATCAAAAGAAAGTCACACCGAGATATTGTTGACTGGATGGCTAATGGTAGAACAGGCGTTTCTTATGGTTTTGTTGCCTACGCCGAGCCGCCACAATATATAGGTGCTGTAGAAATATCTGAGCAAGAGTGGGAAAATCTATCTTCTATCGAAGGATTCAGTCGTGATGAACTGCGTCAGAATGAAATCGGTAGAAGGTATATCAAAACCAGAATTGGGGGAAAAGAGGTATTTAAACAGCTACCAGATATCTGGGTTATTAGTTCTCGTTCAGGCGCGAATAAAACAAACCTGAATTTAGAAACTGATGTGTTGAGGTTGGGGCTGCAAGATAGATTATTACTGCAATTACCAAAAGGTATGGATCTAGTAGTGGGTGATATTAAACCTTCTTACGATCTTTATGTCATGGTTGCGATCGCACTGGCTGCGGCTTTGTATGCACCAGAACTCATTAAAAATGGTACACCAATGGTTCATTTCCACGGGTATCCATCAACTCAGTGGTTTCAGCCAAATAACGAGTATTGCACTGGAGTACACAATCCCTCAGTTCCTTGTGGAACCTATGAATCAGGAGTTTTCAACTTTTTAGGGATACACGATTTAGTCAACAAATATGGCAGCGATATTGCCCTAGCCAGCTTGATCGAACCAGATCATGGTACAAATATCATCGCCTCTGATTGGGAGTATTTAATTGCCAGGATCAAAACTGGAGTTGAAAAGGGACAAATTGATTTGGGCGGTAAGCATTTCCCTTCTCTCAAAGAAACCATTACTACTCGCTGAACTGGGTTGGTACTAATGAATGAGGATATTAAGCAATCATGTCAATAATTGCAGGTCAGACAGTACTTTTAACAGGTGCATCACGCGGAATTGGAGCCTTTATTGCTCGCAGTTTGGCAAAAGAAAATGCAACTATAGTTGGTGTGGCGCGATCACAAGAGGGACTGGATCAATTATCTGCCGAAGTCAAAGCTTTAGGTGGTCGCTGGTTAGGCATTAAATATGACCTCAGTAACCTAGAAGATATGCCAAACCTAGTTGAGCAAATCAATAAACTTGCAGGCCCCATTGACATTTTAGTTAATAACGCAGGTATCGAGATATACAAAAACTTTCAAGATTACTCTGCCTCAGAACTACAGTCAGTATTGACAATTAACCTGTTGTCTGCAATGGAATTATCCCGTTTGTTATTGCCAACAATGTTATGCCAGAAAAGGGGCCACATAATTAATATTGCTTCTCTATCAGCTAAAAAGGGAAATCCCTACAACAGTATTTATTGTGCCAGTAAAGCCGGTTTGCTCATGTGGAGCGATTCTCTAAGGCAAGAATTGGCAGGTACTGGTGTAAATGTTTCGGTGATTTGTCCGGGATATGTTTCTGGTCAAGGGATGTTTGCTGATACTGGTATACCTGCGCCAAGTTTAGCAGGTACATCGAAGCCAACAGACGTAGCGATCGCAGTAATCCAGGCTATTAAGCAAAATCAGGCAGAAGTGATTGTTAATCAAGACCTGATGACAGCAAATTTTACAAAATTCTTACTGGCATTATGGCAAATTTTTCCCCGATTTGGAGATAAATTTTATCAGTGGATTGGGGTAAATAAACTCAACCAAAAACGCGCTGAAAATCAAATGCAAGTTGCGTTTAAAGCTGATGAAAGTAGAAGAATGGTCGGCGCAACACTAGATTTTAAATAAGTCTGTTCACTTGGTAGCGATCGCTAATACAAACCTCATAAAAAAAGCGATGAAAAAAGTATATCTGATGATTTATGATGCTGGCGCAGGTCATCGCAGCACTGCCAAGGCTTTGCAAAAAGTTATCGAAGAGCGCAAATTGCCTTGGGAAATCCATTTAGTCGAGGCTTTTAAAGAAATCCTTGGAACCTCTGCATCGCAGGATTTTTATAATAAGTTCGTACTCCAGAAAACCTGGGCAAAACTTATTAACGAACCCCTATTGGTTCCCTTATTCAAGCTACAAATTCGCCTTCAACATTCTGCTTGGTTAGCACGTCTGAAAAAATACTGGCAGCAGCATCAGCCTGATATGGTAGTTTCAGTGCAGCCATATATCAATCGGGTGCTTTGTGAAAGTTTGCAAGCAGCTTCACCAGATGTCCCCTTCGTCACATTTATCACCGATCATGCCGATTGCCCACCCCACTTTTGGATTGAGAAGCAAGAGCAATTTTTGATTTGTCCGACTGAAAAGGCAGTTGAACAAGCCAAAAATTTTGGTTATACACAAGATAAAATTTTCCGCACATCAGGAGTAATCATTCAGCCTCGTTTTTATGAACCCGTTTTGTGCGATCGCCAAATTGAAAGAAAACGCTTAGGATTAGATCCAAATTTACCTACTGCTTTAATCACTTTTGGCAGTCAGGGTTCAAACGTGATGCTAGAAATTGCCGATTCTCTAGAAAAATCACAATTAAATCTGCAACTTATTTTCATCTGCGGACGCAATGAAGAATTAGCAGTAACCTTGCGCCGTCAACAAAGCCGTTTACCAAGGTTTGTGGAAACCTTTACCAGCGAGATTCCTTACTATATGCATCTTTCTGATTTCTTCGTTGGTAAATCTGGCTCTGTAGGTGTTAGCGAAGCTGTGGCGATGAACTTGCCAGTAATTACAGATTGCAATGCCTTAAGCTTGTTTCAAGAACGGCCTTCGGCTGAGTGGATTGCAGATAATGAGATTGGGATTGTAGTCCGCAATTTTCGAGACATTAACCAAGCTGTAGCCAAGTTAATCGAGCCTGAAACTCTGGCTCGTTACCGTGCAAATGCTGCCGCCATTAATAATAAAGCAGTGTTTGAAGTTGTAGATATTTTAGAAGGAATCTTGGAACAACCACAGTTAGAAATACACCAAGAAGGCGATCGCACTCCTAATCTTCGTTATGCATAAAAGAAACAAAAATAACTGAGGGGTGAAATAAATATAAATGATATTTGATTGGCTAATCGTCGGGGCGGGATATTCAGCCTGTGTAACGGCAGAACGGATTGCAACCCAGTTAGGACAGAGGGTGCTGATTGTAGAGCAGCGAGATCACATTGGTGGGAATGCTTATGATTACTACAACGAGCATGGTATTTTAGTTCATAAATACGGGCCTCACATCTTTCACACCAAGTCTAAGAAAGTCTGGGATTACCTCTCCCAATTTACAGAATGGAGGCACTATTATCATCATGTGCTAGGAGTTGTAGAAGGGAAGAAAGTTCCGATTCCTTTTAATCTGAATTCTCTTTATGCTCTTTTTCCTCCCCACTATGCACAAAAGCTGGAAAACTTACTTTTAGAAAACTTCGGTTTTGGGGTTAAAGTACCTATTTTAAAACTGCGTGAGAGTGCCAGTGGAGACTTAGCTTTTTTAGCTAATTATATTTATGAAAATGTCTTCCTTCGCTACACCATGAAGCAATGGGGAGTGAAACCAGAGGAACTTGATAACGGAGTAACCGGAAGAGTTCCAGTTTACATCAGTCGAGATGACCGTTACTTTCAAGATCCTTACCAAGCTATGCCTAAGCTTGGCTACACCGAAATGTTTCGCCGAATGCTGGCTCATCCAAACATTAAGGTGCTTTTAAATACAGATTACCGAGAAATTATCAAGGACGTTAAGTTTAACCGGATACTCCACACCGGATCGATTGATACTTTCTTTGATTATATGTATGGCGAGTTGCCATATCGAAGCTTGCGCTTCCAGTTTGAGACTTTGGATCAAGAACTATACCAAGAAGTTGGTACAGTTAACTACCCCAACGACTACGATATCACTCGCATCACCGAACAAAAGTATTTATCGGGGCAAACTTCTTCCAAAACTACCTTAGTGATGGAATATCCCCAGGCTTATGTACCGGGAAAAAACGACCCTTATTATCCCATTCTCAATGAGGATAATCGCGATCGCTTAAATCTTTACCTCAAAGAGGTAGAAAAACTCAACGGTACAGCACTATTTGCAGGACGACTTGGAGATTACAAATACTACGACATGGATCATGCAGTGCTTCGCGCGCTTGGTTTGTTTGAGAAAGAGATAGCTAATTCAATGTCTGAACCACAAGTTGTTCTTGCAAGATGAAAGAAATGCAGCAATATTTTCTTTCCTAATATTTCTGTAGTTATGGATTTCTTTCTTGATAGCAGTTCAACAAATAACTACTGTTCAAAATTGTATATTTATGAAAACAACGCAATTATCATCATCTCCAAAAAAAGAGTTTTTGATTAATATCCTTACCTCCCAAGGTGGTGGCGGGCATTACGCTATGTACAATGCACTACGCGCAGTTGTTGAGCAGCAACAACTACCTTGGCGTTTTAGTGTAACCGATATAGACCAAATAGCGGATGGTTTAGCAGAGCAAAAAAAGATAGTCAGTGCCTACAAGCTATTTGGATTTTCTGGGCATGACTTGTACAACCTGATGCTGAAAACGGGCTGGACATGGCTTTGGCCGCTAAAGATGCGTCTCAATAAACTACTTGTCAAACTAAATCACGATGTCGGTGTCAAAATTTTTGAGGAATACTGGCGTGAGCAACAGCCAGATTTAGTAGTTTCCGTAGTCCCAATGTATAGCAAAGGGTTATGGGAAAGTGTACAAAAGGCAAAACCAGGAACCCCTGTAGTAACTATTATTGGAGATTATGCTGATTCTCCGCCTGCATTTTGGATAGAACCAGAAACAGGAATTAATTTTGTCTGTGGAACTGAGAAAACGGTAGAGCAAGCTCGTTCAATGGGAGTAAAAGAGGAACTAATTATTAAAACTTCGGGAACAATTGTTCATCCTCGCTTTTATGAACCCATTGTGTGCGATCGCCGTGCCCAAAGGCAACGTTTAGGTTTAGATCCAGACTGTCTCACCGGACTTGTGTTATTCGGTGCTAATGGTTCTAAAGTAATGTTAGAAATTGCCAAGCGTTTGGAGAGTTTCGGACAAAAACTACAACTCATCTTTATTTGCGGACGCAATGAAGAACTAGCCCAAGAACTACGCGAAAGCCAAGGTATTCAAAAACGGTTTGTCACCAGTTTTACCAAAGAGATTCCTTACTATATGCATCTTTCGGATTTTTTAATCAATAAACCAGGTGCTTGTAGTATCAGTGAGGCTCTGGTTATGAAGCTGCCAATGATTACGGAACGTAACTTTTCTACTCTCATCCACGAACGCTACAACGCTGATTGGGTCGAACAGAAACAAGTGGGCCTAGTTGTCCATGATTTTCGTAATATCGATAAGGCAGCGAAGAAGTTTCTAGAGCCGGAAAATTTTGCTCGCTACCGTGCAAATATTGCTGCTGTAAACAATCAAGCGGTGTTTGAAATCTGCGATAACTTACAAAAGATTCTCGCTGATAGCTACAAGACAACAGAGACAGCATCACTTGAGTATAGGTAACAGCAGACATGAATCAAGCGCGTGTTAAAGCGATGACGCTGGCGGCAATGTGTTTCGCCCTCTTCATGTCTAATACCGACGATACCTCCCTGAATGTAGCACTTCCCAGTATTCAGGCTAGTTTGGGTTCTCATGTATCAGGGTTGCAATGGATTATTAATGCCAATACCCTACCTGCGGTTAGTTTAGCGTTACCGAGTGGTGCGTTAGGAGATAATTTTGGGCGTAAGCGAGTCTTTCTGACAGCATTAGTAATCTATACTTTCGCCTCTATACTCTGTGGTTTTGCTCCTAGCTTAGGTATTTTGATTAGTGGGCGATTTATTCAAGGAATTGGTGCTGCTGCTTTAGTCCCGACTTCTCTATCTATCCTCGGAGATACGTTCCCCGATCCGAAGGAGAAAGCTAAAGCTATTGGTATTTGGTCTGCGGTATCAGGAATTGCCCTCATTGCGGGCCCTGCCCTTGGCGGAGTATTTGTAGATATTTGGGGATGGCAGAGTATATTCTTTTTTAATGTACCAGTCGGCGCGATCGCCTTTGTGTTGACTTGCCGTGTTGTTAGAGAAAGTAAAAAGTTGACGCAGCAGCATCTTGATGTACCTGGTTTGCTATTTAGTATAATTTTTTTGGCTTCGCTCACCTACGCCATAATTGAGAGCAACAACCTAGTATGGCACTCGCCGCTGATTGTCTTGCTGTTGACTATTGTTGGGTTCAGCCTTATAGCATTTTTGGTTGTGGAATCTCGTAGTAGCCACCCAATGCTGCCACTAGAGTTGTTTAAAAATCAAACCTTTGCTGTAGTCAATTTTGTTTCGGTTTTAGTATTCTTTACTTTTTTGAGCTTGCTGTTCATCTTCAGCTTATTTTTACAACAAGTACAAGGTTATTCAGCAACGGTGGCGGGTTTGTGCTTTGTGCCGTTGAATGCAGCTTTTGTCATCGCCTCCCTGGCTTCGGGATGGTTGGCTGCTCGGTTTGGGTGGCGCTATGTAATCGCGGCGGGACTGACTATGGGGAGTGTAGTAACTCTGTCGTTCATCCGAGCCAATGCTGATACAGAGTATGCAACAGTGATGTGGAACCTTGTTTTATCTGGCTTTGGTAGTGGTTTGGCAGTCTCGCCGTTAGCAGCAGCAGCTATGAGTTCTGCACCTCCAGCCAAAGGGGGAATTGCTTCAGCAATTCTTAACGCTAGTAATCTGCTCGGTGGGCTTTTAGGAATTGCTTTCATCGGCACAATTCTTGCCCAACGGTTAACTTCAGATTTGGCGCGATCGCTATCTGCTTGGGGTCTACCCGCAAACATCCAAGAAAAGCTCGTTGCTGATGCTTTGCGCGGTAAAGCTAACATCCCCAATGGCCTTGCAAGCAATATTTCTGAGGTTGCTTTGCATCAAGCGATTAGTAACGCGTTCGTATCCGGTCTACACACAGCTTTGCTAGTAGCCAGTGCTGCTCTGCTAGTTGGAGCATTTTTAGTTCTGGCATTTGTTCAACCAACTTTTAACCAAGCAACCAAAAATTCTCATCTTTCTACTGTAAGTAAGCGTGAAGGTGGTAAATTTTGGAAGCGGGTTTACAAAAGGTAGTAATAAACCTCAATATTTGGAATCAAGGATTTAAAGAAAATGAGCGATTTTGAACTCAACGCCTCACTAGCTACACCTGCTAGCGATATCCTCTTAGGAGGGTTTTCAAATTTTGAAGCCCTTTTCGGTCGCCGTGGAAATGACACTTTTTATGGTGAATTTCCCGATCAAACTAACAGTGAAGGAGAAAATATTGATTTTTGGTTCGGTGATTTATTTGATAACTCGCCAGAAGAGTACGGAGTTATTCTTGAGATTCAGCAAGGTAATCCATTAGCCATCCTAGATAAAGATATCCCATCAGTAGGAGCAGACAAATTTGTTCTTGGAGATGAATATCAGCCCTACTATTCTAATAGCGGTACTCCAGAGACCCTACTCACCACAAACTTTCTTGGTTTGAACGAGTTCACCGTAATTTATGATTTTAGCCCCACTCAGGATCTCATTCGCCTCAACGGTACAGCAGAAGATTATCGATTGGTAGAAGTTAATGGATTAAAGGTTGAAGGAGTTGAACAACTTTTTTATGGCAAGGCTATCTTTTCGGTGCAAGAGGGATTACCCGACCTCGTTGCTTATGTGATCTCAAAACCGGAAGTAAATTTAAGTTTGACAGACAAATATTTTCAGTTTGTAGGTAAAAAACCACCAAAAAAACCAGACCAAAAGAAGCTTGGGCAATTAGGAACTACTGGTATTGATCTTGGTACTACTGCTGCTACAGATGCTGCGGGGAACCTTTTTGTTACAGGATATACCACAGGGTCTTTAGAAGGAACCAATCAAGGTTCTACAGATGTCTGGGTAATCAAATTTGACAACAAAGGCAACAGGTTATGGGGCAAGCAATTTGGTAGTTCCAATTCTGATCAGGCTTTTTCGATTGCTACAGACAAGGATGGTAACTTTTACCTGGCAGGAGACACGGGGGGTAACTTGTTTTCATCCAAGCAATCAGACGAGCTTGATATTTGGGTGGCTAAATATGACAGCAATGGCAACCAACTGTGGGGTAAGCAGTTTGGAACTAGTGTAACTGGCGGTTTTGCCAATAGCTCCTTTGGTCTAGATGTAGATGGAGCCGGCAATGCCTACTTATCAGGATTATCAATTAAGGAAAATAGAAATCGCGAAATATTCGATTTTGCTGTTCAAGATGACTCCTGGATAACTAAGTTTGATACCAATGGCAACCGGGAGTGGTTTACGCAGCTTGGGCAGAATACGCCGATTGGGAATTTTGTTTTTGATGAAACTTACGATGTTACTGTCGATAAGGATGGCAACACTTATGCGGCAGGATGGACTCAAGGACTAATAAAAGAGTCAGATCCTTCTCGAAGTCTTTTGAAGTATGATGCTTGGATGACGAAGGTAAATCCCACCGGTCAGGTGGAATGGGTTCGACAGTTTGGGAGTACAAATGAGGGTCTTGAGGTTGCATGGGCTGTTGACACTGACAGCAATGGCAACGTCTACGCTACAGGATGGACTTCTGGCGATTTAGGGACAGCAGACAAAAAGGTTAATAAATCAGAGTCTAACGATGTCTGGCTCACCAAATTTAGCCCAGATGGGAATCAGGTGTGGACTAAACAGTTTGGCACTCGTGGCGATGATGGCACTTACTTAGCTGATATGGTGATCGATTCACAAGACAACATCTTTGTGACAGGATATTCTAACGATGACTTAAACAAAGACAATACTAAACAAGGTTATAATGCCTTTGTTGCAAAGTTCGACACCAACGGCACAAATCAGTGGTTTCAAGAGTTTGGTAGCAAAGCAAAACTTACTTATGCTACAGGTATTACTACAGATAATGCTGATAAACTTATCGTTACTGGATTTACTGATAGCTTGTTAGGAGCTAGTAATACTGGAGCTAATGGCTCGGCTTTGGATGCCTGGGTGGCTGAACTTCACGGAAAGAACGGAAAACTCCAAAAATTTACTGGCAGTGCAAAGGATAGCGTCGGCATTAACAATCCTAGCCCAATCCCCACCGTTGATATCAGTAGTAATTTTGTGACTAACGAGAACTTGCCTAATGGTGATAATATCATTAACCCCTCTGAAGGGATAAATACCAGCGTCAGTACTTTCAGCTATGGGCAATTTAGTTCCAGATTAGGGGATATATTTAGCCCCTCAAGCGAAAATTCTTTTGCTTCAGTCTTGTCTGCGGGAGTTACTAATAGTAATGCTCCCTTTCTCAATAATGACGATTTGAACTTTTTGAAAGGTTCAGCTTAGGGGCGCAAGTAGCATCTGATATTTGTTCAGATCACTTTTAACCCAATCCGCCAATAATTCCTCTGTTTTTCTAAGACTACGGTGTACACATAAGTCTAGAAATCCATCTGAAACTTGGTTTCGTTGCCCTAACCTTTAAATTGTGGAGAAAAGTGGAGTTTCTTGTCCACTAAAATTTGGGTATTTATCGGGCTAGTACTCGACTAAGTCAAAAATGATAGGTGAAGGAAAGCAGGGGGAGAGGAGAATTACCAAACAATAACCCTCTTCCCTCCCCTGCTTTTGTGTTGAAAGGCGTACTTGGCGTAATCAATAACTTGTTTAAGAAACTTAAACATTAGTAAACTAATTTCAGCTCAACAAAACTATTAATCAGGACAATAATAGCTGCTGTTAGCAGCAACATCTTTCAAAAGGAATGCTCATTGTTAAATATAATTGTGAGCTAGGATACAAACTTTTAGCAAGAAGATATAAGCTGGGCTAACCTCCTTTTATAACTTTAGTAAGAATAAAATCAGATAAAACTTGCTTGGAATAATTCGCACATCGTGATTCAAAGCTTAAATTTCTTGATCTCTACCAATAGCCAGTTCCTTCTTGCTATGCTTCAACTGTTTCCAAAGCATCCTTATTTGCTGGTAAGCTTCTTCTGGAGAAAGCTTTCCGCCTGTTTCTAAGCAAGTGATATAACTAATTTTTTGAGCAAATTCTTGGAGGTTGGCATTAAATGTTAAAGTCTCTGGCTGGAATTTACCGTAGTATCGGCTACGAGGGTAAAGAAAGTTATCTTTGTCTTGGGAGTTGTGCTGTGTCATTAGTTTGCTGCTTACAATTTTTATTAAAAGTTTTAAACTTGATTTTTCTACGTGTAATTACAGATTATAAAATCCAAATTCCAGAAGAAGTTAATATTCTAATTAAAAATATACTTATATGGCTACTACAAGAAGATATAAATAACTATCCAGACCATAAAAAGTTTACTGTCAAGCTTCTTACTTAATCATGGCGTATGCTTTTCTTACCTTGACTACTGCGCTTTTTGATTCACCTGTAACCAAATTTCTAAACTTACAAGGCGTCTGCTAAAATACAGCAGATCGCTTGCTTTAAAACTGCTTTTTCCTCCATTCCAGAAAGGAGAACACCAACGGGTTTATTGGCTGGTGGTGTAATAGCGGGTACGAAAATCGATGCGATCGCAAACTCGGTTATATCATGTCCGCATAATTTAGTTACAATTTCCACAGTCATTGCACCCCACCCCGCAAGCGAGGAGGGGGTTAAGGGCTGAGGCTATATTAAAGCTCAAAACACGATAATCGCCCACATACTAACTCCCAACCCGATCGCTGCTACGTGTTGCCAAATGACCGATCTAAGTGGTTGTTTGGCAATTTTTTGCGTTAATAATACAGTCAGTAACACCGAAAGAATTATCGTTGCACCTTGCAAAAAGGCAATCACAGCCGGATGAGCAACTAATATTGGCAATTGTTCACCACTCAGACCAAGAGTAGCAAAGGTTACGGGTAAAATCCGCCCACCTTCGCCTAAGCCCAAACGCAGATAGTGAGCCAAGTTTCCCCCTAACACCAATGGTAGGTAGCCATAGGCAAGTTCTACAAATGAGCGAGACTTACGGTTAAAGTTGAACAGTTGCAGCAAGCCATAAGCCGCAAACGCAAAAATCGCTGGGATAATTAACACTAGCAGCGATAATCCCAAATGCTGCCAAAACTGAGTTAAATCCAGTTCTAGCCCCAACCAAGATTGCAATTCTGGCAAGCGATGCAGATATATCCCACCCAACAGCAAAAACAATAATGCTACTTCATAGGTGCGGGGTACATGAGTTGTCCACAGTTCAATACCAGGGGGACGCAAGTTAAACTCAACGGAACGATGGGGACAGGCTTTAAGGCAAGTCATGCATAGTACGCAATCTCTGTTATCTTCTAACTGCGCTGGGTGGGAATATAAAGGACATCCATTAGTTTCCATCCCTTCGCCTTTTTGTGGCCCACCTTTATAGCACTGATACGTAGTGCAACTTGCAGAACAAATCCCTTGCTGGGCGCGGAGTTCCGTCATTGAGAGTTTGGCAAATAAACCATTCATCCCGCCGATGGGACAGAGATATCTACACCAAAATCGCCGCTCAAAAAGAGCAGAGAAAATCATCGCCCCAGCAGTAATTAACAGTAGCAAACAAGCGCTGAGGTAGGCAGTATTTTCTAAATGCCAGAGTTCTTCCCATAAGAAAATTAGGGAGAACAAACCAAACATGAACCATCCACCCCATTTTTCAGCTTGCTGTCTAGGCCAACGCTTGAGTTGTCGAGGCCACAGCCAGAGAGATAACTTTTGGGTAATTTCCCCGTAAATCATGAAGGGACAAACAGAACACCAGATACGTCCCAAAAAGGGAAAGAGAAATAGGAAGAAGGGCCACCACCAAGCCCAAAATAGATTTAATACGAAATTGCGATCGCGGGTTTGTGGTCCAATAAATAATACTGCAACGATGATGGCAAAAGCCGTTGCAGTAAAACCATAGTTAATGCGATCAGGCCACCAGGGACTACGCAAAAACCGCCGCAAACCAGGATACGCATTTAACAGATTCACCCGAAATCGTTTTTTCTTCGTTTCGGCTGGCCAAAAAATTTCTTCTGTTAATTCATTAGCACCCTCCGCTTGCACGATCGCTCTTTCTACCAGATTTTTTAATTCCTTGAGATTGCCAGGAAAATCATAAGACTGGAGACGACGTAAAGCTTCTGGGGTGATGTGCGGTTTAGGAATGCCTCTAGCCCGAATGTAAAGACTAGTATAATATTCTACCTGTGCCTGAATATCAGCTTTCCGCACCCGTAGCGGTGGGACTTTAATAATGTGACCGATACAGCGTTCAATTGTCGACTGAGTTTTTTCTGAAACAATCAAAATTCTGGCTTTACTGGGACGAGGTTCAGTTGCTGCTTCTCCTGCACGACTGACGGGGGTATATGTGCCAGTTTTGAGCAACTGCGTCACGGCAGGTAATAGTTCTTCGGGCAATTCTTGGATGTTGTTGAGAACTAAAGTACCTTCTCCCAACCATTCCAACAATCCTGGTTTACCGCCAGCGCGACCGAATAAATCTGCACCGCTAGTTTGCAGAATACCACAATTTACTTTAATAATTGGTTCTCGTCGTTTTGGAGAACCAAAGTGGATAAGAGCTGCTATATTGTCTTTTTCTAACCCTGGTTCTCCGAAGATATCCACTGATTTGCGGTCAGCAGCCGATAAACGAATTTGCTCACGTAGCCTTATAGCATAGCGACTTGTACCGACAATTCCGCGTTGGGCTTTGGTGACTAAATATGGTCGCAAAGCTACAGAACGTTCTTGTTCATAGCCAAGTGCAGATGTTACCTGAGCTAATTCTTGAGCCAATTGACGCGAAAAAGCCTGAGCAATTTCGGGATATTGGGTGGCTAATTCACGGAATTTATCACCAGGCACAACCCACAAATGACAATCTGTCACCGTAGTAATTGTAAACGGAGTTAATTCATCCAACAGCAATTCTTTGAGTTCAATCACTGCTCCGGGGAGGAATCCACAAGCTAAGGCTGGGTTGGTTTGATTGGTGCTATTGCTTTCAAGTTGACCTTCTACAAGAATATAAAGGGCTTCTGGAGGAGTGCCTTCGCTAACTAAGTCAGTTTTGGCACTCACCACTTGTTCTTCAATTACTTGTGCGATCGCATTTAACACCTCAGATGAGAGAATTCCTAAAGTACTGCGTTCTTGTAGCCATGTAACCGTTTCTGGAGATGTCATATTAATTTCTCCGTATAGGCTGCTGTATAAGAAGATTATCACTTGAAAGCCACATCGAAATACCTCCGTGTGGCGATGCACGACAACTTATATTATGTACATCGATATACCCATGATTCTATGTTCGAGTAATCCGCCGTCACTGCTTCATAAAGTTATGAGTAGTATTAAATGTCTGGTTCTTGCAGCCATCGGGCAACCATACCCGCCAAAACTCCACCTAAAATTGGAAACACGATAAAAATCCAAAGGTCAGCCAATGCCCAATCACGAGTAAAGACAGCTGTGGCTAGCGATCGCACGGGATTAACGCTAGCATTTGTCACCGGAATCAGGATAAGATGCGCCAAGGTAAGCCCTAAACCTATGGGGATGGGTGCAGACTGCTTGAAAACGGGAGAAGATGTGACGCTCAAGATCAACAGCACAAAGCCACAGGTAACAATGAATTCGGCTAATGCACAAGCCCACCAGCTATAGTTACCAGGGGAGTGAATTCCCACCCCATTAGAACCAAAGTCGGCTGTTGTAAACCCAGGCTTGCCCATGCAAATCAAAAATAGGATAGTAGTTCCCCAAATTCCGCCGAGAACCTGACTTCCTATATATGGCAAAACATCTCGGAAAGAAAATTGCTTGGCTACCCAAAAACCAATTGTGACGGCGGGGTTGATGTGACATCCACTGATCGACCCAAAAGTATAAGCAGCAGTCAACAAACTTAAGCCAAAAGCGATCGCCACCCCAGTAACTCCAACCCAAGGTACTGTACCAGAAATAACCGCAGTACCCACGCCCATCAGAACCAACCAAGCTGTACCTAGAGCTTCTGCAAAACATCGTTTGGCTAACGAGTAACGATTCATGAGAAATGCTATAACTGGCTACACGTAATTGATACTTGTACACATTAGCCGAATAACACTAAGATAAATACTCGCTTCTTGATTATTAAGTATAAAACGTAACGATATACTGTTGGTTGCCTGATTGAAAAACTTGATCAGAAATTAAATTTATCCAATTGAAAACTGCTGTAACTTGTCACAACTCATGTGCAGCTATTGTAGATTAATATCGGGGAATTGATCGGGAGAAATTATGGCAATTTATCTAGACTCAGCGATCGCATCTGAAGCTGAAGTTATTAAGCTTTGGGGATGGGTGAAAGGCATTACCACAAATCCCACGCTGTTGTCTCAAAGCGATACGCCACCAGAAACCACGCTCAAAAAATTGGTTGCCTTGACGAATGGCCCGTTATACTATCAACTCGTGGCATCTGATAAAGCTGGGATGTTAGCTGAAGGTAGAAAAGCTTTCGAGATTATTGGTTCACAAACAATTTTGAAGATTCCTGCAACACCGTTAGGTTTTGAAGTGGTTGCGAGTCTATCACCAGAAATTACCTGTTCAGTGACAGCAATTTACAGTGCAGCACAGGCAGCAGTAGCACGGGAAGCAGGAGCTAAAATTGCTATAGCTTATGTAAATCGAGCTACGCGGTTGTTAGGTGATGGTATTGCTTTGGTGCGGGATATGGCTAGCGTACTCAAAGGCAGTGATACGGAAATCTTGGCAGCTAGTATCAAATCTCCCGAAGAAGCAGCCGCCTCATTGCAAGCCGGGGCGGATCATTTAACTTTACCATTGGCAATGTTGCAAGCGATCGCAACTCACGAATTCTCACAGAGAACTGTTGAAGAATTCGCAAAAGGAGGCATTGGTTTAAATAATTTGTAATTCCTAATTCGTAATTTTAAATATGAGCTTATCAGATGTCCCTAATCTTTGGGTTCCTTTAGCACTTTTAGGTTTGATTATTGTCGCTGCTGTATTTTTCAACCGCAGCAGTTGATTATCAAAGCATTACAAAAGTTACGTAAGTTAAAGTAGTAGAGCCTTCTGGTACCTGACAGTATTTTGGTAATAATCAACAATTTCATTGTAGTAATCTGTCATTCAATCCAAGACTTCTTCTTCAGACCAGTCAATCCAGGGTATTGGTTCTGATTTCTGTGATTCTCGGATGAAACAATTCTGGAAACTCTCTGGTGAAAATTCTAATAATCCATCAAGAATTTGTCCAACTTCATCACCTGGTAATATATAACGGATAGGGCCATAACCCGTTTCATAACCGATGTTGTACAGTAACAAATTAAATGGCGTTGAGACAAATTCGTGTCATCAAGTTAAGCCTTACCCACTGCACGTCTTGCAACAATTTGTGTTGACACAGCTTGTAAGTCCCCTGCACTGCTTTTAAGCTAAACGCTAGATAGTTCAAGCTTCACAACCTCGATGACATTAATTTAATTTGGCACAGCGACAAATCAAAAGTCACTGTATAGTTTTATAAGTAAAAGCATAGACAAGTATAATTACTTATATAAATATTAACCATTGCATAAAATATAAGAAAAAATTTATTCCAAAGCTAAAAAGGTTGATTTATAAGCTTTTGAAGTAAGTGTGATATTGCTCGGTTGTGCCTCATCTGAATTTCTCCTACTAGCTGCCTTATGCTTTTTATAATTCCTTTAAACAATATTTCAGTAATTATCCAGATGACTTAAGACTAGTAAATTAACAAAAATGGTTATCAAGGTATAACAATTCAGGCTATATAAAACTCTTGTCGTCAAAATATTCTTGAAACATTTGCCTTGTTAAAGTTACTGCTTTAGTCATTCTTATGATGATCCTACTTACAAAATATGATTATTATCATAATTTGAGTAAGGATTACAAGCATCTTTTAAAAATGAATAAGACTGCTATGTAGTCTATTCTGATTCGCATTATTCTGCTGCCTCAGAGTCAAAAAAATCATTTGATGAACGGCTTTAATACACCAATATCGAGCATAAAAACTGAAATGGATAATCAACATTTGCGTGTCGATTCTAACCATATTATTGTCTTCATTGATTCTGCTGTAGAGAATTACCAACAACTAGTTAAAGGTGTAATACCACAAGCAGAAGTAATTGTCCTCACTTCCCAGCAGGATGGTGTTGAGCAAATCACCGCAGCTTTACAAGGACAAGTTCGCTTCACTAGCGTTCACATAGTTTCTCACGGTGCGCCAGGAACTCTTTATCTGGGAAACACGGAACTGAGTCTTAGCACTCTGGCTCGCTACTCCGAACACCTGAAGGCTTGGTTCACTCCATCCCTGTTACTTTATGGTTGTAATGTGGCCATGGGTGATGCAGGAGAGGAATTCCTTACAAAACTTCACTACTTTACAGATGCAGCGATTGCTGCATCCACAACACCAATTGGAAATGCAGCACTTAATGGAAACTGGGAACTAGATAAAAATTTAGGAGCAGTAGAATTTTGTCCAGCATTTCTTCCATCTGTGATGGAAAGTTATTCTACAGTGTTTCAACAGTCTAACCCTATAGTGGTGGGCAATACCAGTTATTTTACCAGCTACGACAATATCAATGGCACAGAACTGTGGAGAATTGATCCCAACACTGGCAATCCAGTACTAGTCGCAGACATCAATCCCGGTAGTGCTTCGTCTAATCCCAGCAATTTCACCCTACTAGGTAATATCCTCTACTTTACTGCCAACAATGGTTACAGTGGCACAGAACTGTGGAGAATAGACCAAAATGGCTATCCGCAACAAGTACAAGACATCAATCCCGGTAGTGCTTCCTCTAATCCCAGCAATTTCACCCTACTAGGTAATACCCTCTACTTTACTGCCAACAATGGTTACAATGGCACAGAATTGTGGAGAATAGACCAAAATGGCTATCCGCAACAAGTACAAGACATCAATCCTGGTAGTGCCTCCTCTAATCCCCGCAACTTCACAGTCGTAAATAACATTCTCTACTTTGTTGCCACAGATAATTACAATGTCAGCCAGTTGTGGAAAATAGACCAAAACGGCTATCCAAAAAACTTAAGTGTTCCTGGTGGTGTGTCCAATCCCAGCAACATCACAGTACTAGGCAATCGGCTTTACTTCACAGCATCGGAGGGGATGAATGGCACAGAACTGTGGACGATTGACCCCAACAGTGGCAACCCCATCAACCTCAACATTAATCCCGGTAGTGCTTCCTCTAATCCCAGCAATTTCACCCTACTAGGTAATACCCTCTACTTTACTGCCAACAATGGTTACAGTGGCACAGAATTGTGGAGAATAGACCAAAATGGCTATCCGCAACAAGTACAAGACATCAATCCCGGTAGTGCTTCCTCTAATCCCAGCAATTTCACCCTACTAGGTAATATCCTCTACTTTACTGCCAACAATGGTTACAGTGGCACAGAACTGTGGAGAATAGACCAAAATGGCTATCCGCAACAAGTACAAGACATCAATCCTGGTAGTGCCTCCTCTAATCCCCGCAACTTCACAGTCGTAAATAACATTCTCTACTTTGTTGCCACAGATAATTACAATGTCAGCCAGTTGTGGAAAATAGACCAAAACGGCTATCCAAAAAACTTAAGTGTTCCTGGTGGTGTGTCCAATCCCAGCAACATCACAGTACTAGGCAATCGGCTTTACTTCACAGCATCGGAGGGGATGAATGGCACAGAACTGTGGACGATTGACCCTAACAGTGGCAACCCCATCAACCTCAACATTAATCCCGGTAGTACTTCCTCTAATCCCAGCAATTTCACCCTACTAGGTAATATCCTCTACTTTACTGCCAACAATGGTTACAGTGGCACAGAACTGTGGAGAATAGACCAAAATGGCTATCCGCAACAAGTACAAGACAT
>JAESFO010000319.1_pt1 | contig 70425 bp, 71 predicted proteins | sample 9269421 | NCBI WGS metagenome assembly JAESFO01 (sample SAMN14502839, study PRJNA617101) | algae metagenome | isolation source: Nostoc desertorum CM1-VF14 and co-occurring heterotrophs from rocky... | place: USA: Clark Mountains, San Bernardino, California | collected 2000-06-05 | reverse complement strand
CTGGTGCACAGCATCAGCGAGATGGACAAGGTGCAGGCCGGCGACGTGCTCGTGACCGACATGACCGACCCGAACTGGGAGCCGGTGATGAAGCGCGCCGCGGCCATCGTCACCAACCGCGGCGGGCGCACCTGCCACGCGGCCATCATCGCGCGCGAGCTGGGCATCCCGGCCGTGGTCGGTTGCGGCGACGCCACCGACCTGCTGAAGGACGGCACCCTGGTCACCGTGAGCTGCGCCGAGGGCGACACCGGCTACATCTACGACGGCCTGCTCGAGACCGAGGTCACCGAGGTCCAGCGCGGCGTGATGCCCGAGATCGACATCCAGCTGATGATGAACGTCGGCAACCCGCAGCTGGCCTTCGACTTCGCGCAACTGCCCAACCACGGCGTGGGCCTCGCGCGGCTCGAGTTCATCATCAACAACAACATCGGCGTGCACCCGAAGGCGATCCTCGACTACCCGAACGTCGACAACGACCTCAAGAAGGCCGTCGAGTCGGTGGCCCGCGGCCATGCCTCGCCGCGCGCCTTCTACGTCGACAAGGTGGCCGAGGGCATCGCCACCATCGCCGCGGCCTTCTGGCCCAAGAAGGTGATCGTGCGCCTGTCGGACTTCAAGTCGAACGAGTACCGCAAGCTGATCGGCGGCAGCCGCTACGAGCCCGAGGAAGAGAACCCGATGCTGGGCTTCCGCGGCGCCGCGCGCTACCTCAGCGAGGACTTCGGCCAGGCCTTCGCCATGGAATGCGAGGCGCTCAAGCGCGTGCGCAACGACATGGGCCTGACCAACGTGCAGATCATGGTGCCCTTCGTGCGCACGCTGGGCCAGGCCGAGCGCGTGACCGGCCTGCTGGCCAAGTACGGCCTGAAGCGCGGCGACAACGATCTCAAGCTGATCATGATGTGCGAGGTGCCGAGCAACGCCATCCTGGCCGACGAGTTCCTCGAGTACTTCGACGGCTTCTCGATCGGCTCGAACGACCTGACCCAGCTCACCTTGGGCCTGGACCGCGACTCGGGCCTCGAGCTGCTGGCGGCCGACTTCGACGAGCGCGACCCGGCCGTGAAAGCCATGCTGAGCCGTGCCATCAAGGCCTGCAAGGACAAGGGCAAGTACGTCGGCATCTGCGGCCAGGGCCCGTCGGACCATCCCGACTTCGCGCTGTGGCTGGCGGAGCAGGGCATCGAGTCGATCTCGCTCAATCCCGACAGCGTGATCGACACCTGGCAGCAGCTCGCCCAGCGCTGAGCCGGCGCGACCTGCGGGAATCCCCATGCGGGGATTCCCGTGTCAGGCTGGTGTCAATCTCTTGGATTGGCGTTTCCGGTGTCAGACTCGTGACATTCATCACGAGGCGGCGGTGATCGACCCAAGCTTCCGTGGCGTGCGGCGATCCCGCTCGCGGCGGCGGTCGGCCGGCATTCCGTCGGGAGACACGCATGATTCTTGTCAAGACGGAGGCCGGCCAGCAGGTCCTCAAGGACCGCTCGGTCCCGCTGTCGCCGCGGCAGCGCACCGCTTTCATCCTGTTCGACGGCAAGCGTTCGGTCGACGACGTGATCGCCGCTGGCGCGGGCATCGCGCGCGAGGACATCGACCAGATGGTGTCGCTGGGCCTGCTGAGTCCGCCAGGCGGCGCCGCGGCGGAGGCGCCGGCGGCGGATTCCGCCGAGGTGGCGCCCAAGGCGTCTTCCGGCCGCAGCAGCCAGCAGCGCTACACCGACGCCTATCCCATCGCCACGCGGCTCACGGCCAGCCTCGGGCTCAAGGGGGTGCGGCTCAACCTGCAGGTCGAAGGGGCAGGGGGCTACGAGGATCTCGTGGCGCTGGCGCCGAAGATCCGCGCGGCGGTCGGGCCCGAGAAGGCCGAGCCGCTGGACCGGGCGCTCTACGACTGAACCCGCCCGTCGTCGGTGCCGCGCTGGCACCCGATTTGGCGTTTTCCCGAAGTTATGGCTACAATAGCCGGCTTTGCCTTGCCACACTGCGCCGACGCTGCGGGTGGCTTCAACCCCTTCTTCCGGTCTGCCGGGGGAGAAACCCACAAGGAGTGCCATGCGTCACTACGAAATCATTCTGCTGATCCATCCGGATCAAAGCGAGCAAGTTCCGGCCATGCTGGAGCGCTACAAGGGCCTGATCACGACCGGCGGCGGCAAGATCCACCGCGTCGAGGACTGGGGCCGTCGTCAACTGGCCTACCAGATCAACAAGCTCAACAAGGCGCACTACCTGTGCGTCAACATCGAAGCCGAACAGGCCGTGATGAGCGAACTGGAACACGCCTTCAAGTTCAACGACGCCGTGCTGCGCCACCTGACCGTTCAGAAGAAGAAGGCCGACACCGGTCCTTCGTCGATGATGAAGACGGTCGAGCGCGAAGAAGCCCGCAAGGCTCAGCAGGCCGAATACGCCGCCGCCAACAACAACAACTGATGTCGGCGTGAGCGCTGCCGCTGCGGCGGCAACCGGGGTCAACCAGCTTCTGCTGTCCGCCCATGTTGCCGAACTCGGTACCTTGCGATTCACCCCGGCCGGCTTGCCCGCCATCGACCTGAAGCTCGAACACGAGTCGACCCTTCAGGTGGCGGGACAGTCCAGGCAGGTGAAGACGGCCCTCAAGGCCGTTGCCTTCGGCGCCATCGCCGAGCGGCTCGCGAAGCAGTCGATGGGAAGTCTCTGGCGATTCCAGGGTTTCCTCTCCACACCGGCCAACGGTAAGCTCCCGGTCCTGCACATCCAGGATTTTCAGCAAGATTAATTTTCGACAAGAGGTCCCTCCATGGCCACGTTCAAGAAATTCAACAAAGACAAGCGCCCGAAGCGCAACACCCAGTCGCTGCTGTTCAAGCGCAAGCGTTTCTGCCGCTTCACCGTCGCTGGCGTCGAGGAAATCGACTACAAGGACATCGACACGCTGCGTGACTTCATCAGCGAAAACGGCAAGATCATCCCGGCCCGCCTGACCGGCACCCGCGCGATCTACCAGCGTCAGCTCAACACCGCGATCAAGCGCGCCCGCTTCCTCGCCATGGTCCCGTACAGCGACCAGCACCGCGTCTAAGAAGGAGACACAGCATGCAAGTCATTCTTCTGGACAAGGTCATCAACCTCGGCACCCTCGGTGAAATCGTCAAGGTCAAGGACGGTTACGCCCGCAACTTCCTGATCCCGTCGGGCCGCGCCCGCCGCGCCACCGCCGCCAACAAGGCCGAGTTCGAAGCCAAGCGCGCCGAACTCGAGAAGGCCGCCGCCGCCAAGCTGGCCGAGTCGCAAGCCCAGGGCGAAAAGCTCTCCGGCACGACCGTCAAGCTGACGCAGAAGGCTGGCGTCGACGGCCGCCTGTTCGGCTCGGTCACCAACAGCGACATCGCTGAAGAACTGGGCAAGCAAGGCTACAAGGTCGCGAAGTCGCAAGTTCGCCTGCCGAACGGCCCGATCAAGACCGTGGGCGACACCACCGTCAGCGTCTCGCTGCACACCGACGTGGTGGTCGACATCAACGTGACGGTCTACGGCGAAACCGCCTGATCGTTCCGGCGCGTCCTTGATGCGCTGCCAGAAGCCGCCCTCGGGCGGCTTTTGTTTTTTGTGCCCGCCAGCGGAAGTTGTCCCGCCGGCTGCACCGGAAGTTCACCTGTTATTCACAACCTTGTCCACGTGACGCCGCGGGGTGCGCGGCTTAGCATGGAGGGTTGCAAGGAAGCCCATGTCCGCCGTCTTTTCCTACGCCGACAACGATCCCTCCGACCGCCAGGTCGCGCAGCTGCGCATCCCGCCGCATTCGATCGAGGCCGAATCGAGCGTGCTGGGCGGCCTGCTGCTCGACAACACGGCCTGGGACCGCATGGGCGACCTGCTGGTCGACGGCGACTTCTACCGCCATGAGCACAAGCTGATCTTTGCCGCCATCGGCGGCCTGATCAACGGCAGCAAGCCGGCCGACGTGATCACGGTCTACGAGCAGCTGCAGACGCTCGGCAAGGCCGACGAGAGCGGCGGGCTGGTCTACCTGAACTCGCTCGCGCAGTACGTGCCGAGCGCGAGCAACATCCGGCGCTACGCCGAGATCGTTCGCGAGCGCTCGATCCTGCGCAAGCTGGTCTCGGCCAGCGACGAGATCGCGACCAACGCCTTCAATCCGCAGGGCAAGACGGTCGACAAGATCCTCGACGAGGCCGAGCAGAAGATCTTCAACATCGGCGAGGAAGGCACGCGGATGAAGCAGGGTTTCCAGAGCATGGATTCCCTGGTGGTCGAGCTGCTCGACCGCGTGACCGAGATGGCCGACAACCCGAACGACATCACGGGCGTTCGCACCGGCTTCTACGAGTTCGACAAGATGACCTCGGGCCTGCAGCCCGGCGACATGATCGTGCTGGCCGCGCGCCCCTCGATGGGGAAGACCTCGCTGGCGATCAACATCGCCGAGCACGTGGCGCTCAACGAGGGGCTGCCGGTGGCGGTGTTCTCGATGGAAATGGGTGCCTCCCAGCTCGCGGTGCGTATCGTCGGCTCGATCGGCCGCATCGACCAGGGCCACCTGCGCACCGGCAAGCTCACCGACGAGGAATGGCCGCGCCTGACCGAAGCCATCGAGAAGCTGCGCACCGTGTCGCTGCACATCGACGAGACGCCGGGCCTGTCGACCAGCGAGCTGCGCGCCAACGCGCGCCGGCTGGCGCGCCAGTACGGCCGCCTCGGCCTGATCGTGGTCGACTACCTGCAGCTGATGTCGACCAGCATGTCGGGCGACGAGAACCGGGCCACGGCCGTGGGCGAAATCTCGCGCGGCCTGAAGATGCTGGCCAAGGAGCTCAAGTGCCCGGTGATCGCGCTGTCGCAGCTCAGCCGCGGCGTCGAGAGCCGCACCGACAAGCGTCCCATGATGAGCGACCTGCGCGAATCGGGCGCCATCGAGCAGGACGCGGACATCATCATGTTCATCTACCGCGACGACTACTACAACAAGGAGTCGAAGGAGCCGGGCGTGGCCGAGGTGATCATCAGCAAGCACCGGAACGGCCCCACGGGCACCGTCAAGCTGGCCTTCCTCAAGCCCCTCACCAAGTTCGAGAACCTGGCGATGGGCAGCGACGACTTCTGAACTCGCGTCTTCAACGCGGTTCGGTGGAGCGCGCGAGCGCGATGCCCGCGTCGGGCGCGGTCGGCACGCCCTCGGGCCAGCGCTTCTGCAGCCGCCTGGCCTCGGCGGCCTCGGCTTTCACCTGGCGCAGCATGTCGGCCATCGTCTTGCCGGGTTCGTCGCGAAAGCGCTCGGCCAGCACCGCGACCGCGTCGATGCGGTCGATGCGAAAACCGCGGAAGTCCTCGCGCAGCTCGCACCAGGTCGACAGCGTCCAGACCTTCCCCCAGTAGAAGCAACCCAGCGGCCGTACCGTGCGCTCGCTGGGCTCGCCCGCCACGTCGCGGTAGACCAGGTGCAGCTTGTGGCGCGACTGCACCGCTTCGCGCAGCGTCTGCAGCCGCTCGCGCAGCAGGTCGCTCAGGCCCAGCGCGGGCGCGTAGAGCGCCAGCGCCTCGGCCGACACGCGCGCCGAGGGCGGCAGCACCGAGAGGATCTTGCCCAGCCCGGTCTCGATGTCGCGCGCCATCGCCGGGTCGACCCAGCTCTGCGCGAGCCGGGCCGCGGCCACCAGCGCCGAGGCCTCGTCCTGGGTGAACATCAAGGGCGGCAGTTCGAAGCCCGCGCCGAGCCGGTAGCCCACGCCGGCCTCGCCCTCGATCGGCACGCCCTGGTGCTGCAGGTCGGCGATGTCGCGGTAGACCGTGCGCTCCGAGACCTCGAGCCGTTCGGCCAGGAAGGCGGCCGTGGTCAGGCGCCGGCCACGGATCAGCTGGACGATCTGGAACAGGCGATCGGCGCGGCGCATCAGCGCTCGCTCTTCGGGATGCTCATGCCACTCCGATGTGGATCTCTACCTTGTCCGGCCCCTCGTAGGCTTCGAAATCGCTGCGGTAGCGGCGCGCGATCTCCGGGTGCGCCTCGAAATACTGCCAGATGCGCTGCCAGGTGGCGATCACCATCTGCGGCATCTCGCCCTGGCCGGTGAAGACCAGGTAGTCGCCGGCCTCGATGGCCACGCTGTCCGCGCCGCCGGAGACGGCCACGCCCACGCTCAGGTCGAAGGGGCCGTGGGCATCGGATTCGTAGGCGGAATAGACACCGAAGATGCGCGTGTCGCCCGTGCGATGGGGCGTGGCTTCGTAGGTCTGCTCGCCGAAGAAGCGTCCCCACAGCGCGCCGATGCGGGCGGTCGCGGGGTTGCTCTCTTCGCGGTTGGTGGTGCGGACCGTGAGGCCCGCGACCCGGAAGGCGTCGTGGTGGAGTCGCTCGGGTTCCATGGTGTTCTTCTCCTGCAGAGGTGATCTCGGTTCTCGTCGTTCAGAGGGCCAGCGTTTTCAGGTCCGCCTTCATGCTGCGTGCGATCAGTGCCATGTCGGCATCGCCGACGTCGAACAGGCCGAAGCGAAACTTGTAGCCCCATTGCTTCGGGTTCTCGATGAAGGCGAGGCGTTCGATCATCGGCGCGATCGGTGTCTCCAGCGCGTCGGCATAGCGCACGTCGCGGCGCCAGGGCACGAAGCCGCCGCCCATGTCGAACTCGTAGGCCTCGCCAGGCTGCACGATGCCGATTGACACGAAGCTCTGCAGCCTGTCCGTGCCGCCGAACACCGTGGCCGGCGAATAGTAGGCCACGCGATCGCCCGCGCCGACCCGCCGGAGCGGGCCCGGCTTGCCGTGGCAGGTCTGCATGAAGCCCAGCGGTCGGTGGTCGCGTCCGCGCCGGGCATGCTCGGCGCTCGCGACCGCAATCCAGTTGCGCTGCGGCATGGCGCTTCAGGCGAGGGCGTGCAGGCCGACTTCGTTGCCTTCGGTGTCACGCAGGTGGGCAATGAAGCCCATGCCGGGCGGCAGCGCCGACTTGGGCGCCACGATCTGTCCGCCGGCCGCTTCGATGCGCGACAGCACGGCGTCGATGCTGGGCATGCAATCCAGGTAGATGCGGATGCCGGTGCCCGCATTCGCCGCGCCCTTCGCGCCGGCTTGCAGGGCGCCGCCGGTCGCGGGATTGTCGTAAGGGAACACGGCCAGCGTGCCGCCGCCGAGATTTTCGCGGCGCAGCTTGCGGTCGAGCACGGTTTCGTAGAAGGCCTGGGCACGGTCCAGGTCGGTGACGGGGATCTCGAACCAGCTGATGGCGTTGGTCATGAGGGGCTCTCTTTCATGGGTGTTGAGGAGCCTCGATGGTGCGGACCGGCTCCTGACAACGTCTTGTCAGGAGCCTGTCATCGCGGGACGAAGAAAAGCCCGCGCTGCTCCGGGGAGCGGGCGCGGGCCCGAGGTTGGCGCGGCGGCGCGTTAAAGCACGTCGCTCGCGAAATCGGCCAGTCGCGAGCGTTCGCCGCGCGCCAGCGTGATGTGGCCACCGTGCGGCCAGCCCTTGAACTTGTCGACCGCGAAGGTCAGGCCCGAGGAGCCTTCTGTGAGGTAGGGCGTGTCGATCTGCGCGAGGTTGCCCATGCAGATGATCTTGGTGCCCGGACCCGCGCGCGTGATCAGCGTCTTCATCTGCTTGGGCGTGAGGTTCTGCGCCTCGTCGATGATCACGTACTTGTTGAGGAAGGTGCGCCCGCGCATGAAGTTCATGCTCTTGACCTTGATGCGGCTGCGGATCAGCTCGTTGGTGGCGGCGCGCCCCCATTCGCCGGCACCACCGCCGTCGCCCTTGGCCAGGAACTCGAGGTTGTCGTCGAGCGCGCCCATCCAGGGGCCCATCTTCTCCTCTTCGGTGCCGGGCAGGAAGCCGATGTCCTCGCCCACGCTCACGGTGGCGCGGGTCATGATGATCTCGGTGTAGCGGCGGTCGTCGAGCACCTGCGTCAGGCCCGAGGCCAGCGCCATCAGCGTCTTGCCGGTGCCGGCCGTGCCGGTCAGCGTGACGAAGTCGATCTCGGGATCCATCAGCAGGTTCATCGCGAAGTTCTGTTCGCGGTTGCGCGTGTTCACGCCCCACACCGCGTTCTTGCCCGAGCTGTAGTCCTTGAGCGTCTTGAGCACCGCGGTCTTCTCGCGGATCTCGGTGACGCGCGCGTACATGCTCGGCTCGCCGGGCGCCTCGAAATACACGAACTGGTTGATGTACATGTTCGGCACGATCGGGCCGCTGACGCGGTAGAAGGTGCTGCTGCCGCTCTGCCAGCTCTCCACCGTCTTGCTCTGGCGGGTCCAGAAGTCGGGCGGCAGGGCGAGCGAGCCCGAATAGAGCAGGTCGCCGTCTTCGAGTGTCTTGTCGTTCTGGTAGTCCTCGGCGTCCAGGCCCAGCGCGCGCGCCTTGACGCGCATGTTGATGTCCTTCGACACCAGCACCACCTCGCGCTTCGCGCGATCGGGCGACTCCTTGGCGTAGAAGTCGCGCAGCGCATGCACCACGCCGAGGATCTGGTTGTCGGCCTTGCCCTGCGGCAGGCTCAGCGGCAGCGCGTAATCGAGCGGATCGGTCTGGAAGAACAGCTTGCCCCCGGCTTCGCGGTGGCCGGTGGTGTCGAGCTTCAGGCCCTTGGCGATGTCGGCGTCCTGCGCGGCGGCCAGCGCGTCGAGCGTGCGGCTGGTCTGGCGGCCGTTGCGCGCGACCTCGGTCGTGCCCTTCTTGTGGCCGTCGAGCTCCTCGAGCACGATCATCGGCAGGTAGATGTCGTGTTCCTCGAAGCGGAACAGGCACATCGGATCGTGCAGCAGCACGTTGGTGTCGAGCACGAAGAGCTTGGCGGGGCCGCTCGAGCGGCTGCGCTTGGGCTTCGGTGCCGGTTGCGGCGCGGGAGCTTCGGCACGCGGGGCTTCGGCCGGCGCCGAACGCGTCAGGGCTTGCTGCTGCTGCGGCGCCGGGGCGGCGGCGGGCGTCGACCGGGGTTTGCGACGGGGGCGGGCGGCGGGTGCCGGCGCGGTCTCGAGGCCGCCACCGGGGACTTCGGCCGAATGCCGGTCGAACAGCTCCAGCGCTTGCGGTCCGCTCGGCGCCTCGGTCTCGGCGCGCGCGTCGCCGGACCGGCGGGACCCCCTGTGCGAAGAACGGGCGGGCGCGTCAAGCGCGTCCGGAGAAAGCAAAGCGGCACGTTTCGTGGGGGCGGGGGGCAGTGGCATGTGTCAGGTCGCTCGCAAAAAAGTGGGTACCAGAAAACGAAAAAGCCGCCTGTAGACCCAGGCGGCTTTGTTCGGAGGATGCGGTCGTGGAGCTCAACAGCATGCGGCCATTATGCACACCGCCTCTGGGGCGTCGGCGCCACTTTACGCCGTTCGTTGGACATTCCCCACGCGAGAGCGCAATTGCGCACGCCTGACACGCGGCTGAAACCTTCGATCGGGCGGGCTCGGAAGCCTCAGGCCGGCTTCTTCAGGGTCTTGACGGCCTTGAGGACTTCGTCGACGTGGCCCGGCACCTTGAGGCCGCGCCATTCGGCCTTCAGGATGCCGTCGGCGCCGATCAGGAAGGTGCTGCGCTCGATGCCCTTGACCTTCTTGCCGTACATGATCTTGTTCTTGACCACGCCGAACATGTGGCACATCTTCTCTTCGGTGTCGGCGATCAGTTCGAACGGCAGTTCGAGCTTGGCCTTGAATTCGTCGTGCGACTTCATGTTGTCGCGCGAGACGCCGAACACCGTGGCACCGGCCTTTTCGAAGTCCTTGTAGCGATCGCGGAATTGCATGGCTTCGGTCGTGCACCCCGGAGTGTTATCTTTCGGGTAAAAATACAGGACCAGGACGTGGCCGAGGTGCGAAGTATTCGAGACCTTGAGGCCACCGGTGGCGTTGGCGTCGAATTCGGGAATGGGTTTGTTGACAACGATCGCCATGAAACTTGTTTTCTCCGTTTGTTTCCACTACCCGAGCCTGCCTGTGTCGAGCGCAAGGCGCCTTTCGGTGCCGCTCGCCAAAATCTCGGGTCCTCGGTTGATGGAAGATTGGTCGTTGCTAACTCTGGGTGCCCGGTAGGCCCCGAAAGGAGCGCGCCAGGCGGTTCGCAACCCGAGATTTTACCCCGAAAACCCCTCTCTCAGCCACCCTCGGGCCGCTCGACCAGCAGGGCAGCGACCACGTGCCGGCCTTCGCCGGCCAGGATGTTGTAGGTGCGGCAGGCCGCGGGGGTGTCCATGGTCTCCACGCCGGTGCGCTGGGCCATCAGGGGCTTGATCCAGGCGGGCTGCGGGAAGCGGATGCGCCCCCCGCTGCCGAAGATGATCAGTTCGGCGCCCAGCGCGGCCAGCTGGGCGAAGTGCTCGGGGCCCAGTTCGTCGAAGCGGCTGCAGTTCCATTCGAAGCGCTCGCCGCGCGAGCCGACGACCACGCTGCCCTCGACCTTTTCATTGTTGATGGCGACCCAGCCCGGGCCGTGCGCGGTGAGGGTCTGGGTGTCGGATTTGTCGGGCTGGAGCTTCATCGGGGCACTGGGAACTGTGGTCAAATTATAGGTTTTCCCTAGTGACACGAGGCTCGCCAGGGCCTTTGCGGGCCGCACGGCGTTTCCCGCAGTCTTCGCAACTTTCTTGCATGAACCGCGCCCGGGAGGGCCCTTTGAAGCAGCTCAAGAAATCGGCCAAGCTGGCCAACGTGCTCTATGACATTCGCGGTCCGATCATGGACGCGGCGAAGCAGATGGAGGAGGACGGCCAGAAGATCATCAAGCTCAACATCGGCAATCTCGCCGTGTTCGGCTTCGATGCGCCCGAGGAAATCCAGCAGGACATGATCCGCAACCTGCCCACCTCGGCCGGCTATTCGGACAGCAAGGGCGTCTTCGCCGCGCGCAAGGCGGTGATGCACGAGACGCAGAAGCAGGGCATCACGGGCGTCACCCTCGACGATATCTACCTGGGCAACGGCGCCAGCGAGCTGATCGCCATGTCGACCAACGCGCTGCTCGACGACGGCGACGAGCTGCTGCTGCCGGCCCCCGACTATCCGCTGTGGACCGCCTCCACCAGCCTGTCGGGCGGCACGCCGGTGCACTACCTCTGCGACGAGGCCAACGGCTGGATGCCCGACCTGGCGGACATCCGCGCCAAGATCACGCCGCGCACCAAGGGCATCGTGGTCATCAACCCGAACAACCCCACCGGCGCGCTGTATTCCGACGCGCTGCTCAAGAGCATCGTCGAGATCGCGCGCGAGCACGGCCTCGTGATCTTCGCCGACGAGGTCTACGACAAGGTGCTCTACGACGACGTCAAGCACACGGCGATCGCCAGCCTGTCGAGCGACGTGCTCACGCTGACCTTCAACTCGCTGTCCAAGAGCTACCGTTCCTGCGGCTACCGCGCCGGCTGGCTCGTGGTGTCGGGCGACAAGCGCGCCGCGCGCGACTACATCGAGGGCCTGAACATGCTCTCGAACATGCGGCTGTGCGCCAACGTGCCCGGCCAGTGGGCGATCCAGACCGCGCTCGGCGGCTACCAGAGCATCAACGAACTGGTGGGCGAGGGCGGCCGGCTGCGCCGCCAGCGCGACCTGGCCTACGAGCTGATCACCGCGATCCCCGGCGTGAGCTGCGTCAAGCCCAGCGCCGCGCTCTACATGTTCCCGAAGCTCGACCCGAAGGTCTACCCGATCGCGGACGACCGCCAGTTCTTCCTCGAGCTGCTGAAGGAGACCCGCGTGATGCTGGTGCAGGGCACCGGCTTCAACTGGGCCACGCCCGACCACTTCCGGATCGTGTTCCTGCCCCACGAGGACGACTTGCGCGAGGCCATCAACCGCATCGCGAAGTTCCTGGAGCAGTACCGCCTGCGCCGCAAGACGGAGTCATGAAAGCCGCCTGCGCCGCCGCGGCCCTGTCGCTCGCCGCGTTGTCCGCCTCGGCCGTCGGGCCCGCCGCCAAGGCGCCGGTGTCCTTCACGCACAACGACTGGGAACTGGCCTGCGACAACACGCGCACCTGCCGCGCGGCCGGTTACCAGTCCGAGACCGGCGCCAACGAGCCGGTCTCGATGCGTATCACGCGTCCCGCCGGGCCGGGCACCGCGCTCGAGATCGACCTGCAGATCGGCGCCGACGACGTCAAGGGTCCGCTGCGCCTGACGGTCGGCAAGGCCGTGGTGCCGGGCCTGAAAAACGATGCCCCGAGCCTCGATGCCGCCCAGATCCGCACCGTGCTGCCCGAGCTGCTAAAGGCCGACAGCGCCAGGCTCACGGCCGGCGGCGGCCGCGAATGGCAGCTCTCGCTCTCGGGCCTGAACGCCGTGCTGCTCAAGATGGACGAGGCCCAGGGCCGCATCGACACCCCCGGCGCGCTGGTGCGCCCCGGCGGCAAGGCCGAATCGACAGTGCCGGCGGCCGTGCCCGCGCCGGTCGTGCGCGCGGTCCAGCCCGCGAAGCCGAAGCCGGGCGACGACGCGCTGGCCGCGCGGATATTTCCCTCGCTCGACCTCAAGAAGGCCATCGAGTACTGCAACAACAGCGACAAGGTCGACCCGAAGTCGCTCGAGGTGCATCGCCTCACCGGCACCAGGGTGCTGCTGTCGCTGGGCTGCGGCATGGGCGCCTACAACTACTCCAGCCTGCAATGGCTCGCCAACGACAAGCCGCCCTATGCGCCGGTCGCGCTCGAGGCCAACGGCGAGTATGACGACAAGGACGCCAGCATCACCTCCAGCTTCAAGGGCCGCGGCATCGGCGACTGCTGGTCCAGCGAGACCTGGCATTTCGACGGCCAGGGCTTCGTGCGCACGGCCGCCGAGAGCGACCAGATGTGCCGCGGCTTCGCCGGCGGCGCCTGGTCGCTGCCGCGCTACGTCAGCCGCGTCGTGAGCGCCGCGCCGTCCACCACCCCATCCAAACCATGAACGCGACTCTCCCCATGAAACCCATCCAAGTAGGCCTGCTCGGCGCAGGCACGGTCGGCAGCGGCACCTTCAAGGTGCTCCAGCGCAACCAGGAGGAAATCAAGCGCCGCGCCGGCCGCGGCATCGAGATCACCATGGTGGCCGACCTCGACACCGCGCGCGCCCGCGAAGTGGCCGGCGACGGCGTCAAGGTGGTCGGCGACGCGCGCGAGGTCATCGCCAATCCCGACATCGACATCGTGATCGAGCTGATCGGCGGCTACGGCATCGCCAAGCAGCTGGTGCTCGAGGCCATCGCGGCCGGCAAGCACGTCGTCACGGCCAACAAGGCGCTGCTCGCGGTGCACGGCACCGAGATCTTCGCGGCCGCGCATGCCAAGGGCGTGATGGTGGCCTTCGAGGCCGCGGTGGCCGGCGGCATCCCGATCATCAAGGCGCTGCGCGAAGGCCTCACGGCCAACAGCATCCAGTGGCTGGCCGGCATCATCAACGGCACCACCAACTTCATCCTGTCCGAGATGCGCGACAAGGGCCTGGACTTCGCGACCGTGCTCAAGGAAGCGCAGCGCCTGGGCTATGCCGAAGCCGATCCCACCTTCGACATCGAGGGCGTCGACGCCGGCCACAAGGTCACGCTGATGAGTGCGCTGGCCTTCGGCATTCCGGTGCAGTTCGACAAGGCCCACATCGAGGGCATCACCAAGCTGGCCGCGCAGGACATCAAGTACGCCGAGCAGCTCGGCTACCGCATCAAGCTGCTGGGCGTCACCAAGCGCACCGCCAAGGGTATCGAGCTGCGCGTGCATCCCTCGCTGGTGCCGAGCAAGCGCCTGCTGGCCAACGTCGAGGGCGCGATGAACGCCGTGGTGGTGCATGGCGACGCCGTCGGCACCACGCTCTACTACGGCAAGGGCGCGGGCAGCGAGCCCACCGCCAGCGCGGTGATCGCCGACCTGGTCGACATCACGCGCCTGCACACGGCCGATGCCGCGCACCGCGTGCCGCACCTGGCCTTCCATCCCGATGCGCTGAGCGACCTGCAGGTGCTGCCGATGGCCGAGGTGGTCACCAGCTACTACCTGCGCCTGCGCGTGGCCGACCAGGCCGGCGTGCTGGCCAAGGTCACGGGCCTGCTCGCGACCGCCGGCATCAGCATCGACGCCGTGCTGCAGCGCGAAGCCGACGAGGTCGGCGGCGAGGGCTCGACCCAGACCGACCTGATCATCCTCACGCACGACGCGCGCGAAGGCACGGTCGACGAAGTCATGGCCGAGCTGCAGGCGCTGCCGACCGTGCTCGAACCCATCGTGCGCATCCGCAAGGAAGAGTTGAAGTGAACTACCTGAGCACCCGCGGCCATCCCGACCGCAAGCGCTTCTGCGAAATCCTGCTCGAGGGCCTCGCGCCCGACGGCGGCCTCTACCTGCCCGAGCGCTATCCGCAGGTCGATGCCGCCACGCTCGCGAAGTGGCGTTCGCTGTCCTATGCCGAGCTGGCCTTCGAGATCCTGTCGCTCTACATCGACGACATCCCGCCGGCCGACCTGAAGGCGCTCTGCGCGAAGACCTACACCGCCGAGGTCTTCGGCAGTGACGAGATCGTGCCGCTGCGCGAGCTCGAGGACGGCGTCTACCTCGAAGCCCTGTCCAACGGCCCCACGCTGGCCTTCAAGGACATGGCGATGCAGCTGCTGGGCAACCTGTTCGAGTACGAACTGGCCCGCCGCGGCGCCGAGCTCAACATCCTGGGCGCCACCAGCGGCGACACCGGCAGCGCGGCCGAGTACGCGATGCGCGGCAAGAAGGGCGTGCGCGTCTTCATGACCTCGCCCGACGGCCGCATGAGCCCGTTCCAGCAGGCGCAGATGTTCAGCCTGCAGGACGAGAACATCCACAACATCGCCATCACGGGCGTGTTCGACGACTGCCAGGACATCGTGAAGGCGGTCTCGAACGACCTGGCCTTCAAGCGCAAGTACCGCATCGGCACCGTCAACTCGATCAACTGGGCGCGGCTGCTGGCGCAGGTGGTCTACTACTTCGCGGGCTACTTCCAGGCCACGGCGAGCAACGAGCAGCCGGTGAGCTTCACCGTGCCCTCGGGCAACTTCGGCAACATCTGCGCCGGCCACGTGGCGCGCATGATGGGCCTGCCGATCCACACGCTGGTGGCCGCCACCAACGAGAACGACGTGCTCGACGAGTTCTTCCGCACCGGCGTCTACCGCGTGCGCGGCGCCGCCGACACGCACGAGACCTCGAGCCCGTCGATGGACATCAGCAAGGCCAGCAACTTCGAGCGCTTCGTGTTCGACCTGGTCGGCCGCGACAGCGACAAGCTGCGCCGCCTGTTCGTCGACGACCTGAACCGCCAGGGCTTCTTCGACCTGAGCGCCGATCCCGCCTTCGCGCAGGCCGCGTCGCGCTTCGGCTTCCGCAGCGGCCGCAGCACGCACGCCGACCGCCTCGCGACCATCCGCGACACCGAGAAGCGCTTCGCCACGCTGGTCGACCCGCACACCGCCGACGGCCTCAAGGCCGCGCGCGCGCACCTGGCGCCGGGCGTGCCGATGGTGGTGCTCGAGACCGCGCTGCCGATCAAGTTCGCGGCCACGCTGGTCGAGGCCCTGGGCGAGGAGCCCGCGCGGCCCGCGAAGTTCGAGGGCATCGAGGCGCTGCCCAAGCGCGTGGTCAAGCTGCCGGCCGATGCCGAAGCGGTGAAGGCCTACATCGCTGAACACTGCGACTGAGCGATCGACACGAAAGGGTGGCCGAGCGGCCGCCCCGCTCGGTATTCAAAGCTATCCCCTGAATAGCATCGGAGACATCGGATGAAAGTGGTCGGCTTCGCCGGTTACTCGGGCGCCGGCAAGACCACGCTGGTCGAGCGGCTGATCCCCGTGCTCAAGCGCGCCGGACTGCGCGTGTCGGTGGTCAAGCACGCGCACCACAAGTTCGACATCGACCACCCAGGCAAGGACACCTGGCGCCACCGCGAGGCCGGTGCCTTCGAGGTGGTGGTCGCTTCCGACCGGCGGCTGGCGCTGATGCGCGAGTTCGAGACGCCGGTCGAGCTCGACGTGCACCAGCTGATCGCCGAGCTCTACAGCGGCGCCGACTGGGTGCTGGTCGAGGGCTTCCGCCACAGCGACCTGCTCAAGATCGAGGTCTGGCGCCCCACCGCGCAGGACGAGGCGCCGCGGCCCTCGCTCTATCCCGAGGATCCCTTCGTCGTCGCGATCGCCGCCAAGGGCGCGCTGCCGGTGCCCACCGAGCGGCCGGTGTTCGACCTCGACGACGCCGAGGCCATCGCGCGCTGGCTGGTCGACAGCGGCGAGCGCTTCGACTACAACCCCGAGCACCATGGCTGACTCTCCCGCTGTTCCCTTCGCCGCCTCCTCGCGCCGGCCGCCGCTGCTGCCGCTCGACGACGCGATCGCCCAATTGCTCGCCAAGGCCCGGCCGGCGCTGCCGTCCGAGCTGGTCAGCACCTTCGATGCCGACGGCCGCGTGCTGGCCGAGGATCTCGTGGCCGGCCTCACGGTGCCGCCGCGCGACAACAGCGCGATGGACGGTTACGCGCTGCGCGTGGCCGACTGCGCCGCGCCCGGTGCGCTGCTGAAGGTGGCGCAGCGTATTCCCGCCGGCACGGTCGGCACGCCGCTCTTGCCCGGCACCGCGGCGCGGATCTTCACCGGCGCGCAGATTCCCGAGGGCGCCGACGCGGTCGTGATGCAGGAAGACACCGCCGCCATCGCGGAGGAGGGCGGCCTGGGCAGCGTGCGCGTCGAGATCGTGCCCGCGGCCGGCCAGTGGATCCGCCGCGCCGGCGAGGACGTGGCGTCCGGCGACGTGGTGCTGCGCAAGGGCGAGCGCCTCACGCCCGCCGCGCTGGGGCTGGCGGCCAGCATCGGCTTCGACCGGCTGCCGGTGGCGCGCAAGCCGCGCGTGGCGCTGCTGTCCACCGGCGACGAGCTCGTGATGCCCGGCGAGGTCGCGCCCGCGGCGATGAAGCCCGGCGCGATCTACAACTCCAACCGCTTCTTCATGCGCGCGCTGCTGCACCGGCTGGGCTGCGAGGTGCACGACCTCGGCATCGTGCCCGACCGGCGCGAGGCCACCGTCGAGGCGCTGCGCGAGGCGGCCGAGCACAACGACCTGATCATCACCACCGGCGGCGTGTCGGTCGGCGAGGAGGACCACATCCGCGCCGCGCTGCAGGCGCTCGGCGAGATTGATCTCTGGTCGCTCTCGATGAAGCCCGGCAAGCCCTTTGCCTACGGTTCGATCCCGCGCTCGGGCCGGGGCGACGCGCAGGGCCACTGCCACGTCACCGGGCTGCCCGGCAACCCGGTGTCGAGCTTCCTGACCTTCCTGATGCTGGTGCGGCCTTTCCTGCTGACCCTGCAGGGCGCCAGCCGCGTCACGCCCGAGCCGGTGCGCATGCGCGCCGATTTCGACTGGCCGCGCGCCGACAAGCGCCGCGAGTTCCTGCGCGCGCGCCGCAATGCCCAGGGCGGGCTCGACCTGTTCGGCAACCAGAGCTCGGGCGTGCTGACCTCGATGGTCTGGGGCGACGGGCTGGTCGACAACCCCTCGGGCCAGACCATCCGGGCCGGCGATCCGGTCGAATTCATTCCCCTCGCAGCCCTGCTGTCCTGACGCGCATGAAGGTCCATCTCCGTTATTTCGCCTCGGTGCGCGAAGCGCTCGGCAAGAGCGACGAAACCATCGACACCGCGGCGCCCACGCTGGCCGCGCTGCGCGACGAGCTGATCGCGCGCGGCGGCGCCTACGCCACGGTGCTCGCGCGCGGCCGCGCGCTGCGCATGGCGCTCGACCACACCATGAGCGACGAGGCCGCGGCCCCGCACGAAGGCTGCGAGGTCGCGTTCTTCCCGCCCGTCACGGGCGGCTGAGGGCCGCGTCGAGCGCCACCAGGCGCTCGCGCAGCGCGTCCGAGGCGCGCGTCATCGGCGAGCGCAGCTCGTCGCGCAGCGCGCCCTGGTGCGCCAGCAGGGCCTTCAGCGGGCCCGGATTGGCCTCCGCGAACAGGCCCTCGACCAGCGGCTGCAGCGGCTGCCACAGCGCGCGCGCCTCGGCCAGCCGGCCCTCGCGCAGCAGCGCGATCAGCCGCACGAAGCGCGCCGTCTGCACGTGGCCGCTGGCCGCGATCGCGCCCACGCCGCCCTCGGCCACGGTGCCGAAGATCTGGCCGTCCTCGCCCGCGAGCACCTGCAGCCGGCCGTCGGCGATCACGGCGCGGGTCTTGCCCGCGTCGCCGCCGCAGTCCTTGATGCCGCGGATGCGCGGGTTGGCGGCCAGCGTCAGCAGGGTGTCTCGCGCGATCGTGGCGCCGGTGCGGTAGGGGATGTCGTAGATCAGCAGCGGCGCGGCGCCGGCCTCGGCGATGGCGCCGAACCATTCGAGCAGGCCGGCCTGCGAGGGCCGGATGTAGTGCGGCGCCGGCACCAGCAGGCCCGCGAGCGGGCGCTGCGCGAGCCGGCGCACCCAGGCCGTGGTCTTGCCCAGGTGGTAGCCCGAGAGGCCCATGACCAGCGGCAGGCCGCCCGCGGCCTCGGCCACCGTGTCGAGCGCGGCGAGCTGCTCGGCCTCGTCGAGCGCCGCGGCCTCGCCGGTGGAGCCGCAGACCACGAAGCCGGCCACGCCATCGGCGGCCAGGCGGCGCGTGAGCGCGGCCAGCGCCGCATGGTCGAGCGCGCCGTCGCGAAACGGGGTGACGAGGGGAATCCACAGGCCCGAGAAATCGGGAGCGGCAGTGGCGGAGGAGGAATGGTTGGCGGGCACGCGGGCGTCCTTTCGACGATCGACCGATGGAAGGAGCCATCGTCCGATGCGCGCGCAACCCATGCGGGGCCAGTGCCTGTGCCGGTTCCGTCGCTCATCCGACGACGGAACCGAAGCTCCGGTCAGACGAGCTTTGGTTTTTTGGCTTTGCCGCCCAGGCGCGCGCCGTTCGTGCCTTCGGTCGAAGGCGCGGGCGAACGTGCGGTCAGGGCGAACATGGGGCTGGAGTTTAGCCGCGAGCGCCGCGGTGCCACAATTTGCGCATGGCATTCCCGCAACGCGTCACCATCCAGACGGCCGATTTCGATCTCGGCGCCGAAGTCGCAGCCCTGCGCGCGAGCGATGCGCGCATCGGCGCCGTCTGCAGCTTCATCGGCACCGTGCGTGATCGCAACGATGGCGCGGACGTTGCATCGATGGAGCTAGAGCACTACCCCGGCATGACCGAGAAATCGATCGAGGCCATGATCGACGAAGCCCACGAGCGCTTCGACATCCTCGGCGTGCGCGTGGTCCACCGCGTGGGCCTGCTGCAGCCGCTCGATCAGATCATGATGGTGGCGGTGGCCTCGGCGCACCGCGGCGAGAGCTTCCAGGCCTGCGAGTTCCTGATGGACTACCTCAAGACCCAGGCGCCGTTCTGGAAGAAGGAGCAGACGCCCGAGGGCGCCCGCTGGGTCGATGCGCGCGTCGCGGACGACGCGGCGCTCGCGCGCTGGGGCATCAGCGCGTCGAACGCCTGAGCGCGCTCACAGCGGCTTGAAGCCGCTCGACTGGATGATCCGCTCCCAGGTCTGGGTGTAGCTGCGCACGCGGCCCGCGAACTGGCCCTGCGGCTCGTAGCCGACCGTCAGGCCCAGCGTGGTGAGCTTCTGCTTCACGTCGGGCATGGCCAGCACCTTCTGCAGCGCCGCGCCGTACTTGTCGATGATCGGCTGCGGCGTGCCCACGGGCGCGAAGATGCCGTAGTAGGGCAGGTCCTCGAGGTTCGCGAAGCCCAGCTCGGTGAAGGTCGGCACGTTGGGCAGCAGCGCCTGGCGCTTGGCGCCGATCGAGGCCACGATGCGCAGCTTGCCGGCCTTGTGGTTCTCGATGAAGTCGGGCACCGAGGCGATGCCGGCCGTGATCTGGTTGCCCAGCATGTCGGCCGTCATCGGCGCGCTGCCGCGGTAGGGCGCGGGCTGCACGTCGATCTTGTACTTGTCCGAGATCATCTTCACGAGGAACTCGGGGATCGAGGCCGGCGCCGGGATGCCGATGGTCTCCTTGCCGCCCTTCTGCGTGCGCACCCACTTGACGTACTCGTCGATGCTCTTGGCCGGCGTGCCGCCCGAGACCGCGAGCACGTTGGCGAAGGTCGCGAAGCCGGCCACGGGCACGAAGTCGGTGGCGGGATTGAAGCCCGGGTTCTTGACCACCTGCGGCAGGATCGAGATCGTGTGGTCGTGCGAGAGGAACAGCGTGTGGCCGTCGGCCGGCGAGGACTTCAGCACCTGCGCCGCGATCTGGCCGCCCGCGCCCGCGCGGTTCTCGACCACCACCGGCGCGCCGAGCTCGTCCTTGAGCTTCTCGCCCAGCGTGCGCGCGATCGCGTCGGTGCCGGCCCCGGCCGGGAAGCCGACCAGGATGCGGATCGGCGTGCCGCTCTGGGCCTGTGCCAGCCCGGCCATGCCCAGGGCAGCCGCGAAGAGGCCCACGCCGAGCGCGCGGCGCACCGGTTGGACGCGCTGCATTGAAAAAACCATGATCGACTCCATTCGAGAAGAGAGAAATGCCTACGGGCGGGAGGGTGCGGGCATCGTGCAATAGCCGTGCCCGTCGCGCGGGCCCGGCCCGCAACCTTGAATCGTGCCCGAACAGCCCTATTTTGGATGCAGGAATACCACCATGCGACAAGACAAACTCACCACCAAGTTCCAGGAAGCACTGGGCGACGCCCAGTCGCTCGCCCTCGGCAGCGACAACGCCTATATCGAGCCGGCCCACCTGCTGGCCGCGATGCTGCGCCAGGACGACGGCCCGCGCGCGCTGCTCGAGCGCGCCGGGGTCAACGTGCCCGGCCTCGCACAAGCCGCCGAGGCGGCCATCAAGAAGCTGCCCCAGGTGCAGGGCCATGACATCGTGCAGGTCGGCCCCGAGCTCGGGAAGCTGTTGCAGGCGACCGAGAAGGAAGCCCTCAAGCGCAACGACCAGTTCATCGCGGGCGAACTCTTCCTTTTGGCCGTGGCCGACAGCAAGAGCGACATCGGCCGGATCGCCAAGGAGAACGGCCTCTCGCGCAAATCGCTCGAGTCCGCGATCGACGCGGTGCGCGGCGGCCAGGGCGTGAACAGCGCCGATGCCGAAGGCCAGCGCGAGGCGCTCAAGAAATACACGCTCGACCTCACCGAGCGCGCGCGCCTGGGCAAGCTCGACCCGGTCATCGGCCGCGACGAGGAGATCCGCCGCGCGATCCAGGTGCTGCAGCGCCGCACCAAGAACAACCCCGTGCTGATCGGCGAACCCGGGGTGGGCAAGACCGCCATCGTCGAGGGCCTCGCGCAGCGCATCGTCGCGGGCGAGGTGCCCGATTCGCTCAAGGGCAAGCGCGTGCTGTCGCTCGACATGGCCGCGCTGCTCGCGGGCGCCAAGTTCCGCGGCGAGTTCGAGGAGCGGCTCAAGACCGTGCTCAACGAACTCGCGAAGGACGAGGGCCAGACCATCGTCTTCATCGACGAGCTCCACACCATGGTCGGCGCCGGCAAGGCCGAGGGCGCGATGGACGCGGGCAACATGCTCAAGCCCGCGCTCGCGCGCGGCGAGCTGCACTGCGTGGGTGCCACCACGCTCGACGAATACCGCAAGTACATCGAGAAGGACGCCGCGCTCGAGCGCCGCTTCCAGAAGATCCTCGTGGGCGAGCCCAGCGTCGAGGCCACCATCGCGATCCTGCGCGGCCTGCAGGAGAAGTACGAGGTGCACCACGGCGTGCAGATCACCGACCCGGCCATCGTGGCCGCGGCCGAGCTCTCCGACCGCTACGTCACCGACCGCTTCCTGCCCGACAAGGCGATTGACCTGATCGACGAGGCCGCGGCCAAGATCAAGATCGAGATGGACTCCAAGCCCGAGGTGATGGACCGCCTCGACCGTCGGCTGATCCAGCTGCAGATCGAGCGCGAGGCCGTGCGCCGCGAGAAGGACGAGGCCTCGCAGAAGCGCTTCGGCCTGATCGAGGACGAGATCGCCAAGCTGCAGAAGGAGATCGCCGACTACGACGAGATCTGGCAGGCCGAGAAGGCCCAGGCCCAGGGCAGCGCGCATGTGCGCGAGGAAGTCGACAAGATCAAGTTCCAGATCGAGGAATGGAAGCGCAAGGGCGACTTCAACAAGGTCGCCGAGCTGCAGTACGGCCAGTTGCCGGCGCTCGAGAAGCGCCTGAAGGAAGCCGAGGACAGCGAGGCGAACAAGGGCAAGTCGAGCGCGCCCACGCTGCTGCGCACCCAGGTCGGCGCGGAAGAGATCGCCGAGGTCGTGGCGCGCGCCACCGGCATCCCGGTCGCCAAGCTGATGCAGGGCGAGCGCGACAAGCTGCTCGTGATGGAAGACAAGCTGCATGAGCGCGTGGTGGGCCAGGACGAGGCCATCGGCGCGGTCGCCAATGCGATCCGGCGCTCGCGCTCGGGCCTGTCCGATCCGAACCGGCCCACGGGCTCGTTCCTGTTCCTCGGCCCCACGGGCGTGGGCAAGACCGAACTCTGCAAGGCGCTCGCGGGCTTCCTGTTCGACAGCGAGGACCACCTGATCCGCATCGACATGAGCGAGTTCATGGAGAAGCACTCGGTGGCCCGCCTGATCGGCGCGCCGCCCGGCTACGTGGGCTACGAGGAGGGCGGCTACCTGACGGAAGCCGTGCGCCGCAAGCCCTACAGCGTGGTGCTGCTCGACGAGGTCGAGAAGGCGCACCCGGACGTGTTCAACGTGCTGCTGCAGGTGCTCGACGATGGCCGCCTGACCGATGGCCAGGGCCGCACCGTGGACTTCAAGAACACGGTGATCGTGATGACCAGCAACATCGGCTCGCCGATCATCCAGGCCATGGTGGGCAAGCCGGGCGAGGAGATCAAGGAAGCGGTGTGGGACGAGCTGAAGAACTACTTCCGCCCCGAGTTCCTCAACCGCATCGACGAGACGGTCGTGTTCCATGCGCTCGACGCGAAGAACATCGAGGCCATCGCGGCGATCCAGCTCAAGGTGCTGCAGTCGCGGCTCGCGAAGATGGACCTGGGCCTCGAGGTGTCGCCCGCGGCGCTGGCAGAGATCGCCAAGGTCGGCTTCGACCCGGTGTTCGGTGCCCGTCCGCTGAAGCGCGCGATCCAGCAGCGCATCGAGAATCCGCTCTCGAAGCTGCTGCTCGACGGCAGCTTCGGGCCGAAGGACACGATCGAGGTCACGACCGACCCGATCCGCTCGCCGGGCCAGTTCGACTTCGCAAAAGCAGGAAATCCCGGAAAAACCGGGGAACCTGCGGCCGAAGCCTCGGCCTAAGATGGAATGATGAACTTCATTCTTCGCGTGATCCTCGTGATGCTGGGCCTGGTCTTCGCGGCCAGCCTCGCGGTCGCCGTGATGCTGCTGGCCGCGGTGTGGGGCGTTCGCTACGCCTGGGCGCGGCTCACGGGCAAGCCCGTGACGCCCTGGGTGATGCGTTTCAACCCGCGTTCGGGCTTCGACCGCTTCCGCAGCGCCGCCCGGCCGGCCGAACCCTCGGCCGCCGACGTGGCCAATGCGCGTGCGCGGGGCGAGTCGGTGCGCAGCCCGCTGCTGCGCGAGCGCGGCGGCAACGTGACGGACGTGCAGGCACGGCCCGCCACGCGCGGCGAGTAAGCAGCCGCAACACGGCTGCAGTTTTTTTCAGATCACGAAAGGCCGGCCTCGCGCCGGCCTTTTCCTTTCTGGCGATCCTCAGGCGTACAGCGCCTCGATCTCCCCCGCATAGGTCTTGTAGATGCTCGAGCGTCGCACCTTCATGGTGGCGGTGACCTCGCCATCGTCGTGGTCGAGTTCCTTCGTCAGCAGGTGGAAGCGCCGCACCTGCGCCACCTGCGCGAGGCGCGCGTTGCCGCGCTGCAGCTCGGCATCGATCAGCTCGCGCACGCGCGGCAGCTCGACCAGCGAACGGAAGTGGGTGAAGGCCAGGCGCTGCGCTTCGGCCCATTTGCCCACGGTCTCGTAGTCGATCTGCACCAGCGCCGAGACGAACTTGCGCCCCTCGGCGATGACGATGCATTCCTTGACGTAGGGGCTGGCCTTCATCGTGTTCTCGATCTCCGAAGGCGTGAGGTTCTTGCCACCCGCGGTGATCATGATGTCCTTGAGCCGGTCGACGATGCGCAACTGGCCGCCTTCCTCGGCCACCACGTCGCCGGTGTGCAGCCAGCCGTCGCGGATCGAGGCGGCCGTGGCCTCGGGGTTCTTGTAATAGCCACGGAACACCATCTCGCCGCGGATCTGCAGCTCGCCCTGGTCGCCCACGCGGTGCTCCACGCCCTCGGTGGCCGGCCCCACCGTGCCCACCTTCACCTGGTCGAGCCGGTGGCCGCTGACCATGCCGGTCGATTCGGTGAGGCCGTAGACCTCGACCAGCGGCACGCCCAGCGTGCGGAAGAAGCGCACCACGTCGGGCGGAATCGGCGCGGCGCCGGTCAGCGCGACGCGCGCGTTGCGCAGGCCGATGAAGTTCTGCAGCGCGCGCAGCACGCTCCAGTAGGCCAGGCCGAAGCGCAGCCGCTCGCCCGGGGTCCACTCCGCGCGCGGCTTCTCGGCCAGCGGCGCGCAGGCGACCAGTGCGCGTTCGTAGAGAGCGCGGCGCAGCCGGCCGGTGTCCTGCATCTTGATGCTGATGGAGGCGTGCAGCTTCTCCCAGATGCGCGGCACGCCGAGGAACATGGTGGGCGCGACCTCGCGCAGGTCCTCCTGCACGGTGCGTATCGACTCGCCGAAGTTGACCTGCGAGCCCAGGTACAGCGGCACGAAGCTGGTCAGCATCTGCTCGGCCACATGGCACAGCGGCAGGTACGACAGGTGGGTGGTACGCGCATCGAGTTGCAGCCGCTCGACGATGCCCGGCACCACGCCGCGGATGTTGCGCCACGAGATCATGGCGCCCTTGGGCGCGCCGGTGGAGCCCGAGGTGTAGATCATGAGGCCGATGTCGTCGAGCGACTGCGCGGCCAGCGCGGCGTCGACGCGCGCATCGCCCTCGCGCGCCTGCAGCGCGGCGCCGGCCGCCTCGAGTTCGGCAAAGCTCAGGATGCGCTCGCGCGCCTCGGCACCGTAGCTCGCGAGGCCCTTGGTCTCGATCACGACGATGCGGCGCAGCCGCGGCAGCGCGTCGATGGCCTCGAGCACCTTGTCGGCCTGCTCCTGGTCCTCGCAGACCACGATCTCGATGTCGGCATGGCCGACCACGTAGGCCACCTCGTTGGTCGGGCTGGTGGGATAGACGCCCACGGTCACGGCGCCGACCAGGCCCGCGCCCATCTGCGCCAGCACCCATTCGACGCGGTTCTCCGAGATCACGCCCACATGGCCGCCGCGCGCCAGGCCCAGCGCCGCGAAACCCAGGCCGACGTGGACCGCGCGCCGGTGGTAGTCGGCCCAGCTCAGCGGATGCCAGATGCCGAAGTCCTTCTGGCGGATCGCGATGCGCGCACCCTGGGCGCGTGCCTGCTCGCGCAGCATCTGCGGCAAGCTTCGTTCGGGGAGGGGATGCGTCATGACAACCAGCGCTTGCGCCGCTTGTAGTGCTTCAACTCGCGAAAGCTCCTGGATTCGCCGGCACCGCCGACGCCCAGGTAGAACTCGCGCACGTCGGGGTCGGCCGCGAGCCGCTCGGCGCTGCCGTCGATCACGATCTTTCCGTTCTCCATGATGTAGCCGCTGTCGGCCACGGCCAGCGCGAGGCTGGCGTTCTGCTCCACCAGCAGCATCGACACGCCGCGCTCGGCGTTGATGCGCGCGATGATGCCGAAGATCTCCTCCACCAGCTTGGGCGAGAGCCCGAGAGAGGGTTCGTCGAGCAGGATCAGCTGGGGCTCGGCCACCAGCGCGCGGCCGATCGCGAGCATCTGCTGCTCGCCGCCCGAGAGGTAGCCCGCGAGGCCGCGGCGCCGCTCGTGCAGCCGCGGGAAGTAGGCATAGACGGCGTCGAAGTCGCGTGCCTGCGCGCCGCGGCCGGCGCGCGCGTAGGTGGCGGCCACGAGGTTCTCCTCGACCGTCAGGTCCTCGAACACGCGCCGTCCCTCCATCACGTGCGCGAGGCCGCGCCGCACCAGCTGCTGCGGCGCGAGCCGCTCGGTGGGCTGGCCGTCGAAGGCGATGCGCCCGGCCTCGAGCTCGCCGTCCTCGAGCGGCAACAGGCCCGAGATGGCCTTCAGCGTGGTCGACTTGCCGGCGCCGTTGCTGCCCAAGAGCGCCACGATCTGCCCGCGCGGCACGGCCAGCGACAGGCCGCGCAGCACCTGCACGACCTTGTTGTAGACCACCTCGATGTTGTTGACCTCGAGGATGGGGCTGCCGCCGCCGGTGTTCATCGCCGCCGTCCGCTCACTTGTCGAGCGAGATCCAGTCGGATGCCGCCACCATCTTCTGCGCCTTCATGTCGGCGCGGTAGACGCGGCCCACCGGGATGGAGTTGCCCTTGATGGTGATCGGCACGCCGATCAGGCCGCCGGTGTCGAAGTCCTTGATGCTGTTGAGCGCGGCCTTGAGGTTCTTGCCGTCCAGCGGCTTGCCGGCATCGAGCGTGCGTTTCGCCGCCTCGGTGAACAGCATGGCGGTGAGGAAGCCCTGGGTGTAGGCGGTGCTCTGGTACTCGGGGCGCAGGGCGCGGATCTTCTCGAGCATGGGCGCCTTGGCCGAGGTGTCGTAGTAGTAGCGGTAGGGCATGACGCCCATGAAGCCGTCGCCGGCCTCGCCCATCTTCATGACGGTGGAGCTGTCCATGGTCCAGAAGGTGCCCATCCACTTGGTGGTCATGCCCATCTGCTTGCCCTGCTGCACGAATTCGGGAATGGGCGCGAGCACGTAGCCGTGGAAGATGGTGTAGTCGGGCGCGGCGCGGCGCAGCTTGATGACCTCGGTCGAGACGTCGACGCTGCCGGCGGGCGTCATGATCTTGACGGGCACCGTGAGGCCCAGCTTCTTCGCGGCGGCCTCGCTCGACTCGATGGGATCGCGGCCGAACTCGGAGTCGGAATAGACGAAGGCCACCTTCGCGCCGGGCTTCTCCTTGGCGATGTGGCGCAGCAGGATGCCGATCATCTCGGTGTAGTCGGGGCCGACCAGGAACTGGTTCGGGTACTTGGCCGGGTCGTTGAGCTCGGTCGCGAACGAGGCGCCGGCCATGAGGATCTGGCCGCTGCGGTCGAGCTCGGGATTGATGGTCTTCGAGAAGCCGGTCGAGTCGCCGTAGTAGAGGTTGACCTTGTTCTGGCTGGTGATCTTCTTGTAGGTGGCGACCGAGACGTCGACCTTGTAGCCGGTGTCCTCGGGCACGTAGCGCAGCTTGCGGCCCTTGATGCCGCCGCCGTCGTTGACGATCTTCACGTAGTCGGCGATGCCGGCGTTGATGCCGATGCCCGCGAAGGCGAACACGCCGGTCATCGGGATCGAGCCGCCGATGACGATGTCCTCGCCCGACTGGGCATACGCGCCGAGCGGCGCGGCGAGCGCGGCGCCGGCGGCCACGATGAGCTCGCGGCGGCGCAGGACGGGGGTCTTCTTGTCGGATGCCATGCTTCGTCTCCTTGTCAGTTCTTGAAAGGCCACAGATGAAAGAAACGGCGGATGCGCCGCCACACTTCGGCGAGCCCGTGCGGCTCGAACACCAGGAAGCCGACGATCAGCAGGCCGAAGACGACCGTGCGCACCGGCGACAGGAAGACGGTCATCTCGTGGCCGCCCGGCAGCAGGTCGAACACCAGCTTGAGCAGCTCGGGCACCATGGTCATGAAGACGGCGCCGAGGATGCCGCCGAGGATCGAGCCCATGCCGCCGACGATGATGGCGGCGAGGAAGAAGATCGACATCAAGAGCGGAAAGCTCTCAGGCGTGACGACCCGGAAGAAGTAGGCCCAGAGGCCGCCGGCCACGCCGGCATAGAACGACGAGAGGCCGAACGAGAGCAGCTTGTAGCGCAGCAGCGGGATGCCCAACACTTCGGCCGAGATGTCGCGATCGCGGATGGCGATGAAGGCGCGGCCCACGCGGGTGCGGAACAGGTTGGCGGCGCCCAGCAGCATCAGCACGGTGATCGGCAGGATCAGCCAGTACAAACGGAACGAGGTGTCGAGCGCGATGCCGAAGAGCTGCGCGGGCGGCAGCGACAGGCCGGTGGTACCGCCGGTGAGCTTGAGGTTGGCGAACAGGAAATGGGTGATGAACGAGGCCGCGATGGTGGCGATGGCGAGGTACAAGCCCTTGACCCGCAGCGAGGGAATGCCGACGACGAGACCGCCCACCATGGCCACGACGCCACCCGCGAAGAGGTTGAGCAGGAAGGGCGTGCCGAAGCGGATCTGCAAGATCGCGACGGTGTAGGCACCGAGGCCCATGAACGCGGCCTGGCCCATGCTCACGAGGCCGGTGTAGCCGGTGAGGATGTTGAGGCCGGTGGCGCTCGCGACGTTGATGGCGACGAGGCAGGCGAGGTAGAGCCAGTAGTCGCTGGCCATGAAGGGGAACAGCACGAGCAGGGCGGCGCCGACCCACAACCAGGTCTTCTGGGTGCGGGAATCGAACAGCGCGGCGTCGGCGATGTAGCTTTGCTTGAGGGTGCCTATGCGCATCTGCGTGCCTGCTTTGAAGAGGTGCGAGGTTGCGCCGGGACGCGTGCACAGGACAGCGGGTACTTCCCTCCGCGAATGTCCCCCGCCTTCGGCTCCTCCTTTATTTCGCTGCGGGAAGCACCCACTGCCCTGTGCACGGAGGCGCAGCGGTGGTGCCGGCCGATCGAGTGCTGCGCGTCAGGCGCGCGCCGGTGGGGTACTCCCCGCAGCGAAATCAAGGAGGAGGCCGAAGGCCGGGGGACATTCGCGGAGGGGAGTACCCTGCCGGCGCGCGCCCGCCCCGTACGTATCGAGAAAGGGAAGATCATCATCAGAGCCTCTCGATCTCATGCGTACCGAACAACCCGTAAGGCCGGATCATCAGCACGATCACCAGCACCACGAAGGTCGCGAGCAGCTTGTATTCGCCACCGAGATAGGACCCCGCCAGCGCCTCCACCAGCCCGATGAAGAGACCGCCCACCAGCGCGCCGAGCACGCTGTCCAGACCGCCCACGATCACCACCACCAGCACCGAGAGACCGAAGATCCCCATCGACGAGGAGATCCCGCCGATCGCGCCGACCACGATCCCCGCGACCGCCGCGATCATGGCCGAGGCGACCCAGGCCAGCGAGAACACGCGCGGCACGTTGATGCCCATCATGTAGGCCGCGCCCTGGTCCGACGCCGTGGCACGCAGGGCCACGCCGCCGCGCCAGAAGCGGAACAGCAGCAGCACCAGCACGATCAGCACCAGCGCCGCGAGCGCGCCGTAGGCCACCTTGGGCGCGAGGAAGGCTTCGCCCACCATCACCGGCGCGCTCGGCATGAACTCGGGCAGCCGGCGCTGGTCGGCGGTCCAGACGATCTCGACCAGGCCCACCAGCACCGAGGCCAGGCCCACCGTCACCATGAAGGCCGAGATCGGCGGCTCGCCCAGCAGCGGACGGATCATCGTGCGCTCGATCACCGCGCCCAGCAGGCCCGTGCCGAGCACCGAGCCCAGCACCGCGAGCCAGATCGGCAGCGAGAAGGTCGCGGCGAAGGCGAAGAACAGGTAGGCGCCGATCATCAGCATCTCGCCGATCGCGATGTTGACCACCCGCGTGGCCTTGTAGACCAGCACGAAGGCCAGCGCAGCCAGCGCATAGAGCCCGCCGCCGGCCAGGCCGGTCAGCGCGATCTCGAACAGGTAGGCCCAATCCATCACGCCACCGCCGTTGCGTTCGATGCAGTGGCCGCCGCCTGGCCGCGCAGCCTGCGCCGCAGCTCGCCCACGTCGCCCGCGCCCAGGTAGGCGCGCACCACCTCGGGATCGGCCTGCACCTGCGCCGGCGTGCCCTGCGCGATCACCTGGCCGAAGTTGAGCACCACCACGTGGTCCGACAGGTCCATCACCATCCCCATGTCGTGCTCCACCATCAGCACCGTGATGCCCCATTCGCGCCGCACGTCGAGGATGAAGCGCGCCATGTCCTCGGTCTCCTCGCGGTTCATGCCGGCCACCGGCTCGTCGAGCATCAGCACCTTGGGGCGCATCGCGAGCGCGCGCGCCATCTCCACGCGCTTCTGCAGGCCGTAGGGCAGGGCGGCCACGCTGGCATGGCGGATGTGGTCGATCTCGAGGAAGTCGATGATCCGCTCCTCGATGTCGCGGCGCAGCTCGGCCTCCTCGCGGCGCGCGCGGCCCAGGTAGAACAGCGCGTCGAACACGTTGGCCTTCAGGTGCACGTGGCGGCCGAGCTTGATGTTGTCGAGCACCGTCATGCCGCGGAACAGCGCGATGTTCTGGAAGCTGCGCGCCAGCCCGAGCGCGGCGCGCCTGGGCGCCGGCAGCCGCGTGATGTCCGCGCCCTCGAAGACCACGCGGCCGGCCGTCGGCCGGTAGAAGCCCGAGACCGTGTTGAACAGCGAGGTCTTGCCCGCGCCGTTGGGGCCGATCACCGCGGTGATCGAGCCGGGCTGCACGTCGAAGCCCACGCCGCTGAGCGCCTTCACGCCGCCGAAGGCCAGCGTGAGCGCCTCCACGCGCAGCACGGGCGCGGCGGCGCTTCCGTCGGCGGGCGAGGTGGCGCGCGGGCGCTCGGTGTCGGCGTGCATGGCGTCGAGTCGTGTCCTGTGTCCGGGCTTCTGAACGAGAAGAGAAAGAGCAGGTGAGCGATGCGCCGCCGCCTCAGGGTTCCTCCGGCATCCGCATCGCGGGCTACTTGCCCGTAGAATTTCTACTCCTCGGTAACGTCCGCGATCTTCCAGACGCGACTTCGCCGCGGCATCAGGACTTACCCCTGCGCGCAAACCCGGATCGCCCCATGACCCTCACCAAGCGCCGTGCCTCCGCCGCCAAGGCCTCTGCCACCGAGGCCGCCGACGAATCGCCCTGGGTGCCCTCGGCCCAGCGCGCGATGCAGCGCGAACTCAAGCGCCAGGCCGTGCTGCAGACGGCGGCGCAGCTGTTCAACGAGCGCGGCTTTCATGCCACCTCGCTCGACGACATCGCCGAGCGGCTGCACGTGACCAAGCCCACGCTCTACTACTACGTGAAGAGCAAGGACGACATCCTGCTCGAGTGCGTGCGCGCCGCGCTGGGCATGATGCAGGAGGGCATCGACGAAGTGCGCCGCAATGGCGGCCGCGCGCTCGACCAGCTCATGGCCTGCATGCGCAGCTACTCGGCCATCGTCTGCGAGGAGTTCGGCAAGTGCGTGATCCGCATCGGCGAGGACCCGCTGCCCGAGCCGCTGAAGAAGGAGCTGCGCCGCCTCAAGGCCGGCATCGACCACGAGTTCCGCCGCCTGATCGACGAGGGCATCGCCGAGGGCTCGATCGCGCCCTGCGACCCGAAGATGGCGGCCTTCATGCTGGCCGGCGCGCTGAGCTGGATCGGCCGCTGGTACCGGCGCGACGGCGACCTCACGCCCGAGCAGATCGCCGACCAGGCGATCGCGCTGCTGCTCAACGGGGTGCTGCAGCCGGTGCCCGTCGCACCGGCGCGGCGCAAGCCGCGCGCGACCGCCGCCTGAACTTCCCATGCCATGGAGCAGACAACGATGAACGACACCACCACTCCCGACACCCCGCTCGAGATCGGCCGCGAAGGCGCGGTCGCCACGCTGCGTTTCAACCGCCCCGCGGCGCTCAACGCCATCGACGTGCCGATGGCGCAGGCCTTCCTCGCGGCGGTGCGCGCCATCGCGGCCGACCGCTCGGTGCGCGCGGTGCTCATGAGCGGCGCCGGCAAGGGCTTCATGGCCGGCGGCGACCTCGCGCTGCTGAGCGCCGATCCGCAGGGCGGCGCGGCCGCGCTGATCGGCCCGCTGCACGAGGCGCTGGAAGTGCTCGCCACCATCGACGCGCCGGTGGTCGCGCAGGTGCACGGCGTGGCGGCCGGCGCGGGCCTGAGCCTGATGCTGCAGGCCGACTTCGTGCTCGCGGCCGAGGGCACGCGCTTCAACCTGGCCTACGTCAACATCGGCGCGAGCTGCGACGTCGGCGCCTCGTGGGCGCTGCCGCGCTGGGTCGGGCTGCGCCGCGCGCTCGAGATCGCGATGCTCGGCGACATGCTCGACGCGGCCGAGGCCGAGCGCATCGGCCTCATCAACCGCGTGCTGCCGGCCGATGCGCTGGCCGGCGAGGCGATGGCGTTGGCGCAGCGCCTGGCCCATGGGCCGACCGTGGCGCTGGGCCAGTTGCGGCGGCTGATGCGCGGCAGCTTCGAGCGCGAGTTGCCGGCGCAGCTCGAGGCCGAGTCGGCCGCCTTCCAGGTCTGCGCCGCGAGCCAGGATTTCCGCAGCGGCGTCGACGCCTTCTTCGCCAAGAAGCCGGCGCGCTTCGAAGGCCGCTGATCCCTTTTCCCCCTTTCTTGTTCATTTCATCCAGGAGCAGTTCATGACCTCTCGCGAGATCTTCGTCGTCGGCAGCGCCCGCACGGCCATCGGCACCTTCGGCGGTTCGCTGAAGGACGTGCCCAACACCCAGCTGGCCACCACCGCGGTCAAGGCCGCGATCGAGCGCAGCGGCGTCGCGCCCGCGGCCATCGGCCACGTGGTGATGGGCAACGTGATCCCCACCGACACCAAGGACGCCTACTTGAGCCGCGTCGCCGCCATCGATGCCGGCTGCCCGATCGAGACGCCGGCCTTCAACGTCAATCGCCTCTGCGGCTCGGGCCTGCAGGCCATCGTCTCGGCGGCGCAGGCGATCGCGCTCGGCGACTGCGACATCGCGATCGGCGGCGGCTCCGAGTCGATGAGCCGCGGCCCGTACTTCGACACCGCCGCGCGCTACGGCGCGCGCATGGGCGACGTGCAGCTGGTCGACTACATGCTCGGCATCCTCCACGACCCGTGGGAGAAGATCCACATGGGCATCACGGCCGAGAACGTGGCCGCGCGCTACGGCATCACGCGCGAACAGCAGGACGCGCTGGCCGTGGCCAGCCAGCAGCGCGCCGCGGCCGCCATCGCCGCGGGCCGCTTCAAGGAGCAGATCGTTCCGGTCGAGGTCAAGACGCGCAAGGGCGTGGTGCTGTTCGACACCGACGAGCACGTGCGCGCCGACACCACGGTGGAGACGCTCGCCAAGATGAAGCCGGCCTTCAGGAAGGATGGCCTGGTCACGGCCGGCAACGCCTCGGGCATCAACGACGGCGCCGCCGCGCTGGTGCTGGCCGAGGGCGCGCGCGCGAAGGCCGAGGGCCTGAAGCCGCTGGCGCGCCTCGTGGGCTATGCGCACGCGGGCGTGGAGCCGGCCTACATGGGCATCGGCCCGGTGCCGGCCACGCGCAAGGTGCTCGAGCGCACCGGCCTCAAGGTGAGCGACTTCGACGTGATCGAGTCGAACGAGGCCTTCGCGGCCCAGGCCTGCGCGGTGATCCAGGAGCTGGGCTTCGACCCGGCCAAGGTCAATCCCAACGGCTCGGGCATCTCGCTGGGCCATCCGGTGGGCGCCACGGGTGCGATCATCGCGGTGAAGGCGATCGCCGAGCTGCACCGCGTGCAGGGCCGCTATGCGCTGGTCACGATGTGCATCGGCGGCGGCCAGGGCATCGCCGCGGTGTTCGAGCGCGTCTGATCGCGGGGCGAGGAACAGAAGCCGGTGTGTGGCGGCATCCTCCACAAGGAGGAGGACCCGACGCCGGGCCGCCGCTAATCTTCTGCCTGCCTGGAGAGGAGGAGCGAGCGATTCGAGGAGAGGACTCCGGGTGTGTGCAGCGCGTCGGGCGGGGTGGTCTGCCCGACGCGACATGCCTCCTTCCAGACCGCTCTCCCCGGCTTCCCGCTTCGCCGCACCGCGCACAATGCAGCCCGTGCAGCGCCATCCCCCCATCCTCGTCGACGAATCCGAGATCGATTTCAGCGCGATCCGAGCCCAGGGCGCGGGCGGGCAGAACGTCAACAAGGTCTCGAGCGCTGTCCATCTGCGCTACGACATCCGCGCGAGCTCGCTGCCCGAGGACCTGAAGGAACGGCTGCTCGCGCTGCGCGACAGCCGCATCACGCAGGAGGGCGTGCTGGTGCTCAAGGCCCAGCAGCACCGCAGCCAGGAGATGAACCGCGCCGATGCCATCGCGCGCCTGCAGGCGCTGGTCGACAGCGTGGCGACGGTGCCGCGCGTGCGGCGCGCCACCAAGCCCACCTACGGTTCGAAGCAGCGCCGGCTCGAGGGCAAGAGCCAGCGTTCGCAGGTCAAGAGCCTGCGCGGGCCGGTCCGGGGGGACTGAAAGGGGCGGGAAAGCCGCTTAAGTCCCGCTTAAACCTGCGGTCACGCGGCGCTTGCACAATCCTGTCGATGAGTTTTCCGACGAAGCCTTTCGCTCCGGCGCGTGCCGCCGCCCTCGCGCTGGCCCTGGCCGCGGGGCTGCTGGCCGGCTGCGGACCCGAGCGAGCGGCCCCGGCCACCGCGGCGGCCGGCGTGGCGCCCGAGCTCAAGTGGGAGGAACTGATCCCCAAGAGCTGGGACCCGACCCAGCGCTACCGCAACATCAGCCTCGAATCGCTGCGCGACAACGACCCGCGCGCGATCCAGATGCTCGACGAGATGCGCGCGGTCTGGGACAACGCGCCGGTGAACGTGGCGCTCGACGGCGTCGACGGCCGCCTGACCGGCTTCGTGGTGCCGCTGGACGCCTCGCCCGACGGCATCCGCGAGTTCCTGCTGGTGCCGTACTTCGGCGCCTGCATCCACACGCCGCCGCCGCCGGCCAACCAGATCGTGCGCGTGATCGCCCACGAGACGGTGAAGGGCCTGCATGCGATGGACACGGTGCATGTGCGCGGTACCCTGCGCGCGGCGCGCTATGCCTCGGCCGACATGGGCGTGAGCGGCTACGAGATCCGCTCGGCGGCGGTCGAGCCCTTCGTCGCCAAGGCACAGTAGCCTGCGCGACGCGGCTCAGTCCGCGAGCCGCTCGGCCAGGAAATCCAGGAACGAGGTGATGCGCGCCGACAGCTGCGTGTTGCGGTAGTAGACCGCGTTGACCGGCTGGCGCACGTCGACCGTGTCCTTCGCCAGCACCTGCACCAGCGCGCCGCTCGCGCGGTCGGCCGCGGTCATGAAGTCCGACAGGCACACCATGCCCACGCCGGCCAGCGCGAGCTGGCGCAGGGTCTCGCCGCTCGAGGCCGCGAGGCTGGGCGCGATCTGCCATTCGTCGCCGTGCGGGCCGCGCAGCGGCCAGCGGTTGAGCGATTCGGGCTGGGTGAAGCCCAGCAGCGTGTGCGTCGCGAGCTCCTCCACCTTGCGCGGCCGGCCCTGGGCCTCGAGGTAGGCCGGGCTCGCGAGCACGCGCAGCCGGTGCGTGCCCAGCGGGCGCGCATGCAGCGTGGAGTCGCGCAGCGGGCCGATGCGGATCGCGATGTCGGTGCGGCGCTCGAGCAGGTCGATCGGCAGGTCGTCGGTGTCGAGCTCGAGCTCGATCTGCGGAAAGCGGCGGCGGAACTCGGCCACCAGCGGCACCACCGCATGCAGCATGTAGGGCGAGGCGGCATTCACGCGCAGCCGGCCCGCGGGCTGCCCGCGGCGCGAGGCCATCTGCTCCTCGGCCTCGTCGATGGCGTCGAGGATGCCGCGGGTGCGCTGCAGGAAGGCCGCGCCTTCCTCGGTCAGCTCGAGACGCCGCGTGGTGCGGCGCAGCAGCGTGGTGTCGAGTTTCTGCTCGAGCCGGCTCAGCGCGCGGCTCACGCCCGAGACCGTCTGCGAGAGCTGCTCGGCCGCGGCCGTGATCGAGCCGGTGTCGACCACGGTGCGGAAGGCCAGCAGTTCCTCGATCGTGGTCTTCATGGGCGCTCGCTCAGTGCGCGGCCTGGACCTCGGCCTCGGCCGGCAGCGGCACCTCGATGCGCGGCACCAGCGCCGCCAGCGCCTCGCCGTCGGTGCGGTAGCTGAACAGCATCGGCCCGGGCGCCAGCAGGCCGGCGCGCTCCAGCACCTGCATCGCGGGCAGCTTGAGGCCGCTCAGGTGCAGCCGCACGCCGCGCGACTCGAGCATGCGGCGGATCGAGCCGAACACCTCGGCGCCCGTGATGTCGATGCGGTTGATCGGCTGGGCGAACAGGCAGACGTCGGTGAGGTCGGGCCGGTCGGCCAGCGCCACCGTGAGCGCGCGCTCGAGCGTGGAGGCCGAGGCGAAGTCGAGCTCGGCGTCCATGCGCAGCGCATGCAGGTGCGGCGCGAGCGGCGGCAGCTTCCACAGGTGGCGGTCGCGCAGGCTGCCGTCGGGATGCAGGCCGACCTCGATGATGCGCGGATGCAGGTGGCGGTACATGTAGTTCGCGAGGCTCGCGAGCAGGCCGCCGAGCACGCCCCAGTAGATGCTGGGCGCGGTCGCGATGGTGAGCACGAAGGTGCCGATGGCGATGCCGGCCTCGAGCCGCGAGATGCGCCACAGCGCCTTGAAGCTCGAGGGCTTGACCAGCCCGAGGATGGCCGTCACCACCACCGAGGCCAGCACCGCCTGCGGCACGTGGTAGAGCAGCGGCATCAGCCACAGCAGCGCGCCGGCCACCACCACCACGCTGAACAGCGTGGCCCAGCCGGTCTGCGCGCCGGCATAGAGCGTGATCGCCGAGCGCGAGAACGAGGAGCTGGTGGGAAAGGCGCCCGTGAAGCCCGAGGCCAGCTTGGCCAGGCCCTGGCCGATCAGGTCCTGGTTCTCGTTCCACAGCGTGCCGGCGCGCGCGTTGTCGACCTTGGCGCTGGAGGCGGTCTCGAGGAAGCTCACCAGCGTGATCATCAGCGCCGGCAGCACCAGCGCGCCGAAGGTGTGGGCCGGCAGCAGGCCGGGCCAGTAGAAATCGGGCAGGCCCGAGGGCAGGCTGCCGACCACCGCGCCGCCGCGCAGCGCATAGCTGATGCCCCAGCTCAGCGCGGCCGCGCCGCCCACCAGCGCCATGGTGGTGGGAAAGCGCGGCACGAAGCGCTTGCCCAGCCACAGCACGGCGATGCCGCCGAGGCCGAAGGCGATGGCCGTGAGGTCGGGCAGGGGGCCGTCGCCGCTGAGCACCTGCGGGATGGTGCGGCCGGTGAAGCCCAGCAGCGCCGGCAGCTGAGAGATCGCGATCAGCACCGCCGCGCCCTGCGTGAAGCCGATCAGCACCGGCGAGTTCACCAGCCGCAGCATCCAGCCGAAGCCGCCCGCGCCCAGCACGATCTGGATCGCGCCCGACATCAGCGTGAGCCACACCGCCATCGCCACCCATTCGGGGCTGCCGGCCACCGCCAGCGGCGCGAGCGAGGCGCCCACGAGCAGGCTGGTGAGCGCGGTCGGCCCGACCGACAGCCGCTGCGAGGAGCTGAACATCACAGCGATCAGCGCCGGGAACAGCGCCGCGTAGACGCCGGTGACCAGCGGCATGCCCGCGAGCGCGGCATAGGCCACGCCTTGCGGGATGACCATCAGCGCGACCGTGATGCCGGCCAGCGCCTCGCCGCGCAGCAGCGCGGCGGAGGGGCGCGGCCAGCCCAGGCAGGGAATCCAGCGCGCCAGGCGCTGGCGCAGGGAGGGAGAGGAAGCGGAAGGAGCGGGTGGCGGCGTCATGGAAGGCGGTCTGTCGCGCACGCGGGGCGTGGGCGGACGCGGCAGGGGAACGAAGGGAGGGGAAATGCCGCGACCGCCCGATGTTAGTGCGCCGCCACGCCGCGGGCAGCGCGGTTTACCCCGGGCGCGGCGCCCGGCTCGCCCTCACAGCAGCCTGGTGGCGTTCTTCAGCACGTAGTCGCAGCCCTTTTCCTTGACCTTCGAGCTCAGCAGCTTGAAGTTGAGCGTCTGGCCGTCGCCGCCCTTGAGCAGGCCCTTGGCGCCGCTCGCGAAGCCGCTCTGCTGCTGCTTCTGGCCGGTGATCTTGGCCATCAGCTTGTCCTTGACCGAGGCCGCGTCGCCGCCGCCCAGGTAGTTGTTCTTGATGCAGTACTGCAGCACGCCGGCGGCGTTGCCCATGGTGTTGTTGCCGATCGCGGGCATGGCGAAGCCGAGGTTCTCGGCCAGACCGCCGGCGCCGCCGCTGCTGTTGCCGGCGCTGCTCGCCCCGCCGCCGCCCATCTGGTTCTTGAGCTGGTCGAGCAGCTTCGATTCGGCGTTGGCCGAGGCGCCGGCCGCGAGCAGGGCGAGCGCGATCAGGGTGGAACGGAACTTCTTCATGGCGACCTCCTTGGTGCGAATGGATATGCGGGCACAGCATACGCCGCCCCGGTGGCGCGAGGAGGTCGCCTCGGACCGGCTCAGCGCGTGCGCGCCGGGCGCTTGGGCAGCAGCGGCTCGCTCACGCCGGCCACGCCGACCAGCCCGAGCACCGTCACGAGCGAGTTCTGCGCGCCCTTCCAGCCGTCGGTCACGTCGATCCATTCGCTGAGCGCGTGGAAGCCGCCGGTCTTGCCGCCGCCGCCGATGATGATCGCCGGGATGCCCAGCGCCATCGGCACGTTGGCGTCGGTGCTGGCGCCGGTCAAGAGCGTCTTGTGGCCGAAAGCCGCGTTGGCGCGCGTGGCGGCCTCGACGATCACCGAATCGGGCGGCGTGCGGCCACCCGGCCGGTCGCCGATCAGCCTGGTGCTCACGCTCAGCGTGTTGACGTTCCAGCGCTTGTTCTCCTCGGCCACCGCTTCGTCGAGCGTGGCGAGGATCTTCTTCTCGGTCTCGAGCAGCGAGCCCATGTCGTCCGAGCGGATGTCGATCGCCATGCGGGCATCGGGCGCGATGGTGTTGACCGAGGTGCCGCCGCCGACCGTGCCGACCGTGAAGGTGGTCTTGGGGAAGCTCGGCGTGCGTACCTCGGCGATCTTGGCGATGGCGCGGCCCATGCCGTGGATCGCGCTCGGCACCTGGCCGAAGGCGCCGTAGCTGTGGCCGCCCGGGCCCTTGAAGCTGACCTCGTAGCGGTGGCTGCCGGTGCCGAGGATCAGCACCGTGCCGTCGGCCGCCGGCTCGAGGCCGACCATGCCGTCGATGTCGAGGTGGTCGCGGAAGATCGCCTTCATGCCACGCAGGTTGCCGAGTTCCTCCTCACCGACATTGCCGACGAACAGCAGGTCGCCCTGCGTCTGCACCTTGTTGTCGTTGAGCACCTTGAGCCAGGACAGCAGCACCGACAGGCCGCGCGTGTCGTCGGAGATGCCCGGGGCGTAGAGCTTGCCGTCGCGCTCCTTGACCTTCACGTCGGTGCCGGCCGGGAACACGGTGTCGAGGTGGGCCGAGATCAGCAGCTTCGGACCGTGGCCCGTGCCCTTGCGCAGGCCGACCACGTTGCCCTCGGCGTCGATGCGCGCATCCGTCAGGCCCAGCGCCTTCATGCGCGCGAGGAAGGCCTCGGCGCGCTTCTGTTCCTTGAAGGGCGGCGCCTCGATCTCGGTCAGCAGCTTCAGGTCCTCGACCGAGCGCTCGTGGTCGGCCTTCACCGCCTCGAGCAGCTTCTGGACCGCGGGCGCGGCCATCAGCTGCGTGTAGGCCTTGTCGACCTCGGGCCGCACCTGCGGCGGGTTGGCGATGGCGCCGCCCTGGGCGAGGGCCGCGCCGGTGGCGCAGAGCAGGGCGAGGGCGATGGGGGCGAGGCGAAACGAGGAGCGGGGCATGCGGGAGATCCGGGCGGTGGAAGTCTGGGTTGAAAGAAAAACCGTCGCGCCATGGATTCGCCGCGACGGGCCGCCGGCGATTCTTATCGGGGGATGAGCATCGCGCTCGGGTTTAATCTTCGTTGCTGTCAGTTTTTCTAACGATGACGATGAAACGCCACATCCCGAGCACGCGCGCGCTGCTGGTCTTCGACGCGGTCGCGCGCCACCACGGCGTGAGCCGCGCCGCCGAGGAGCTGTGCCTCACGCACAGCGCCGTGAGCCAGCAGCTGCGGCTGCTCGAGACCCAGATCGGCGTGCGGCTGGTGCAGCGTTCGGCGCGCGGCACCACGCTGACCGAGGCCGGCCGCCGCTACCACGGCCAGATCGCGGGCGACCTGCTGCGGCTGCAGGACCACACGCTCGAGGCCATGGCCCGGCGCACCGATGGCCTGCGGCTGATCGTGGGCGCGGTGCCGGTGCTGGCCGAGGGCTGGCTGCTGCCGCGGCTGCCGGGCTTCACCGCGCGCCAGCCGGGCTGCAGCCTGCACCTGCAGGTGTTCCCGACGCTGCTCTACATGGAGGACATGCCCTTCGACGTCGGCGTGCAGTACGACGACGCCGTGTGGCCGGGCGCCGAGGCGCGGCCGCTGATGCCCGAGGCCTGCGTGGCGGTCTGCGCGCCCGGCGCGGCCGGCCGGGACCGGATGGCGCGCGGCGATTTCCGCGACGCGCGCCTGCTTCATCTGCGCACGCGGCTCGGCGCCTGGGAGGAGTGGTTCGCGCAGGCGCCGGTTGCGACGCAGGCGCCCGACAACCTCGTCGCCGGCCATCGCTTCGACCTGTTCTCCATGCTGCTCGAGGCGGTGCGCGCCGACCTCGGCGTGGGCCTGGTGCCGCGCTATTTCGTGGAGCGCGCGCTGCGTTCGGGCGAACTGGCGCTGGCCTGCGAGCACGAGGCGCCGTCGCGCCGCGGCTACAGCGTGTTCGTGCCGCCGAACCGGGCGGCCGATCCGCTGGTGACGGCCTTCGTCGAATGGATCTGCGAGCTGCCCACCGCCTGAGTGGGGCAGGGCCTCAGGCGCGGCGGAACAGCAGCACGGAGTTGGTGCCGCCGAAGGCGAAGGAATTGCTGATCGCCGCCTCGAGCGCGGGCGCCTCGGCGTCGCCGGGCGCCACCAGGTTCAGCGCGCAGTCGGGATCGATTTGGCCGCCGTTCACGTTGGGCGGCAGCCGGCGTTCGCGCAGCGCGAGGATGGTGATGGCCGCCTCGAGCGCGCCGGCGCCGCCGAGCAGGTGGCCGTGCAGCGCCTTGGTCGAGCTGGTGCGCAGGCCGTCGAGATCGTCGCCCCAGACCGCGGCCAGCGCATTGCGCTCCACCACGTCGCCGATGCGGGTGGCGGTGCCGTGCGCGTTGCAGTAGCCCACGTCGCGCGGCGCCAGCCCCGCCTGGCGCAGGGCCGAACGCAGCGCGCGTGCCTGGCCGGGCGCGTCGGGCTTGGTGAGATGGGTGGCGTCGCTGCTCAGGCCCCAGCCGGCGAGTAGCGCATGGATGCGCGCGCCGCGCCGGCGCGCGCGCTCGGCCGACTCGAGCACCACGAAGGCCGCGCCCTCGCCGAGCGCGAAGCCGCTGCGGTCGGCCGCGAAGGGCCTGACCGCCTGCGCCGCCTCGCCGCTCTGGAAGCCGGCCAGCGTCATCATGGCCTGCCAGGCCAGCACCACGCCGGGCACGATCAGCGCTTCGCTGCCGCCCGCGATGGCGAGATCGACCTCGCCGCGCTGGATCGCCTTGGCGGCCTCGGCGATCGCCACCGACGACGAGGCGCAGGCCACCGAGTAGGTGAGCACCGGGCCCTGCACGCCCTGGCGCATCGACACGTGGGCCGCCGGCGCATTGGGCATGAAGGCCGGAATGGTCAGCGGCGACACGCGGCCGTTGCCGCGGTAGGCGGCCTCGAGCGCGGCCGCGCCGCCCATGCCGCAGCCGCCGTACACGCCCACGCGCTCGGCGTCGAGGCCGCTGTCGGCGAGGGCGGGAATGCCGGCATCGCGCATCGCGAGGTCGGCGGCAGCCACCGCGAGCTGGCTCACGCGGTCGACGCCCGCGAGCTGCAGCTTGGTGAACCAGCGGCTCTCGTCGAAGGCGACGGCGGCGGCGGCGGCCGGCTTGGGGAGTTCGGGGAACACCGGCGCGATGGCCGAGCGGCCCTGCAGCAGGGCCTCGAACAGGGTGTCGGGATGGTCGCCGTGCGGGGCGACGACGCCCAGCCCGGTGACGGCGACCTCCGAAGGCGTGTTCACGCTGGCTTGGCGGCGCGGACCTTGTCGACCAGCACGGCCAGTTCGGCCAGCGTGTCGATGTTGGCGTCCTCGTCGGGCATGGTGATGCCGAAGTGGTCTTCGATGGCGAACAGGAATTCGGCCAGCGCCAGCGAATCGAGGCCGCCTTTCTCCCGCATGGAGGCATGGGGGTCGAGGGTCGACGGTTCGATGCCGTACTTCTCTTGGATCAGGTCCTGCAATTCCTTCAGCGAACTCATCGTGCGATGCCTGTGGTCTCTCTTGCCAGCCGCTGATCGATTGCAATCGATCCCTTCCTCGCTCGGCGTATGTCTAGGGTCGGTGAGCGCCAATGATATCCGCTCCCACCGCAGGGACATGCCGGCCGTAAGGGGGAGTCAGCGTGCTCGATAACCCGGACGCCAGCGCAGCGAGGGCAGCGCGAAGGCCAGTCCGAGCAACGCGCCGGCCAGCGCGTCGAGCGCCACGTGCTGCTTGACCGCCAGCGTCGACCACGCGATGGCCGCGAACCAGAGCCAGTTCAAGAGCCGCGGCCACAGCGGCGTGCGGGCTTCGCGCAGCACGTGCTCGAGCCGCACCGCGGTGAAGATCGCCACCGCCACGTGCATCGAGGGGCAGGCATTGCCGGCGGCGTCCACGCCTTGCAGCATCTCGAAGCCCGCATAGCCCGAAACGTCGATGGCCAGAGGAGGTATCTGCGTCGGCCACAGGTAGAACAGGCCCAGCCCCGTGAGGCACAGCCCGCCGACCCAGAAGCCGTAGACCAGCAGCTCGCGGAAGTTCGGCTGCAGCCCGGGCGCCACGCCCACGTAGAGCCACAGCGACAGGTAGGCGCCCAGGAAGTGGGGCTGGAACGGGATCAGCGCGTCGAGCGCAGTCAGCGGCATCACCGTGACCGGGAAGGCCGGGTTGCGCAGCAGGTGGAAGTAGCCGATGAAGAACAGCCAGGTGAAGACCGTGGTGCCGACCGCCTTCAGCAGGAACAGGCAGCGCACGCGGCGCCCGATCTCGGCGCCCCAGGTGGGCGTGGCCGGCGCGGCGGGCAGGGGCAGGGGGAGCGGTCGGTTCATGGCGGGGTGGCGGCCGATCTTGCCAGAGCCCCGTGACCGCCCCCGAAAAGCACCTCAGGCGTGGGCGGACGAGGGACCGCGCTTGCGGTGCTGGAACGAGGTCGGCGAGCGCCCGGTGGCGGCCTTGAACATGGCGCAGAAGGCGCTGTCGGTGGCGTAGCCGCTGGCGGCCGCCACCTGGCTCACGGCCATGCCGCGCGCCAGCAGCGGCAACGCATGCGCCATCACCGCCTGCTGGCGCCACTGCTGCCAGCTCATGCCGAGCTGGTCGCGGAACATGCGCGCCACCGTGCGCTCGCTCGCGCCGATGCTGGCGGCGCGCTCGGCCAGGGTGGCGCGGTCGGCCGGGTTGCGCAGCAGCGCCTCGCAGAGTTGGCGCAGCCGCTTGTCGGCGGGCAGCGGCACGTCGATGCGGATCTGCGTGGCGCGCTCGAGTTCGTCGACCAGGAGCGGCGCGATCATGCGTTCGCGCTGCGGCGCATGCGCGTCGGTGGGCGGCAGGCCGTCGGGCGTGGTGTCCAGCGCCAGCATCAGCGCGCGCAGCAGCGGGCTGATCTCGAGCACCTCGCATTTCTCCCACGCCGGGCCCAGCCAGGCATGCAGGTAGATGGTGCGCAGCTCCGCGTCCTCGATCAGCATGATGCTGTGCGGCATGTCGGCCGGCACCCAGACCGCGCGCGAGGGCGGCACGATGTAGCTGCCGTCCTGGGTGTTGAGGCGGATCACGCCGCGGGTGGAGAAGGTCAGCTGCGGCCACGGATGCTGGTGCAGCTCGACGAAGGTGTCGGCGCTCAGGAAGTGCTCCTTGGCGCGCAGCGGCCGCACCGCGTCGGGCGCGTACAGGTGCGGCGTGAGCGAGGCCACGCTGGTGACCGGCGCGGGCACCGGGGCCGCGCGCGGCTTGTCGGGGCGCGGAACGCCGTCCGCGGGAGTGGGGAGCTCGCTTGGCATAGTTTCGACAAATGTTGTCGCGGTATCGCCATTCTGCCGCCGAGCCCGGACATAGCATCGGGGCTTGCCCCGGTTTTTTGTAGCAATCCATGTCTTCCTCCGCCTCGACCCCTCCCAACGCCACCTCCCCGACCACCCTGCGCAGCGACGCCCAACTGATCGGCCTGGTCGGGCTGGCACATGCGATCAGCCACTTCAGCCAGCTGATCCTGGCGCCGCTGTTTCCGTGGCTCAAGGACGCTTTCGGCGTGAGCTACACCGAGCTGGGCGCGGTGCTGACGGTGTTCTTCGTGGTCTCGTGCATCGTGCAGGCGGCCTCGGGCTTCATCGTCGACAAGCTGGGCCCGCGGCCGGTGCTGTTCGTGGGCCTGGGCGCGCTGGGGCTGGCGGCCTTCGGCTACGCGGCGGCGCAGAGCTACTGGATGCTGCTGCTGTGCGCCGTGGTCGGCGGCATCGGCAACGGCGTGTTCCACCCGGTCGACTACACGCTGTTCAACCGCAAGGTCGCGCCCACGCGCCTGGGCCATGCCTACAGCGTGCACGGCATCACCGGCAGCCTGGGCTGGGCGCTGGCGCCGGCCTTCGTGGTGCCGATCGCCATCGCCACCTCGTGGCGCGTGGCGCTGGCCTCGGCCGGCGCGCTCGCGATCGTGGTGCTGCTGGTGCTGTGGGCCTACCGCCGCGTGCTCGACTTCGACGTGAAGGCGGTGCACAAGGCCACCGGCCAGGGCGAGGCCGCGGTGGGCGGGCAGTTCGACTTCCTGCGCATCCCGGCGGTGTGGATGTGCTTCGGTTTCTTCTTCTTCTATGCGGCCGTGATCAGCGTGGTCCAGACCTTCGCGCCGGTCGCGGCCGGCCACCTGCACGCGGTGCCGGTCGGCATCGTGGCGGTGTGCCTCACGGTCTACATGGTGGCGAGCTCGGCCGGCATGGTGGCGGGCGGCTTCCTGGCCTCCGATCCCTCGCGCTGCGAGCGCATCGTGGGCCTGGGCTTCGGCATCGCCGCCGCGCTGGCGCTGGTGCTGGCCTTCGCCGACTTCCCGCCGCTGGTGGTGCCGGTGCTGTTCGGCGCCATGGGCTTCGTCTCGGGCGTGGCCGGTCCCTCGCGCGACCTGCTGGTCAAGCGCTCGACGCCGCCCAATGCCACCGGCCGCGTCTACGGCGTGGTCTACGCCGGCCTCGACATCGGGCAGGCCGTGGCGCCGCTGATCTTCGGCCGCCTCATGGACCATGGCCAGTACGTGGCCGTGATCGTGGGCCTGGCGCTCGTGCAGGGCGTGCTGATCGCGAGCGCCTTCAACGTGACGCGCGTGCGCCGCACGGCACTGGTGCCGGCCTCGGCCTGATCCCTGCAGCGCCGCGCGGCCGCCGATATCATCGGCCGCCATGCAGGCCTTGTATCTCTATGTGATCGTCGGCGCGGTGCTGGCGGGATTCGTGCAGGGCCTGTCCGGCTTTGCGTTCAGCATGGTGTCGATGTCGGTCTGGGCCTGGACGCTCGACCCGCAGCTCGCGGCCATCCTCGCGCTGTTTGGCGGCATGACCGGGCAGCTGATCACCGCCTTCAGCGTGCGCCGCCGCTTCGACCGCCAACTGCTCTGGCCCTTCGTCGCCGGCGGCCTCGCGGGCATTCCCTTCGGCGTCTGGCTGCTGCCGCACCTGGACGTCGAGCTGTTCAAGGTCTGCCTCGGCGCGGTGCTGGTGCTGTGGTGCCCCGCGATGCTGATGTCGCAGCGGCTGCCGCGCGTGCGCTTCGGCGGCCGGGTGGCCGATGGCGTGGCCGGTGCCATCGGCGGCGCGATGGCCGGCATCGGCGGCTTCTCGGGCGTGGTGCCCACGCTGTGGTGCACCCTGCGCGGCTTCGAGCGCGACACCCAGCGCGCGGTGATCCAGAACTTCAACCTCACGATGCTGGTGGTGGCCTTCTCGCTGCACGTGGCGCGCGGCGGCGTCGCCATATCGACCATCCCGCTGCTGGGCCTGGTCGCGGTGGCCGTGTTCGTGCCGGTGCGGCTCGGCGCGCGGCTGTACATCGGCATCAGCGAGGCCACCTTCCGCAAGATCGTGCTGGGCCTGCTGACGGCCTCGGGCGTGGCGATGCTGGCCTCGGCGCTGCCGGTGCTGCTGCGGCGCTGAAGAAGAGAGAGGAAAAGTCGCGGAACCTTCGCGCGAGGCCCGCCTCCAAAACGGCCCGGGGCCTTTCGCGGCCCTTTCGTTTTTTCCGGAGCGTCCCCCCGAAATGCGCCTTTGAGCCTTCCTTGATCGCCGCGATGCATGACCACCGTGCATCGCCTTGCCAACGATTCATCGGAGGGCCGGCATGGCTCATCGCACGCACGCACCGCGCCCGGGTTCAGGGCCGGACGCTTCCTTTTCTCTTTCTTCCACCGCCGGCTTCGAGCTGCGCCACGCCAGCCTCGCGCTGCCGGGCGGGCATCTGTTGTTCGACGATCTCTGCGCGACCTTCCAGCTCGGGCGCATCGGGCTGGTCGGGCGCAATGGCGCCGGCAAGTCGATGCTGCTCGACCTGCTCGCGGGCCGGCGCGAACCCACGGCAGGCGCGATCGTGCGGCCTTCGCGCCGCGTGCACGTGGCGCAGAACGCCGGCGCCGCGCCGGATGCGGACCTGGCCGCGCTCGCGGGCCTCGCGCGTCCCTTCGCCGCGCTCGCGCGCATCGAGGCCGGTCATGCCACGCCCGCCGATTTCGATGACGCAGAAGGCTGCTGGGACCTGCCCGCGCGCTTCGCGGCCGCGCTCGCCGACGCGGGCCTGCCCTGCGCCATCGGCCGGCGCGCCGACAGCCTGAGCGGCGGCGAGCGCACCCGCGTCGCGCTGGCCGGCGCCTTCCTCTCGGGCGCCGATGCGCTGCTGCTCGACGAGCCCAGCAACCATCTCGATGCCGATGCACGGCGCTGGCTGCGCGAGCGGCTCGCGGCCTGGCGCGGCGTGGTGGTGGTCGCGAGCCACGACCGCGAACTGCTCGAGGGCATGGACCGCATCGTCGAGATCGCGCCGGCCGGCGGCCTGCGCGGCTGCACCGGCGGCTGGCAGGCCTACAGCGCCTGGCGCGAGCGCGAGGCCGACGCCGCGCAGGCCCGGCTCGCGCACGCGCGCCACGAGCGCGACGCCGCCTTGCGCGAACTGCGCCGGCAGCACGACGCGCAGCAACGCCGTGCCGCGCGCGGCGCGGCCTGGGCGCGCGATGCCAATCTAGGCGGGCTCTACCTGGGCCGCCTCAAGGGCAATGCCGAGGCCCACGCGGGACGCGAGCACGAGCGGCAGCGCGAGAGTCGCGCGGCACTCGATGCCGCCGTGCGCGAGGCAGCGGCCGGCGTGGCACCGCCGTCGGCGATTGCTCTCGCATTGCCGGGCTCCGTGGTTCCCGCCGGGCGCCGCGTGCTGTGGCTCGAGGGCGCGGTGCCCGCACGGCCGGCCGGCGCGAAACCGCTGGGCCTGTGCCTGCATGGCCCCGTGCGCATCGGCCTCGGCGGCCCCAATGGCTGCGGCAAGACCAGCCTGCTGCGCATGCTCGCGGGACAGCAGGCGCCGATCGCCGGTCGCTGCGAAGCGCCGCTGCGCCCGGCATGGCTCGATCAGGATGGCGGTGCCGCGATGCCGCCCGACCGGTCATTGCTGCAGCAGTTGGATGCACTGCATTCACCCCTGCCCGAAGGCGAACTGCGTACCCGGCTCGCGCTGCTGGGGCTCGGTGCGGCCGAAGTGCTGCGGCCGCTCGCGCAACTGAGCGGCGGCGAACGGCTCAAGGCCGCGCTGGCCTGCGCGCTGTGGAGCGGCGAACCGGCCGAGATGCTGCTGCTCGACGAGCCCACGAACCACCTCGACATCGCCTCGGTGCTCGCGCTCGAGCAGGCGCTCAGGGGCTTTCCGGGCGTGCTCGTCGTGGCCTCGCACGATGCGCGTTTCCTCGACGCGCTCGCGCTGACCCATCGGCTGGCGTCCAGCGACAACGGCTGGACACTGCGCGAATCGGACAGCCCTTAGGCGGCAGGAAGAATCTCGCGCACCCGTTCCCAGGGCCGGCACATCAGCGTGCCGCGCGGCGACACCACGATCGGGCGCTGCAGCAGGATCGGATGCTCGACGATGAAGCCGAGGATCTGGTCGTCGCTCCACTTCGGGTCGTCGAGCTTCAGCGCGGCGTACGGTTCTTCCTTGGTGCGCAGCAGCTCGCGCGCTTTCAGGCCCATCGCGTCGGCGAGCTCGCGCAGCTTCTTCTTCGACGGCGGCGTCTTCAGGTACTCGACGATCTCGGGCTCCACGCCGCTTTCGCGGATCAACGACAGCACGTTGCGCGAGGTGCTGCAGTTGGGCTTGTGGTAGATCGTCATCGGGTAATCGGTGGTGGCTTCTTTGCGGGTCATGGCGCGATTATCGGAAGCCGCGGCCCGACGCGCGTCACTCGCCGCGTTCCCAGCCCGGCGTGAACGGAAAGCGCTCGACCCAGAACGCGGCCAGCCGCGGCTCGGCGTCGACGCGCTTCACCACCTCGGCCATGCGCGGCGCCTCGCGGTAGAAGCGCTCGCGCCATGGGGTCCAGCGCGACATAACGGTCACGTAGAGGTCGAGCATGCCGATGCGCTCGCCGAGCAGGTAGGGCGAGGGCGCGGCGATCTGCGTGTCCATCAGGCGCCAGCAATGGGCCACGCGCTCGGCCGAGCGCTCGAGCATCGCGGGCTGCGCCGCCTTGTCGGGCACCAGGCGCGCGGGATCGTCGCGCACCCAGAACATCGAATAGATCGCGGCCGGCAGGTAGACCATCCAGCGCAGGTACTGCGCGCGCAGCGCATCGCCGGGCGCGGGGCAGAGGCCGGCCTCGGGATGGCGGTCGCCGAGCCAGAGCAGGATCGCCGCGCTCTCGGTCATCAGCTCGCCCGAGGGCAGCACCAGCGCCGGCACCTGGCGCATCGGGTTGAGGCCGGCGATGCGATCGCGCTCGGCATCGCCTTCCCAGGTCGCGATGTCGACCGTGTCGACCTGGTCGCCGAGGCCGATCAGCGTGAGCGCCGCATGCACGGGCGTCGCGCCCGAGCCGGGCGCGCCGTAGAGGGTGTAGCGACCGGGCGCGGCGGAAGGTGGGGTGGTGGGGGATGACGGGGAAGCCATCCACCCAGACTAGCGCGCCCGCGTTCAGGCCGCCAGCAGCGTTTCGACCTCTTGCAGACCTTTCAGCGTCTTGACGCAGGCCTCGGCCACCTCGGTGCCCTTGACCGCGAAATGGCGGTGGAAGTACTTGCGGTGCTCCACGTGCTCGTGGAAGTGATGCGGCGTGAGCACGGCCGAGAAGATCGGCACATTGGTCTCGAGCTGCAGCGACATCAGCGTGCTGACCACCGTGCTGGCCACGAACTCGTGGCGGTAGATGCCGCCGTCCACCACCAGCGCGCAGGCCACGATGCCGGCGTAGCGGCCCGACAGCGCGAGCCGCTTGGCATGCAGCGGGATCTCGAAGGCACCGGGCACGTCGAAGACGTCGATGCGATCGCGCGGCACGCCCAGGCGCTCCATCTCCTCGAGGAAGGCGTCGCGTGCCTGGTGGACGATGTCGGAATGCCACTGCGCCTCGACGAAGGCGATGCGCTGGCCGCGCGGTGCGTCCGTCGCGGCGATGGCGGAAAGGGGAAGGTCGTTGATCTGACTCATGGTGTGCCTCTTCGAAAGCAGGTTTCCTGAATCAGGGCGCACGAAACCACGGAGCAGACCGCACGCTCCATGGCAGAAGCGCGCGGGCCGGCCCGCATTTCGCGCTCTCTTTCATCCGGACTGTGACCGTCGGCCCCGGGATCGCACCGGGTCTGCTGACCCCGCGGCTCGTTGCAAGCCACGGGCGCTCGCGGGCTCATGCAGTACCTTCCTTCGAAGAACACCGCCATCACCGCCGGTGGGGAATTGCACCCCGCCCTGAGAACGCTTGCCCCGGCTCGCACCGGGGCGAGGGCGATTCTAGGCAGGCGCCGCGCCCGGCCCTGTCGCGCACGGGCCAAGACCCCAGGCCGCCGGGGGTGGCCCGCGGCCGGCTCAGCGCGCCGCGAGGAACTCGGCCATGCGCCCGAGCTCGTCGTCGAGCGCCGCGCGGAAGGCCGCGCCGTGCGGCTTGCGGCCCTCGACGTAGCCGAAGGCGGGCTGCGGCCGCCCTTCGGGCGCGCTCACGTTGGCCCAGCCGATCACGCGGTCGTGCCACAGCAGCGGCAGCGCGTAGTAGCCGAACTGGCGCTGCGGCGCGGGCGTGTAGGCCTCGAACTTGTAGGTCCAGCCCCAGAGCAGCTCGAAGCGGCGGCGGTCCCACACCACGGGGTCGAAGGGCGCGAGCAGGCGCACCGCGTCGTCGGGCGCATGGCGGCGCGAGGCCGGGTTCTCGTCGGCCGGCCAGTACCAGGTGATGCCGTCGATGCGGATGCTCGCGAGCTCCTCGCGCGCGAGGCGCAGCGCGGCCTGGGTCTGGGCTGATAGATGCGGCGCGCCGTAGCCGAGCAACCGCACCAGGTAGGTCAGGCTGCCGGCCGGCAGCGGCGCGTACTTGCGCACGATCAGTTCGATCAGCGCGGCCGCGCGGCGCGCGCGACCGGCCGGGCTCTCGTCGGCCGGCGCATGCTCGACCGCCTCGTAGATGCGCGTGCCGCTGTCGCGCCGCACGACGCGCAGCAGGCCGCGGTAGTGCATGCTGTCGAGCAGGTGCGTCGACGCATTGCCCGAGCCGCCCCAGTAGTTGCGCATGCGACCGTGCGCGAAGTGCTGCTCGACCTCGCGCGGATGCACGCGGCCGCGCTCGCGCACGAAGGCCAGCACCTCAGCCGCCTTGCGCCGCGTCTCGGCGTCCCAGGGCTTCGCGGCCTCGCGCGGATGCATCAGCGCCAGGTGCTCGCGCGGCAGGAAGCCGTAGTTGACCAGGCAGTCCTCCTCGATCGCGAGCCGCGTGTAGCGCCGCTCGAGGTCGCCCGCGCGGTAGTCGTTGACGCGGTGGCGCAGCGTCAGGTCCTGTGCGCGCGCCGGGGCGCGGATCGGATCGGCCTGCACGAAGCCGAGCTTCCTGATCGCGCCGGGGAGCGTGGTGGGCTTGAACAGGGTGCGCGCCACGGCGTAGCGGCGCAGGTCGTCGAGGCTGGGGGCGGGCATGGGCGCATTGCAGCACAGGCCGCCATGGCCTGCTTGCCCCCGCGCCGGGGTCAGACCGCGCTGCGATGCCGCTCGATGCAGACGTCGAGCGTCTCGGCCCCCGGTCGCTGCCACCAGTCGAGGTTCGAGAAGATCTCGACCTCGCTGAAGCCCGCGAAGCCGGCTTCTTCGACCCAGCCACGGATCTTCTTGAGCTCGACCACGCCGTCGCCCATCATCCCGCGGTCGGACAGCAGGTCGCGCGTGGGCGTGAGCCAGTCGCAGACGTGGTAGGCCAGCAGGCGCTCGCGGCCCGCGCGCGCGATCTGCTGCCGCAGCTTCGGGTCCCACCACACGTGGTAGATGTCGAGCGCCACGCCGAGCATGCCGCTCCTGCCGGCATCGAGCTCGTCGCAGAGGTCGAGCGCGTGCTCCAGCGTGTTGATGCAGGCGCGGTCGGCCGCCTGCATGGGGTGCAGGGGCTCGATGGCCAGCGGCATGCCGACCTCGCGCGCGTACTCGAGCGAGGCCGCGATGCCGTCGCGCACTTCGCCACGTGCGCGGGCGATGTCACGGTAGGCCGCCTTGCCGTCGAGCGCGCCGGGCAGCGCGCCGACCACCAGCACGAGGCAGGGCGCATCGAGCGTCTTCGCCTCGTCGATGGCGCGGCGGTTGTCGTCGAGCGCGGCCTTCAGGCCCGCGGCATCGGGTGCCGGGAAGAAGCCGCCGCGGCAGTAGCCCGAGAGGCCGATGCCGTGCGCCTTCAACTGCCGCGCGATCTTGTCGATGCCGACGGCCGCGACCTGGTCGCGCCACGGGCTGATGGCGCGGATGCCGCGCTCGGCGCACTGGTCGACGATGCGGTCGAGCGGCACCTCGGCGCCCGACTGCTTGCGCACCGTGGCGGTGTTGATCGAGAGCCAGTCGTGGTTCTGCGAGAAATCGCGCATGGACGGGCTCACTCCACGCCGTGCAGCGACAGCAGCGTCTTCATGCGCCGCACCGCGAGCTCGGGCTGCTCGAACAGGTGGGCCGCGTCGGCCAGCCGGAACAGCTCGGCGAAATGCTGCAGCGAGCGCGTGCTCTGCTGGCCGCCGACCATGGTGAAGTGCTTCTGGTGGCCGTTGAGCCAGGCCATGAAGACCACGCCGGTCTTGTAGAAGCGCGTGGGCGCGGCAAAGATGTGGCGCGACAGCGGCACGGTGGGGCCGAGGATCTCGTGGAAGCGCTCGACGCGGCCCGCGGCCAGTTCGCCGAGGGCGGCGCTGGCGGCCGGCGCGATGGCGTCGAAGATGCCCAGCAGCGCATCGCTCTTGCCGTGCGTGGGGTGGCTGCCGTGGCCGTCGCCCGCGATCAGCTCGGCGTAGTTGAAGTCGTCGCCGGTGTACATGCGCACGCCCTGGCCGTCGGGGCCGCCGGTGGCCGGCAGGCGGCGGCGCATCGCGATCTCCTTGTCCTTGTCGAGCAGCGAGATCTTGATGCCGTCGACCTTGTCGGGATGGGCCGCGATCACGCCGAGCGCGGTTTCCATCGCGGCATCGACGTCGGTCGTGCCCCAGTAGCCGGCCAGCGCGGGGTCGAACATCTCGCCGAGCCAGTGCAGCACCACGGGCTGCTTCGCCTGGCTCAGGATGCGGTCGTACACGCGCTCGTAGTCGGCCGGGCCCTTCGCCACGCGCACCAGCGCGCGGCTGCACATCACGATCAGCTTGCCGCCGAGCTTCTCGATGGCGGCCATCTGTTCCTCGTAGCCGCGGATCACGTCGTCCACGCTCTTCACCGCATCGAGGTCGAGGTGGTCGGTGCCGCAGCCCGAGGCCACGAGCGCGCCGGGAATGTCGCTGGCGGCATCGATCGAGCGGCGGATCAGCTCGAGCGAGGTCGGCCAGTCCAGGCCCATGCCGCGCTGCGCGGTGTCCATGGCCTCCGCTACGCCCAGGCCGAGCGCGTAGAGGTGGCGCCGGTAGGCGAGGGTGGCGTCCCAGTCGACCGCGCATTGCAGCCAGGGATCGATGGCGGCCAGCGGGTCGGCCACGACGTGCGCGGCCGAGTAGGCGATGCGGTCGAAGCGCACGCCCGCGGGCGGCTTCGGCGGCGTGCTGCCGCGCAGCGCGTAGTCGGCGAGCGCGCCGCCGGCGGTGGGGAGCTTGAGCGAGAGGGCCATGCGGTCGGGTCTCCGGGTCTCAGACCTTCAGCGCGGGCACGTCGACCCAGCGGCGGTCCTGCCACGATTCGAGCGCGGCCTCGACCAGCTGCACGCCCTTGGCGCCCTCGGGCAGGGTCCACTTGTAGGGCGCGTCCTCCACCACGTGGCGGATGAAGTGCTCCCACTGGATCTTGAAGCCGTTGTCGTAGACCTGCGAGTCCGGGATCTCCTGCCACTGGTCGAAGAAGTTCATGGTCTGCTTCTCGTCGGGGTTCCACACCGGGCGTGGCGTGGCGACGCGCGACTGGGCCCGGCAGCTCGACAGGCCGGCCACGGCCGAGCCGTCGGTGCCGTCGACGTGGAAGGTCACGAGGTCGTCGCGGCGCACGCGCGTGACCCAGCTCATGTTGATCTGCGCGATCACCGGCTCGCCGTTGTGGCCGGTGAGTTCGCAGGTGGCGTAGGCGGCGTCGTCGGCCGTGGCCTCGTAGGGCTGGCCGGCCTCGTCCCAGCGCTTCGGGATGTGGGTGGTGCCCAGGCAGCTCACCGACTTCACCTCGCCGAACAGGTTGTCGAGCACATAGCGCCAGTGGCACATCATGTCGAGGATCATCCCGCCGCCGTCTTCCTTGCGGTAGTTCCAGCTCGGGCGCTGGATCGGCTGCAGGTCGCCCTCGAACACCCAGTAGCCGAACTCCAGGCGCACGCTCAGCATGCGGCCGAAGAAGCCGGCGCGGCGCAGCATGTCGAGCTTGCGCAGGCCGGGCAGGAACAGCTTGTCCTGCACTGCGCCGTGCTTGAGGCCGTGCTTCTCCTTGGCTTCCTCGGCCAGGCGCGCGATCTCCACCGCCTCGTTGAGGTTGGTCGCGATCGGCTTCTCGCAATAGACGTGCTTGCCGGCGCGGATCGCCTTGGCCAGCAGGGTGGGGCGCATCTGCGTGGTGCCGGCGTCGAAGAAGACGGTGTCGTCCTTGTTCTCGAGCGCCTTGTCGAGGTCGGTGCCCCAGCGCTGGATGCCGTGGGCCTTGGCCAGCGCCTCGATCTTCTCGGCGTTGCGGCCGATCAGGATCGGGTCGGGCATCACCTTGTCGCCGTTCGACAGCGTCACGCCGCCCTGGGCGCGAATGGCGCAGATCGAGCGGATCAGGTGCTGGTTCATGCCCATGCGGCCTGTGACGCCGTGCATGATGATTCCTAGACGTTGGGTGGGCATGTTCTTTCCTTGAGTGAGAGAGGGGACGGAGAAGCGCTGCTTCAGTAGACGGAACGCATGGCGTCCCACGAGATGCCCGCGCCGGGCTGGCCGGTGGCGAAGCCGGGCGCGGAAGCGAGCGAGGACAGGGCGAGCTGTCCGCCGCGGATCGCGAGGCGCACCGCGCCATCGCTGGATTCGTAGAGGTCGGGGTGGGCGCGCAGCAGCGCCTGCTGCTCGGCCACGGGCACGGCCGCGAGGCCGTTGACGTAGTGGTGGCCGTTGCGCTCGACGTGCGAGAGGCCGAGCCAGCTCACCAGCGCCAGGTCCTGCTGCACGCCGAGGCCGGCCTGCATGGTCAGGTCCTCGCCCGAGAGGAAGTGGCGCGTGCCGTCGTCGGCCGCGTTCCAGCGCGCGCAGCGCGCCGCGTTGACGACCGACTTGTAGAAGCCCTTGCAGCTCTTGCTCGACACGCCGGTGTAGCCGAGTTCGCGCGCCCGCACGAAGGCATCGAGCGTGGCGTCGGATTCGTCGATGAGCAGCGGGATGCGCCGGCCGAGCGCGCGCACGTCGCGTTCGAGCGCGGCGTCGCGCCGGATCGGCTGTTCGACGAACACGGTCTTCTTCGCGAGCGCCCACAGCGCGGGCGTGGACAGCAGGCGGTCGAGGAAGGCGCCGAAGGCATCGGCGTCGGCGTACTGCTCGTTGCCGTCGAGCGTGACCAGCTGCGCATGGCCGTCGATGGCGCGCGCGATGCGCTCGAGCCGGTCGATGTCGCGCGCGGTGTCGCCGCAGAGCTTGAGCTTGAAATGCGTGAGGCCGTAGCGGCGCACGGCGGCCACGAGCGTGGTGGGCAGGCCGTCGTCGGGTGCGTCGGGCAGGGCATCGCCGTCGTCGATCGCGTCGGCCAGGCCCACGGTGTGGCGCGCGGCGATGCGCTCCGCGGGGCGCTGCCGCGCGAGGAAGCCGGGCATGTCGAAGCCGGCGAGGTCGTCGGCCAGGCCGCTGCCCGCGATGTCGATGCCGCCGAGGTTGGCGCTCATCGCGGCGGCGAAGCCGGTGCCGGCGTGCAGGCACAGCGCATCGAAGATCGCGCGGTCGACCAGGGCCGGCCCATAGCCCGCCACCAGCGGCTGCAGACCCTTGGCGCGGGCGCGCGCCATCAGCGCGGCGTAGTTGGCGGCGAAATGGGTCCACGCGGTCTGGGCATCGGCCTCGCCGGTGTAGGCCTCGCGCGCGTCGCGCAGCGCGAAGCGCAACTGTTCGAAGTTCTGTTCGTTGGTGAGCGCCGGGTTCTTGTCGAACCACTTGGGCACCATCATCTCGGCCGCGCAGCCGCTGGCCGTGCGGCCGTCCTCGAAGCGGATGCGCGCGCGCACGTAGACCTGCGGGCAGGCGGTGACGGTGGCGGCGCCGAAGCGGAACGGCAGCCGCAGCGCGACGTCGCGCTCGGCGAAGCGGATCTCCTCGACGTGGAAACGGGGCGCGTCCATGGCTTGGCTCTCAGTGGTCCAGGATGCCCTGCGAGAAGAAATGCGCGCGGACCAGCTTCGTGTAGTGGCCGAACTCGCTCGAGGCCATCATGTCGAGCGTGCGGGCGCGCGGCAGCTCGATGTCGTAGACGGCCGCGATCGAGCCGGGGCGCTCGCTCATCACGATCACGCGGTCCGACAGGAAGATGGCCTCGGGGATGCTGTGGGTGATCAGCATCACGGTCTTCTTCGAGGCCATCCAGATGCGCTGCAGCTCGAGGTTCATCTTCTCGCGCGTCATCGCGTCGAGCGCGCCGAAGGGCTCGTCCATCAGCAGCACCGACGGGTCGTGCAGCAGCGCGCGGCAGATCGAGGCGCGCTGCTGCATGCCGCCCGAGAGCTGCCACGGGTACTTCTTCTCGAAACCCGTGAGGCCAGACATCTGCATCAGCTCGCGCGCCTTGGTGCGTGCGGCCTCGAGCGGCAGGTGGCGCATCTCGGCCTGCAGCAGGATGTTGTCCTCCACGCTGCGCCAGGGCAGCAGCACCGCGCTCTGGAACACGATGCCCACGTCCTTCTGCGGTCCCTGGATCGGCTTGCCCGCCAGCGTGAGGCTGCCGCCGCTGATCGGCAGCAGGCCCGCCACCATCTTGAGCAGGGTGCTCTTGCCGCAGCCCGAGGGGCCGACGACCGAGACGAACTCGCCCTCGCGGATCGCGAAGTCGAGCGGCTTCAGCGATTCGACCGGGCCGTCCTTGCTCTGGTAGGTTTTCGAGACGCCGCGCGCTTCGATCAGGTTGACTTGGGACATGGGTGCGTGAGGGAGGTCGGGATGCGGGCGCGCGGGCGAAGGGAGATCAGTTCGGCAGGAAGTCGAGCGTCACGTAGTCCTCGGGCTTGCCGCGCGTCGAGGCGTCCATGCCGCCGTACTGCACCAGCAGGTCCAGCGAGTCGTTGACGTTCTTCATCGCCACGCGGAAGGGGCGCTGGTTCGCCGTGTCCTTGGTGTGATAGAGCGCCACGCTCTGCTTCATGCCGACGATCAGCGTGTCGCGCACGCCGGCCTTGGGGTTGGCCTTGAGCATCGCGTCGACCGCGGCTTCGGGGCTCTTCTCGGCGGCTTCGGCGGCCTTGGTCGAGGCGCGCATGAAGCGCTTCACCAGGTCGGGGTTCTCGGTCAGCAGGTTCTTGTTGGCGATGATCCCCGAGCTGATCTGGTTCACGCCCGAGTCGGCGAAGCGGATCGGCGACACCGGCTTGCCGGTGGCGTCCTGCAGCTTGATGGCCTGGTCCATCACGTAGCCCAGCAGCATGTCGGCCTGGCCGTTGATCACCGCATTGAGCTTGGTCTGGCCGTCGCCCGAGACGATCTTCACCTGGTCGGCCTTGATGTCGTTGACCTTGAGGAACAGCGGCCACATCTGCGACATCGAGTCGCCCGGCGTCACGGCCACGGTCTTGCCGATGATGTCCTTCGGCGTCTTGATGTTCTTCTCGCTGAAGCCCATGACCGACATCGGGCTGACCTGGAACAGCACGCCGGTGGACTTCAGCGGCGCGCCCTTGGCGGCGGCCTTGATCATGGTCGTGACGTCGATGTAGCCGAAGGTCGCCGACTTGGCGGCCACCGCCTGCGCGGTGACGGCGGAGCCGCGGCCTTCCTGGATGTCGAGGTCGATGCCTTCCTCGGCGTAGAAGCCCTTTTCCTTGCCGAGGAAGAAGGGCGCGTGCTCGCTGTAGAGGTACCAGTTGAGCATCAGCGTGACCTTGTCCTTGGGCTTGTCGCCCTGCGCATGCGCGGGGGCGATGGCGAAGGTGGCGAGCGCGGCGGCGGCGAGCAGCGAGGGAAGCAGTTTCTTCATGTCTTGTCTCCGGGAGAGTTGTTGGCTTGGGGCGAAGGAACCAGGGAGGAGGAACTCAATTGGCGTGGCGCTGCGAGGCATGCCAGGGAATCATCACGCGCTCGACCAGGTCGACCGCCACGAACAGGACCACGCCGATGCTCGAGAGCACGACCAGCGCGGCGAACATCAGCGGCAGGTCGAAGTTGCCGTTGGCCACCTGCAGCACGTAGCCGATGCCCGAGTTGGAGCCGACGAACTCGCCGACCACCGCGCCGACCACGGCCAGCGTGACCGAGACCTTGAGGCCGCTGAAGATCTGCGGCAGCGCCTGCGGCAGGCTGATCTTGAAAAAGGTCTGCAGACGGCTCGCGCCCATCGAGCGCGCGAGGTCGAGCATGTCGGGCTCGACCGACTTGAAGCCCATCACGGTGGAGACCACCACCGGGAAGAAGCCCAGCAGGAAGGCCGAGATCACCTTGGGGAAGATGCCGAAGCCGAACCACACCACGAACAGCGGCGCGATCGCGACCTTGGGAATGCTCTGCGAGAACACCAGCAGCGGATAGACGTAGGACTCGACCAGCCGCGAGTAGGCGATGACCATCGCGATCGGAATGCCGATCACGATCGTGAGGCCGAAGCCGCCGAGCGTGGCGAGCGTGGTCTTCCAGCTCTCGGCCAGCAGGCGCGGCCATTCGTTCACCAGCTGCTTGACCACCTCCCAGGGCGGCGGGATCAGGTAGGCCGGGATCTTGAACAGGCGGATCGCGAGGTCCCACAGCACCAGCAGCAGCAGGATCAGCAGGAAGGGGCGCAGCGCCGGGGAGAGCAGGAGTTTGCGGATCATGGAGAGCGCGCCGGTGGCGGCGCGGGGCGTTCGGTCGGAAGTCGGTGGGCTGCGGGAGAGATGGGTGCTGGCGGAAGAGGCGTTACTGCTGGACCGCGAGGCCGGCGGCCTTCACGAGCTCGGCGTTGCTCGCGATCTCCTGCTTGATGTAGGCATCGAACTGCGCGGGCTTGAGCGTCCAGGCATCGGCGCCGAGCTTGAGGAAGCGCTCCTTCACCTCGGGCGTGGCGAGGGCCTTCGCCACCTCGTCGTGCAGGCGGTCGACCACGGCGCGCGGCGTCTTCGCGGGCGCCATCATCCCGATCCAGAAGTTGAATTCGGAGCCGGGCACGCCGGCCTCGGCGGTGGTGGGCACGTCGGGCAGGGCGGCCGCGCGCTTGGGCGAACCCACGGCGAGCGCCAGCAGCTGGCCTTCCTTGATCTGGCCGATGACCGGCGCGATCGGCGAGAAGTAGTAGTCGACGCGGCCCGAGAGCACCTCGGTGACGGCCTCGCCCGATCCCTTGAACGGGATGTTGGTGGCATCGATCTTGGCGGCCATCTTGAACTTCTCGGCGTTCAGGTGCGTGGCGCTGCCCTGGCCGGCCGAGGCGAAGTTCATGCTGCCGGGCTTGGCGCGCGCGGCGGCCAGCAGCTGGGGCAGCGTCTTGATGTTCTTCGAGGGCGCGATCACCAGCGCGTTCGGCAGCGAGGAGATCGGCGTGACGCCGGCGAAGTCGTTCACCGTGTCGAAGGGCAGCTTGGCGAAGGTCGAGGGGCTGACCGTGTGCGACGACGAATGGATCATCACCGTGTAGCCGTCGGCCGCCGCGGTGGCCACCGCCTGCTGGCCGATGGTGCCGCTGGCGCCGCCGCGGTTCTCGATCACCAGCGGCTGGCCCATGCTCGCGCCCATCTTGTCGGCGATGGCGCGCGCAATGATGTCGGTGGTGCTGCCGGCGGCGAAGGGCACGATCACGCGGATCGGCTTGCTGGGGTAGGCGACTTCGGCGCCGGCGAGGGCGGGGAGCAGGGCGCCCAGGCCGACGATCGCGGCCAGCGTGGCGGTGCGTGCGAGTTGCTTCATGGGTCTTTGTCTCCGCGCGGCGGGGCCGCTGGTGTCGTTGCGAGCTCAATTCACCAATAAGTGAATTACCGATTCTAGGAACGCGGGCGCGGCAGCGTCAACGGGTGGACCCTGGTGGATACCCGTAGATCTGGAAAGCGATGGGGGCCGTCTCGCGCGGCGATGGCGCGCGGCCCTGCCGCCGAGGCGGGGGCGGCAGGAAGCGGCGGAAGTGCGGGTCAGTGCAGCACGTAGCCGAGCACGAGGTCGGTCATGTGCGAGAGGCGCTGCGCCATCGCCTTGGGCGCGCGCAGGTCACGGCCGAAGATGGCCGAGAGCGTGTGATTGTTCGAGAGGTAGAAGTAGCACAGCGAGGCGATCGAGATGTAGAGCTGCACCGGATCGACGCCCGCGCGGAACAGGTTGTCGCGCCGGCCGCGCTCGAGCACCGTGTCGAGCAGCTGCACCAGCGGCGAGTTCATCTCCTGGATGCGTTCCGAGCGCTTGAGGTGCGAGGCCTGGTGCAGGTTCTCGCTGTTGAGCAGGGTGATGAACTCGGGATGCTCGAGGTAGTAGTGCCAGGTGAAGGACACCAGCTGGCGGATCGCCTCGACCGGATCGATCTCGTCGAGGTGCAGCCGCTGCTCGGCCTCGCGGATGTCGGCGTAGGTGCGCTCGAGCACGGCGAGGAACAGGTCGTCCTTGCTGCCGAAGTAGTAGTAGATGAGCCGCTTGTTGAGGCCCGCGCGCTCGGCGATGCTGTCCATGCGCGCACCCGCGAGGCCGCGCGCCGAGAACTCGTCGCGCGCCGAGGCGAGGATCGCGAGCTGCGAACGGTCGGCATCGCGCGAGCGGGGTTCCAGCGTATCGGGGGCGGTGGCCTTCATGGCGCGAATTTAACCATTTGGGGAATTAAAACAAGGGAGGCGGGGCGGGCGCACATAATCGCCGCGGACAAAGTGTTGGAGTTCTACTGCTCATGAGTACATCACAACCCGCAGGCCACCTGATCGTCGAGTGCCTACTCGAACAGGGCATGGAGATCGCGTTCGGCGTGCCCGGCGAGAGCTTCCTCGCGGTGCTCGACGGCTTCCATGCCTACGGCGATCGCGCGCGCTTCATCGTCAACCGGCAGGAGGGCGGCGCGGCCTTCATGGCCGAGGCGCACGGCAAGCTCACGGGCCGCCCCGGCATCTGCTTCGTGACGCGCGGCCCGGGCGCGACCAATGCCTCGATCGGCGTGCACAACGCCTTCCAGGATTCCACGCCGATGGTGCTGTTCGTCGGCGACGTGGGCAGCGACTTCCGCGACCGCGAGGCCTTCCAGGAGGTCGACTACGGCAGCTTCTTCGGACCCAGCACCAAGGGCTTCGCCAAGCGCGTGGAGCGCATCGACGATGCCAACCGCATCCCCGAGTACATCGCGCGCGCCTTCTCGACCGCGATGAACGGCCGCCCCGGCCCGGTGGTGCTGGTGCTGCCCGAGGACATGCTGCGCAGCGAGACCGCGGCGCGGCCGCTGCCGCGGGTGGAGGCGGTCGAGCCCTGGAGCGACCCGGGTGCGCTGCGCACCCTGCGCGAGCTGCTGCTGAAGTCGCGCCAGCCGCTGGTGATCGCCGGCGGCGGTGGCTGGACCGCGCAGGCCGCGCAGGCGCTGCAGCGCTTCGCCGAGAACTGGCGCCTGCCGGTGGCCAATGCCTTCCGGTTCCAGGACACCTTCGACAACCACCATCCGCTCTATGCGGGCGACGTCGGCATCGCGATCAATCCGAAGCTGGCGCAGCGCGTGAAGGACGCCGACCTGATCCTCGCCATCGGCCCGCGCCTGGGTGAGATGACGACCGGGGGCTATACGCTGCTCGAAGCGCCGAAGGCGAAGCAGACGCTGGTCCACATCCATGCCAGCGCCGAGGAGCTCAACCGCGTCTACCAGGCCGACCTCGCGATCAACGCCGGCATGAGCGCCGCGGCGCGCAGCCTCGAGGTGCTGAGCGCGCCGCCCACGCTGCCCTGGGAGGACTGGGCGCTGCAGGCGCATGCCGACTACCAGGCCTGGCTCGAGCCGCAGCCGCTGGCCGGCATGCCCGCGGAAACGCCGCGCGGCGCGGTCGACATGGCGGCGGTGGTGGCGACGCTGCAGAAGCATCTGCCGGCCGATGCCACGATCACCAACGGCGCGGGCAACTTCGCGAGCTGGGTGCACCGCTACTTCCGTTATCACGGCCTCGCCAAGGGCCACAAGACGCAGCTGGCGCCCACCAGCGGCGCCATGGGCTATGGCGTGCCGGCCGGCATCGCCACCAGCCTCGCGACCGGCCGGGTGGCCTTCACGATCGCGGGCGACGGCGATTTCCTGATGACGGGCCAGGAGCTGGCCACGGCCGCGCAGCATGGCGGCAAGAGCATCGTCGTGCTGCTGAACAACGGCATGTTCGGCACCATCCGCATGCACCAGGAGCGCGAGTACCCCGAGCGCACCAGCGGCACCGCGCTGCGCAATCCCGACTTCTGCGGGCTGGCGCGCGCCTATGGCTACGCGGCCGAGCGCGTGACCGAGATCGCGCAGTTCGAGGCCGCGCTGCTGCGCGCGCTGGCGGCCGATACGGGCACGCTGATCGAGATTCCGCTCGACCCCGAGGTCATCACCACGCGCGGCACGCTGTCGTCGATCAGGCGCGCGGCGCAGCAGCAGGCGCGGGGCTGAGCGCGGCGCGATGCCTCGCGACCTCCGTGCGCAGGGCTGCGGAGCGCAGTTCGAACACCTCGAACAGGCCGAGCGCCTCGAGCGCGGGGATCAGGTCGATGAGGTCCTCGTGCGCGGCCTGGCGCTGCGCCTCGCCGGCCTGGGTGTCCTCGAGCACGCGCACGTTGGCGAGGAAGGCACCGACCGAGCCCTTGCGCACGGGCTGGCCGTTGAGGACGGCGAAATTTTGGTCATCGGGCAGGACATCCTGGGCTTTCATGGCGGCTCCTTGAAGAAAAGAGGGAGGGGTGGATCGATGGCTTCGATGCTAGGCAGGCACCGCGTTGCGGGCTTGCGGCGCGGTGCCAATCGGTATCGCCATCGGGCCATGCCGCATCCGGAGCGGCGCGATGGCTGAGCCCGCATTGCGGCTCGACCTCAACGCCTACGAGGCGCCGCGCAGCACGGGCGCGCATGCGCACGAGGAAGGCCAGCTGTTCGCGCTGCGCGCCGGCCTGCAGCTGATCGAGACCAGCGCGGGGCGCTGGGTGCTGCCGCCCGGATGGATCGGCTGGATCGCGCCGCGCTGCGCGCACGCGGCGCAAAGCCACGGCGCGACGGCCGGGTGGAGCCTCTATCTCGATCCGGCGCTGACGACGGCCTTGCCCGCGCAGCCGCATGTGTTCGCGTCGACGCCGCTGATCCGCGAGCTGGTGGGGCGGCTGGTGTCGCTCGGCGAAGAGGGGGAGACGGCGCGCCGCCTGCGGCTGGTGGGGGTGCTGGTCGACGAACTGGCGGCGGGCGCGCGGACCTCGCTGCACCTCGCGCTGCCGCAGGAGCGGCGACTGCTCGCGCTGGCCACCGCGCTGGCCGACGATCCCGCGCGCGACGACACGCTCGAGCAATGGGCCGATCGCATCGGCATGGCGCGCCGCACGCTCACGCGCCGCTTCGCCGCCGAGACCGGCCTGAGCTTCGCGCAGTGGCGCCAGCAGGCGCGGCTGCTCAAGGCGGTGCAGTTGCTGGGCATGGGCGAGCCCGTGACGGCGGTGGCGCTGACGGTGGGCTACAGCTCGGTGAGTGCCTTCATCGAGACCTTCCGGCGCCATTTCGGCTGCACGCCCTCGCGCTTCTTCGCGCAGGGTGCCGAGGCATCGCGCTGAGGCGATCGAAAAAGCACGGACGAAAAAAAGCCGGCTGTCGCCGGCTTTCCTGATCGACCCGGAGGTCGCTCGGATGGTGCGCTTACTTGACGTGCTTGCCGATCAGCGCGGCCAGTTCGAACATCGACACCTGGGCCTTGCCGAAGATTTCCTTCAGCTTGGCGTCGGCGTTGATGTTGCGCTTGTTGGCCTTGTCTTGCAGGTTGTTCTTCTTGATGTAGTCCCACAGCTTGCTCACGACGGCGGTGCGCGGCAGCGGCGTCGAACCGACCACGGCAGCCAGTGCGGGGCTGGGGGTCAGGGCCTTCATGAAGGCGGCGTTCGGGGTGCGCTTCTTGGCGGGAGCCTTTGCAGCAGCCTTCTTCGCGGGAGCAGCCTTCTTGGCGGGAGCGGCCTTCTTTGCCGGTGCAGCCTTCTTCGCGGGAGCAGCAGCCTTCTTCGCCGGTGCTGCGGCCTTCTTCGCGGGAGCAGCCTTCTTCGCGGGAGCAGCGGCCTTCTTAGCCGGAGCTTTCTTGGCCGGAGCCTTCTTTGCAGTTGCCATGGTTGATTTCCTTTTTTGGTTGAACGTCACCAATGAAAAACAGGGTCTCCACTGGCATCGCGGATGCTAAATGAGAAAAAACGCGTTTCCAAGGGAAAAAGCGGTTTTTTCATTGGAGGCTGTTGTTTTTTCAGAGGGGAGAGCGCCCGTTTTGCCTGCGGCGCGCGGGCCAGGTCGCCAGGAAGACGCCTGCGAGAGCGAGCGCGAACGCGAACAGCTGCACCAGGGAGAGGCTTTCCCCGAGCACGAGCACGCCCACGAGGGCCGCGCTCACGGGCAGCATCACGGCGAAAACACCGGCCTGCGCGGCGGGGATGTGGCGCAGTCCGGTCATCCAGAGCCACACGGTCCAGATGCTCGCTGCGAGGGCGTAGGCCACGAGCAGCAGCCAGAGGCCGGGGCGCACCGCTGCGAAGTCGAACTGCAGCGCGAACCAGATGCCCAGCGGCGTGCTGAGCACGAAGCCCCAGAGGTTGATCAGCGAGGAGATCCGCTTGGGGCCGAGCCGACCGGTGAGCGACTTGCCGATCACCGCATAGGCGGCCTCGCAGAGCACCGCGCAGAACACCAGCAGGTTGCCGAGCCACGGCATCGACGAGGGCGCTCCCGTGCCCGGGTGCGCGCTCGCATGCGCCGGCGCGAGCGCGAGCAGCCCGATGCCGATCGCGGCGCAGAGGATCGCGAGGCCGATGCGCAGCGTGATGCGCTCGCGCAGGAACAGCCAGCTCGCGACCGCGACCGCGGCAGGGATCGACGCCATGATCACGCCCGCCGAGACCGCGCTCGTGAGGCTCACGCCGAACAGCATGCAGATCGAGAACAGGAAGTTGCCGAGGAAGGACTCGAGGAACACCAGCCAGCGCGTGCGCGCGGTCATCGGCGGTTCGTCGGGCGCGCGGCGCAGCCAGTGCGGCATGGCGAGCGCGGCGATGCCGAAGCGCAGCCAGGCCAGCAGCAGCACCGGGAAGGCCGCGACCAGCGGCTTGGAGAGGGCGACGTAGCAGCCCACGAGCGACATGCTCAGCGCGAGGCAGCCGTAGGCCATGAGCCGGCCTGGGGCGGGTGCGGCGGGGTTCAATAGACTGGGGTGATTTGGGGAAAGGAGGCATCGATGATGCCGCAATCGACGCCCGTGCCGGGCGAGCGCCACGTCTTCGTCTACGGCACCTTGCGCGCGGGCGGGCGCAACGACATCGCGCGCTTCGCACCGCCGCCGCGACGCGTGGCCGATGCCGAGGTCGCGGGCACGCTCTACGACCTCGGTGCCTATCCGGGCATGGTGCTTGGCGGCGAAGGGCGCGTGACGGGCGAGGTCTACGCGATCGATGCGCAGGTGGAGGCCGCGCTCGACCGGCTCGAGGAAGTGGCCGACGACGATTCGGGCGAGTACGTCAAGCGCTGGTTGCGTGTGCAGTCCTTCGGTGGCCGCACGTTCGATTGCCTGGTCTACGAGATCCATCCGTCCCGCATCGAGGGTTGCGCGGTGATCGCGGGCGGCGACTGGATCGCGCATTCGCGGCGTTGACGGCGCGCGTTCCGGCCCGCGTTTTTCACAGACGAAAGAGTGATTGCGTATCGTGAAAATAGCCACTGCTGCACCGCAGTATTTTTTCTCGATATGAGAAAGTTGTTTTCTCATTGAGAAATATCTCCGTAAGTTGTTGATTTTATTGATGCAAAAATATGTCTTCTATAAGACATAAGAGTGGGCGGCGCGATTACAGTAAGCCCATGGCCGCAGCGCCGAAACGCTCGAAACCAACCCTTCAATCAACTCACGGAGTGACCATGCCCCAGACCCTCACCGAACAACTCAGCCGCGAACAGCAGATTGCCGCCCTCGAGAAAGAATGGGCCACGGATCCCCGCTGGAAGGGCGTGCAGCGCGGCTACAGCGCCGCCGACGTGGTGCGCCTGCGCGGCTCGTTCCCGATCGACTACACGCTCGCCAAGCGCGGTGCCGAGAAGCTCTGGGACAAGATCAACGGCGGCTCGAAGAAGGGCTACGTGAACGCCTTCGGCGCGATCTCCGCCGGCCAGGCCATGCAGCAGGCCAAGGCCGGCCTCGAAGCCGTGTACCTGTCGGGCTGGCAAGTGGCCGCCGACGGCAACAGCTCGGAAACCATGTACCCCGACCAGTCGCTCTACGCGTACGACTCGGTGCCCACCATGGTCCGCCGCATCAACAACACCTTCCGTCGCGCCGATGAAATCCAGTGGGGCCGTGGCGTGAACCCGGGCGACAAGGAGTTCATCGACTACTTCCTGCCGATCGTGGCCGACGCGGAAGCCGGTTTCGGCGGCGTGCTCAACGCCTTCGAGCTGATGAAGAACATGATCGCCGCGGGCGCCGCCGGCGTGCACTTCGAAGACCAGCTCGCCGCCGTCAAGAAGTGCGGCCACATGGGCGGCAAGGTGTTGGTGCCGACGCGCGAAGCCTGCGAGAAGCTGATCGCCGCGCGCTTCGCCGCCGACGTGCTGGGCGTGCCCACCATCGTGCTAGCCCGCACCGATGCCGAAGCCGCGAACCTGATCACCTCCGACCACGATGCCAACGACAAGCCCTTCCTGACCGGCGAGCGCACCTCGGAAGGCTTCTACCGCGTGAAGAACGGCCTCGAGCAGGCCATCAGCCGCGGCGTCGCCTACGCGCCCTATGCCGACCTGGTGTGGTGCGAAACCGGCGTGCCCGACATCGGCTTCGCCCGCGAGTTCGCGCAGGCCGTGCATGCCGCCTGCCCGGGCAAGCTGCTGTCGTACAACTGCTCGCCGTCGTTCAACTGGAAGAAGAACCTCGACGACAAGCAGATCGCCACCTTCCAGGAAGACCTCTCGGACCTGGGCTACAAGTACCAGTTCATCACGCTGGCCGGCATCCACGTCAACTGGTACAACACCTTCAAGTTCGCGCACGCCTATGCACGCGGCGAGGGCATGAAGCACTACGTGAACATGGTGCAGGAGCCGGAATTCGCGGCGCGCGAGCAGGGCTACACCTTCGTGTCGCACCAGCAGGAAGTCGGCGCGGGCTACTTCGACGACGTGACCACCGTGATCCAGGGCGGCCAGTCGAGCGTGAAGGCACTGACCGGCTCGACGGAAGAAGAGCAGTTCCACTGAGCAACTGACTCGACATTCGCTGTCACCTTGAAGCCCGGCCGCGCGCCGGGCTTTTTTTCGTGCGTGCGGATGCACGCTCGCTCATGCGGACTTCGTGCGCCGCGGCACGGTCAGCGCGCCGAGCGGCTAGAATCTTAGGCTCCACTGTCAGTCAACAAGGGCGAGAAAGGCACTTTGGTTATGACACCGCGAACTACCCCGCAAGCCATCTGCGGTGTTTTCTTCTTCGAAGGAAGCGCCCGCTAAACCGCGCGCGCTGGTTCGAGCCAGCTTCCCTGCCACAGCAAAGCGCGGTCATCCACCGCGCTTTTTTGTTTTTCGCCCGAGGTTTTTCATGATCCACATCACGCTCCCCGACAACTCGCAGCGCGAGTATCCCGGCCCGGTCTCGGTGGCCGACGTCGCCAAGTCCATCGGCCCCGGCCTCGCCAAGATGACGGTGGCCGGCAAGGTCGACGGTCGCCTGGTCGATGCCAGCGACGTCATCGACCACGATGCCAAGCTTCAGATCATCACGCCCAAGGACGACGAGGGCCTGGAGATCATCCGCCACTCGACGGCCCACCTGGTCGGCCACGCGGTCAAGCAGCTCTACCCGACGGCCCGGATGGTGATCGGCCCGGTGATCGAGGAGGGCTTCTACTACGACATCGCGTTCGAGCGTCCCTTCACGCCCGAGGACATGGCCGCGATCGAGGCGCGCATGCGCGAGCTGATCGCGCAGGACTACGACGTGATCAAGAAGATGACGCCGCGCGCCGAGGTGATCGAGGTCTTCAAGTCGCGCGGCGAGGATTACAAGCTGCGTCTGGTCGAGGACATGCCCGACGAGCAGGCCATGGGCCTGTACTACCACCAGGAATACGTCGACATGTGCCGCGGCCCGCACGTGCCGAACACGCGTTTCCTCAAGGTCTTCAAGCTCACGAAGCTGGCCGGCGCCTACTGGCGCGGCGATGCCAAGAACGAGCAGCTGCAGCGCATCTACGGCACGGCCTGGGCCGACAAGAAGCAGCTCGACCAGTACATCCAGCGCATCGAGGAGGCCGAGAAGCGCGACCACCGCCGCCTCGGCAAGGAACTCGACCTGTTCCACATCGACGAAGTGGCGCCGGGCGTGGTGTTCTGGCATCCCAAGGGCTGGGCGGTCTGGCAGCAGGTCGAGCAGTACATGCGCGGCATCTACCGCGACACGGGCTACTGGGAAGTGAAGGGCCCGCAGATCCTCGACAAGAGCCTGTGGGAGAAGACGGGCCACTGGCAGAACTACCGCGACAACATGTTCACGACGGAGTCGGAGAAGCGCGAGTACGCGCTGAAGCCGATGAACTGCCCGGGCCATGTGCTGATCTTCAAGAGCGACCTGCGCAGCTACCGCGACCTGCCGCTGCGCTACGGCGAGTTCGGCCAGTGCCACCGCAACGAGCCCAGCGGCGCGCTGCACGGGATCATGCGCGTGCGCGGCTTCACGCAGGACGACGGCCACATCTTCTGCACGGAGGACCAGATCCTCGACGAATGCATTGCCTACACGGCGCAGCTGCAGAAGGTGTACGCGGACTTCGGCTTCACGGACATCCTCTACAAGGTCGCGACGCGGCCCGAGAACCGCGTGGGCTCGGACGAGCTCTGGGACAAGGCCGAGCATGCGGTGATGGAATCGCTGCGCCGCTCGGGCGTGGAGTTCGTGATCGCGCCCGGCGACGGCGCCTTCTACGGCCCGAAGATCGAGTACACGCTGCGCGATGCGATCGGCCGCCAGTGGCAGTGCGGCACGATGCAGGTCGACTTCAACACGGCCGAGCGCCTGGGCGGCGAGTACGTCACGGAGTCGAGCGGCCGCGCGCACCCCGTGATGCTGCATCGCGCGATCGTCGGCAGCCTCGAGCGATTCATCGGCATGCTGATCGAACACCATGCCGGCGCGATGCCCGCCTGGCTCGCGCCGGTGCAGGTGGCGGTGCTCAATATCAGCGAAGGACAGGCCGACTACGCCGCGCAAGTTGCGAAAACGCTGCAAAATCAAGGGCTTAGGGTCCAGCTCGACCTGCACAACGAGAAGATTACGTATAAAATACGCAAGCATTCGTTGCAAAAGCTCCCTTACATCGTTGTCGTGGGCGACAAGGAAAAGGAAGCTGGCGCCGTCGCAGTGCGCGCCCGGGGCAACCAAGACCTCGGTGCAATGTCCCTCGAATCGTTCGCGCAACGGCTCGTCCAGGATGTTGCTGACAAGCGTTGATTTGTCGTCGAAACACCCCACATGTTTCTGCCAAATGTACCGCTTGCCCGCGAGGACTGAGCGGCTTTCGCTACTTTTTTTGTAGCAAAACTTAGAGGATACCAACCATCGCTACTGCATTTCGCGACCGCCGCCACCGCGAGGAACGCCAACATCGCCTGAACCGGGAAATCATGGCCCCGGAAGTCCGCCTGATCGGCCCGGATAACGAGCAATTGGGTGTTGTGAGTCTTGCGGAGGCCCTGCGCCTCGCCGGTGAGCAGGACGTGGATCTGGTGGAGGTCGTCGCGGCGGCCAATCCACCGGTGTGCCGCCTGATCGAGTACGGCAAGTTCAAGTACCACGAGCAGAAGAAGGCGGCCGAGGCGAAGTCCAAGCAGAAGGTCATCGAGGTCAAGGAAATCAAGTTCCGGCCCGGTACCGACGATGGCGACTACAACATCAAGATGCGCAACATCCGGCGCTTTCTTGAGGATGGCGACAAGTGCAAGATCACGCTGCGCTTCCGGGGCCGTGAGATCACGCACCAGGAACTCGGTCTGGCCTTGCTGCAGCGCATCCGCGACGAGCTCGGCGACACGATCCTCGTCGAGCAGTTTCCGAAGCTCGAGGGCCGGCAGATGATCATGATGATCGCGCCGGGCCGCAAGAAGCCCGGTGGGGCTCCGGCGAAGCCGGCGACGGAAAACGCGGCGGCACCGGCTCCGGCCGGCGCCTGAGCGAAGAAAAAACCGGTCGAATCCGGTGGCGCGAGCCGCCGACTTGATCGGGATGAGAATCTGAAGAGATTTCGCCGATCGCCGGCGCGTGCCGAAAGGCCAGCGCGGGCGGTGGCGGGATGAAGAAGTGTCTCGGGGCCAACAAGTCCATGGAGTTCATCCAAGGCGCCTCACGAGCACAAATTAAAGGAGCATTCACATGCCCAAAATGAAGACCAAGAGCAGCGCGAAGAAACGTTTCCGCGTTCGTCCCGGTGGCACCGTCAAGCGCGGTCAAGCCTTCAAGCGTCACATCCTGACCAAGAAGACCACCAAGAACAAGCGTCACCTGCGTGGTGCGGTGTCGGTGCACGAAACCAACATGGTTTCGATGGCCGCGATGCTGCCCGGCATGGGCATTTGATCAACTGACGAACAAGGAGTAATCACATGCCTCGCGTCAAACGTGGTGT
>JAESFO010000318.1_pt1 | contig 70448 bp, 65 predicted proteins | sample 9269421 | NCBI WGS metagenome assembly JAESFO01 (sample SAMN14502839, study PRJNA617101) | algae metagenome | isolation source: Nostoc desertorum CM1-VF14 and co-occurring heterotrophs from rocky... | place: USA: Clark Mountains, San Bernardino, California | collected 2000-06-05 | reverse complement strand
GAGGCAGCAGAAGCGGGTCAGATCGTCCATGACCGAGCCATCCGAGGGGGCGGGGGAAAGCCCCGTAGGGGGTCGTAACAGATTGCCACATCAGGGGTAGCCCGTGCAATACTGAAGGGACATCACCGCAATCCAACCCTGGACAAAACCGAAACAACCAGGTCGCCGATTGGGGTGGTCGGCGCGAAGACCCTGAAAAAGCAGGAGCCCGCCCTGGCGGGCTCCTGCTTTTTCAGCGGAGAGGGCGGGACACTCGGAGCACTATGTCGCAACTCGATGTGCTGGACAGGGTTTCTACCGCAACCCGTTCCGTTGCTGTCGATAGCGATCCGTCATCCGTAGTCAGCCGCGATCAGGGACTCTCAGCCATGGTCGTCTGGATTGGCACAATGAGCCAATCCTGCTGAACCCGACGCCTCCACCGAGGCGTCCGATGAACCAGTCCAATAAAACCTCCCTCGACGACCGCTTCACCAGTGGCGGGTCCACCCGCCCGTCCAGCCGCAAGAAGGCCGACAAGGGCTTGCCGGACCAGGCCGCTCTACAGGAGTTGGCCCGCACCTACATCGACCTGCAGCGCCGGCTATGGCCCGATCTGGTCCGCGCCAAGTACCTGCCCGTCCGGTCCGAGAAGTCCATCGTTCTGATGGCCGACGAGTTCCGCGCGCGGTTCTTAGGCGACGGTGTTCCCCGCTTCGAGGCTCCGCCCGATGCAGACTGGTGGGAGCAGCTAGCGGCGGCCTACCTGCGATACTCCTGCGACAACTCCAACCCGCGGTCACTCGACCAGCAGTTGAAGAATGTGCTGGAGCGGGCCGCCCGGGACCGGGTGTTCGTCCCTTGGGAGTACGTGTTCGCCGATGCGGCGGTGAGCGGCACCAGCGCTGCCCGGCGGGGTTACCAAATGGCCAAGGCGGCGGTCGAGCTCCACGACGGGCCGCACAACTTCTACGTGGATGAGATCGGTCGGGCCAGCCGGGACGCCATCGAGGCGCTCACGCTGGGGCGGCTGGTCCAGACTCACAAGAAGCGGCTGGTCGGGGCGACCGACGGGTTCGACTCGACTCAGGAACTCTCGAAGATCATGCTTCACGTGTTCGCCATGCTGCACGAGTGGTTCGTCGATCAGCTCCGGTCTAAGGTGCGTCGTGGGATGGCCGACGGGTTCGCTCAGGGCAAGAACCTGGGGAAGCCGGCTCTGGGCTACAAGCTCACCCCGATGACCGATAAGGACGGGCGGCCGATGGCCGACGACAACGGCCGCCCGGTGATGACGAAGGTGATCGCCGAGGCTGAGGCCGCGCATGTGCGCGAGGCGTTCCGTCTGTTCGCCGATGAGGGGTGGAGCAAGGGCAAGATCGCCCGCCGGCTCAACGATCTGAAGGTAGGGAGCATGACCACCTGGGACGGCAGCCTGATCCGCCAACTGCTGCGGCGGGAAACGTACTTCGGGGTCGAGTACTACGGAATGACGTACCGGGTGGTGGCCCCGGAGACGGGCGACATCACCATCGTCCGCCGTCCGCAGAAGGAGTGGAAGTGGCGGGATGTCCCGCACCTGCGGATCGTCCCGCCCGACCTGGAAGCCAAGGCCAAGGAGCGGTTGAAAGCGTGCCGGGCGGCGTACCTGAAGCGTGCCGGCGACGACACGCCCGGACCGCGTCGGGCGTCGGTTTACCCGACGGTGCTGGTCCGGCCGGTGTGCGGGTACTGCGGCCGCGAGTTGTACCACGGCCGGTCGGGGAAGTACGCCACGTTCTGCTGTCCGAACGGCAGCGCCGGGAAGAACGGGTGCCGACTCCGCACCTACAAGACCATCCGGATCGTCGAGGAGGCGGTCATCGACCATCTCAAGCTGGTAGTGCTGACGCCCGACTTCATAGCCGCCCTCGTCGGCAAGGCGAACGCCTATCTCAAGACCGAAAGCAAGCGGCCGAAGGGGAACGCCGCCCGAGTCTGCGCCGAGGTCAAGGAGCTGACGGCCAAGCGGGACCGGCTGCTCCGGCTCTGGGAGAAGGGCGACGGGGAACTGGATGACGTCGCCTCCAAGATGAAGAAGTACAAGGCGCAGCTGGCCACCCTGCGGGACCGGCTGCGGGAGGTCGAGGGGCCGGCCGAACCGCTCGCCCCGATCACCGTCGAGAACGTCGAGGCGGTGGTGGCCGACCGGTATGCTTTGCTCCGGGAGGACGTGGCGGCCGTCGCTCCGATCCTCCGCGAGTTGACCGGGCCGGTGACGGTCACGCTGGACGAGGAGCAGGAGGGCCAGCGGGGGTCGGCGTGGATCGCCCGGTTCGCCGTGAATCTGGTGCCGGCGGCGGCCCGGCTCGCGCGCCGACGGAATTGTCCAACCACCGGGTCTTGGGAGTACCTAAACACCGCTGGTTGGAAGTCCCCACGGCCATGCCTGGTCCAGGTCGATTTCGTGCCCAAACATGAATCGCTGGCCGCCACCGTCATGGACATGGTGAACAGTGGGGCGAGCCTGCCGAACATCGCTACCGCTCTGGGCGAGAGCTATTACACCGTGCGCTGCGCGTGGATCTTCGCGCGCAGCGGAGAACGGCCGAAGTCGAAGCCGGCTGGCCAGCGGACTGGTGGCCGGAGTGCCCCGCCGAAGTACATCGCCCTGGCGCCCGAAGTTGTCCGGCTGCGCGACGAGGAGCATGCTCCGTTCCCCCACATCGCTACTCGGCTCAAGATCTCTAAGCCGACCGCCCGGCGAGCATACGACTATGCCCACCGGGACCGAGTCCAGGCGGCGGTGAAGAACGGCCAGCCGTTTACGCGAGGTACCTTCGTGCGCATCGACCATGCGACTCGGTGCGAGATCCGGGAGCGGCTGGGTCGTGGCGAGTCGGCCGAGTTCATTGCCTCGGCCGTCGGCTGTTCGGCCGGCACCGTCCGCCGGATCGGGCGGGAGTAATTGCCCTTGATAGGATCGCGAGCCGTTTACTCCGACACCCCGCCAATCCTGGCGGGGTGTTCTCATTTCCGCCACCGACGTTGATCCGCCGAACAGGAGATGGTCATGGCCCGTCGCAACATGCGGAAGCCCCGTGGGGTCGCCGGCCGCAACCCGGCGCAAGCCGAGGCAGTCGAGCATCTGCAGGAGCTCGTCGGACGGCTCATCGCCCGCCGCATCCTCCGAGAGTCGACACTCAACCGGGGGCCGCAGTACACGGCCGCGAACACGCCGGCTGGTACGAATCGCACGAACTGATTCGACACCCTGTGCTTGGACCACGGCCGGTTGATCCGACCCATCCGGAAGACGTAGACCACCGGGGAAGAGGGGGGCGGGCGCAAGATGTCGTTTCTCTCTGGAGCCTCGCGCACCGGGGTCAGGTTGGCCGCGGTTCACAACTTGCCGCGGGTGAGGCGGACCGGGCCGGCTTGGTCCCGCGCCTCGTGTGGCGGCCCCTGCGGTTCGCGGCGAGCAGCCGGGTCAGCGAGGAGCCGCCCGGCAACCCCCGCCGGCCGTCCCGGAGAGCCCGCTCGACCCCGTTCCACGTCTCCCCGGGGGTGTCGGCGACCGGCCCACTCCGCTTCCCCGGCCACCGCCCGGTGCGGGCGTGGTGGGCGGCTGCCCAGGCCAGGATCCGGGAGCGCTCCAGGGGCGGCAGGGCGGCCGGGTTCCGCCGCCCGCGCCGCCGGGCGAGCAGGCGGGCCAACGAGTCGCCCCCGGGCAAGCCGCGCAGCCCCGCGTACAGCGCCGTGTCCACCGCACACCAGGTCTCGCCCGGGACGCCCGCGACCGCCCCGGACCTGGCCGTCGGCCAAGAGCCGGTCCGCCCGAAATGGGCGTCGGCCCAGGCAAGAACCTCCCGGGTCGTCAGCCGCGGGGGCTCCAGGTGGTGGCGGACGCCGCGCCGGTCGGCCAGCAGCCGGGCGAGGGAGCTGCCGCCGGGCAGGCCGCGGCGGCCGAGCTTCAGGGCGGTGTCCACGCCGGACCAGGTTCCGCCCGCAGCATCGGCGACTGGCCCGGCGTCACGGCCCGGCCAGTTGCCGGTGCGGGCGTGGTGGGCGTCGGCCCAGGCGAGTACCCGGGGGACCGTAAGCCGGGTCAGCGTCGCGGCGTTGCGGACGCCCCGGTGGGCGTCCAGGAGGGCGGCGAGGGAGGTGTTCCCGGGCAGACCCCGGCCGCCCACCCCCAGTGCCATGTTGACCGCCGCCCAGGTCTCCCCGGGGGCGGCCGCGACCGGCCCGGAGTACTGGTCCGGCCAGTCGCCAGTGCGGGCGCGGTGGGCGTCGGCCCAGGCGAGGATCCGGTCGGCGGTCAGGGTCGGGAGGAGTCCCTTGTGCCGCCGCCCGCGGTGGTCCCGGAGCAGCTTGGCGAGCGACGACCCGGACCGGAGGCTCCGCAGCCCCATCTTCAGGCACTGGTCGACGGCCGACCAGGTGCTGTCGGGGATGCCTTGGGATCCGTCGTTGCGGGTCGGCCAGCGGCCGAACCGGGCCTGGAAGGTGTCGGCCCAGCGGAGGATCTCGTCGGGGTGGAGTTCCGGCCGAGTGGGGCGGCCGTGGTGCCGGAGGGTCATCGGTCGATCCCGGCCGAGGAAGGAGGGGATGGCAATCGGTATAGCCATCCCCCGGCCGCCATCCAGCAGGTGCCGGAGGGGATCAGCTCGCCCCAGCAGCTGTGGTACGGCCGGACGGGCCGCCCGGAGGCACCGAACTCGCCTGGCGACACAACACGGCCTTCCGCTCCCGATCGCCCCAGTCTCGTCGCCGGAACGGATCCGGCAACGCTCCAGGGACGAGGAGACTCGCTCGCCCGGAGGTCGATCTCGAGCGACCGGAAAAATTCTCCGAATCCCTCCGCTTCGACATTGGCTTTCGGTTTCGGTGCGATTAGGATCTACCCAGAATTGACTCTTACTGGGGTATACGTGGTCGCCCAATCAGGCAACCATGTGTGCTCATCTTACCGCCCGTCCCCTTTTTCTCCCGGGGCCGGTGTACCCGACGACAACGCCCTCCGGGGTCTGCCCATGCGCGTGCCCACCCGGTACACCCGGCTCGACCGCCTCCTCGCCCTCCGCGACCGGCTCGCCGCCCTCCTCGCCCGCCCCCGCGCCGCCGCCGCCGCCCGCCGGCCCGCGGTCGAGCGGCTGGAAGACCGGCTCGCCCCGGACGCCCGCCCCCTCCCCCTGCCCACCATCTTCCTGGGCGGCGACGCCGGGGCGACGGTCCGCTCCTACGACGTGGACACCGGGGCGCTCAACTTCTCCGCCGCCGTCGGCCCGACCGGGTTCACCGGCGGGGTGCGGGTGGCCGCCGCCGACCTCAACGCCGACACCATCCCCGACGCCATCGCCGCCCCCGGTCCGGGCGGTGGCCCCGACCTGGAGGCGTTCGACGGCACGACCGGCCTGCCCCTGGCCGGCCCCCTCGGGTCGTTCGCCCCGTTCGGCCCGGCCTTCGCCGGCGGGGCCGAGGTCGCCGTCGGCGACGTCGACGGGGACGGGGTGCCCGACGTCATTGCCGCCGACGGCACCCGGGTGGTGGTCGTCAGCGGCTCCGACGGCACGGTCCTGGCCGACTTCGGCGTCGGACTCGCTTTCGCCGGGGGCGGCACCGTCCGCCTCGCCGCCGGCGACTTCAACCGCGACGGCCGGGCCGAGGTGGTGATCGGGGCCGGGCCGGGGGGCACGCCCCGGGTGGCCGTGCTCGACCTGTCCTCGGGGACGCCGACCCCGCTCCCCGGCCCGCTCGGCGGGTTCGACGCCTACGAGCCGGCGTTCGCCGGCGGGGTGTGGGTGGCGGTCGGGGACGTGAACGGGGACGGGCTGCCCGACGTGGTCACCGGCCCGGGGGCCGGCCGCGCCCCCGAGGTGCGGGTATTCTCCGGCTCCGGGGGCACCCGGTTCGCCGCCTTCCCGGCCTTCGACCCGGCGGCGGCCGGCGGGGTCCGGGTCGGGACGGTGTTCGCCGACCACAACCGCTACGCCGACGTGGTGGCCGCCGGGGCCGGCGGGCCGGCCGACGTGCGGGTGTTCTCGGCCGGCACGGGGACGCTCGTGAGTACCCCACTGGACGGCCTCGCGCTGGTGGGCGTGGCCGGGGCGGCGGTGGCCGCGGCCAACGACCCGGGCACCGGGGTCGTCGTCCTGTCCCGGCCGAACCCGAGCCCGGGCAGCCCCGTGCCCGGCCAGCAGTTCGTCCTGTCCACCACCCTCAGCCCGGCCACCCTGACCACCACCCCGACCGGGGCCGTCACCTTCTACGCCTTCGACGGCACCAACACCATCCCCCTCGGCACCGCCCCCCTGGCTCCCGCCACCTCCCCGACGGCCACCGCCACGCTGGTCGTGTCCGGCTTCGCCCTCCCGGCCGGGACGTACAACTTCCAGGCCGTCTACTCCGGGGACGCCGTCTACGCCCCGGCCAGCCGGAGCGGGTTCTACACCGCCTCGTTCGACCCGCCCGGGGCCGGCCGCGGCGGCCGCCGCGGCCGGCCCCGGGCGGACCACCGCGGGCGGGGTGCGGGTGGTGGACGGGGCGTTCGGGGTGGTGCGGACGGACCTGGCCGGGGGCGGGTTCGGCACCCCGTGGGGGGCGACCTGGACGTGGAGCAACGGGGCCGGGTTCTCCGACGGGGCGGCCGGCGAGGGGGCCGCCCTCACCCCCCTCCCGCGGGTCGTCCCGGTCAACGGCAACACCTCCTACGCCCTGCTCGGGTCGGCCACCGACGCCCGGTTCTTCGACGAGGTGCTGGGCACGTACCGGGCGCGGAACGGCGACCTGACGACGTTCGCCGCCGACCCGGTGGCCGGGACGCTCGTGGCCACCGACCCCGACGGCACCGTGTCCACTTTCTACGACTTCTCGTTCGGCACCCCGTCCGGGCGGGAGGGGACGCTGATCTCGGTGGCCGACCCGGCCGGGAACCTGACCACGGTGACGGCCTGGACGGGGTCGGGGCGGCCGGCCGAGGTACAGCGGACGGTGGGGGCGGGCGGGTCGGCGGTGACCGAGTCGTTCCTGTACACGTACGTGTCGGGCGGGGTGAACGCCGGCCGGGTGGGGTCAGTGACCCTGCGGCGGGCGGTCGGGGGCGGGGCGTGGGCGACCGTGCGGGGCGTGGCCTACACGTACCACGACGGGAGCACGGCCGACGGGCTGGCCGGCGACCTGAAGCTGGCGGTGGTGTCGGACGCGGCCGGGAGCCCGATCGACTCATCGTACTACCGGTACTACACGGCCGCGTCGGGGACCGGGTACGCCCACGGGCTGAAGTACGCGTTCGGCCCGGCCGCCTACGCCCGGCTGACCGCCGCCCTGGGGGCCGGGGTGAGCACGTTGACGGACGGCCAGGTGGACGACTACGCGGACGACTACCTGGAGTACGACGGGGCGCAGCGGGTGACGAAGCGGGTGGCGGCGGGGGCGGGCGGGGCGGCGACCGGCGGGCTGGGCACGTTCACCTACGCCTACGCCACCAGCAGCGCCGCCCCCGGCGGGACGAACGCCTGGCGGTACAAGACGGTGGAGACGCTCCCGGACGGGAGCACCACCACGTACTACGCCAACGCGGTCGGGGCGGTCATGCTGACGGCGTTCACGGACGCGGCGACGAGCCAGACGTGGGTGACGGCGACCCGGTACGACGGGGTCGGGCGGGTGGTGCTGGCGGCCGCCCCGTCGGCGGTGACCGGGTACAGCGACACCTACAGCGACCTCCTGAACGACGTGGGCGGGAACCTCCAGTACCTGGCCGACGCGGCCGGGCTGGTCACCACCTACACCTACGCGGCCGCGACCACGGCGACGACCAGCACGCCGGGGGACGCGGCGGGCTACCTCGCGTCGTCGGCGGTGCGGCGCGGGGAGGGCGGGACGGCGGTGCCGCAGGAGGCCCGGACGTACGTCGAGACGCCGGCGGGGACGTTCGCCCCGGCCGGGACGACGGTGTACCGGAACGACAACGGGACGGGCGGGATCACCACCACCCTGAGCTACACCTGGCAGGGGTCGACGGCCCGGCCGGACCGGGTGACCACCACCCTGCCGGTGGTGTCCGGCGGGCAGAACGGGTCGGGGTCGGCGACCTCGACGGTGGCCGCGTACGACACGTTCGGGCGGCCGGTGTGGGTGAAGGACCCGGCCGGGTTCCTGGCGTACACGGAGTACGACCCGGTGACCGGGGCGGCGGTGAAGACGATCACTGACGTGGACGTGACCCAGACGACGACGTTCGCCGGACTCCCGTCCGGGTGGACGACGCCGGTCGGCGGCGGGGCGCACCTGACGACGACCTACGAGGTGGACGCGCTTGGGCGGGTAACGAAGCTGACCCGCCCGGGCGGGCGGGTGGACTACACGGTGTACCTGGACGCGGCCCACGAGGCCCGCTCGTACCCGGCGTGGGACACGACCGCGAACGCCCCGACCGGGCCGACCACGGTCGTCCGCGAGGACCGCGCCAACGGGTACGCAGAAACCTTCACGATGACGGCGACCCCGGCCCTTTCCAGCGGGCGGCCGACGGGCGGGGAGTCGGTCGGGGCGCTCCAGAGCCTGAGCCGGACGCACGTCAACGCCGCCGGGCAGCCGATCTACTCCGACGCCTACTTCGACCTCTCGGGGCTGACATACACCACGTCCGCGAGCCTGGGCACGTCCGGGACGAACTTCGATCGGACGACGACCGCCTACGACGCGCCGGGCCGGGCGGACCGGTCGGTGACGCCGCTCGGGACGATCACGCGCACCGTGTACGACGGGCTCGGGCGGGCGGTCGGCGTGTGGGTGGGGACGGACGACACGCCGACGACCGGGAGCTGGTCACCGACGAACACCACCGGGACGAACCTGGTGCTGGTACGGGAGGACGAGTACGACGGCGGCGGGGTGGGGGACGGGAACCTCACGTCCACGACGGCGTACCCGGGGCTGTCGGTGGCGGCCCGGGTGACGGAGACGTACTACGACTGGCGGAACCGGGCGGTGGCGGTGAAGGCCGGGGTCGAGGGGTCGGAGGGGACGGGGGTCAACCGGCCGATCACCTACACCGACTACGACAACCTCGGGAACGCCGTCCGCGTGCGGATGTACGACGGGGACGGGGTGGCGGTCACTTCCACCTCCGGGGTGCCGAACGCGCCGTCGTCCTCGCTCCTGCGGTCCAAGGCCGAGACGAGCTACGACGAGCTCGGGCGGGTGTACCGGACGGACACGTTCGGCGTGGACCCGTCGAGCGGGTCGGTCGGATCCTACACGCTCAACTCGCAGACGTGGTACGACGCCCGCGGGCTGGTCATCAAGACGGCGGCACCGGGCGGATTGGCGACCAAGTCGGTGTACGACGGGGCCGGGCGGGTGATCGCGGTGTACACGACCGACGGCGGCGGGGACAGCGGCTACGGCGACGCTGATGACGTGACCGGGGACAAGGTGCTGGAGCAGGTCGAGACGGGGTACGACATCGCCAGCCGGGTGAACCGGCGGACGACCCGGGCGCGGAACCACGACGAGACCGGGACCGGCACCCTGGCGAGCCTCGCCGCCCGGGTGAGCTACCTCGGGTTCTACTACGACCCGGCCGACCGGCCGGTGGCGACGGTGGACATCGGGACGAGCCCGGGGACCGTGTACTCGTGGCCGTCGTCGGCGCCGGCGAGCACCGACACGGTGCTGGTGAGCACGACCGCCTACGCGGCCGACGCGGTGCAGACGGTCCGACTGACCGGCAGCCCGACCGGAGGGACGTTCACCCTGACGTTCGGCGGGCAGACGACCTCGGGGATCGCGTACAATGCTTCGGCGGCGACCGTGCAGACGGCGGTGCAGGCGCTGGCGTCGGTCGGGAGCGGGAACGCGCTGGTGACGGCGGCCCCGGGCGGCGGGTGGCAGGTCCGGTTCGCCGGCACGCTGGCCGGCAAGTACGCGGCGAAGCTGACGGTGGGCGGGGCCGGGCTGACCGGCGGCACGTCGCCGGCGGTGGCAGTAGCCGTGGTGTCGGCCGGGGGCGACGCCGGGCGGGCGCAGACGGCGACCGACCCGCTCGGGCGGGTGACCCGGACGTATTACGACGCCCTCGGGCGGGTGACCCGGACGGTGGAGAACTTCACCGACGGGGCGGTGACGGACGCGACGGACAAGACGACCGACACGGCGTACAACGCGGCCGGGCGGGCGGGGTTGACCGCGTACCTGACGGGCGGCGGGGCGCAGACGACGATGTGGGTGTACGGGGTGACGGCCGGGAGCGGGGTGACCTCGAACGACGTGGTCGGGGCGACCCGGTGGCCGGACGCCACGACCGGGGCGGCGAGCGGGGCGGAGCAGGAGACTGTCACAGTCAACGCCCTAGGGCAGACGGTGGCCAGCACGGACCGGAACGGCACTGTCCACACGCTGACCTACGACGTGCTCGGTCGGGTGACGGCGGACGCGGTGACGACACTCGGCAGCGGGGTGGACGGAGCGGTCCGCCGGATCGAGACGGCCTACGACGGGCGCGGGAATGCCTACCTCGTGACGAACTACAGCGCGGCGAGCGGCGGGTCGGTGGTGAACCAGGTGCAGCGGGGGTACAACGGGCTCGGGCAGTTGACGGCGGAATGGCAGGAGCACGGCGGGGCGGTGGACACCGAGACGGTGATCAACCCCTACACCAGCCCAAAGGTGCAGTACGCCTACTCGGAGATGCCGAGCGGGGCCAACCACAGCCGGCTCACGTCCGTGACGTACCCGAGCGGGTACGTGATTAACTCGACCTACGCGAGCGGGTTGGACGCGTCCATCAGCCGGCGGTCGGCTCTGGCGGACGCGTCGGGGACGGTGGAGGCGTACTCGTACCTGGGGCTGGGGACGGTGGTGGTGCGCAGCCACCCACAGCCGGACCTCGACCTGACGTATGTGAAGCGGAGCGGGGAGCCGACCGGGGACGCCGGGGACCAGTACATCGGGCTCGACCGGTTCGGGCGCGTCGTGGACCAGCGGTGGCTGGACGGGTCGAGCGGGGTGGCAACGGACCGGCACGAGTACTGGTACGACAGAGCGGGGAACCGGGTGTACCGGGACAACCTGGTGAGCGCCGGGCTCGGGGAGGTGTACGCCTACGACGGCCTCGCCCAGGTGGCGTCGTTCGCCCGGGGGACGTTGAACGGGACGAAGACGGGGATCAGCGGGGTGGCGGCGCGGACCCAGAGCTGGGATTACGACGGGGTGGGGAACTGGGACGGGGTGACGACCAACGGGACGACGCAGTCGCGGACGGCCAACCGGCAGAACGAGGTGACGTCGATCGGCAGCCTGACGACGCCGGGGTGCGGCGCCAACGGGAACTTGACGCTAGCCGAGACCGGCCTGCGGTACGTGTACGACGTACGCGCCCGACGAATCACGTTCCCGAATTGAAGGGCTGATCGGCGGGTTTGCTCGCCGGTTGGGATGGCTCCGCGGTGGTGGCGTCAGCCGGCGAGGGCCGGGATGGGTGCCGACCGGCGGGCGAGCCACGCGTCGGGGAGCCGGGCGGCGAGGTCGGCGTCCGACGGTTGCTCGCCCAACTCGAACAGGGCCGGGAGGGCGTCCCGGAGGTCGGCGAACGGGTCGGCCCCGAGCTCCCGGCAGGTGCCGACGACCGAGTACAGGACCGCCGCGGTCCGGCCGCCGGCCGCGCGGCCCGCCACCCCCCAATTGCTCCGCCCGACGGCGACCTGGCGGAGCACCCGCTCCGACCGGTTGTTGTCGATCGTCAGGAACCCACGGTCGGTGTACCGTGCCAGGGCGCCCCAGTTGGCTCGCGCGTACGCGACCGCCTGCCCGAGCGGGGACTTCGGCAGGGCGGTGGCCTGGTGCCGGTCGAGCCACCCGCGGAGGTCGGCCAGGACCGGCACGGCGCCGGCCTGCCGGCGGGCGTGGCGGACGGCCTCGGCGCCCGGCGACGACCCGAGGGCCGGGAGCGCCCGCTCGACGACGTACAGCCGGCGGGTCAACGCCAGCGGCTCGTCGGCGAGTCGCTCCCCGGCGTCGGCCGCGGCGACGAACTTCCGCCGGGCGTGCGCGAAGCCGCACACGTGCGCCGCCCCGGCCGCGTACACGTCGGCGTACTGCTTCAGGGCGTCGGCCTGGACATCCCCGGTGTACCCGGCCAGGAAGGCACTCGGCCCGTCCCGGCCGTACCCGGGGGTGACGTCGAACACCGCGTACGGGTGGGCCGCGTCCCCGAGGTAGGCCCACAGGTGGCCGCGGCGGGTCCGGTCCCGGCCCGGCTCGCGGAACGGGACCGGGGTGTCGTCGGTGTGGACCGCCCGGGAGAGCAACACCCGCCGCCGCATGAGGTCGCGGGGCGGGGTCAGGAGGTCGGCCGCGGCGGCGACCCAACCGCCCCGCGTCGAGGGCGGGACGGCCGCCCCGGGCCGGCCGATGATGCCGGCGAGCCGGTGGAGCGGGAGGTGGTCGGCGTACTTCGAGGCGACCGCGAACGCCAGCAGGCCCGGCCCGCACAGCCCCTTCGGGACCGGCCCGACCTGGGGCGGTCCGGCCGTCGTGAGCCGCCCGTCGGCGGGAACGGCGGCCGGGTCGCAGCGCCGGCAGGCGTAGGTCTTCTTGACCGTCCGGCGGACGACGAACGCTCCGGGGTCGTAGTCGAGTTGCTCGGCCGCCTGCTCGCCGATGCACGCCCGCTCCCGGCCGCAGCCCGGGCCGGCCTTCTCGGCGGCGGACAGGTCGTGCTCGACGGTCCGCCGCGGGAGGTGGTCGGGCGGCGACCCGCGGCCGTGTCCGCCGGCGGCCGGGTCGGCATCGGGCTCGGGCGGGCGGCGGGGCTTCCGGCCCCGCTCCGACCGGCGGCCGAACCGGTGCTTCAGGGCGGCGTCGAGCTTGCCCCGGAGGTCGGCGACCTCGGCCCGGAGGCGGGCGTTGTCGGCGAGCCGCGCCCGGGCCATCGCCTGCAGGGCGGCCACGTCGGACGGGGGCGGCGTGCCCGGGTCGGGGGGCGGGGCGTCCCTGCCCGGATGATGACCGGGCGGGCCGGCTCGCGCCAGCGGAAAGTGTCAGCCGGCCGCCGGCGGGGCGAGCCGCTTGAACCGGCGGCCCCGGGACAGGTCGATGCCGTCGAGGATCATGGCGAACGGGGCCGCAGTCCGCTCGCCCCCGCGGCCCCGCCGGCCGGGTCGGGGAAGTGGTCGCGGCCGGCCTCCAGCCGCTGGCACCACCGGCCCAGCCCGTGCCCGCCCCAGTACAGCACCTTGACCCGGTCGGCGGACCGATTCCGAAAAGTGAGCAGGTGACCCGAGAGCGGGTCGGCGGCCAGCCGGGACGTCACGAGGGCGAACAGCCCATCGAACCCGAGCCGGAAGTCCACCGGGTCGGGGGCATACCAGAGCTTGACGCTGGGCGGGATGGTCGGCACGGGACGACCCCGAGCGGCCGGGCGACGGCGGCGATCGCGGCCGGGTCGGTGCCGGCGGCGAACCGGAGGACGGCCCCGCCGGGGAAGACCAGCTCGACGGCCGGCGTGGGGGACATGGCGACCCGGACGGGGAGCAACGCCGGCGGGTCGGCCGGGCCGGCGGCCTCGGCGGCGAGCTGTCGCTTCCACGGGTAGAAGGCCGGGACGGACACGCCCTCGGCGGCGCAGAACGCGGCGACGGCTTGGTCGGCGGCCCGGAACCGGTCGAGGCGCTCGACCCACCGCTGGCGGGTGGCGGCCGGATCACGGCGGCGGGGAGGGGCGGGAATGGCCTCGGACGGGGCAACGAGGTCGGACATCGCAACACCCTGCGGGGGGAACGGAACAACCCCCGAGGGTATCTCACCCGTCAATGACGTGATCCGCCGGGCGCGTACTCGTCACCTGGAGTTACTCCAACGCGCCCTTCGCCCTCGCCCTGCCCACCGAGCGGACCGAGGCCGTCCTCCACGGGCTCGTCGCGGCCTTCGACTTCTTCGGCGGCGTCCCCCGGGAGGTGTGGTGGGACAACCCCACGACGGTGGCCGTCCACGTCCTCCGCGGGCGCGAGCGCACCCTCCACCCGCGGTACGCCGCGCTCACCTCGCACTACGCCTTCGCCCCCAAGTTCTGCCTGCCCGCCACCCCGCAGGAGAAGCCTCGCGTCGAGAATCGGGTCAAGGACCTGGAGCGGATGTGGGCCACGCCCGTGCCGCGGGTGAAGAACCTCGCCGAGTTGAACGACCACCTCCGCCGGTGTTGCCTCCAAGCCCGCGACCGGACCGCCGGGGCGAACACCCAGACGGTCGGCGAGCGCCTCGCCCACGACCTCGCCGCCGCCGGCCCCCGCCCGGCCCGGCCGTTCGACGCGTGCGTCATCCACCCCGGGCAGGTGGACAAGTACCAGACGGTCGCGTTCGACACCAACCGGTACAGCGTGCCGCGCCGGTACACCTTCACCGGTGTCACCGTCCGCGGGTTCATCGACCGGGTCGAGGTCGTCGCCGACCACCGGGTGATCGCCACCCACCGGCGAACCTACGGCGCCCACGAGCGGGTGCTCGACCCGCTCCACTTCCTGGTCACCCTGGGACAGAAGCCGGTGACCCTCGACCACGCCCCGGTGTACCGCGACTGGCACCTCCCGCCGGCGTTCGCCGCGCTCCGCGCCGACCTCGAGCGCCGCCTCGGCCCGCGCCCCGGCGCCCGCCAGTACATCGCCGTGCTGCAACTCCTCGCCCGGTTCCCGCTCGACCGCGTGGCCCGGGCCGTCGCCCACCACCTGGCCCGCGGGGAGCCGACCGCCGCGGCCGTCGCCTCCACGGCCGAGCGCCTCGACGACCCCGACCCGTCGCCCACGGGTGACACCCGGCTGTCACACGTCGCCGTGCCCCGCCCCGACCTCGCCCGGTTCGACCGCCTGTTACCCCGCCCCACGGAAGGAGACGACCATGACCCTGCCAAACGACCAACTCCTGAAGGCCAACCTCAAGCAGCTGAGGCTGCCGACGGTGCTGACCGAGTACGAGAAGCTGGCCCGTGACGCGGCCGCCCGGAACGAGCCGTACGAGGCGTACCTGCTGACGCTGACCGAGCTGGAGGCGGCCGCCCGGTCCGCCAATGCCGTCGCCGCCCGCATCCGGGCCGCCGGGTTCCCGGTGGTCAAGGAGTTCGACACCTTCGACTTCACCACAGTGCCGTCGCTGCCGAATCAGAAGGCTCTGGAGCTGGCCCGCGGCGAGTGGGTGGACCGGCGCACCAGCGTGTGCCTGATCGGCGGGAGTGGGACCGGGAAGACGCACGTCGCCATCGCCTGGGGGCTGTCCCTGTGCCGGCTCGGGAAGCGGGTCCGGTTCACGACCGCCGCCGCCCTGGTGACGGAGCTGGAGGAGGCCCAGCAGCAGCACCGGCTCGACCGCACGCTGGCGGCGCTGGACCGCCTCGACCTGCTGATCGTGGACGAGCTGGGCTACCTGTCGTTCAGCCGGGCCGGGGCCGAGCTGCTGTTCCAGGTGTTCGCCGACCGGTACGAGCGGCGGAGCCTGCTGGTCACCAGCAACCTGCCGTTCAGCGAGTGGGGCTCGGTCTTCCAGGGCGAGCGGATGACGGCGGCGTTGCTCGACCGGCTCACCCACCGGTGCGACATCTTCGAGATGAACGGCGAAAGTTACCGGTTCCGCGAGTCGATGAAGTCCAAGCCGACCAAGACCAGCACCTCGAAGAAGTGACCCTTCCTCCACCCGCTCGGGTGGACCAGTTTCCGGGCCCTCCCGCACTTCCGATGGTGGCCCTTTCCCACGGGCCTCCGGGGCAGGCGTTTCGAGCGGGTCAGCCTTTCCGCAGCACCCGCGCCCGCAACAAGTCCAGCCCCGCCCGGCCGTACATCGACCGCTTGATCGCCTTCAGCCGATTGATCTGGCCCTCCACTGGTCCGTTGCTCCACGACTCCGTCATCGCCGTCGACACGGCCGCCGCGTCGGACTCCAGGCCCGACGCGAACCGCACCAACTCCGCCACCCCGCTTCCCTTTGCCTTCACAACCCAGCCGGCCAGAGTTCCAGTCGCCGTCCGGCGGATCAGGTCGGCCAACTCGCCCGCCACCGCCAGCGCCGCGTCCAGCGCCGGGATGCGCCCCCGGACGCGGTCCAGGAAGGATGGCTCGTCACCCTCGGTCTTCGCCTTCGGGCAGATGAACTGGAACGACAGCTTCCGCGCCGACGGGACTTCCGGCGCGGCCGGCGTCGGCCCCTTCGGTGCCCGCGGCCGCGGCATCCCCGCGCGGTCGCGTCGGCGGTTGGCGTACCGGTGAACGGCGTGGTACGACGCCTTGCACCCCTTGGCCTTCAGCGTCCGGTACAGCTCGGCCGTGTTGGTGTGGCCGGCCGCCAACCAGGCGTCGACATCCGCCCGGTATGCATCCACGACCGACGGCCCCTGCCGCCCGGCGTTCCCGTGCGGCTGAACGGGCCGGCGCAGGAGGCGGGACACCGTCGCTCGCGCCAGGCGGAGGTGGGCGGCGATCCGACGGCCCGACCACCCCTCGGCCTTCAGGTCGAGAACCCGCTGCCGGAGATCCCGTTTCGCCTGCCGTTTGGCCTCCCGGGCGGTCGCGACCGGTGTCCCGGCCGGCGGCGTAGCGGGCGCCGACTCCGGGGTCGTGGTCGCGAGTTCTGGTGCCGAAGCCTCCCCCGGAGCCGGCGGCTCGGGCGTGGCCGCGGCCCGGACTTCCGGGGTCATCCGGGCGAGCACCTCCTCGACCGCCTCGCGGAGGTTCTTGAGCAGGTGCCACCGGTCGGCGACCTGCTTGGCCTGCTTGGCCTCGTCGGCCGCCGCCTTGGCGTACGCCGGCCACCGGTCCCGGGTGATCACTTCCACTTGCGGGTTGGCACGCAACCACTCCGCGAGAGCCTCGCCGTCACGCCCCGGGAGTAACGCGACGACTCGGCGGTGGTGCGGGCGTGGGGCGGAGCGAGGTCATCGACGGCCTCGGCGAAGATGGCGCGTGGACAAGGGCTGTGCGAGCAGACGAACCGGCGGACGGTGACAAGGACGCGCACCGCCCGACCGCGGAGCGGCTTGTCGGTGAGGGTGCGGACGTAGCGGCTGTGGACGCGGCGGGACGGCGTGCCGCACCGCGGGCAGGTGGCCACGGGCGTCGTGCTGGCGGCGTGAACGACGACGTGGTCACCGAGAACCTCGACGCGTGCGAGGTCGATCCCCGGCACCCGAGGGAGTAGATCCTGCCAGACCATGTCGGCGATCCTGCCGGGGGCGACGTGAGCTCAGAACGGCATCATTCTAAGCGGTGCCCACCACCGGAAGTGCGGGAGAGCCTGGCTCTTCGCCGCTAATCACCACAGGGGAGGCTCATGATGCCATTGGGGTGGGACTGGGGTTTTCTACTGAGGTGGCGGGAGGTTACGCTCCCGGCGGCTCGACCAACCGAAGCCCGGAGGGCGGGAGATGGATTTCCCGATCGTGGGCCGGATGGCCCCGGACGCCTGCTACCGGTTCCTCCTCTACCTCCTCCACCCCGGCGGGCTCCGGTGCCCGCGGTGTCGCCGGGACGACCGGGCCGGGGTCCAGGCCCGACACCGGGCTCCGGTCCTCGACTACCGATGCTGTCACTGCGGGCGGGTGTTCAACGCCTTCACCGGAACCCCACTCCAGGCCACCCGCCGGTCCCCGGCCCAGTGGAGCCTGATCCTTCGGGGGATCGCCCAGGGCACCCCGACCGCCCGGTTGGCCCGCGAACTCGGGTGCGACCGGATGCACCCGCTCGAACTCCGGCACCGCCTCCAGGGGTTGGCCGCGGAAGCGACCGGTCGGGTCGGCCGAGTCCCCGGGACGGAGGTCGAGGCGGACGAGATGTTCCAGAACGCGGGGGAAAAAGGCGTCCCGCACCCCGACCCGGCGGACCCGCCCCGTCGTCGGGCCAACAAGAGGCGGGGCCACGGGAACTTCGCCAACGACCGCCCGCCGGTGGTCGGGGTGGTCAGTCGCCAGACCGGGGAGGCGGTCCTGGGGGTGGTCGAGCGAACCGACCAGCCGGCCCTGACCGCGTTCGTGACCAGAGCCACGGGTGACGGGGCGACGGTGTACACGGACGAGTGGTCGGGGTACGCCCGGCTACCCGAGGTCGGCCGGGGGCACGCCACCGTGAACCACACTCCCGGGAAGCGGGAGTGGGCCCGGGACGACGACGGGGACGGGGTCCGGGAGGTCCACGACAACACCCTCGAGGGGCGGTGGGCCGCCCTGCGCACGTTCCTCCGCCCGTTCCGCGGGGTGAGCAAGCACTTCCTCCACCTCTACGTCGCCGTGTTCCAGTGGGTGAGTAACCGCAAGGTCGCGGTTCCGGGGGTGGTCCGTGTGCTACTCGGGGCTACCGGTCACCACCCCGATGGCATCATGAGCCGCAGGGGATGCCCTTCGGCCGCCCGCCCTTGTTGACCCCCGGGGGTCTCCCGCCGGCCTTCACGATGGCCTCGATCCTCGCCGCCTTCGCCGCCTTCGTCGCCTTGCCCGCTGCGATCCGCTCGCCCCTCACTTCGGTTTCATAAGCCGCCACGCTGGCCAGGACGTTGGCGATCAGCCTACCCGCCGGGGTGGCCAGGTCGATGCCGTCCCGGAGGGAGACGAAGTTCACCTTGTCCGGTCCCGTGTTCCTCGTCACGGACCTTCCAAACCCCGCCCGCTTCGTCTGCGGCATCACCGCCGAATGCCGGTGCGGATTTTCATGTCTCATTCAAGGGAAAAACTTCATGAGCGATCTGTCCGACCGACTCCGTGCCTGGGATCTAGGCGTCAGACGCCTGGCCGAGCAGGCCGAGGCCCGGGTCGCCGACGCCACCAACCTCATCCGCGAGTTGCACGCCGCCGGCCGGGTCCGGCCCGCAGTCCTCCTCGGCCCAGTGATGGACGTCCGCCCGTACGACCCGGGCTACGGACCAGAGGACTCCGGCCAAGTCATCCAGGCCGTCCTCCTCGTCCCAGAGGGGCTCGGGGTCGTGTTCTGGGACACCGAGGACCTGCACGCGATCCCGCCCGGCCCCGATCGGGAGCGGGAGGCCTGCCGACTGTTCACACCAGTCGCTAACCTCCGCCCACTCATGCGCGTCCAGGTACTCCCCTTCGCCGTCGATCTGGTCGCCCGTCTCCTCGCCCGCGTCCGACGGCGCTAACCTGGCGCCCCCGACAACCGTCGGGACTTCTTTCCCGCGGCCACGCCGCGGGCTTGTCTTCCTCCAACTGTGCCCCCTCCACCAACCCGAGGTCCGCCGTGCGCCCCGCGTTCCCGCACCTGCGCCTGTCCCGCCCGCTCGCCGTCCTCGACGTCGAGGCCACCGGCCTGTCCCCGTCCGCCGCCCGGGTCGTCGAGGTCGCCGCCCTCACCCTGCGGCCCGACGCCCGCCCGACCCTTTTCCGCGCCCGGGTGAACCCCGGGTGCCCGATCCCCCCGGCGGCCACCGCCGTCCACCGGATCACCGATCACGACGTCCGCCACGCTCCGCCGTTCCCCGCCCTCGCCCGCCCCCTCGCCGACCTGCTGGGCGGGTGCGACCTGGCCGGGTTCAACCTGGTTGCCTACGACCTGCCGCTGCTGGCCCACGAGTTCGCCCGGGCCGGCGTTCCATTCCCTCTCGCCGGCCGGGCGGTGGTGGACGTGTACCGGCTGTTCACCCGCCAGGAGCCCCGCGACCTGGCCGCCGCCGTCCGGTTCTACGCCGGCCGGGAACACACCCTCGCCCACTCGGCCGCAGCCGACGCGTGGGCGACGGCCGAAGTACTCGACCGCCAACTCGCCCGTTACCCCGACCTCCCGCCCGACCCGACCGGCCTTCACCGGCTGCTGGTCGAGGTGGACGTCGGCCGGCGGTTCCGCCGCAGCCCGGGCGGGGCCGTGGCGCTCAACTTCGGAAAGTACCAGGGGGTGCCGCTGGCGGAGGTGGCCGGGCACGACCCGGGGTACCTCCGGTGGGTGCTTACCACCGACCTGCTCGACGACGCCCGCGCCCTCGTCGCCCGGGCGCTCGCCGGCCTCCCGCCCGAACCCCCCGTCGCCGGTAGCACCGGTGACTCGGACCCGGGGGCGTCATGACCCGGTGTCCGCAGTGCGGCTCGACCGACCTGGTCGGCGGCCGGTACTTCCGCCTCCTCGCCCTGTACACCGCCACCCTCCGGTGCGGGTGCGGTCTAGGCACGGGCGGCCTGGCGGCCGTCCGCCGGTTCCGCCGCCCGACCCTGATGGAGGAGTGGGGGCCGCTCGACGCCGACGGCGGGTGGACGACCGAGGAGGCCGAGGAGGGCGAGCCGGGCGAGGAGGAGCATGTGGCAACCGAGGTGAACTGCCCGGCGTGCGTGGCGGCGGCCGACCGGGCCGACTGGGACGTCCGCGCGGCCGGCGTTGCGCAGGACCGGCTTGGCCAGTCCCCGTTCTGGGCGTGTAACTCGTGCGGGGCCGAACACCTGACGGTGTGAGCGGCCCACCCGTCAACGGTGGGCGACCGGGGACTCGGCCAGCCGGGCCAGGAGGGGCGCGAGCATCAGCAGGGTCTCGCGGTCGGCCGACCGGACGAGTCCGGCGAAGAGGGTGTCGGCCCGTCCCCGGAGGACGGCATCGGTGTCCGGCGGCGGGCCGGCCGGCAGGAGGTCGTGGACGGTCGTCCCGAGGGCGGCCGCCAGTCGGGCGACCAGGTCGATCCCCGGGGCGGTCCCGCCGGCCTCCAGCTTCCCGACGTACGACGGAACCATGTGGGCCACGGCAGCGTGTTCGGCCTGAGTCATGCCGCGGGACCGGCGGACCTCCCGGAGCCGGGCGGCGAACAGACGGACGATCTCGGCCTGCCGCGTCAGCGTCCGTCGCCGGCCCATGCGCCCCCCCCTCCCGTCCGGTATCGCCGGGCGGGGCGGCGGATCTCACATGCAATGTCAGATTTGATCGACTACAATTTGATATCTACCCGCCGCCGGGCCACCGGCGGCGTCCCCCAGCGGAGGACGGTGACGCCCGACCGGGAGTGGTGCTACGCGCGCGACGGGAGTCGTCACGGGCCCGTGACGGCGGTCGAACTGCGGAAGCGGGCGGCGGCCGGAGAGATCGGCCCGGACGACTTAGTGTGGCCGGCGGACGCGCCCGAGCGTGCCGTCCCGGCGCGGGGGGTGGAGGGGTTGTTCGTCCGGCTCACGGGGCCAGGGCCGGGCTCGACTCCTTCACCGGCGCCCGCCCCGCCGTCCAAGCCGCTGGTGCCGTGCGGCCGGTGCGGGGCAGCGGTGTCGGACACGGCCGAGACGTGCCCCCACTGCGGCCAACGACAGCCGAAACTGGACGAGAAGGAACGCGGGCATCGCGGGGGGAGTTGCGAGCGGTGCGGCGTGTTCAACCTCGCCAGCACCGGGCATGGCCGCTTCGACGACCATCCGAACCAGCGCTGCCGGGCCTGTACACCGAGACGGAAGCAGAACGGGTTTATGCGAACGGCCGAGAGATCGGGAAGGCGTACGGGTGGGTCGCCGCGGTCTTGGCATTCGTCGTTTACTGGAGTCTGTTCGGCATCGATCGGAGCCTCGGGGCGCGGCTGTTCGTCGCGGGAGTGGCGTACTTCGCCACCTGGTACACGGCCGCGTGGGTGGTCTGGGCGCGGGGCGCTCGGCGGGGGTTCGTGGATCGCTCGCCACGGGCGGCCGCGGTCCGCCGGTGGGGGTGGGAGTCGGCCGCGGCCCGGTATCGGACCCGCGACGAGCCGTTCCGGCCGGCGACCGCCAGCCCAGCCCCCGTGCCGGCTGGGTCGTCAATCCCCTGGAGGACCGTAGTCCTGTGCGTACTCCTATTCGGTGGCTATCTGGGGTATCGGTCTCACCTCAGCGACTACGCCGTCGGGCAGCGGGCCGGGGTCGCCCACGTCCGGGAGATGGCCGCGAAGGGGGTGTTCGTCCGGGCCGGGATGAACCTCGGAAACGTTCTCGACCTGATCCCGTCGGACCCGAACGCCTCGGCGGACTGGAACGCCGGCTTCCGGGCCGGGTTCCGGGAGGAACTCGACCGCATGTACCCCCAGTCCCGGAAGTAGGCCGTGTGCCTGTGCATGGCGACCGACGCACGACAGGTACCGATCTGTTCTTCGGGTGCCACCGTCTTGATTTGACACTGAGACGACTGGTTTCGGAATCGTGAACCCGGCTGTAGACGGAAGTTAGTCGACTTTTTGGGAACAGAAAGCGATCTGAGGCGTCAATACCTTGCTAGAGTGCGGGGGACCGGTTCCCCCCATTCCCGCATGTGCCCATGAAGAAGTGCGTCTGGGCCTATCCGGTGCGGCGTATCGACTGCACGCGGGCCTGAGCATCCCAGACCTTCGGGCGCATCCTCTCGTGCCACCTTCGGTGGACTTCCGTGGGGCCGCTCCCCACACGTCAATCGTGCCCATCCCTCGCGTCTCGTAGCCCTAGTGCGGGTACTTGACCCATTCGCATCGGCTCGAACGCTCCCCCAGATTCGCGGGTACACCATGTCCAGCCGGGGCTACCTGTCGATCAGGCAGTTCTGCGGGTTTACCGGGCTGAGTGAGTCAACCGTTCGACGTCGCTGTCGGCGCGGGGAGATCCCGTCCGTGCAACCTGGCGGCCCGGGCACCAGGCGATTACTCCGACGCGACGCTCTCGAACTGCTCCCCGACGGGGAGCAATCCCCACCACATCGAGCTGACCCAACCCCCTCGATCCCAGGGCCAAAGCCACGATGGCGATGACGCGCCGTGGTCGGGGGAGCAGCAGAGAAAGCACACGAGCCATGCCCAAGAAGCGAGAGAACGAGAGCGTCCGGGGAGCCTACTTCAGCTGGCTCATCCGGCGGCGAAGCGGCGTGTGGCAGGCTGACGGGCGGAGTAACTCGCCGGACGCCGGAAGACACTCCCTCGGCACCAAGGACCGCGTGGAAGCCCTGCGCCTGGTCCATGAACTCGATCTGAAGCGAGCGGTCGAACTCGGCTTGGCCGACCGCTCGCTGCTGAAGCAGGAGGCGGCCGCCCTCGTGCCCCTCGACGAGGGACGGAAGCGATACCTCGATTTCGTCTCACGCCCGGCCGTCGCGGGCGGAGCTACTGCCCGGACGGTTCGGCGCTATGAGGCAATCTTCGACAAGTTCACCGAGTTCGCCTCGGCGAACCAGATCCGCTACTGGCAGCAGGTGACCAGGACCGTGGTCCACAACTACGGTCGTTGGCTGGAGGAGAGAGACTACAAGCCGCGGACGTTGTACATCGAGCTGACCACGCTCAAGCAGGCGATCAAGTGGATGGTCGAGGAGGGGATGCTCCCGGCCACCAGTCGGGTGACGACGAAGCTGAAGAAGGTGCAGGGGACAACCACCTACTGCTACTCGCCTGAAGAAGTCCGGGCAATCATCGCTCACAGCCGGGGTCGGGAGGAGTTGGCCTGGCTGGGCGATGTCGTGACGACACTTGCAACGACCGGATTGCGGATCGGCGAGTTGTCCGAACTCCGCTGGTCGAACGTGGACTTCAAGAGGAATGTCATCCACCTGCGAGACACCAGCGGTCTGGCACGAAAGTCGGAGCGGCGGGACGCGCAGACGACCAAGTCCCGTCGGGACCGGATCTTGGACATTCACCAGAAGGATCTGCTACCGCTTCTCCGCCGGCTGCACCGTGAGCAACGGACGGACCAGCGGGTCTTTCACGGCCCCAAGGGCGGGAGGTTGAAGGCCGATACGGTACGGGTCGTTCTCCAGCGGGAGGTATTGGCGGCCCTTTCTGAGCAGTTTCCCGGGGCGGACGGGCGGCCCGGGATCACGTCGGGACGGGTCCATTCGTTCCGCCACTATTTCGCGTCGATGGCCGCGAATGAGAACGTGCCCGAGCAGGTGCTGATGGACTGGCTCGGGCACCAGGAGTCGCGCATGATCCGGCACTACTACCACCTGCGCCGGGAGGAGGCACAGAAGCAGATGGGCAGACTCCCGTCGCTCGGCACCGAAGTCGGGCCGGATGAATTCGGGGAAGCGGGATAACCGTTGGTGGTAAGGGTGGTCCGGCCATGGCCGGACCACCCAGTTGCGGGATCGAAATGCTCGGGTGCGAGTCACCCGGTATACTGGAATCAGAATGACGATACCGACGGTGGCGTGCGGGGCGTCTGCTCCGGCCGTCGGTTCTTTTAGCTTTCGGGCGTCGGACGCAGCGCCGCCGACCGAGCGGTGTCGCCTGTTGAGGTTGACGATCCCAGCGATTGACACAATTCTGACACAGTCAAGTGTGACAATCGGTAACCCTTGCCGCAAACGAACGAGGCCCGCCGACTTGCGGCGGGCCTGTTCAACGGAGCGGAGAGGGCGGGATTCGAACCCGCGGTAAGGTTTTACCCCTACGCCGCTTTAGCAAAGCAGTGTCACGCCGACGCTAACGCTTTCACTTCAAACGATTCGGATCACTCCCCGGCTGCCGGAGCAGCACCGGGAGCAGCAACTCCCTTCGACCCGGCGCTCGCTCACATTATTGCAGCATGGCCGACGCTTCCCGACCACATCCGCGCCGCCATACGGGCACTCGTGGGGATAGCGGCGTCGTGTTGAGAGGCGGCACTGGGCTGGAACATCGCCTCCATGACCCCCATCACCCCCATCGCCGGGCGAGACGTGAACTCCGCGCTGGTTCTCCACCGCGGGTCCTTCCGGCGGGGGTAGGCATTCTCCACCGCCCAGGGAACAGTCGGGAGTGGAGACACACTTTCTTTCCGATCAGACATCAGACACAGGATGGGCGACCATGACCCTGACGCGCGACGACCTAGCGGTGCTGGTGCTGACCGAGTTGGCGCGCCGAGAGGCCGAAATCGCCGCACGCCCTCGGCCTCCGGCGTGGCGGGTCTGGGACGTTCGGCCGGACGCCGACGACCGGGAGTATGGCCCCCGGTACTCCCCTGCGTGGTTCGGTGATGCCGCTACCACCGAGGCCCGACGGGTGCGGTTCCTCCGCACCGTCTACCGACTCGCTGACGCGGGGCTGGTCGCTGTCCTCAAGAGCGAAGGAGGGCGATTGGAACGCATCCGACTCACCGCCACCGGGACGCAGACTGTGGCTGATCTGACGACCGGAGGCGATCACCCGGTGGCGGGCTAACCCAATCGACCGTCGTCCGGTCTCTGTGGCTCCTGGCGGGGCCGATGATTTCGGCAGGTAGTTTGACGCATTACCATGCCCCATCGGCCCTTTCGCGCCCGATGTGGTCCGGTCAGGGAAGGCTCAGAAAGCGTGAGATCTGGGGACACCTTCCGAGTTCTGGATGAGCCCATGAGACCGTTGGTTGAGTGCGCTGGGAAGCCGTGGTACGCGGGGTGGCTGTCCCGGGTGTGGGATCTGTCGGGCGCCGACAGGGGGACACGTTGGGTCGGTGGCCGTCGGGTCCGGTGGTTCGTCGGGCGTGCCGGTGTCACGGTGCTACACCCGGACGCCGGCAGTCGGCGGATCCACTACCACGTCCAGCTGACCGAGACGCGGCTCCCGTCCGGCGGCGTCCGCGCGTGGTGGCTCTGCCCCGGGTGCGAGGGGCAGGTGGACATCTGTACCTTCCTCCGGGTCGGGACCAACTCGGGTGCCGACGGTGCTGCGGGCTGGCGTATCGGAGCCAGTACGCCCCGGGAAAGGCCCGCCGGCGGAAGAAGCGGCCGCAGCTGGAGTGGGACGACCACTTCCGATGGTGGATCCGGCGTTGACCGACTCGATCCTAGGCAAGCGGCCAGGGGATGATAACGCGTACCTGGCCCATTCCACGCTCCGGCCGACCTAACGCAGACCAATGTGACGGCGGCCAGTTGCGAGGGGGTCGGTGCGAGCGGGGCAACCGCCGGTCGCGTAGTACACGCGGCACCCGAAAAAGGAGCCGGACATGGGTTGGGAGGTGCGAGGCGGGAGGCGGTACCTGTACCGGAACCGGCGGGTGAACGGCCGGCCGGTGAAGGAGTACCTGGCCGCCGACGACCGGTTCGGGCTCGGCCAGGAGTTGGCCGACGACCTCGCCCGCCTCCGGAAGCGGGAGGCCAAGGTCCGGGCGCTGGAGCGACAGGTGGCCACAGCGTTCTGCGTCCGGATCGACGGGCTGCTAGCCGCCGCCGGGGCGGCCGACGCGGCCCTGCGGGCGGTCGCCGAGGGGCTGTTGGTCGCGGTCGGGTTCCACAACCACAAGCGCGGGGAGTGGCGGATGCGACGAGAACTCCGACAGCTGGCCGACCAGATCGACCGACTCCAGGCGGCGGTCGAGAAGCCGCGGCCCCTGGTCAAGTACACCGCCCCGGCCGGGGACACCGAGGCCATCGACCTGTTCGCCAAGGCCCGGGCCGGCGACGCGGCGGCGGTCGAGAAGGTGCGCGGGCTGATCGCCGCCCGGGGGTGGGGCGCGTGGATCGGCGACCTCGGTCGCCAGGCCACCCGGCAGCTGGTCCGCGCCGCGGTCGCCGGCGACCCGGTGTGGGAGGCGGGGCTCTCCGAGAAGGCCGACGCGATGCGGCGGGAGTTGGTCGGCCCGAATCCGTCGGCGCTCGACGAACTGCTGGCTCGGCGGGTGGGTCGCGGTCCACGCCCTGGAACTCGAGCTGGCCGTCCGCCCGCCAACCGATCGGCGGGCGCGTGACGACCTCGACCGGGCGCTGAGCCGGGCCCAGAAGCGGATGACCGACGCCGCTCGGGAGCTGGCCCGAATTCGGCGGTTGGCACTGCCCGCGGTCCTCACCAGGCTCGAGACCCCCGCGGGAAGTGGGGCCGAATCGGCCCGGCCGCCTGCCCTCCCACCAAGCTGACCGCGTCGCCGATTTACGCCCAAGAGGGCGACGGCGGTGGGTGCCGGCAAGTGCAGATAAGCAAGCGGGTTGTGGCAGGTGATGGGCATTCCAGCGGCGAAGAATCCCCAATGGATTTCGGAGAATCGGGAGGCCGGTCATGGGCGGGTTCGGCAGCGGGGAGCGGCTGTGGAAGAAGCGGACGGCCGAGAGCTGCCGCACCCTCGACACGGCGGCCCTCCGGCGGTGGGGGATGCTCGCCTCGCCGCGTACCAGTCGCGGTTCCTTCACCTGGGGGACCGACTCCGGTGGCAGGCTCCAAGCCGAGGTGAGCTACGACCTGGTTGTCCGGGACGCCGACGGGTCGCTCCGGCTCCGGTACACGTTCCCGGCCGACTCTGGCTCCGCGTCCGCCGACTACCGGGTCACGCTGGTGACCACGCCCTGCCACCTCGGGGGCCGGCGGTGGTGGTTCATCTGCCCCCTGGTACGCGGGGGCCGGACGTGCGGGCGGCGGGTGCGGAAGTTGTACCTGGCGGGCCGGTACTTCGGGTGCCGGACGTGCCACGACCTGACCTATGCCTCGACCCAACAGAGCGACTCCCGGGTGTACCGGGCGGCACGGGCCGGGTGGGGGCCGGATACGCCCAACGGGCTGGAGGGGCTGTCGGTGCAGGAGCTCGGCTTCCTGCTCAAAGTCCTGACCCTCCAGAAGACCCAAGCGAAGCGTGGTTCCGGAAGCGGTCGGCGGGGTAGCTGACGGGAAGAGTGACTGCACGGGAACGCCCGCGCCGCAGATCCCTGCTGATCGCTCTGGGTTGCCGATGCCGATCGGGAGTGTGCTTCCCTCACCTGATCCAGGGTGAGTGCCGTACATTCCGCATGAACAAGGGGCAGGCCTCGACGGATATCCGCCGACGACCAACTCGGGATCGGAGAAGTGCCGACCGATGACGCGTCCGAGACTCGGCCCGAATCGCCTGAGATTTCCACCGATTCACCATCTGGGGCGGGGCGAGTGTCGGACGTCTCACCGCCCTCGTCGTGCGATCCTTCGGGAGTTCCCGCTGCTTGTCGGCGTGGCTGGGTCGCCGAGATGCGTCGTCCCACGGAGGCGCACAGCGGTGTTCGATTAACCCGTCCGCGTCCTGCCCGCGCCGCGGTGATGATGAACGTCCCAAGGCCGACGTGAAACGCCCCGACGCAGGTCATCACCGTGAAGTAGGAGGAGGCGAATGGAATATCGACCCATCGGCCCCTCTGCCGATTCGACCGCTTGCGCTGGGAGCATGAATCCAGCAAGCAATTGATTATTGGCATCTCTTTTGCTACCGCGCCTTATCAGATGGTCGCAACATGTGCCCGACGAGGCGTCACTGGGCCGGCCTGTCTTAAAGGGACACTTCTGCCCGCCTGCTGTTACCGACGACGGCATGTCGACCCCGCAGCGCGAGTGTCTGTTCGGAGCCGAACTCCCTTCCTACGTCCGGCTCTTGCTCACCGAATCTCGTTGACCGGGTGCCCACCGGGTAAGTTGGTTTCGCAACCCGGGCTGGCCGCGATCACTTACCCTGGCATGACCGCTCGAAGCCGGAACTCCGGGTGGCGTTCACCAACGCCCTGATGCCCAAGGCCCAACGTGGACGTTCCCACCGATCCGGCTCGTAAGGCTCCCGACGCCTTCCCCGTCGTGGGAGTCGGCGCGTCGGCCGGGGGGCTCGACGCCTTCACTCGCTTCCTCCGGCGCCTGCCGCCCTGACCCGCCTTCGCCCTGCTCCTCGTGCAGCATCTGGACCCGACCCGCGGCAGCCGGCTCACCGAGATCCTGTCCCGGGAGACGACCCTCGCGGTCCGGGAGGCAGCCGAGGGGCTGCCGGTCGAGGTGGGACACGTCTACGTGATCCCCCCGGACACCCGCATGGGCGTGGAGGACGGGGTCCGCGCCGCCCCCCACATGCCCGCCGACTTCCTGTTCCGGTCGTTGGCCGCCGAGTACGGCCCGCGCGCCGTGGCGGTGGTGCTCTCCGGCGGCGGCACCGACGGCACCCTCGGACTCGCCGACGTGCGGGAGGCCGGTGGCCTCGCCTTCGCTCAGGACGAGGAGACGGCCGGCCACACCGGCATGCCCGCGAGCGCCGCCGCCGGGGGCGACATCGTCCTCTCCCCGGAGGGGATCGCGGCCAGCCTAACCCGCCTGGCCGAGCGCCCGGACCTGAACCAACTCTCCCCCGACCCGCCTGAGCCCCCGGCCGCCGGCGCCTCGCTCGCCCCGCTGCTGGCGCTCCTCCGCGCCAGGACCGGGATCGACTTCGAGCCGTACAAGCAGAACGCCATCCGCCGGCGGGTCGCCCGGCGGATGGCGTTGCGCGCGTTCGCGTCCGTGGAGGAGTTGGTCCGGGCGGCCCGGGACGACCCCGCGGAGCTGGCCGCCCTGACCCGCGACCTGCTCATCGGGGTCACCCGGTTCTTCCGCGACCCGGAGGTGTTCGACCGGCTCCAGCAGGCCGCGGTCCCGGCGCTCTTCCGGGACCGCGGCCCGGACGCGGCCCTGCGCGTCTGGGTGCCGGGGTGCTCGACCGGCGAGGAGGCGTACTCGCTCGCGGTCACGCTGGTCGAGGCCCGCGGGGGCGCCGGGGACGTGCCGGTGAAGATCCTCGCCACCGACGTGAACGAAGCGGCGTTGGCCCGGCGTGTACCCCGAGAACGTCGCCGCCGACGTGTCCCCCGAGCGGCTTCGGCGGTACTTCCGCAAGGCTCCCGGCGGGTACCGGATCGCTTCGGCGGTCCGCGACCTGTGCGTGTTCGCCCGGCACGACCTCGCCGCCGACCCGCCGTTCGCCCGGATGGACCTAGTGTCCTGCCGGAACGTCCTGTTCTACTTCGACGCGGCCCTCCAGCGCCGGGTGATGCCGCTGTTCCACTACGCCCTCCGCCCCGGCGGGCAGCTACTCCTGGGCCTGTCGGAGACGATCGGCCCGTTCGCCGACCTGTTTGTCCCGGCCGACCGGGACGCCCGTCTGTACACCCGCACCCTGGCCCCGGCCCGCCTCCCGTCCGGGCTCGTCGCCGGCCCGGCGGCGTGGGGCCGGGCCGCGCACGCGCCCGCTGCCCTCGGAGCGACCCGCGAGGCGGGCGGGCTGGCGGACGTGCAGCGCGAGGCCGGCCGGGTGCTCGCCCGTTACGCCCCGCCCGGCGTGCTGGTCGACGACCACCTGAACATCCTCCAGTTCCGCGGGGATACCGACCTGTACCTGCGGCACCCGCCCGGGACCGCCGGGCTGGACCTGCTGCGGATGGCCCGCGAGGGGCTGCTCCCGGACCTCCGAGACGGAATCGCCGCCGCCCGCGCCGGGGCCGTCGCGGTCCGCCGCCCCCACGTCACGATCGGCGAGGGGGACGGAGCCCGGACGATCGCCCTCCAGATTACCCCGCTGGCCGGGGGCGGAGCCGGGTTCCCGTGCTTCTTGGTCGTGTTCGAGGACGCGACGCCCCGGTCGGACCCACCCCCGCCGTCCGCCGCCGGCGAGTCGGAGCTCGCCGAGCGGGTCGCGCAACTGCGGCGCGAGTTGGACGCGTGTCGGGAGCACCAGCAGGCGGCGGCCGAGGAGCTCAAGTCGGCCAACGAGGAGATCCTGGCGAGCAACGAGGAGATCCTGGCGAGCAACGAGGAACTCCAGAGCACCAACGAGGAGTTGCAGACGGTCAACGAGGAACTGGGGCACCGGAACCGGGAACTCGGGCGGGCCAACGACGACCTGCACAGCCTGCTCGTCGGGGTGAACGTCCCGGTGCTGGTGGTCGACCGGGAGCTGCGGATCCGTCGGCTCACGGCCCAGGCCGAGGCGGCGTTCGGGCTACTCGCGACCGACGTCGGGCGGACGCTGCGGGAGGTGCGGCTCGGCCTCGACGTGGCGGACCTGGGCGGGGCGGTCGCGCGGGTGATTGACTCGCTGGAGGCCGGCGCGTTCGAGGCCCGCGACGGGGACGGCCGCTGGTACTCGGTGCGGGTGCGGCCGCACGAGACGGGGGACAACCGGATCGACGGGGTCGTCATCACGGCGATCGACGTGGACGCCGTGAAGCGTGGGGAGGCGGCCCGCCGGGAGCTGGAGGCGAAAGTACACCAGGCCCAGAAGCTGGAGAGCCTCGGGGTCATGGCCTGCGGGGTCGCGCACGATCTGAACAACCTGCTCACCCCGGTCGTGGGGTACACCCAAATGGCACTGGCCGAGCTGCCCGTGGCCTCGCCCACGCGGGGCATTCTGGGCGAGGCCGAAAGGGCCACATGGCTGGCCGTGGAGCTGGTCAAGCAGCTCCACGCGTACTCCGGCCACCGGCGGCGGGAGGTGCGGGCGGTGGACCTGTCCGAACTGATCCGCGACCTGGACGGGCTGTTGGCGCGGGCGGCGGGAGAGGCCGAACTGCGGCTGGAGCTGGCGCCCACCGCGCTCCCCGTCGAGGTCGACCCGACGCAGGTCGCGCAGGTGGTGTTGAACCTGGTGACCAACGCGGCAGAGGCGATGACCGCGGGGCGCGGGATCGTTACCGTGCGCACCGCCTTAGTCGAGGCCGGCCGGGCGGATCTGTCGTCCCCGTACCTGAAGGAGGAGAACCTGCTGCCGGGACCGTACGCGGCGCTCGAGGTGTCGGACACCGGGTGCGGAATGAGTGAAGAAACCCTGGCGCGGCTATTCGACCCGTTCTACACGACCAAGTTCACGGGGCGCGGGCTGGGGCTGGCCGCGGTGCTGGGCATCGTCCGGGGCCACCGGGGTACGGTCCAGGTGCGGAGCACGCCCGGACGGGGGGCGACGTTCCGGATCCTCATCCCTAAGTCAGCCGGCCCCGCGCCCGAGCCGACCGCCTGCGTCGAGCCCGACGCGACGGCCGCCTGGCGTGGCTCGGGGACCGTGCTGGTCGTCGACGACGAGAAGCCGATCCGGGGGCTGATGAAACTGGTCCTCGAACGGGCCGGGTTCGAGGTTCTGGAGGCGGCGGACGGCGAGGAGGGGCTGGCCGTGTTCTGGGCGCACACGGCCGCCGTCCGCGCGGTGTTTGCGGACCTGACGATGCCGCGGATGGGCGGGCTGGCGCTCGCGGAAGCGGTGCGTGCGGAACGGCCCGACGTCCCGATCCTCGTGATGAGCGGGTACACCGCCGACGAGGAGCCAGGGCGGCTGGCGGGAGCGCAGTTCGACGGGTTCGTCCGGAAGCCGTTCGCACAAGACGCTCTGCTCGCGGCTTGCTCTGTTGAATCCATCCGGTTAGAGGGTTCGGATTCCCAGGCGATTCGCCGAATCGCCACCTGCGGAAACGCTGCCAAACCGGATGGGTTCAACAGAGCATACCCGACCGTAAACAGAACCATCAGGGGGATTGACAGACTTTATTGACGCGTATCCCGACCCACAGTCGCTTTTCACCCACTGTGACGGGACGAACGGAGTGTTACTTGGTCGGCGACGTCATGCGCCTCCAACAGGCGGTGGCGGTGCCGACTGTGGAGGAACGCCGTTCCATTAGCCCTCTCGGGCGCTCGGGAGGGCTGGGAGCGGCATCCAGTGGGTGACCTCGGCCGAGAAGAGCCGGTGCCCGTCATGGTCCTCCCAGCGAGGCGGCCTAGGGGGGCGGCCGAGTGGCGGCGGGCCGGTCCACCTCGCTGCGAGCACCGGGCCGTGAGCACAGGCCACGATCACAAGCACCCCGCGCTCGCGCTCGGCCGAGTCGCCCGGCAATTCCGGCATCCGGTCCGTGACACTAATCCAGTCCACGCAAATATCCTTGGAGTGGTGCAGATGACCCGCACTGTAGTGCAGGGGTCGTGCCGCCCCGAAACACCTGAACCGAGTTGTTTGACTGAATCCCCGTCCATGTCTTAGCTGGGCGCCAAGCTGCCAACAGAGTCAGCCGGCTCCGCGAGGGCTCACGGCCGGCGGTACTTACCCGTGCGACCCAAGGGCGTCACGGAGCATCCTCTTCGCCTCCAAGAGGTGCTCCTTCATGGTGGTGGGACTGAGCCCCAGGAGGCTACGGACCTCTGCCGCCGAGAGTTTTTCGATCTCGGATAGTACGAACAGGTCCCGATACGGGTCGGGCAGTCGCCTGATGGCCGCTTCCACCCGCTCCGGCAATTGCCACCAGAGCATGGTCACCTTGAGCGGGGAGAGTTGGTGTTCCCGGCTACCCGTTCCATCCCCTGCCAACTGGGTGTTGTCGCGTTCCAAGGCCGAACCGCGTTGCCGTCGCATCGTCAGGACGGCGTTGACGGTCACTCGGTACAGCCAGAACGGCGGCGTCGACTCCCCCCCGGAAGTAACGAGCCGACGGACGGCCTCGAAGAGAACCTCCCGAGCTACGGCTTCGGCGCCCATCTCACACCCCAGTAGCCGCACGGCCAGGGCATACGCTCTCGGGCCGTACTTCTGGTAGATGCCCTCCACATACAAAGTCGGTGTCGGTTCCAGCGGATCGTTTGTGGGAATAACGCATGGCCATTTATTGTGGTGTCCGTGGTGCAATCCTGTCGGCCACCGTGACGGTGTATGAGGCATTATAAATCGATTGATTAGGCGGCTGGTGTCGCTCGTGGCGCAAGAGCGTTCCTGGACTCGCGGACGGGGTTCGTAGAGGACTAGGGAGGTCGCGCCAGGAAACTCGAGGTACGAGCCGTAAGGGACAGACTAAGGGCGTGTTCGGCCGACTGCTTGTCGGGAAGAACTTGCAACCCGTGTCAGGGATTCCTGTACACGGCCACAGAAAGGCGACTGAGAGACACGGGGGGGGCGTCCTGCCATCAGGCATTCCGGTCATCGGACCCGCCCGCACGACGACCTGGTACTCGGTGCGACCCGGCTAGCCCGGCCGAGGGAGTGGTCCGGGTGGCCTGCCCCCCAACACGGGGACAAGGATACCCACTGGTCGGCACGCGGCGGGATGAGATCGTGCCACGACAGGCGGAAGGGGCTCAAGATGCTGGCCGCCGAGGGACTGCGGCGGCGCCGGCCCTGAGCGAGGGGATGTTGAGGGGCTCGGAAGCGCCAGAGCTGCACCTTGATCGGATGGTTCCTGTCGCCCGGCGGGTGGTAGCCCACCGCGGTATGGGTATCCCCGCATCACCGGGCCGGTCGGGGTTGCGGGCCGACCCACTGGATCGCCAGAACGACGGCCGCGGCAGCGAGGGCGGCGGCGGCCATCGTGAGTATGAACGGCATCCCCCCGGCCGGGCCGACCGCCCAGGCGAACGCCCCGCCTCCGACCGCCGCGGCAACGCCGGCCAGTCCGACCGCGGTATCCCCGTCCGGGCCGTGCCTGCCACCCTGGTAGACCCGGGCGGCGAGGAATCCGGGGACAAGCCCGACCACCGCCCACCCGACCACGCTGCTGGCGGCGGGAGCCACGAGTGCGAGAAGCGTCACGGCAGATCCTCCCATCGCGGTGCCCGGGGTTGCCGGAAGCAGCCGGCAACGCGGCCTCACCGCGGGACTGTTCAAGCCACAGGCGGGCGAGCCCCTTCGAAAACGTAGACCGACATCACCCCGGCATACCCGAGCAGGGCGGCCGCCCCCAACCCAGCCCACGCCGCCCGGCCGGAGACCGACATGGCGAACACCGCCGCCACCAGAGCGAGGGCCAGGAGCAGAACCCCCAGTGGCAGACCGTACCGGTACACGAGGGTTCTCCGGGGCGGTGATCGTGGCCCGAATGTCTAAACGGCCAAGGTGGGGCATTGGTCGGTTATCCAACCGCCACGGGGTGTGGCCGCCGTCACCCGCCAAACCCGGGGCGGAAAGCGACCGGCCACCGGGTCCAATGAACGGCCCGGTCGGCCACAATGTCCTCGACGGACAGGATGTACGCCCCCGGGGGGAGGCGGCCGGGGATGAGGTCAAGGCCACCCGACACATCGAGCGTCTTCACGTCGGCGGCGCGGTGCTGGCCCGACTTCCCCGTGCAGGTGTACCGGACGCGATGCGTCTGCTGCCCGAAAACCTCGGGAGGTGGGGGCGATACGGCAGGCACACGAGCCGCCGGCTGGTCGTCGAACGTGTCCCTCTCCCCGAGGTTGTCCCGCCAGTCGGGATCGTCCCATCCGGCCGGGTCCGGACTTCCGTCGGCAGTCATCCGGTGCAGGTCGCGGTCCGGCGGACACCACCCGTCGGCTGCCGGGGGCGGCGCGGTCGGCGGGTCCGGGATCGAGACAAGTCTCATGGCGGCTAGTCCGTAAACGCATCCGCATTCGGCGGCCACTGCGACCGGCGGATGCGCAGCCATCATATACACGAAAATTATCGCAAATTAAAATAATTTATATTTCGTCTGATCTGATGGGCCTCTCCGGCCGCCGCGAGGGGTATGATGGGGGTGGCCCCAGTCCCCCACATTCCCACCGGAGCCGGCCGTGCGAATGAGCCTCATCCCCCCGGGCGGGCAGGACCGCCCAACCCCGGCCCAGGATTGGCTGGACCTCGAACAGTTGGCGCAAGTGGAGATCACCTCGGAGGACGTGGGCACCCGATCGAGGCGGCTCTCGTCGCCGGCCGCGGCCCGGGGTGGCGGGCGGCCGGCCCGGGAACCCAGACGATCCGGGTGCGGTTCGACCAGCCCTACCGGGTCCGCCGCGTCTGGCTGCACTTCGAGGAGCTGGCGGTCGCCCGGACCCAGGAGTTCGTCCTCCGGTGGGTGACTCGGGACGGTCAACCGGCCCGGGAGGCGGTGCGGCAGCAGTGGGTGTTCAACCCGGCCGGGTCCACACACGAGACTGAGAACTACCGGGTCGACCTGTGGGAGGTGACGGCTCTTGAACTCGTTATCACCCCGGACGTGTCCGACGGGGACGCCCGAGCGTCCCTGGCGGAGTGGCGGGTTGCGTAGCCGTCCGCGGCCGGCCGTGTCGGAAGGGGGGGTGTCGTGGAATGCATCCTGGCCGTCCTCCTCGCCGACGACCGGGAACCCGCCTGGCCCCTCACTCGGGGCCGGGTCAAGCCCGCCGCCCCGTTCGGCTGCATGTAACGGAGCGTGGGCTCCACCCTGTTCGAGCGGGCCTCGGTCGAACCTTGGACGGCGGCGGGCGGTCCTGGGAAAGGGGGTCAGGTCCTGCGCGGAGCCTGGGTCGGGTTCGAGGCGGACCGGGCCGGGGTTCGTGGCGAGCGAGGGCGGGATCACTTGCGCTCCGAAGGACGCCTTCATGAACGGTAGCTGACGCTCGAGGAGTCGGGTCGCCGGCCGCGTGCTCCGCTTCGGACGCCCCGCAAAGGCTCGGGACCGGGGCGGCACCGGGCCGGTTCATCCCGGCCGCCCCTCCGCGAACACGGCCGAGAATTCCTCCCACGAGATGCTTCCATCTCCGCCGGTGTCCACCTCGTCCATGATCCCCTTGGCCCACGCCCGGCGGGTCAGCCCACTCCCGACCCCGGCGTCGGACAGCAGCACCTTCAGCTCGCCCGAACTGATCGTCCCGTTCCCGTCCGCGTCGTAGTGCGCGAACGCGGCCCGGTAGTCCCCCCCGAACCGGGTGGCGACCAGCGCCGCCAGCTTCTCCTCCAGTTCCCGCGTGTTCTCTTCGCTCGCCATCGTCAGTTCCTCCCTCGGCACTCCCGGTCACCCTTCGCCGCCGACGTCCCGCTCCCGGCCGGCTACGACCGCCCGGATCGCTTCCGGGTTCCGCAGGTGCGACCGGAGAACCTGCGACCCCTCCCGCTCCGCGTACGCCCGGACCACCGCCGGGTCGTCAGCTGCCGGGTGGACGAGGAAGTGGATTTCCCCGCCCCGGGACAGGACGGCGATCCGGTCGTCCGACGCCAGACCGTTGAGGAGGTGGGTCGGGATCACGGCTTGCTCCGGGTGGGGGGCGCCGGGCAAGCGAGGCCGACGTAGCCTGCCACGCAGAGCGTTAGTGTCATTGAGCCCTCCTAGTGCGGACCGGTGCCGGGACCGGTGCCGATGTCCGTGGCAGGACTTCAGCCACTTCTTCGGCCCTCTCGAAGGCCCGTTGGCAACCGCTTCCGCCCGTACGACCGTGGCGCCCTACGGGAGAGGCAGCCGGGCCGTCAGTTGAAGACCAGCCGAGGTGTCAACTCCCGGAGCTTCTGTCGTTCGCCCCGGTCGAACGCCTCCTCGGCGGCCCGTGCCACCGTCTCGTCGGCGGCCCAGGTCCGGTACCGCCAGTTGGTCGCCTCTACGACCGGGCCGAGGGCGGCCAGCACCACCTCGACCTCGTCGATCGGGCAGCGGACGACGAGGTGCCGGCTCTGTGGCCAGCCCCGCCGCCCGGCGACCCCGCGCGGGCCGATCGTGGCCTGGGCGAACCGCGCCCACCCGGCCGGCAGCGGGGCGGACAAGACGAAGTGAACGTCGTAGAGGGGCAAGTTCGGGTCAGCCCGGGTCGTGTGCTCCTCGTCCAGCCCGACGATGGTGATGTCGACGAAGTCGGCGGTCATGCGTCCCTCCTGTCGTCGGTCGGGTCGGGCCTGTCGGCCCTGTCGGCCCCAACGTCCGGTCCAGAGTCATGAGCCGGCGGCGCCCGGGTGCGCGAATGGGACCGACGCATGGCTCATTCGTGCCGGCGTGCGGTCGACTCGACCCCGCGGCGAGGTGGGGCGGGCAACGGCCGTGGCCGGGGGCTGCCGGATGTCCCACACCAGGCCCGCCCACCCCAACCCCCGGATCAGGTAGTAGGTGATGTCTACCTCCCACCAGCGGAACCCCTGGCGGGCGCTGCTCTGGTAATGATGGTGGTTGTTGTGCCACCCCTCCCCGAGAGTCAGTACGGCCACCACCGCGTTGTTCCGGCTGGCGTCGGGCGTCGAGTACCGCCGACGGCCCCAGATGTGACACGCGGAGTTCACCAGGAAGGTCGCGTGGTGGGTGCAGAGTGTGGCGATGAGGAACCCCCAGACCAACCCGCTCCACCCGCCCACCGCCAGGCAGAGGCCTGCCAGCAGGCCCGCCGGCAGCCAGTGGATACGCTCCAGGAGGCGGAGTTCGCGGTGCCGGTTCAAGTCCTTCACGACGCCCCAGTCCGTGCCGTTGTGGTCGGCGGACAGAGCCCACCCGGCGTGGGCCCACCAGCGGGTGCCGGCCACGGGGGAGTGCGGGTCCGCCGGCGTGTCGGTGTGCCGGTGGTGCCCGACCCACCACAGCGGCCCCCGCTGGAGGGCCGTGCAACCCAGCCCGGCGAGGGCAAACCCGACCCACCGGCTGGTCTTGAACGATCGGTGGGCAAAGTACCGGTCGTACCCGGCGGTGATCCCGAACATCTGGGCCAGGTAGCTGGCGGCGAACAGCACCAAGTCGGTAGCCGTCGTCCCCGTGTAGAGCAGAGCGAGCGGGGTGAGGTGCAGGAGGATGAACGCCCCGGACGCCAACCAGTCGCGGATCGACATGCGGCCCAGGTATGAAGTCCACGATCCCAGCCGGCGTGTCTCCCCAGCAACGGTGGAGGCAGCAACCATAGGTCGACTCCCCCTGACTGTCGTGTCGGCCGCCACTGGGCTACTGGCGGCGGGTTCGTACGGCTTCGCCTCGGTCGCGTCTTGCATACAGTCCATTGCTCGGTTAAATCCTGGTAAGCGGCGCGGCGTCAGCCCGTCGGTAGGACGGAGAACACCAGCGGACTGCCGCGCACTGCTCGTCGAGACCACCGCGTCAAGAGCGCAAAGGAAAGGCCGCTCCGCCCGGGTCGGGCTCATTCGCCGGCCGGGAGGGTGACGACAAACTCACTCCCGGTCCCCGGCCCCCCGCTCGCCGCGGCCACCCGTCCGCCGTGCAGTTCGACCAGCCGGCGGACGAGGAGTAGGCCGATGCCGAGCCCGCCTCGGGTGACGCCGCCCGGGGCGGACCCGTCGAACACCCGCGGCAGGACGTGGGGGGGGATGCCGACCCCGGTGTCCCGCACGCGGATCGTGACCTCGTCGCCGTCCCGCGCGGCGGCGAGGGAGACCTCCCCGCCGGGCTCCGTGTACCGAACCGCGTTCGTGAGCAAGTTGACGAGGATCTGTTCGAGCCGGACGGGGTCGGCCCGCAGGGGACCGACGTCCGGGTCGACGCGGACGGTCAGTCGGTGACCCCGCTCGAGGGCAATCCCCCCGACCGTGTCGGCCGCGCGCCCGGCCAGTTCCGGCAGGTCCACGAGGACGGTATTCAGGACGACCCGGCCGTGGTCGGCCCGGTGCAGGTCGAGCATCCCCTGGAGTACCGCCCGGAGGTGGGCCGCCTGCCGACAGAGCCCGACGCACGCCGCCCGCCCCACGGCCGTGTCTGGGCCGGCCTTCTGGGCCACCTCAGCCCCGAGTACGAGCGGGGTGAGGGCGTTCCCGAGTTCGTGGGCGATGGCCCCGAAGTCGAAGTCTTGCCGGGCGGTCTCGTCCGCCCGGCGGTCGGCCCGGACGGGTTGGTCCGGCCCGGCGGACAGGTATCCCGTGAGGATCCGCCGGATCAGGGTTCCGGTGGTAACGCCCCCGGCTTCCGCCCGAAGCCCGAGGGCAGCGGCCTGCGCCTCGGGCAGCAGGAGAGTGACCTCGGTCACGACCGCTGGCCAAAGATGGAGTGGCGGGTACGTCAACCCCCTGTCGTCTGTACGCCGTGATGACATGCGATCTCCTCCGTGACGGCCGGTCAATTCGTGGTCAGATTTGGTGGACGAATCGGGGCACCGGGGCGGCCGGGCCGACCGCCGGGCGACCGCGTCGGACAGGACGGCGATTAGGGCGGCCGCACCCACCGGCTTGGCGATTAGCCCGTCCGCCCCCTCCTGCCGGAGGCGGTCGGCGAGGGCGTTGGTCAACCCCGGGTCGAGTTCGCCACTCATGAACACTGCCGGCAGGTCCGGGCTCACCCGTCGCAACTCCCGCAACACCTCGGGCCCATCGCCCCCGGGCATGGACACGTCCAGCAGGGCGACCCGGATACGGCGGCCGATCAGCCCGAAGAGGTTCGACGCGTCGCCCAGGTTTTGCGCGGCGAACACCCGGTAGCCGGCCTGGGTCAGGACGAATCCGACGAACCTCCGGACGGCCAGGTCGTCGTCCACCAGCAGTACGCCCGGGGTCGGGTCGGACTGGTCGATGGAGGAGTCGACCCGGTCGGTTCCCAGGGCCGTGGTCAATGTGGGCACATGGACCTTCTCCCGCGGCGGAGGCGGGTCGGCAGCAGGCAATAGGAGTTGGTTACTCGCTCAGACTACCCGCCGACCCGGCCGAACGCACGTCGGGGGGAGTCGACCCGATGTGTCAGGGATTCCCGTACACGCCCGGCCCGGGCGGGTCGGGTATAGTGAGGTCGCCCCGGGCCGGGTCCGCCCACCGGGGCTGCCGTCTCCCCCGGGGCCGATCTTTGACGACCGAACCGCCACCCCCCGGTCCGAGCTTCCCGGTCGTCGGGGTGGTCTCCTCGGCCGGCGGGCTGGACGCCCTCACCCGCCTGTTCGGGGCCGCCCCTCCCACCCCGGGGATGGCGTTCGTGGTCGTCCCCCACCTCGACCCCGGCCGCGACAGCCTCATGGCCGAACTCATCGCCCGCCACACCCGCATGCCGGTGGTCGAGACGACCGACGGGGTGGAGGTGGAGGCCGACCACGTCTACCTCATCCCCCCGAACGCCGCCATGCGCATCATCCGCGGCGTCCTCCGCCTCACGCCCCCGGACGCGGCAGGTGGGGCGGCCGGGTCGCTCGACGACTTCCTCGCCTCTCTCGCGGCCGACGTGGGAACCCGGGCGGTGGGAGTGGTCCTGTCGGGGACCGGCGCCCACGGCACCCGCGGGCTGCGGGCGGTCAAGGACCGGGGCGGGCGGACCGTCGCCCAGGATCCCGCGACCGCGGCGTTTCCGAGCATGCCCCGGGCGGCGATCGACGCCGGGCTGGCGGACGAGGTGCTGGTCCCGGAAGCGATCCCGGCGGCACTCGCGGGGGGGCGGCCCGTCGCGCCCCCACCTACCCTCCCCCCGTCCCCCGGGGTCAGCAGGGTGGTCGGCCTCATCAAGAAGCAGACCGGCCGGGACTTCACCGCGTACCGCCCGGGGATGCTGACCCGCCGGGTCGAGCGGCGCGCGGGGTTGGTGGGGCTACCGGGGGTGGCCGATTACCTGACGTATCTGGCCGGCCACCCGGACGAGGTGGCCGCGCTGGTCGCCGACCTGCTGATCGGGGTGACCCGGTTCTTCCGCGATCCCGAGGCCTTCGCGGTTCTCGAGGCCGAGGTCATCCCGGCCGTCCTCGGAGGCAAGGCGCCGGGGGTCGGCGTCCGGGCCTGGGTGCCGGGGTGCGCGACCGGCGAGGAGGCGTACTCGGTGGCGATGCTGCTCCTGGAGCGGGCCGGGGCGGCCGGGACCGCGGCGACTCCGGTCCAGGTGTATGGCACCGACATCGACCCCGACGCCCTCACGACCGCCCGGGCCGGGGTGTACCCCGAGGGCGTCATTGCCGAGACCGTCCCGCCCGCCCGCCTGGACCGGTTCTTCGCACCGGAAATGGACAAGGCTCTGCGCGTGACCAGGCTGCTCCGGGACGCGGTCGTGTTCGCCCCGCAGAACGTGCTGAGCGACCCGCCGTTCTCCCGGCTCGACCTGATCTGCTGCCGGAACCTGCTCATCTACCTGGAGCCCGCCGCCCAGCAGCGGGTTCTCGGGCAGTTCGCCTTCGCCCTGAACCCGGGCGGGTTCCTGTTCCTCGGGCCGTCCGAAACGCTGGCCGGCCAGGCCGACCTGTTCGAGCCGGTGTCCGGCCCGTGGCGGGTGTTCCGCCGGACCGGGCGGGTGGCGTCCGGCCGGGTCGACCCGGCCGCGGTGGCAGGAGGCGGGCCGCGGCCGCCGGAGGGGCGGGCGGTCGCTGCCGCGGCCCCGGCCCGTCCGGCCGAGTTGACTGCCCAACTGCTCCTCGCCGAGTTCGCCCCGGCCGCGGCCCTCGTCGACGCCGCCGGGCAGATCGAGTACCTGTCCGGGCCGGTCGGCAGGTTCCTCGACCTGCCGACCGGGGAGCCGACCCGCGACCTCCTGGCACTCGTCCGGGACGGGCTCCGGGGGGTCGTCCGGGAGTTGCTCACCGAGGCCGCACGGGGTGAGCCGATGCCCCTCACCCCCGCCTGGGTGAGCCGGTCGGGCGGGTATCACCCGGTTCGGGTGACGGTCCGCCGGGTGCCCGCCCACCGCAGCCCGCGGCCGTGCTTCCTGGTCGTGTTCGAAGAGTCGGCCCCGACCGACCCCGCCCCCCCGGGCCCGGCGGCCGATGCGCTCGCCCGGCACCTGGAACAGGAACTGCGTGCCGCCCGGGAGGACTTGGAGGCCACCAGTGCCTCGAACCAGACGGCCACTGAGGACATGCGGGCGACGAATGAGGAGATGATTTCGGTCAACGAGGAACTCCAGTCCACTGTGGAGGAGCTGGAGACGTCCAAGGAGGAACTTCAGTCGTTGAACGAGGAGCTGACCACGAGCAACGCCCAACTGCGGGAGAAGGGAGAGGCGCTGGCCGTCGCCACCGCGGACATCACCAACCTGCTCCACAGTACCGATCTGGCGGCCGTCTTCGTCGCCCCGGACGGCGGAATCCGGCGTTTCACCCCGGCCGCCACCCGGCTGTTTCGGCTGATCCCGGCGGACGTCGGCCGGCCGCTCGCCGACATCGCCCACGTCGTCCTCGACCCCACCATCCACGACGACATCCGGGCGGTACTGGCCGGGACGGACCTGCCGCCGGAGCGGGAGGTGGCCGGCCCGGACGACCGGTGGTTCCTCCGCCGTGCCCTCCCGTACCGGGCCGCGGACGGGCGGACGGACGGAGTCCTCCTCACGTTCGCCGACGTCACCCTCCTCAAGCGGGCGGAGGTGGCCCTCCGCCGGAACAAGGAGCTGATGCGGCTGGCCGCGGTCCTGACGGACTCGTCGGATGCGGTCGTGCTGGTCGAGGCCGACGACCGCGTCTCGGCCTGGAACCGTGGGGCCGAGCAGCTGTACGGGTACCTGGAGGCCGAGGCCGTCGGGATGGCCGTCTCCGCCCTGATCCCCGACGGCGATCGGGCGGCCGACCGCACCGCCCTCGCCGCCGCCCGGCGGGGGGAGTCGGTCGGGTCGTGGGAGACCCGGCGGGTGACGAGGGACGGGCGGATGCTGGACGTGTCGGTCACGGCCACCCTCCTCCGGCCGGCGGACGGTACGCCCCCGGCGGTCAGCATGACCGAGCGGAATCTGACCCCCCGCCGGCAGCTGGAGCAGGATCTTCGCGAGCGGAGCGACCGGACGGCGGCGATCCTGGAGGCTGCGGCCGATCCGATCATCACCGTGGGCGTGGCCGGGGTCGTCGAGTCCGTCAACCGGGCCACCGAGCGGGCGTTCGGCTGGTCACCAGCTGAACTCGTCGGCCGGGACATCGGGGTTCTCCTCGGCCCCGACGACCGGGGCCGGTACGCCGAGTACATCTCCACCCGCCTGGCGGCCGGGCCGGACTCGCCGGCCGGGGCCGGTCGGGAGGTCGTCTGCGTCCGGCGGGACGGGACCACGTTCCCGGCCGACCTGACGGTCGGCCAGGTGGACCACACCGACCGGTTCGTGGTGGTCATCCGGGACACAACGGAACGGCGGCGGTTGGAGCGAGAGGTGTTGGAGATCGCCGCCGCCGAGCAGGAGCGTATCGGCCGGGAGTTGCACGACTCGGTCGGGCAGGAGCTGACCGGCGTCCGGCTGATGGCCGAGGCTCTGGTCGGCGGGCTCCGCGCCCAGGGGTCGACGGAGTTGGAGTTGGCGGTCCGGATCAGCGACGGCCTGCGGGACGCGTTCGCCCGGGTGCGGGCGCTGTCCCGCGGGCTGGTCGCCGCCGAGGTGGACGGGGCGGGCCTCAGCCCGGCCCTGGGGGCTCTGGCCGACCGGACCCGTGAGACGTCGGCCGTGGAGTGCACGTACGAGGCGGCCGGCACCGCCCGGCTCCCGGACCCCGCGGTCGCCTCCCACCTGCTCAGGATCGCCCAGGAGGCCGTCACCAACGCCCTGCGGCACTCCGGGGCGAAGCGGGTGCGGATCACCCTGACCGCCGCCGGGAACGCGACCGAACTCCGGGTCGCGGACGACGGCCGGGGTTTCGTGCCCCCGCCGGCCGGGGCCGCCGACGGGCTCGGGTTGAAGCTCATGCGCTACCGCGCCGGGCGGATCGGGGCGGTGTTGCGCCTGGAGGCGGGTTCCACCGGCACCGCCGTCGTCTGCTCCCTCCCGGGGGACCACGCCGATGCCCGTTAAACCCCCGGTCCCGACCGCCCGGCCGGTCGAGGTGTTGATCGTGGACGACCACCCGGTCACCCGGGAGGGTCTAGCGATCCGACTGTCCCGCGAGCCCGGCATCCGGGTGTGCGGGGAGGCGGCGGACATCCCCGAGGCTCTTCGCCGGGTCGCCGAGACGGCCCCGGACGTGGCAATCGTGGACGTGTCGCTCAAGGACGGGGACGGGATCGACCTCCTGAAGCGGCTCCGGGGCCGGCTCCCCGGGCTGAAGGTGCTGGTCTGGTCGATGTACCCGGACGGGTTGTACGCCCGCCGGGCGGTCCAGGCCGGGGCCGCCGGGTACGTGAACAAGGAACACGCCGCGGACGTGATCGTCTCCGCGATCCGCCACGTCCTCGCCGGTGGGGTCTTCCTGAGCCCGGAAGTGACCCAGTCTCTCCTCCGCGAGGCCGGCGGACTCGGCGGCCCTCTCCCCGAGCCGGTCGCCACGTTGTCCGACCGCGAGCTCGAGGTGTTCCGCCGGATCGGTGAGGGGTTCGACACCACCCAGATCGCCGGCCGGATGCACCTGAGCCCGAAGACTGTGGAGACGTACCGGGCCCGCATCCGGGCAAAGCTCGGAGCGGACAGCGGGTCGGAGGTGGTCCGGCAGGCCATCCGCTGGGTGCTCGAGAACGGCTGACCTCACCGGCCGTGGTGGGCCGGGCGAGCGAGATTGCCGTGGTCTATCACCCGATCGGGCCCGGGCACGGCTTTGCACAATCCTCCCTAGGCTTTTGTGCAGCCCCGCAGCGAAAAATGCTTCGGAGACGTGTGCCGGACGAACCGACGCCACCCACACCCCAGAGCCCACTTCTTCGAATCAAGTTGCTCCGGTGCCACGCCTTCGGGAACACCGTCGAGTGCCGGCCGGCGGACTTACTCCGGTTCACCCAGACCGGTTGGCTGAAGTGTTGCGGGGACGTGATGACCCTATTCGGCCTGGAGGAGATGCCGCCCGCGCCGACGACCCGCTAGGGTTTTTGTGCAGCGTCCCCGATTCTTGTGCAGCCGGGGTAACAGTGCAAAGCCCCCGCGCACGGCGGGCGGGCCGGGTAGGCCGCTCCGTTACCGCTTCCTTGCTGGCGCCGTCGGGATTCTGCTCAACCTCGTGTCGGTAGAATCCTGACACTTGCCGGCCGAGTTCGTTGCCAGAGCGACGATTCGGCCGCAGTGGGAGGAGTTCGACAGGGCCAACCTCTTCAATCCCGGGGCCATCCCTTGGGAAGCCGCACGCAGATGGGTGAAGGCAGGTGCATACAATTGCATCGCAGCCACCTCAGGCTACACGTCCGCCGGAACGAACCCCTCCTCCCGGCTTCGCCCGGCTCTTTCTGCCCCGATGGGGCCGGGCCAATGGTCCGACCAATGAAAGATCGGAAGGCGTAGCATGCTCGCAATCTTCCCCCTGACGACGGTGTGGAATGAGTGTCACGACCGGGCCGAACTCTCCGCCCGGGCCGCGGCGGGAAGCTGGCGGGCCGCCTACTACTCCGTGGATGAGGTCGGCTACTCCCGCTACCTGCGGGAAGATGAGACGGCCGCCACCGCCCTTACGGAAACGCTGGCCGCCTACCGCGACGACCCCATCTCGATTGAGATCCGCCGGACGTTCGAGCCCATCGGCTGACCCGGCATGATCACTGCATGAAGGTTTGTCGCCACGGAATGGCAATCACCATCGAGGGACTTCCTGATGCGCATCTTGACCCTATCCGCGGCCTCGGTGGCCGCGTTCACCATCGTCCTCGCCGACGCCGCGCCGGTGTCGGCTCAAATCATCACCACGCGGTACTACTCGGCTCCCGGGTACTACGCCAGTCCCGGGTATTACGGCGGGTACGGGGGGCTCTCGACCAGATCCCTGGTGGCGACGCCGGGGTACGCGTACGGGGGCTACGGCGGGTACTCGAACTACGGTGGCTACCAGCCCGCTTACAACAGCGGGTTCGGCGGGTACCGCTCGTTCGGCGGAGCGACCTACGGCGGCTGGCGGCGGTGACACGGGACGGACGGCGACAGTGAAAGGGCCGCCGGGATCAACCCCCGGCGGCTTTCACGTCGGGACGCCGTTGGGGCGGTACGACGAGAGCCGAGTGCCGGGCGGCTCTGGGTCGGGCGGCCGGGCCGGGACTATCGCTTTGCGTCGCGGAACTGTGGCGCCTGGACGAGGGTGAACAGGATGACCTCCTCGCCCGTCGCGGTGCTGACGTCGTGGTGCAGGCTCAGAACCTTCACCCCGGTGGCCTGTTCGATCATCTGCTCCATCACCGGGCGGGCGGCTTCGACCAGATGAGTGCGCACCTGTTTGAGCAGGTCGCGGCCCTTGTCGGGGGGGATCGCCTTGACCATCTGCTTCTCGGCGGCGGTCAGCACGCCCGTGAGGCGGACGACGACGAGGTCGCCGAGCAGGTGGGCGTGGACGTCCTTCGGCCCCCGGCCCATGTACTCCTGCTCGAACTGCCGGACCCCGTCGCAGACTGCGGCTTCCATCTCCCCCTTGGTCTTCATCGCAGCCTCGTGCGTGATTCGGACCGGTCGGGCGGAGGGGCTGGCGACCCCGGCCGGCGTCGTCCGGAATCGTCTCAGGATAGCGGACGGGGACTGGCATTGCACTTGACTTCGTGGATCTGAACTATAGATTAATAATAAGAAACAGCGGTAGACTAGATGAGGGGTGGCCCGAGCGATCGGGAAACCCGTCAGCGAGTAAGCCGGGGTGGGGGAGGCCAATATGCCTCCCCCACCCCGGCTTTTCTGTTTTCTCCCCGATCGCTCCGGCGCCGTTCCGTCCGGGGATCGGTTTCCTGCCGATCACGACCCGCGGCACCCCGGTTGGCCCCACTCGGGGGCGCGGGCCGACGGCCCTAGCTTCCACGAGGAGACTCACGTGACACGGTTCTTCTACGGCCTGATGATCGCCTCCCTGGCCGCCGTCGGCTGCGACCGCCGGGGGGGAACTGGTGGCCCCGGGGCGGCCGACACCGGGACCAGGCTCCCGCTCTTCGGCCAGGCCGACAACACGTTCAACCTGACCCCGGCGGCGGTGTCCGTCAAGCAGGGGGACGCCGAGCCGGGGGCGGTCGGCATCAAGCGGGGGACGAACTTCGACCAGGACGTCACCCTCGCGTTCGCGGACGTCCCCAAGGGGGTCACCATCGACCCCACCGGGCCGGTCATCAAGAGCGGGGGCACGGACGCCAAGTTCACCCTCGCGGCGTCCGAGGACGCCGCCCCGGGGGAGTACACGGTCAAGGTGGTCGGGCACCCGGTGACCGGGGGCGACGCCACCAACCAGTTCAAGGTCACCGTGGCCAAGAAGGACTCGTTCACCCTGAGCGTGCCGTTCTGGACGACCGGCTTCAAGCAGGGAGAGGCGAAGGCGTTCTCGATCGGGATCGCCCGGGACAAGCGGTTCGACCAGGACGTGGCCCTGACGTTCGACGGCCTGCCGACCGGGGTCACGGTCGAGCCCGCCACGGCGGTCATCAAGAACGGGGACACGGACGCCAAACTCGTTCTCCGGGCGGCCGACGACGACGCCCTGGGCGACTTCGCCGTCCGGGCGAAAGGGCACCCGACAAAGGGCGCCGACGCCACCCACGAGTTCAAGTTCACCGTCGCCCGGAAGTAGACGCCGCGGAACTGCCCGGCAGGTAGGTACCGCCCGCGGCGGGAGGAGTACGGGTCATGGTCCCGCCCCGACGAACACCGGCGCAGCGGATCGCGGCGGCCGCCGCCGAGGACGAGTGTCGCCGGACGGGCCGCGCCCCGCACGCGGTGTCGGTGGTACTGGGCGGGGAGACGCTGGTCGTCACCCTGCACGGGGCTCTGTCGCCGGCCGAACAAACCCTGGCCCTCACGCCGACCGGGGCGGCGGAGTTGCAGGCGTACCGCCGCCGCCTGTTCGACACCTCCGCCGCCGCGTTCCGGCGGGAGATCCGGGACATCACCGGCGTCGAGATCCGAGAGTCGGCGGAGGTCGAGCCGACGACCGGAACTGCGGTGACCGTGTTCACGACCGGGACGGTGGTGCAGGTATTCCTGCTCACCAGCGGCGTGGCGACCGACGCCTGGAGCGGGGGCGGGTCGGCCCCGACGCCGTGATTCGGGAGGGCATTCGGTGCTCGTACTGACGCGGAAAGCCACGGAGTCGGTCGTGATCGGCGGGTCGCCCGGGTCGGCCCGGCTGCTCAAGGTGACCGTCCTCGACATCCGGGGCGAGCGCGTGCGGCTCGGGGTCGAGGTCGACGTGGGCGTCGCGGTGCATCGACTGGAGGTGTGGAAGCGGATCCACGCCGCCAAGGGGCCGAACGGGTCGACGGCTGGCTCAGGGGGTCCGCAGCCGGAAGACGGTCGCTTCTAACGCGGGTGTCGGAGCCGTTATCACCACTCCGGTGTTCGGCCCAATGACACTCACCCTGAACGTTAACGGAGGCTCTGACTCATGATGCGCTATTCGCTCGAAGCGATCCTTGTAGTCTTGCTACTGCTGTGGCTGCTGGGGGCGTTCGTCTACCCGGTCGGCGGGAGTCTGATCCACATCCTGTTAGTCGTGGTCGTGGCGGTCTTCGTCCTCCGACTACTGCAAGGGCGTCGGCTTCTGGACTGACCCTACGACGCGGCCGCGTCACTCCCGCTCCGAGGAGGTCACCACCGTGACCAGCCGAGCACCGGCGACGGCGGGCGTGCGGAGGGTCGAGGGCGGGGGTAGCCCCGCCAAGACCGACCCCCGCCAAGCCCTAATCGACGGGTTGAACCTCGACCTGGTGGGGGAGTACTAGGCGGTCCTGATGTACACCCGACTGCCCGCGTGTGGGCAATCGGCCGTTCATACCCACTCGGTCCTGTACGGGACCGGCAGGAATCACTGGGCTTCGCATCATTGGCCGGAGCGGCCCCCCAATTGCTGACCTATCGGTTGCCCCTCCTGACACATCCCTGGCGTGCCCGCCACCTCGCAGTGCGGGGTGGTGGCCGTCGGGAGCGGGCGGGTCACCACGCCGGCTGGGGACGAGGCTGGCGGTAGGCGCACGTATCGGCCCAAGGAATTGTGATGCACAAGTTCGTATTCGGCACCGCGGTCTCCTGCCTCGCGTTGGTCACCACGGCCGCCGGTCAGGACAACCCGGCCCCGACCTCCAAGACGCTGGACGGGACGTGGAGGGTCGTGTGCTACGAGAAGGATGGTCAGCCCCAGCCCGACGCTCAGGGGATGGCGGTCAAGGCCGAGGCCGGGACCGTCACCTGCACGGGGAAAGACGGGAAGGCCGCCCTTACGCTACGACTCGCGTTCGGGCAGAACGGGACGGTGCAGGTGACCGAGACGGGCGGCGACACGGCCGCGCCGGCCCCGGCTGCCAGGGCGGGGGTGTACGTGCTGACCCGGGACTTCCTGGCGATCAGCGTCAACGAAGAGGCCGGCGGCACAACCCCGCGGCCGGCGGTCGAGGGCCAGGGGGGCAAGGCCCGGTGTAGCGTGATCCTCCGGCGCGAGGTCGCGGGGGCTGGGGCCGAAAAGTAAGGCAGGGGCGCGAGACGAGGTGCGGCCCGGGGACGTCCCCGGGCCGTTTCCGTTTTCGGGCGGGCTCGCGGCGACAGCCGACATTTCCGCCACTCGCCCCCCCACCGAAGACCGGCGTCCGACACTCGGCGGGCGTACGGGGGCGAAACCCCGGAATTCTCAGCAGAGTCGGGGCGATTGTAGGACGTGTCGGGCGTTGCCATTGGGCAGACTGACGGGACGAGAGCGTCAGGCCCGTACCAGGCTCCCAGGGCGAGTGTCGGAAGACCAGGGCGTCGATTTCGGGGTGGCGGCCGGCTCCACTTGTCTGTCCAAGGGCTGTCGTGAAACCGGGTCGACCCAGCGCGATCTGCCGCGACTCCTCGACCCCGCGTCGGATCCTTTCGGAAGAGGGTCGAAGCACGGACCGCCCCGGGATCCGTCAGGGTTCGATACACGCGTCCTTGCTGGCCGGTGCGATCCGTGCGCACGGGGACGACGCGAAGCCGCGAGAGTCGTGGCCCTGGAAGGAGGGCGGACGGCGAATCGCCATCCGCAAGGCTCTCCTGGGCGCGTCGGCCAAGACGGTACGACCCTTCCGGCCAGTCGGCCCGTTAGCGGCAGGCCGCATCAGATGGCGGGTAGGAACTCGATCGTCCTCGTCTCGACGTCGTACATCGCCCCCACGATCGCGACCCCTCCCTCCCTTACCAGGCGGTCAAGCGCCGGGCTCTCCCGCCTCAACCGGTCCACGGCCCGTGCCACGTTGCGCCGAGCCACGACGTCGACGACCACCTCCCGATCACCGACCGCGGCGGGCTTCCCGTCCGGGTCGTCTGGCGGGTCGATCGACTTCTGGATCTCCCGGACGATGTGGTCGAGGTGGTCGCAGCCCGCCGCGGCGGACGTCGGCACGGGTGAGCGAGTCCGCTCGACGGCGGCGGTCACCGCGCCGCACCGCGTGTGCCCGAGGACAAGGACCAGCTTCACCCTTGCCACGACGCAGGCGTACTCCACGCTGCCCAGCACCTCCCGGCTCGTCACGTTCCCGGCGACCCGGACACTGAACACATCCCCGACCCCGAGGTCGAACACCAACTCGGCCGGGGTCCGGGAGTCGATGCAGCTGAGCACCACGGCCAGCGGGTGCGGCCCGGCGGCCGTGGCGTCCTGCCAACCCAGGTCGCGGGTCAGCCGCCGGCCGGTCCGGAACCGCTCGTTCCCGTCCCGGAGAGCCTGGAGTACCACCTCGGGGGTTAGCGCGTCCTGCATCTCGCGGGTCGAGTAGTCCGCGTACAGGATTTGGTCCCCGAGTTCGTACCGGGTCCGGAACCCGAGCAGGCTCACCTCCACCCCCCGGGCCGGGCCGGCCGTCTCGGTGAAGTCCCGGATCAGGTCGAGGACGTCCGGGTCGACGTAGTCGGTCCCCCGGGCGTCGAGGAGTACCCGGCCGCCCCGCAGCACCCCGTCCAGAACCCGGGCCAGGGCGGCCCGGTTGAGGAAGGTCACCTGGTTGGCCAACTCGACCCGGACGACCGCCCCGCCGAGGTGGTTCTCCACCACCCGCCGGATCGGGCGGCGGGCGTTGCTCCAGAGGATGAACCCGGCACTCGCGGCCAGCCCGATGAGTACCCCGGTCAGCAGGTCCGTCACGACGATGGCGGCCACCGTCAGGGCGAACGGGGCGAACTGGTACCGGCCCCCCTCCCACATCCGCCGGACCAGGGCCGGGCTGGCTAGCTTAGCCCCGGTCACCAGGAGGATCGCGGCCAGGCAGGCGAGCGGGATCCGGTTCAGCCACGCCCCCAGGAGCGAGACGCTCAGCAGCAGCAGGACGCCGTGGGTGACCGCCGCGAGCCGCGTCCGTGCCCCGGCGCCGACGTTGACCGAACTGCGGACCACGACCGAGGTGACGGGGAGCCCGCCCACCAGCCCGGAGGCAACGTTCCCGACCCCCTGGGAGAGCAACTCCCGGCTCGGGGGCGAGGTCCGTCCCCGGGGATCGAGTTTGTCCGCCGCCTCCAGGTTCAGGAGTGTCTCCAGTGAAGCCACCGCGGCGAGCGTCAGGGCGGCCGCGTACACCGCCGGGTTCCGCCACTGCGTAAAGTCCGGGGTCCGGAGGAGGCCGAAGAAGCCGAGGAAGTCGTCGGCCACCGGCACCTGCACCAAGTGCGTCGGCTCGATCGCCCAGGAGCCGCCAACTCTCCCGAGTAGCCCGGCAAGGCCGACCCCGAGGGGGACGATCACCAGGGGGGCGGGTAGCGGGGACTGCCGCAGCAACCGGACCCGCCCCCAGAGGACCAGTACGGCGACCGAGAGGAGGCCGACCGCGGCCGCCCCGGGGTGGAGGTCGGCGACCGCCTGGGCGAGGGCGGAGAGGGTGGTCTCCCCGTCCGGTTGGGCGAACGCGAGATCCCCCTCCGGATCCCGGTGGTGGCCGAGGACGTGGGGGATCTGCTTGAGAACCAGGATCACGCCGATGGCGGCGAGCAGCCCCTTGATGACGCTCGACGGGAAGAAGGCGGCGAGGAACCCGGCCCGGGCGATCCCGAGGGCGACCTGGATGAGCCCGGCGATCACCACGGCGAGCTGGAACGCCTCGAACGACCCGAGGGCGGCGATCTGGGCGGCGACCACGGCCGTCAGGCCGGCGGCCGGGCCGCTGACGCTGGTGTGCGACCCGCTCAGCAGCCCGACCAGGACGCCTCCAACCACCCCGGCCAGGATCCCCGAGAGGGGAGGTGCGCCCGACGCCAGGGCAACCCCCAGGCAGAGCGGGAGGGCGACCAGGAACACGACCAGTCCGGCCGTCAGATCCCGAGACACCGTTGCCGGAGTCGTGTCGTTCGCGAGGGGCAAGTGTGCGTCCATACGTTTCGGGAGCCAGCGGGGCGAGTTGCGTGGCCAGGCCGCCACGAGGTCGAAACTCACACGAGCCTGCGGCCTCCGAGCGATACCGGTCACCCCGGCCTCAGCCGGTCTATGTCCGGGGCGTTGCCTGGTCGCCCACAGGGCGGTCGAGAGGGCATTGCCGGGGTGGCCCGACAACCTCAAGGGCGATGGTCAGGGCAATGCCGATGTGGTGGTGACCGGGGACGTTCGCCCGCACGACGAGCGCCGACGAACAGTCCGACGGGGTCACGAGGGCACCGTGAGACCGTAGCTGCCCCGCGGAGTTCTGCCGACGGCGGGCGGTCACGCCTCTGCCGGTTAGGGTGTCACCCGACGGTCTCCGGGTGGGGTCGGCCCGGAACCGTTCTCGCGTCAGTACCGGCGGGTGATCGGCGGCGCGGCCTCAATGATGTTCCCGCGGATGTCGGCCGCCAGAAAGAAGCTGTGAGGGATACGGGCCTCCGTCGGGTCGACCCCGGTGATCACATTCACCCGGAAGTGGTCGCCCCAGAGCGGCAGTACGTTCACCCGGTACAGACCTACCGGGCGACCAAGGGCGGTCAAGACGTTCGCCCGGATCGCTCCCTCACGGGCTCCGTGCCAGCCACCGGGCGTTTCCGCGGGCGTGTCGCCGTCCGACACCGGAAGCTTCGTCGTCATGGTCGTCTCCTGGCCGTGCCGGCCGTCCCCGCACGCTCGTGGTACGGCCGCCTGCCCTCGCCGGTACACCCGGAGGCTACCACAAGTATAGACAAATGAGTTGACAAAAATTATTTTAATTTATCGGAATCGAACTCGATCACGAGCGGCGGTCGGAAGGGTAGCCCTGGACCGGGATGAGTCCTGCCCGGGGTCACCGATTCCCAATGCCTGCGGCGGCCTCAACGGCCAGGATGTACGGCTCCGGCAGTCCGTGTTCCCTGGCCCCGAGAACGATTCGACGGACGTACTCGGCCGCCGGCCGGCCGGCGGCCGAGACGGTCCACGGCCGGCCGGCGTATGCCACGGCTTCGAGTCTCGTGTCCGACTCGTCCCGCACCTCAACCCGCACACGCCGGTAACCCACCTCGGACCCGTCCAGCGAATCCAGGGCTCTCCAATCGCACCAGTAGAGTACGCCCAGTACCCTGTCGCCGGGCCGCGCGATGTTGGCGAATGCCTGCCCCCTGCCGTCACTCATGTCGAACGCCAGCCGGTAGCCGGGGAGTCGCACCCGCCGCGGCCGGTCCGTGTCGCTGACGCCCGTTCTCGCGGTCATCTGGGCGGCCCAGAGGTTGCTGCCGTAGGCGAAGTACCACATCCCCTCCCTCCTCCGGCCCCGGGTCAGTTCGCCCCCGAGGGGGACTTGACCTGCCTCGTCCCGACCTGGAACGCCTCCAGCCGGTTGACGCCGAAGGCCGTCGTCAGAGCCATGTCCGCCACGTCGCGTCCGCGGGCGATCAGAACGCGACCGACGCGGGGGGTGTTGTGGCGGGCGTCGAACGCGTGCCACCGGCCCCCCAGGTAGGCCTCGAACCACGCACTGAAGTCCATCGGGCTCGGATCCGGCGGCACTCCGATGTCACCGAGGTAGCCGGTGCAGTACCGGGCCGGGACGTTCAGGCACCGGCACAGGGTGACGGCCAGGTGGGTGTAGTCCCGGCATACCCCGACCCACTCCCGGAACGCGACCAGGGCGGTCCGGTTCGCCCGCGCCTGGAGGTAATCGAACCGAATGTGCCGGTGGACGTAGTCGCACACCGCCAGGACCGGCGGCCACCCGGCCGGCCCGCGGCCGAAGGTCGCCCAGGCCGCCTCTTTCAACTCGCTGTCCACCTCGCAGTACCGGCTCGGGAGAAGGAACACGAGGACGTCGTCTGGCAGTTCCTGCACCCGGTGGTGGTAGACCCCCCAAACCTGCGGGTCCGGCCGTCCGCTGTCCTCCACCACCGCGTTGTGCCGGAACGTCGCCCGGCCAGTGGGAACGAAGACGCGGCCGCAGCGGTTGCCGTACTCGTCGAGGTAGCAGGAGACGGAACCGCCGGCTCGACCGACAGCCGGTCGCCCCGACGCACAGCCGGCTCCAGGGAGGGGTGCAGGTTGAGCATCAAGACCACTTGCGTCGGTTCCGGAAAACTCAGAACGATCTCGCAGTCGACGTGGATGTACATGGTCACCGCAGTAGGATTCCGCAGTCCGAGCGGCGGACGAGAGCGTCTGACACCAACTCCCGCATACGACTTGGCCGCATGAGGACGGCGGAGACGCTTCGTCGTCTTCGTCGTGCCTGCCGAATCCGGTGTGAAAGGGGGTACTGAGACCCGAACCGGGAAGGAGCCAGGAGAATCGCAGGCGGCTAGTGGACCGCCGGCGTCGGTCTGCGAACGTCAACCCCGGTGACCGGTCGGCGGGCGCTCGTACCTGCGGACCTCCGGCCACGAGTCCCACACCTGGGGTGAGCAGATCAAGTCGACGCTTACAGGCTCTGACAAAACCCCTGGTCATCCCCGGATTTCAAGGTGTTTCGGGGGTATTGTCCGTGCTTCTTAGGGGGTTGCTGCGATCATTTCACCGTCTCCCGCGTGACCCGCGGCTTCGGATCGCCAGACGTCCCCCGGGCCAACCTCTCAGCGACGCCCTCGCTCGCGATCCCCCGCTGGACGATGGGTTGGACCCCCGGGCGGAGCCGCTCCAGTGCCTCCCACTCGTCCTGCTCGCACACGGAGTTCGGACCGACGACCACGCCCTTGTTGACGACCTGGTAGATCACCCACGACTCGTCCTGTTCGAGCTTCCTCATTCGATCCCCCTGAACTCCAGCGATTCTGGAGCCAACCTTTCATTGTCCGGTAGTGGGAGCTGGATAGATACCTCCAAATAAACAGATCACCAGTTCTCCAGCCTTGGCCGAGTGGTTTGAAGTGGTTTCAGAGTGACGGGCCGCCGGTAAATGAGGTGCAACGGAGCGGACGGTCGCGCCTGGGCCGCGAAACGACGGGACGCGCGGTGGCATGAGCCTCGGCGGTAGAGCCACACACCCGCTACCGGCTGAGCTGATCCGCCGAGATCACTCCTGTAGGCCCATGCGACCGATCGTGAGGGGTTTTGCGGGGAATCGACTGCGATTGTCCTTGGATCATGAACATCCGTCCACTAATCTCGAAGGGGGTCGATTTCACCCCGCGGCCGGCGGAGAGGACATGGCACGCCAGTACGCACCCCGGGCGGTCCTCCGCCAGCTCCCCCTCGAACTCATCACCACCTTCCTCGCGACCCAGGGCATCCACGTCGGGCCGGCCTGGGACGCCCTCGTGGACGGGGACACCAACGCCCTCTACCGGGCCTGGATGGACATGTCACCCGCCGACCGGGAGCGGGTCGAGCTCATGCTCCGCCAGGTCCACGAGATGGCTACCGAGGCTGGGGTCCGGGCGCTGGTCGCCGAGGCCGGCGTCCGCGGCCACGACATCGCCGACCTCGTCGCCGCCATCGACGGCCACCACGCCAAGGCTCTGTGGACCCTCATCCGCCACGCCCCGGCCTTCCACACCGCCCGCCAGCTGCTCGCCGCCGGCTCGCCCCTCGGCCGGTTCTGGAACCTGACAACCGGGTTCGGCGGCCGACCCTACGACGCGTCTCCGGAGGCCGTCCAGGCGCTGCGGCTGTCGGCCGCCGCCCTGTACCGCGAGCAGGGGCGCGGCCACCGGTGTACCGTCGAGCCGTACGAGCGGGACGGCCGCCTGTACCTGTTCGTGTACCTCGACGACTACACCCACACGCACACCGCCCACGACCCCCGCGGCACCCTCGTCCGCGCCCCGCTCCGCCCGGTGCTGGAGGTCGTCTACGTGTACGACCCGGCCGGCGGGACGCTCGACCTGTACGCCCGCGGCGACCGGCGGTGGCGGACGGAACTGCAAAACCGCTTCTGCCAGCACATCCTCGGGTGCCTGCCCCCGCCCGCCGCCCCCGGCCGGCGGTCGTACCGGCTCGGGGGGTTGATTGACCGCGGGTTCTCGCTTCCGACCGACCCGACCCGCGGGGTTCTCGCCGCGTCCGTCCGCCGGCTCCGGATCCTGTCCGTCCGGGACTTCTCCCGGCGGGTCACCCTGGAGGGCAACCCGACCCGGGCGGGGGACGTGTACGACATGCTCGACGCCCACTTCCCGGTCGACCTCTTCCCGCGGGACGAGTTACTGGTCAATCAGGTGACGTTCACCGTCCGCCACGCCCTCCCCGGCGAGGACCGGGACCGGTCGCTGACGTTCGACGTGTCGTTCCCGGACGGGTGCAACCTGGGGAGTCTGCTGCCCGAGCAGCGGGCCGTGGGGGAGTGGTGCCTGCGGCGGTGGGGGATCCTTGATGACGGCGACACTGGGGACGGCGACGCGGGGGATCGGTACGAGTCGAGGGCTAACGGACCTGCTGGGGGCGGCGGAGTGGGACGAGCCGTCCCTGCCTGACGCGGCGACCGCCGGGTGGCCGGCGGCCGAGCGGGACTGGCTGGTCCGGGCGGGGGTTCTCGCGGAGGGGATCCCGGCCGGGGCGGCGGCGTGCGACGCCTGCGGGTTCGACCACGTCGAGCCGGTGCAGTGGGTGGGCGGCCCGGGGCCGGACCGGCGGCCGTTCCTCACCTGCCCTCACGTCGGCGCGGTCCAGCTCGATCCCCACGCCCTCCGCCGCTGGGCCGTCTCCCTCCCCGGCCTGGCGCGGGCGGTGGCCGACGCCCTCGGTGTGGCGGGAGGGCCGATCGACCGCGTCCCTTCCCGCGCCTGGAGACTGGGGATGGTGCGGGTCGGCGGGGCCGCGTTACCCGGCGTGCTGGCCGTCGGGCTGGCCCGGCCCGATGGCCGGGCGGTGGTCGAGCGGTCGGTCGAGTTGCGGACGGGCCACGCGATCGTCCTCGTCCCCGCCACCGTCCCACCGCCGTCGCTGTGGGGCGACGCCCGCCCGGCGGCCGTGGTTCCGCTGGGTGACGTCCTGTCCCTCGGCCCGGACGGTCTGGTTCCGGCGTGGGACGTGCTGGCCTCCGCGCTCGCCCCCGCCGCCCGCCCGGTCGCGAAGGGACCGGCCCGGGGGTTCCCGACCCCGGCCGGCGCGACCTGGGAACAGGTGGCCGTCGCCGTCGAGGACTTCCGGGTGGCGGTCCGCATCGGGGACGTGACCCGGTCGTTCGGGTTCGCCGACGCCGGGTTCGAGGATCTCCGCGAGCGGGGGAAGCCGGACGAGGTGTGGACCCTCCTGACCACCCTGGCCCGTCACCGGGGCGTCCTCGGCCCGACGGACGGCATCCGGACGAAGAACCCGATCCTGAAGCAGCGGGTGAGCCGGCTGCGGGCGGCGCTCAAGGCGCTCCTGGGGCTCGACGGCGACCCGTTCCACCCGACCCGCCGGGGGCAACCCTACCGGGCCCGGTTCGCCGTCCGCGCGGCCGGCCCGGCGACGTTCCCCACGCCCGCCGGCGCCGGGTGGGACGACCTGACCCTGACCGAGGTCGAGCCGGGCGTACTCGAGGTCGGGGTCGGGGCCGAAGGGCGGGGTACATCGTTCGCCCCCACGGACGACGGCGGGGCCGGGCGGTGGGAGGGGACGACGGAGGCGGGCGCCCTCTCTCGCCGCCGTTCCCTCGCCGACGTCGGCCTGGTCGGGCCGGCGGGCGCTCCGGATGCGGCCGGCGCGACGCTCGTCGCCGTCCTCCGGGCCGGGGGGCGGCTGACCCGGCCGGCCGACGACCCGGCCCTCCTCGCCCTCGGCGGGGTTCTGACCCGATTCTTCGGCATCGGCACCCCGCCGTTCGCGTTCGCCCCGCGCCGCGGGGAGTGGGTCGCGCAGTTCGAGGCCGCGTCGCTCGTGCCGCCGTCAGATCGGTAATCGATGACCGCCGGGGGGCCGCCCCCGACCCACTTTTTCCTCTCACCCCCCCGGTTCGGATCTCCTGGTTTTCCCGCTGGTCGGCGCGACGGCCGGCCCGGTGGGGGCATTTTTTCTCCCGCCCACCGTCATCGATGACCGGTCACCGGCACCCGCCCGCACGCGGCCCGGCGAGGCCGCGGCCGACCGGGTGGGAACGGCGGTGTGAGCGACACCCGCCGCCGGACCGCACGGGAGAACGACATGGCGAACGCGACGACGGGCGGTGCGGCCGGCACCGCCGGCCGGGAGCCGCCCGGCCTGCTCCTCGACATGGCTCAGCTGGTCGTCCTCCTGCGCCGCTCGGCCGCGTCGCTCGAGCGCGACCAGGCGGCCGGGCGGCTGCCCGCCCCGGTGTACCTGGGCGGCTCGCGGCGCTGGCGTCGGGCCGAGATCGAGGCCTGGGTCGCGGCCGGTTGCCCGGCCGCCGACGTCTGGGCACGAACCCGGTCGGGGGCGACCGCCGCCGGCGGGGAGGGAATCGGATGAGCGCCTCGGATGCCGCCCCGACCGGCCCCGCGGCCCGGCCGAACCCCCGCCGGCTGCCGCCGGCCCTGCTCCGCCGGCCCCAAGCCGCCCGCCACCTGGGGGTGGGGACGTCCACGCTGGACCGGCTCAACGCCGCCGGCCTGGTTCCACCGCCGGTCCGCCTGGGCGGGTCGCTGTGCTGGGGCCGGCACGAACTCGACGAGTGGTGCCGGCACGGCTGCCCGCCGCGGGCCGAGTGGCGGCCGGTCTGGGACGCCCTCCTGGCCGCCCGCCGCACCCGCCGGTCGGCCTGACCCCCTTACCCGCCCGCCGCGAACGCCGGCGGGCCGGCCCCGGTACGGCCGGCCTGAGACGGTGACAGCGGGCTGTCACGGAACCAACACCCGCCATGACCGCACCAGACCGGGCGGGGGGCGTCCGTCCCCCGCTCCTGCCCGACCACCTCGCCGACCTGCGGGCGTCCGGGCTGACCGACGCCACGGTCGCCGCCGCCGGGCTGTGGTCCGAGGCCGACCCGGACCGGGTCCGCGAACTCCTCGGCTCGTACCTGTCGGACCGGACGGCCCGGCGAATGGGGCCGTGCCTGGCCTTCCCGTACGTCGAACCGGACGGGCGGCCGATGACCTACGCCGCGGCGGACGGGGCGGCCCGCCCGTTCGTCCGGCTGAAACCGACCAAGCCGCGGACCGACCCGCGGAACGCCGGCCGCCCGGTCAAGTACGAGTCCCCCGCCGCCGCCCCCGCCCGCGCCTACCTCCCCCCGGGCACCCGCGCCGCCCTCGCGGACCCGGCCGTCTCGCTCCTGGTGACGGAGGGCGAGAAGAAGGCTCTGGCCGCCGACCAGCACGGCCTCCCGTGCCTCGGCCTGGGCGGCGTCTGGTCCTGGCAGGTCGGGCGGCCGCGGGACGCCGCCGGGGAGCCGGCCGGGCCGCGGGAACTCATCCCCGACCTCGCGGCCGCCGCCTGGGGCGGGCGGGTCGTGACCCTGGCGTTCGACTCCGACCTGGGCGACAACCCCCAGGTCGAGTGGGCCCGGTGGCACCTGGCCGAGACCCTCCGGGGGCGCGGGGCCGACGTCCGCGTCGTCGACCTGCCGGCCGCGGCCGACGGGGGGAAACAGGGGCTCGACGACTACCTCCGCTCCGCCGGCCCCGACGCCCTCCGGGGGCTGGTGGCCGCGGCGGGGCCGCCGGCCCGCCCGGCCGCCGGCGACCCGCGGCCGAAGGTGGTCGTCGGCACGGACGAGTACCGGGTCAACCTCGAGGCCGTCGCCGCCCTGGCCCCGATGCCCGACCTGTACCAGCGCGGCGGCCTGCTGTCCCGGGTGGCCGAGGCCGAGGCCGACCCGGGTGAGCAGGCCGCCGTCCGCCGCCCGCCCGGAGCCCCGGTCGTCCTCCCCCTCCCGCCGGCCCTCCTCCGGGAGTGGCTGACCCGGGCCGCCCGCTGGGTGGCCGTCCGCGGGCGCGGGGAGAAGGCCGAGGAGGTCCCCGTCCACCCGCCCGACTGGTGCGTGGCGGCCGTCCACGCCCGCGGCCAGTGGCCGCAGATCCGCCGGCTGGAGGCGGTGGTCAGCCACCCGGTCGTCCTGGCCGACGGGACGGTCCTCGCCGCCAACGGGTACGACCCCCACTCCCGCCTGCTGGTGGCCGTCCCCCCATCCCTCCGGCTGTCCGTCCCGGACTCCCCGACGCCCGCCGACGTCCGGGCCGCGGTCGAGATCCTCGGGGAGGTGGTGGGCGACTTCCCGTTCGAGACCCCGGCCCACCGGGCGGCGTGGCTGGCCGGGCTGCTCACCCCGCTGGCCTACTTCGGGTTCGACGGCCCGGCCCCGCTCACCCTGATCGACGGGAACGTCCGGGGGGTCGGGAAGGGGCTGCTGGCCGACGTGATCGCGCTGGTCCTCACCGGCCGGCGGTTCCCGGTCATGTCGTACACGCCCGACCGGGAGGAGTTGCGGAAGAAGATCACGTCGCTGGCGATGGAGGGGGAGCGACTGGTGCTGCTGGACAACCTGGCCGGGGCGGTCGGCAACGACGTCCTCGACATGGCCCTGACGGCCGACCGGTGGCGGGACCGGATCCTCGGCGGGAACCGGGTGTACGACGGCCCGCTGCACGTGTGCTGGTTCGCGACCGGGAACAACGTCCAGCTCCACGCCGACACCGCCCGGCGCTGCTCCCACTGCCGGCTGGAGACGCCGGCCGAGCGGCCGGAGTTGCGGGCGGACGTCCGCCAGACCGACCTCCGGGGGTACGTGCGGGCCAACCGGGGCCGACTGCTGTCGGCGGCCCTGACGGTCCTGCGGGGGTGGTACGCGGCCGGGCGGCCGCGGCACGGGCTGCCCCCGTGGGGGAGCTTCGAGGGCTGGTCGGGGGTGGTGCGGGAGGCGGTCGTCTGGGCGGGGCTACCCGACCCCGGCGAAACCCGGCTGACGCTCCAGGCCTCGTCCGACCGGGACGCAGCGGCCATGTCGGCGCTGCTCGACGCCCTCCAGCAGGCCGACCCACACGGGCAGGGGCTGACGGCGGCGGCCATCGTGGAGTTGGTCCGCCGGCCGCCCACGGACCCGCCGCCGCCGTGGCACGCGGACCTGAAGGGGGCGGTCGAGGAGCTGTGCGGGCGGCTGGACGGGCGGACCCTGGGGTACCGGTTCCGGCACTTCGCCCGGCGGAACTTCGGGGGGCGGATGCTCGACCGGGCCCGGGGCGGGCACGGGAACGTGGCCCGGTGGGCCGTCTTCCCGGCGGGCCTTCCGGCGGCCCCGCCACCCCCATCGCCCCCGTCGCCCCCCAACCCCGGGCTCCCGGGTGGGGGTGATGGGGGTGATGGGGGTGACGGGGGTGATGTCCCGGCCCACCCGGCGGCGGGCGGAGCCACCCGGCCCGAGCGGGCCTACCGGTTCATCAGCGACGACCGGCTGTTCGAGGCGAGGGGGTGACCCGTGCCGCACGACCCCGCCGCGCCCCGGACCGCCCGGGAACTGGTCGCCCGGGTGGCGTCCTCCGGCCCGGCCGCCGAGGGCGAGGAGTTGGTGTTCACCAACGCCCCGCCGGCCGACCTGATTCCGGCGCTGGCGGTCCTGCACACCGGGGTGCGGGCACTGCTAACGGGTCGGCCGTGGTACGGGTGCGGGGGGGAACGGGCGACCGCCGCCCCGCGGCCGCTCGACCCGTCGGCCCCGATCCCGGCCGGGGTGACGCTGCTGTGCGTCGCGGGCGACCGGCGGTGGGACCGGATCGACCCGGCCGCCCGCCTCGACCGCCCGACGCTCTTTGTCGCCGGCCGTGCCGGCCGCTGACCTCAATCGCCCTCAACGGCCCTCGCGCGAATGCGACGGGCCGGTATACTCGAACGTCCGCGGACCCGGCGGTCCGCCCAGAAAGGTCTGTCATGGCAACCCTGTTCAAGCCGACCCGTCCGTACCCCCTTCCGGCGGGCACCGAGGTGATCGACAAGGACGGCAAGCCGCACGCCCGCGTCCGGGAGAAGGGGAGGACGACGCTCTACCCCCTGAGCGAGGACCGCACCCAGTACCTCAAGCCGGCGGCGAAGTGGGCGGCGGACGTGCGGCTCGCCGACGGCACCCGGAAGAGGGTTCGGTTCTCCCCGAACCGCGACGCCTCGGCGCTCATGCTGGCCGACCTCCTCAAGCGCATCGAGAACGAGAAGGCGGGGCTGATCGACCGTACCACCGCCCACCGGAAGCGCCCCCTGTCCACCCACCTGGACAACTGGCAGGACTCGCTCGCTGCCAGTGGCCGTGGGGAGGAGTACATCGCCCTCAAGCTCACCCGGGTCCGGGCCATCGTCGACGGGTGCGGCTGGGCGTTCACCCCTGACATGACAGCCGACCGGCTCGAAATCTTCCTCCGAGACCTTCGGGAGACGGAGGGACGGAGTATCCAGACCGCGAACGACTGGCTCCAGGCCGCCCGCCAGTTCTGCCGGTGGATGGTCGCCAACGACCGGCTCGAACGCGACCCCTTCGCCCGACTCAAGCCCGGCAACGCGAAACTCGACCCGCGACACCGCCGCGGAGAGTTCACCCCGGACGAACGCGCCCGGATGTTGCGGGCCACCGGTTCCAGCCCGGTCGTCTTCCGCCGCACTCTTGCCGGAACCGACCGGGTGATGCTGTACCGGGTTGCACTCGGCACCGGATACCGGGCGGCCGAGCTCGCCGCGCTGGTCCCGGACAACTTCGACCTCGACGCGACCCCACCGGCGGTGGTGCTGCCGGCCGAGTTCACCAAGAACCGCAAGGGGGCGGTCCAGCCCATCTCGGCCGAACTTGCCGCCGACTGCCGGGCCTACCTTCGCGGACGGGAGGCGAAGTCACCAGTGTGGCCGGGGACGTGGGCGGACCGGTCGGCCGACATGCTGAAGCTCGACCTGGTTGCGGCCGGGGTGCCGGCCGAGGTTGACGGGCCGGAGGGGGTCGAGGTCCGGGACTTCCACGCCCTCCGCAACTGCTACATCTCGGACCTGCTGCGGGCGAAGGCGGACGTCAAGCAGGCGATGACGCTGGCCCGGCACTCCGACCCCCGGCTGACGACTGCTCGGTACGGCCGCACCCGGCTTCACGACCTGGGTGCGCTGGTGGACCGACTCCCGAGCCACGCCGACAACCCACCCGAGTCGGCTGTGGCAAGACTCACCGGGACGAACGCCGAGGGCAGTATGGGAGCAGCACCGGGAGCAGCAGCAGTCGGAGACGGGCGGGGACAGTTGAAGACGATCGGCGAAACGTCCAGTCGGGATGAGGAGGCACCCGAAATGAAGAAACCCCTAGGAGGCCAGGGGTTTGAGGACAATCAAGAACCATCGAAGACGATCGGAGCGGAGAGGGCGGGATTCGAACCCGCGGTAAGGTTTTACCCCTACGCCGCTTTAGCAAAGCGGTGCTTTCGACCACTCAGCCACCTCTCCGTTCGCCCCGGGTGTGCGCCCGCGACGACGTAACCCAAGCTTAGCACTCCCCCCCGGACGCGACAATCCGCCCGGGGCTGTTTTCGCGTCGTTACGCGGCCGCCAGGCACTCCCGCAGGAACCGCACGCCGTGCTCGATGTCGCGGAACCGCTCCTCCTGCGTCCCGACCTCTCGCTCGATGCACAAGGGACCGCGGTAGCCGACCCGCTTGAGCGCCTTCACGAACCCCGCCGTGTTCGTCTGCCCCCGGCCGAGCGGTACTTCCTCCCCCCAGACCCCCGGCCGGGGCGGGCGGTTCGCGTCCTTCACGTGGACGCTACGGATGTCCGGGGCGAGCAGGTCCAACACCGCCAGCGGGTCGTCCTTGTCGTACAGGAGCATGTTGGCCGGGTCGAAGTTCACCTTCAGGTTCGGGCAGCGCAGGTCGTCCAACGTCCGGCGCAGCAGCGCCGCCGACTCCTGGCCCGTCTCGAACGCCACCGTGACCCCCGCCGCCCCGGCCAGCTCTGCGACTCGCGTGAGGGTGTCCAGGAACGGCGACCGCTCCGGCGACCCCACCTCGGGGATGAACCCCGCGTGCAACATCAGGTCCGCCAGCCCGAGCGCCTTCGTCCGGGCCAGCGCCCACTTCAGCCGTTCGATCCGCTCCGGGCGCGTGGCCGGGTCGCCGTAGCCGCCGGTCTTCTCGATCGTCGCCGGGGTGGAGTAATCCTCGCCCGGGAAGCCCAGCATCGCCCCGCTCATTCGGAACCCAGCCGCCACGGCTGCGGCCGGCAGCGTCTCGCCCTCGACCCAGGAGGCGTGGTGCGGGTCGCCGCAGGCGATCTGAACCACGTCCACCCCCAGCCGGTCCATGAACCCCTTCAGCTCGGGCACGCTGGTCACCTGGAGCGACCAGCTGCACACCCCGATCGCCAGCGGCTCGATCGCCATGATGCCTCCCCGACTCGGAACGCGCCTCGCCCAGCTGATTATGTCGGCCGACGCCCCCCTTCGCCAGCTGGCGGTGTCGGAAACCTCCGCGACTTGTCCGGGACTCCGACGCGACCGACCGGCCTACGGTAACCGCCGACCGCCCACAAGCACTGCCACAAACTATTTTCACAATGGCAGTTGCGAAAATCGCCAGAAATCTTGTCCGGTTCGGCCCCGCGTTCGCGTTACATGGGGTGAGCCCGCCTCACAGCCTACCTTCGCCCGGACCAAGAAAGGTCCACCAAGCCAAGCTCCGCCTTCGCCCGGGGAGCGCTGGGGTCGAGAGTGGTACGTCGCCCGGTACCACTCTCCCCCGGTTGATTTTACCGTCCGTGTACGAGTCAAGCTCCGCCTTCGCCCGGGGAGCGCCAGGGGGGAGGGCGGTACGTCGCTCACGTACCGCCCTCCCCCGGTTGGATCTGTTCGAGCCAAGCTCCCCATCGCCCGGGGAGCGCCGGGGTTGAGAGCGACGTGACGCCCAGACGCCGCACTCCCCCGGTCGGATTCCGTTCACTCGCCTCCCCCCTTTCGCCCGCGCCCCGGTCGGTCGTATACTCGGAATCGGTCGGCCCACCCGGGCCGCCGTTCCCGCCATCGACCCTCCGGGCCGTCATGACCCCCCTCCGCACCACCCGCCGGCGGTTCCTCGCCGCCGCCCCGGCCGCCCTCGCCGCGCCGATGTACGTCCGCGCCCGCGGCGCCAACGACCGCCTCAACCTCGCCGTCATCGGCGTCGCCGACCGCGGCGGGGCGAACCTCGCCGGCGTCGCCCACGAAACCATCGCCGTCCTCTGCGACGTGGACCCCGCCCGCCTCGACGCCGCCAAGGCCCGGTTCCCGTCCGCCGCCGGCTTCATCGACTACCGCGAGATGTTCGACCGAGCCGCCAACCGGTTCGATGCGGTCGTCATCAGCACCCCGGACCACTCGCACTGCCTCCCGGCCGTGATGGCCATGACCCGCGGCAAGCATGTCTACTGCGAGAAGCCGCTGGCCTACTCGGTGGCCGAGTGCCGGCTGATGCGGAAGCTGGCCGTCGACCGCAAGATCGTGACCCAGATGGGCACCCAGATCCACGCCGGGGACAACTACCGACGGGTGGTCGAGGTCGTCCGCGCCGGGCAGCTCGGGACCGTCAACCGGGTCCACGTGTGGCTCGGCTCCAAGCCGCCGGCCGGGGTGCGGAAGCCCGGGAAGGCGTCGCCCCGGCTCAACCCGGACCTGTGGGTCGGGCCGGCGACCACCGAACTCTTCGACGCCGACCACCCGAACAGCCCGCACCTGAACGCGACCCGCCCTTGGCCGCACTTCCACTGGCGCTACTGGTGGGAGTTCGGCGGCGGCCAACTCGCCGACTTCGGCTGCCACTTCATGGACCTCCCCGCCTGGGCGCTCGACCTCGGGCTGCCGCGCACCGTCGAGGCCACCGGCCGGAAGACCTACGTGGGCGACAACACCGTCCCGGACGTGATGAAGGTCGACTACCGCTTCCCCGCGGCCGCGGGCCGCGGCGAGGTTCATCTGACGTGGTACCACGGCGTCCCCGGCCCGGCGCTCGACGGCAGCGTGCGCTACGAGGGGTTCGGGTCCGGGGTGCTGTTCGAGGGGGACAAGGGGAAGCTCCTCGCCGACTACGGCCGCTACCGACTGCTCCCGGACGAGTTCGCCCGCGGCTTCACCCCGCCGGCGCGGTCGATCCCGGCCTCGGTCGGCCACCACCGGGAGTGGACCGAGGCGGTGAAGACCGGCGGCCGCACGACGTGCAACTTCGACTACTCCGGCCGGCTCGCCGAGGCCGTACTGCTCGGGAACGTGGCCTACCGCGCCGGCCGGCCGATCACCTGGGACGCCGAGAACGGCCGCACCGACTCCCCCGAGGCCGACCGCTACCTCGCCCGCGAGTACCGCCGCGGCTGGGAACTGCCGCGGCAGTGAGCAACGGGGTAAGGGAGGGTGGGGGAGGTCGAATCCGGGCGTTGCCGATCTCCTTCCCCGCTCCCTCCCCATGCCTCCGTTTCCCCCTCCCCCCACTTCCCCTCCCCACCGTTCACCTTGCCTCCGCCGCCCGGTCGTGCTATTTGCACGCCCCTACCCGGGAGGGAACGACGATGGCAGCGGGCAAGACGGGCGGTTGGCTGAAGGCCGGTCTGGTCGGGCTCCTCGGTCTCGGCGGCGGTGCGGCCGGCACCTACACCACCGCCCTCGTCGACAAGGTCGTCAAGCCGGCACTCCCGGTCGCCAACTTCTCGGCCGCCGCGGACGGGCTGACCCTCACTTGCCAGAACCACGCCACCGGCGAGACCGGCTGGTGGGACTTCGGCGACGGCTCCCCGCTCGAGCCGTTCACCCCGGCCGTCCCCGCCGTCACCCACACCTACACCAAGCCGGGCAGTTACAGCGTCAAGCTCGTCGTCCGCAACTACACCTCGGACGAGAACGACCGGACGGTCGCCGTCGAGGTCGGCGGCGCGGGCGGCCCGGGCGCGGCCCCGCGGATCGCCGGGTTCGCCGTGCAACCGCTGTCGGCCGCGGCTGTCGCGCCCGCCACGTTCCGGCTGACCGCCGACGTGAAGGACGCCGACCACTGCGTCTGGGACTTCGGCGACGGCCGGCTCGAAGTGGCCGGCGGCGGGCGGATCGACCGGCTGGTGACGTTCGACAAGGCCGGTGCCTTCCCCATCCAGCTGGTCGCCCACAACGCCACCGCGGCGGCGAAGACGGCCCAGGCGGTGAAGGTCGACGCCCCCGTCGAAGGGACGCTCGTCGCCGTGCTGCGGGTCGCCGACACCGGCACCCGGGTCGAGCGGCACACGCGGCACGAGACGGTCGCCGTGCCCGCCCCGAAGGACGCCCGGCGGGGCACGTTCACCCGGAGCGTCCCGGCCCGGCCGGGCGCCGTGCTGGTGTCCGCCACGACGGGCAACGTGGCCGGGGTCAAGGGGCTGCGGGTCGAGGTCGCGGGGGACCGCAAGTCCGCCTCCGTCACCGGCGAGTGGGCGGGCAAAAGTGGCGCGGACGTGCTCGTGCCGGTCCAGCTGACCGAGGAGCGGGCCTCGACGGCGCAGAACCCGCCGGAGACTGTGACCGGCGTGTTCGGCACCGCCGGCACCCGGGCCACGCTCGCCTTGCCGCTGCCGCCGACACCGGCCGGGATGGCCAACGTGAAGCGGAAGATGTCGCTGGAGATCCGCCAGGCCGGGGCCACGGGAGCCAGCCGGGTCATCGTTGCTGCCCCGGACGTGAAGTTCCCCTGGACCGACCGCGTGGCCGCCTTCATCCCCATTCGCGCCGAGCTCGCCGGCGACCGAGTCGTCCTCACCGCCGGAAACTGACCCCGCGCGGCAGCGATCCGGAGCCCGGAAGCCGTCACGCGCTGCCATGTCGTTCCCTTCCCCCGCAGGCAAACTGCGAGCACCCGCCCGACCTGCGAAAGCAGGTCGGACCGGCCCTCCCACGACGGGACCGTTCCGGGCGCGGCCGGTGGCACCGCTCGCTGTCCGGGTGGCCGCGGAAAATAGGGTTTGACCCCGGCGGTTCGCACGACGAAACTCAGTTCTGACCTGCCGCAGCGCCCCTCCGGTCGGGAACAACCCATGTTCGAGGTCGGCAGCTTCCGCTCCGCCCTGCACGGCTCCGTGTCCCGGCGGGCGTTCCTCACCGCGTCGGCCGCCGCGCCGCTGGCGGCCGGGGTCGCCGGCGCCCGGCCCGACGGCCGCGCGAAGTCCGTCATCGTCCTCTGGCTGTGGGGCGCGCCCAGCCACCTCGACACGTTCGACCCCAAGCCCAACGCCCCCGTCGAGATCCGCGGGCCGTTCGACACCATCCCCACCCGGACGCCCGGCATCCGCTTCACCGAGCTGTTCCCGAAGACCGCCGCCCGGTCCGACCGGTTTGCCCTCGTCCGGTCCAACGTGAACTTCGACGGCGACCACCTCAAGGCCGGCTCGATCGGCCTCACCGGGATGCTTGAGGGAAAGGACGCCGAGGTTCCCAACTTTGGCTCGATCGTCGCCCGACACCGGGGCAACTCCGACCTGCCCTCGTTCCTGGCCATCGGTCAGGGCAACCCTCGGGACGTGGTCGGCCCGATGAAGGGTTACGGCGGCGGGAGTTGGGGGCGTAACTACGACCCGTTCCTCGTCAGCTGTGCCGACACGGGCGAGACGGACGTCCCCGCGCTGCGGCTGCTCGACGGCCTGTCGCCGGCGGCCCTCGACGACCGCCGCCGGCTCCTGGGCAACTTGGACCGACTCGGCCGCGACGCGGACGCCGCCCCCGACAAGTGGGACGCGGCCCGCCGGCGGGCCTACGCCCTGCTGACCACCCCGGAAGCCCGGGCCGCGCTCGACCTGTCGCGGGAGCGGGAGTCGGTGCGTGCGGCCTACGGGCAGTCGTCGTTCGGACAGTCGTGCCTGCTGGCGCGCCGGCTGGCCGAGGCCGGCGTGCCCTACGTCCAGGTGAACTGGAGCCAGTACGTCGAGGCGATGACGCCGAACTGCGACTTCGGCTGGGACACCCACATCTTCAACTTCGACCTCCTGCCGGACCGGCACGGGCCGGTGTTCGACCGCGCCTACGCCGCCCTCCTCGACGACCTCCGCGACCGCGGCATGCTCGACCGCACGCTGGTCCTGGCGATGGGCGAGTTCGGCCGGACGCCGCGGATCAACGGGCAGGCCAGCCGGGACCACTGGCCGCAGTGCTACTTCTCGCTGTGGGCCGGGTGCGGGGTCCGCGGCGGCACGGTCGTGGGGGACAGCGACCGGATCGGCTCGGCCCCGCTCACCGAGCCGGTCACCCCGGGGATGGTCGGGGCGACGGTCCTGGAACTCGCCGGGGTCGATTCGCAGGCGCGGGCCGAGCTGCGGGTGCTGCCGGGGGCGAGGGCGATCCATGAACTCTTCTGAACCCGACCGGCTGACCGCCGACGGCCGCGCCAAGTTCGACCCCGTCTTCGTCAGCGGGGGCGAGGTCGTTTACACCGCGCTGGAGTCGCCGGTCCAGATGCGGCTCATGCGGCTGCGGTTCGGCGAGGGGCCGCCGGCCCGGCTCCACCCGGACGCGACCACGTCCGAGTTCGAGGCGACCTTTACGGCCGACGGCGCGGCCTACGCCTTCGTGCAGAGCCGGGGCAACCTGAACATGAAGCTGGTGATCCGCGAGGCGGCGGGCCGGGACGCGGTGTTCGACCCGGGCGGCGGGTTCGCCGCGGTACGGCGGCCGAGCTTCCACCCGCGGGGGGAACGGGTCTGCTTCGGCCTCCCGGCGACCACCGGCCAGGAGATCGTCAGCGTCGGGCGTGACGGCAAGGACCGCAAGACCCTCACCGCGGGTGGCGTCAACAACTGGCCGGCGTACTCCCCGGACGGCACCCGGATCGCCTTCTGTTCGAGCCGGGATGGCGGGTTCGACCTGTACGTGATGGACGCCGACGGGACGGGTCTGCGGCGGGTCGCCCAGCTGGTCGGGATGCAGGCCCGGCCGGCGTGGTCGCCGGACGGCCGCCGGCTAGCGTTCACCTGGAACCATGCCGGAACCTACGAGGTCCACGCCATCCATCTCGACGGGACCGGTCGCGTTCAGCTGACGGGCGGCGCGGAGCGGAGCGACTACCCGGCGTGGCACCCGGACGGCGGATCGGTCGTGTTCGTCGGTGAACGCGGCGGCCGGTTCGACCTGTACCGCGTACGAATCAGCGGCTCCTGAAAACCCCTAAGCTCGACTGGTGCCGATTCTGGGTGGCCGTCCGCGGAGGGTTACCATGGGGGCTGCTGACGACCTCGTGGCTCTCGCCCGCGGACGGCCGCCGTGATCCTACCACCCGAAGCCCACCCGCTGGTCC
>JAESFO010000317.1_pt1 | contig 70685 bp, 59 predicted proteins | sample 9269421 | NCBI WGS metagenome assembly JAESFO01 (sample SAMN14502839, study PRJNA617101) | algae metagenome | isolation source: Nostoc desertorum CM1-VF14 and co-occurring heterotrophs from rocky... | place: USA: Clark Mountains, San Bernardino, California | collected 2000-06-05 | reverse complement strand
TCCAGGGCGTCCCGCTGGTCGGGCGTGAGTCGGACCACCGCCTTCCTCGCTCGGGGCATCACCGTCCTCCTGACCTGGGGCAAGAGGACAATACCGGAAGTAGGTTTCAGCCGCAATGAAATACTAGTGGCAACGGTGATACGACACAGATGATGGCGGCCCATGCGGCCAACTCATTGGCGGATCTTCCGCAACGATCCCTGTCGATGCGGGCGCCGACATCCCACCGGAGTGATGTGCCATGCCTCGGCTTGGTCACGGCCGCGATGGGTTTACCCTGGTGGAGCTGCTCGTCGTCATCGTAATCACCGCGGTGCTGATCGGGCTCCTCCTCCCCGCCGTCCAGAAGGTCCGGGCGGCCGCCGCCCGGGCGGCGTGTGCCAACAACCTGAAGCAACTCGCGCTCACTGTCCACGCATACCACGATGCCCGCCTCACCTTTCCGGTGAACAAGCTGCCCGGGCCGGCCGGGCCGGCCGGGCCGTACGGGCCGGAATCACCGGCGTGGAGTTGGCTCGCGCTCCTCCTCCCGTACGCCGAGCAGGACGCCCTCCACCGGCGGGCGGGCATCCCCTCCAGAACCCTGTACGAGGCCCGAGAGGCGGTGGCGACCCCGGTCCGCCTGTTCCTCTGACCCGCGGACGCGGCCGGCGAGCCGCGCGCGGACGCCGCCGACCTCGGGGTGTGGGCGGCACGGCCCATCCCCGCCGCCCCGACCAACTACAAGGGGGTGAGTGGGAGCAACTGGGGGTGGGGGATCCCCGGTGGCGAAACCCCGGGGCGGGCGGGAACTGGGACGGGTTGAACGCCGGGGACGGGGTCTTCTACCGGACCGACTGGAGGGCTCCGAAGAGCCTCGCCGCAGTCACGACGGGACGAGCTCGACGTTCCTGGTCGGGGAGGATCTGCCCGCGGCCAACCACTGGTTCGCCTGGGTCTACGCCAACTCGGCGGCGGACACCTGCGCCATCCCCCCGAACGTCCGCGACCCGGCCGACGCGGACTACTCGTGGAGGTGGGAGTACGCCCTGTCGTTCCGCAGCCGGCACGCCGGCGGCGTCCAGTTCGCCCTCGCCGACGGGGCGGTCCGGTTCGTCCCCGACGCGACCGACCTGGGCGTGTACCGGGCGCTCGCCACGATCCGCGGCGGCGAACCGGTGAGCCTCCCGTGACCCGCTACCCGGGCTTACGGCCTCCGGCCCCCGTTTGACCTCCCACACCGCCCGAGGATCCCATGGGAAGCACCCACCCGCCCCCGCCCCGAGCCGCGAACTCGACCGACGTCGAGTGGTCGGTCGCAATGCCGTGCCTGAACGAGGCCCGGACCGTCGGCGTCTGCGTCGCCAAGGCCGCGCGGGCCATGCGAGACCTGGGCGTTATCGGCGAGGTCGTCGTCGCCGACAACGGCAGTCAGGACGGCTCCCAGGAGGTCGCGGCGGCGGCCGGCGCGCGCGTCGTCCTGGTCCCCGGGCGGGGGTACGGGGCGGCCATCCAAGGCGGGATCGCCGCCGCCCGCGGCCGGTACGTCCTGATGGGGGACGCCGACGACAGCTACGACTTCTCCGCGATCGAGGGGTTTGTCGGGCGGATCCGGGCCGGGGACGACCTGGTCATGGGCGACCGGTTCCGCGGGGGGATCCGCCCCGGGGCCATGCCGTGGCACCACCGGTACGTCGGCAACCCGGTCCTGACCGGGCGGCTGCTCGACGCCTTTTTCCGGGCCGGGGTCGGGGACGCCCACTGCGGCATGCGGGCGTTCCGGAAGGACCCGATCGACCGGCTCGGGCTGGCGACCACGGGGATGGAGTTCGCCAGCGAGATGGTCATCAAGGCTGCCCTCCGGGGGCTCCGGATCGGCCAGATCTCGGTCGTCCTCCACCCGGACGGGCGGGACCGACCGCCCCACCTGCGGAGCTTCCGGGACGGGTGGCGGCACCTCCGGTTCCTCCTCCTGTGCTGCCCGCTCTGGCTGTTCCTGGTCCCGGCCCTCGGCCTGCTCCTCGCCGGCGGCGGGCTGATGGCCTGGCTGACCCCCGGCCTGCGGGCGGTCGGGGGCGGGGTGGTGCTGGACGTCCACACCATGCTCCTCGGGGCGCTGTGCGCGATCCTCGGGTACCAGACCCTGTGGCTCGGGGTGTCGGGGAAGGTGTTCGGCCACCGGCTCGGGCTCCTCCCGGCCGACGCCGTCGCCCGGGCGGCCGGGCGGTGGCTCACGGTCGAGCGCGGGCTGGTCGCGGGCGGGCTGGTGTTCGCCGCCGGGGTCGCGGTGAACTGCTGGCTGGTGGCCCAGTGGTGGGGCGTGCCCTTGGGCGAGCTCGATGTCCGGCGGACGCTCCGGGGGGCGCTGTGGGGGCTGTCCGGGATGGTCCTCGGCGTTCAGACCGCCTACGGGGCGCTGTTCCTCGGGCTCGTCGACCTGTGGCAGCTGGACCCGACCCCCGGGGCCGACGCGCCTCTGTCGGCGGCACCACATGGTCGCGTGATGACACCCCTGACCCCCGACGAGCCCAAGCCATGACCGACCGCTACGCGGCCCGCGCCCTGCTGCTCTTGGCCTCCCTTCTTGCCTCCGCCCCGCTGGGGTGCGGGAAGAAGGACATGGCTAAGGAGTCCCCGGACGCCAAAACCCTGGAGGCTCTGGCCCCGTACGACCCGCAGGCCGAGACGAACGACGAGGGACGGGTCGTGGAGCTGAAGCTGCACGGGCGGCGGGTGGGCGACCGGGCGTTCGACCACGTCAAGGAGCTGTCCGAGCTGAAGTCCCTGAGCCTCTACGGGTCGGCGGTCACGGACGACGGGCTCGCGAAGCTGAAGGGTCTGCCCCGGTTGGAGGCGTTGGGGTCCGGGAAGACGGGGGTGGCGCGGGCGGGCCTGGCCCACCTGGAGCGGCTCCCCGCCGTCCGCTGGGTGTGGGTGACCGAGAGCAAGACCCTCACCCCGGCCCAGGTCGAGGACTTCAAGAAGAAGGCCGTCCCCGGAACCACCGTCTACCAGTAACGGGCCGATCACCGTCGACGTAAGAGATCATGCTCACAAGATGCTTTCGCTGGATGAAAAATCAGTCCTGAATTGGTTTTTTTCTGAATTGTCCGATTTTTATTGACAAGGCTTCTGGCAGGTGGTCAGATAACTCGGAGTCACTAAAGTGAATAACTATCTTCAGTATGTCGCGATTTGAAGGTAGTGTGCTGTGGGCGGCTCACGGCGGGGTGCGATAGAGACTCAATAGTCTATACGCTCTTGCAAATAGTTATCTTTATGTAGCAAGCCTGCTCTGCTTCAGGCCTAGTATAACCCATCACAAACAGGTAGAGGACAGCCCATTCGGTGTCGTTCCGCAAATTGATAGCTAGCGTTATGCGCGAGTAAGCGTGCTGAGGTGCCGATCAGGTTACCGTCATTTTTACATAGTATCAACAATAATTGATTCGCCCATCGGATTCAGGAGTCTTCGTGCACATGGGCCGATTGCCAGACAATACTACGGGGCGGCAGCTTCGGGTTCTCTCACCTGGTCGGCTCGCCATGGCAGGAATTCTCGGTCTTATGCTGATCGCCGCCATCCGTCACTGGCTGCCGAGCATCCAGCCAGCTACCCCGGCAGCCACCGAGGCAGTGGAGACGAGGACCACAGGTCGTGACCGACCGTTATCGGTCCCCCCGTTGGTCGGCCCACTGCTTTCGCTCGCTACCGATGAACGGGAACACGCACTCGATCAACTCCGGTTGCCCCCGACCAAGCACTATGAGTTGTCCCGCTGTCTTCACTGGCTACGTGCGTACGGGCGAGACGCTCGTAGCCAATCGGGGCCAAGTCCATCCGTCGAGTCGTTCGTCACAGCATTGACAGACGGGGGGGTGGGCCACGCGACCTTCCGGCACTCGCCGCTGGTGCGGACGCAGACGGGGGTCCGCTTCCAGACGGGCGGCCCAGAAAGAGTGGTGCCTGACCCGTTGGCTGCCGAAGCCCACAGAGACCAGTGCCTGGCCACTCTAGGTGAGTTGGGGGTTCCCCTGAGCCGTCCGGTCAGGGTGGATGGCGGGGACTTTTCCGTGCGCGACATCCTTGACGACTCTGTGGGAAACTTTCACCTCCGCCAACGTGAGCTAGCCTGGACCGCGCTCGCCTATTTGTACTACGTGGCCCCTGCTCGGGCTTGGGAGAATCGGTTCGGCGAACGGTTCAGTTTTGACGACTTGGCACAAGCTCTCATGGCCCAGCCGCTCGAGAGGACCAGTTGCGCAGGTACCCACAACGTTTTCTCATTGGTTGTCTTAGCCAGGGTCGATCGGGAACACGATATTCTCACCCCCCCAGTGCGAGAGCGGCTTAACATTTGGTTGGCGCGGTGCATCAAGATCGTCGAACGCAAGCAGCACCCGGACGGGAGTTGGTCGATCGATTGGGCCGCGGAGTTGCGTGTCGATGCGGCCAACGACTGGTCGACGGACCCACAGGTGCGATCGTACCGGCTGCTGGCCACAAGCCACTTGGCCGAAATCCTTCTGTACCTCCCATCGGACCTGCAGGTCCCGCCAGACGTCGTGGGCCGGGCTGCCGGGTGGCTGTACCAAGCACTCCGCCGGGCAACGCGAGATGAGATACTCGAAGGGTACTGTCCGCATGCCCATGCGGCCGCCGTGGTGCGGCAGGTGTCGTTCTCGCCAGGCATGCGGTAGTCTGGGCTGCCCGTGTTTGGTGGCGCGGCCAGCAAGCGGGTGGTTCGTGTTTGAGGCGGAGAGTCACGGAGTTCGCTACGGAGGATGTGAGATGAGAAAGACGGTAGAGGGTCTAGTGCTGGGCCTCGCGGCGCTCGGCCTGTTTCTCGCTGTCGCTCAGACCCAGGGGGGACAGCGTCAGGGGAGCAGCCCAGTTTCAGACGCCGAGGCCAGCCGTATCGTCGGGGGCGTCATCAAGTGCGACACCTGGGGGAGGGTCGACGCATGCGGAGGGGCGGGTAAGGGGTGTCAGTTACGAGTGGGGCTCAAGCTCGACCAAGTCAACCCAACGGTCCGCGCGTGGCGTGGGGAGACCTGCGACGAGATCAAGCAGTTGTGCAACTACGTCCCTTGCGGGAACGCCGCGAACTGCCAATACGTCTGGAGGAACCACCCCTGCGACGAAGTGAACCCGGTTTGCCCCGACCCGAACGCGCAGTGCCCGCTCGTGAACCCGGGGTTCTGAGCTGGTGAGGCAGGATCCGCCGTGGCTGGGATGATGCCGGGAACGGCTGAGCCTTCCGTTGATCGCCCCGTTAGCAATCGGCGGGAATACCGGTATAGGCCAGCTGAGGACGGCCCCCAATAGTCCCGCGGAGGGGGGTGGATGACCGCCCCCCTCCGCTAGGGCCTCGGAGCCCACTTGAGTGTAGCTTGGCCGATCATCCTCCAGTAGAGATCGAGCATCGTGAGCGCCCTTCGTTTCGTCCCGCCTTCGATACGGGCTTCTGCCGGTCTCGCCGTCGGGATTCTGGTGTTGGGGGGGGCGGTTCCACACTCAACCGGGCAGGCGGTCGCATCGGAGGGGCATCAGGTCGATGTCGGGCATATGAAACGGGAGTGCGGGCGAAACGCCCTGTATATGTTCCTTCAGCTTTCCGGTTTCACGCCGGAGTTCGAGGCACTGGCCAAGGTCACGCCAGTGGGGCCGCGCGGGACCAGCATGCTCGAGTTGAAGGATGCCGCCCGGCGACTCGGGGCCACGGTGGTAGTTTCGTCTATGACGCGGGAGCAACTCATCGCAGCACCAAAGCCAGTCATCGCCTATTGCGACGAATCACAGCTTGCGCAGTCAGAGGAACTTGCCACAGGCCACTATGTCGTAGTGATCGATGCATCCCCCGCGGAGGTGCACTCGTTAGACGGGAGTACTGGCAGATTACGTGTGAACAGTTGGGCTAGGTTCGAGATGCGTTGGCACGGCTATGTGCTCATCACCGAGTCAGAGACTGACATCTGCGAGGAGTGGATGCGGCTAGCCAGTTTCGCAGCTGCGGCTGTCGTAGCCCTCGCCCTCGTGCTACGTCGGGGTGGGGTTAACCATGTGCCGGCCCGGCCCAGCAGGGCCGGAGGCGGTTAGGGCTAGTGGGAACTCGAGCGGACCAGCGTCATGGCGTATCGTAAAGGTTGGGTCGTGGCGTGGCTCTTTACGGCCGCACTATGCACCGCGTTCGCTTGGGCGTTACGTGACAGGAGGGGCGAACCCGCACATGTCGCGGCTACTGGGGTCGTTGATAAGGAGGGCACAGGCGTATGGCGGGCGCCGCCACACCAAGGTGTCAATGTGTTATATCTCCTCCTCCGGTTGACCGACCGGCCGGTGGACTACGGCCGGGTGAAGGAATCTCTCGGGGAGAAGGGGCCGTACCCCAGCCTGCTACGCCTCCGCGAAACGGCCGACGAGTTCGGCCTCGACTGTGCCACCTACCGCTGTTCGCCCAGCGACTTGGGAAAGGGGCCGTTCCCGGTCGTCACGTTGATGAACCTCCATCCGGAGCAGGGAGGGGAGTACGTCCTACTAATCAACTACGACGGCACGTCCTGGCAGATGATCGATGGCTCGACAGCAACTCTGCTGAGCCTCTCCGACGACGAGTTCCGGAGGAGTTGGAGTGGAGTCGTCCTCGCACAGCGGCCGGCCCGCCCCCCCTGGGCGACCTCTCTCGCCGTAGGGTTGACCGCGCTAGTTACATACGTTGGGTTCCGCGCGGTCGTCAAGCGTCGAGGCAACGCGACTGCTCGACCCGTGGTGAGCCTACCGGTGGATCCGCGTCATATATCTCTCGGGGGGCCACACCCTCCAGTGAACTGATTGGTACCGTAGTCCGACCTGACGGTGTGAACCGCCCCGCCCGGCGGGCGTCCCGCGAAAGGAGCAATGGGCTGGTGGATCAACACGCATCCTGAAATCCCTCGGGCTGAACAATTGCATCACGAGTATCAGGGAAAAGACATGGTATCCCTTGCGACGCCCGCCGTCTCAGGTAACCCGCGGCGACTGCTCTGGGTGGCTATGGTGCTGGTCCTGGCAGCTCCCCCTTGGTGTCGCGCCGGCGACCTGCCTTCCGAGGTGCGAGCGGGGTTGGAAGCGAGCGAGCTCGCGCTCACGCGAATCGGGGTGACGTGGGAGGAACGCCGATCGAGCCCGCTGTCGCTGCCAGAACTCCAGAGGGCCACCCGTAATACGGACACCAGCCTGCTTGCGGATCGTCGTGTCAAGTTCGTGCGAGATGGGAAGAAGGCTTACTATTCCAGTGGGCTAGTGATTAAGGGGAAGACGGCGACGGATGTGTCGGAGGTGGCGTATGACGGGGTGTATCTCTACTGCGGGAGTCGGTCCCAGGATCCCAGCAAGGGCGACCCCGTCCTCTTCGTTCAGAAGATCGACATCTTCCGCCAGGAGAACGGCGGGTGGAACGTGCTGACGATCGACTACCTCCGGCAGGTGGGGTTCGTTGTCCCCGAGACCGTAGCAAGGCTCGACGAGCCTACGCGGTCCGCCGTTCTGTCGAATCTGGCGGAGGGATACGCCGTTGCCGCCGTGAGGGAGGAGCAGATGGACGGCCTCCCGTGCGTGGCTGTCGACTTGCGTCCACCGGCCGGCGCTGCCGTGCCGCCCCCGGGTGACGCCTCGAAGGGTTCCGTCCCCGACCGCCACGCTAGGCGACTCGTGCTGGACCCGGCCCGGTCGTACGCCGTCCTCCGGTCTGAGGAGCGGGGGTCTAAAGGTGAGTTGGCGGTGGTGACGGACAACTCCGAGTTCATCCGGCTCGCAGATGGGAACCGCGGGGCTGTGTGGCTACCCAAGCGATGCAAGGTGGTCGCGCATGCCGCACCGACGGCGCCGGGCGTGTACAGTAAGACTCCCCTGCTGGTTACCGACTACTCCGTGGTGGACTTCCAGTTGTCTGTCCCCTCCACAAGCCTCTTCGCATTGGACCACGAGTATAAGCGGCCGGGGACGGCGGTGTCGACCGCCAAGATCCCTGGCGCCGATAAACTGCCCGGGGGGCGGGTCGACTTTATCGTGCCAGCCAACCCTGAAGATCTTGACGACGCCGTCCGGGCGGCCTTAGAGGGTAAGCAGTTTACGCCAAAGTCTCGGTTCCCGGTGATGCGGTCGGTGCTCACGTTTGTCGCCATCGGACTTGCCGTGGTAGTCGGGATCCTCGCTTACTACCGGTGGCGATGGCGGAAGACCGCGGGGGGAGTATGAGTCACGGCCGACCAATCTTCGGTGTCGAGATGTGGGCTCTCATCCTCCTGTTTGTGTTGTCGGGGGCGGCCCGCTGCCGAGCACCTTCGCCGCCTCTGCCGGCGTCGGAGTTGCGGGCAGCGATCCTCCGCGCCCAAGAGGGGGTCCGGAGCGTCCGCGTTGCCTACCGGGTGCCGATGGAACAGGAACCACGCCTGCACCCGCGCGGGGCGCACGCGTACCGTATTGTGGCTGCCAAAGCGCCATATTACTTCTACCACCTAAACGCCCATGGGCATGACCGGCTCCCCTGGGCGGCCGATCCCGCTCAACAGCGGTGCTACGTGGGGCCAGGCGGCTGGTTTGTCGAGAACCCGGTCAACCGGACGTTCTTCGGGGGGAAGCTGAAGACCACTGACGAAGTACCGGGGACGGTCCGCGACGAGATCTACTTCCTAGCAACCGGCCTGTGGCCCACGAGCGGACGCCCCGCGCCCCACCTCGCGCCGAGGGAGCCGTACGTCCTTCGCGACGTGGGCCGGAGTGATCTGTACTCGGTCGTCCGCCCGGAGTTGGAAGCGGTAAACGGGCGATGGTGCCACGTCCTCGAACGCCCGGGCCGGGACCGGCTGTGGATCGACCTCGAGAGGGGTTGTACATTGCTGCGGCGTGAGACAGATGCCGAATCCTCCGGCCCGCTCGCGAGCCGCTACGAACTGGGCGACCACCGGGAGGTGTCTCCCGGGGTGTGGCTCCCATCCTGGATCCGCAACACGCAGTTCGACTACCAAGCTCCTACGGAGGAGGCCCGTCGCCGACGAGTAATCGACGCTGTTATTGAGGTTATCGAGTCGCACGCTAACGACATGCCCGACGAGCAATTCGTTTACCGCCCGGTCGCAGGCACATTCCGTTTGGCGCCCGCCGAGCAAGTCGTTCCGGGAGGGCTCGACCATTTGGACTTCCTCAGCGGCTGGGTGGAGCGTTACTCTCCACCGAGTCGCGACCGGCCCGCATTCGTTCAGCACCTTGCCGGCTTGCCATTTATCCTCCTCATTCCCCTCCTGGAGTTCCAGCGGCGGCGGGCTAGGCGGCGGGCGCCACCGGTCCGCCAATGTGGGGAGGGGGTGTCAGCATGTTGACTTCAGGTGTCCCAGTTGCCCCTACGCGGCGAACACGATGTCTGGTGGCTGCGATCCTTACGTCTCACGCGGCACTACTGGCGTGGTCGGCGACCCGACAGTCGCCAACGTTTGACGAGGTTGCCCACCTCCCTGCGGGGCTCAGCCACCTCCGCTTCGGGCGGTTCGACTTGTACTGTGTTAACCCCCCGCTGGTCCGCACAGTCGCCGCGCTCCCTCTGCTGGCCGCGGAACCGGCGACCGACTGGAAGAGTTACCACGGCGGGTGGCGGCCTGAGTGGTGCGTGGGGCTCGACTTCCTCGATGCCAACGGGGAACGATCGCTGTGGCTGTTCACCCTGGCCCGGTGGGCTTGTATCCCGTTCAGCCTGCTCGGGGCGTACGTCTGCTGGCGCTGGGCCCGCGAGCTTTACGGCGACGGTCCGGGGCTCGTTGCCTTGACCCTTTGGTCCTTCTGTCCGAACATCCTAGGCCACGGCCAGTTGGTCACCCCGGATGTCGGGGCGGCCGCCTTCGGCGTCTTGGCCGGGTACTCTTTCTGGCGGTGGCTTAGGCGGCCTGTCCTCGTTAGCGCGATGGCCGCCGGGGTATGTCTGGGGCTAGCCCTGTTGGCGAAGACTACGTGGGTCGTCCTCTTCCTCCTCTGGCCCTGTCTCTGGGCGATTGATCGCCTGCTCGTGCGTGCCAAAGGCGAGGCTAGGTCGGCCGGGCACTCGGCCCACCAGCTCGTCCTGCTCCTCGTAGCAGGGCTTGGCGTGCTCCATGCAGGTTACGGGTTCGAGGGTACGGGCCGACCGCTGGGGGAGTTCCAGTTCAAGAGCCTCACCCTCAGCGGTAAGCAGTCGGGACATGATCCGGATGCTACTCACACATCCAACCGCTTCCGCGGGACATGGATGGAGGGACTGAGGTCACCATTGCCCGCCAACTTCCTCCGAGGCATCGACCTCCAAAAATACGACTTCGAATTGAATACTTATTCGTATCTTCGAGGAGAATGGAGACGGGGTGGATGGTGGTACTATTACTTATACGCGATGGCCGTCAAGATACCAATCGGGACATGGCTGCTGCTGGGAAGTGCCGGGCTGCTCGCCTGCACTCGATGTTACGCATTCGATCGTCGTGGCGAGATGGCGGTCTTGGTACCCGTAGCCGTTATTCTTTGCCTGGTGAGCTCCCAGACGGGTATGAACCATCACTTTCGCTACGTCCTCCCTGCCCTCCCCTTCCTCTTCGTTTGCGGTAGCAAGGCCGCTTGCCTATTGTGGAGCAAGTCAACGCTTGCCCGGTTGTACGTCGCGATCGCAATCGGGTGGTCGGTAGTCAGCAGCCTGTCGGTCTACCCACATAGCCTTTCGTACTTCAACGAACTCGCTGGGGGCCCCCTCGGGGGCCCCAATCACCTGCTCGGCAGTAACGTCGATTGGGGGCAAGACCTCCTCTACTTGAAGAAGTGGGCCGAAGATAACCCGACGGCCCGCCCCCTGCGGCTTGCCTACTGCAACATCGCCGCCCCACACGTCCTAGGCTTCACGGAGGCCGAGTCGGCCGCCCCTACTCGACCGGGTCCGGAAGGCGAAGCTTTTGGTGGACCGACCACGGCGCGGGAGCTGACCCCCGGGTGGTACGCCATCAGTGTCAATTACCTGCGGGATCACACCCGCCTGTACGCCTGTTTCCTCGACCTGCCACCGGTGGGTAGGGCGGGCTACTCGATATACATCTACCGGATTACTGAGGCAGACTGCCGTACGAGGGCAACTCGCCCCTAGTGCCAGGCCACGGGGGATCGCGTCCGAACGCTGCCCATCCGCCGCCGAGGAAATAGACAGCCTCAATCGGATCGTGAAGCACGATACTAGCTAGGATTGTCTAAAGCCATAGGGCGCCATCTCCCGGGTTTGGCTTTCTTGGTTGGACACGGTCATTCATCACATGGCGTGGGCTCCGACCGAGTCAGGGTGACGCTTCGGCCACGGCTTCCAGTTCGGAGAAAAGGCGGATGAGTGTCCTCGGCGATCAGGTTTGGACCGGAGTCTGGTTCGGCGTCACGGGCCTGATCGGCTGGAGTGGATGGCGAGCAGCGTCCCAGCTCTTTCCAGCCGAGGCCGCCTCGGTTCGAGTCGGCCACGCGGTCGTACTCGGCTGGGCACAGGTGGTTCTCGCGGCCATGGCTATCGGCATGACCGGCCTGCTCGCCGCGGGCTCTCTGTTGGTGGCTGGGACAGTCGTCGCCCTCCTGACCCAAGTACTCGTGACTATGGTACGGCGGCCCCACCACGGGGGAGGCACACCGCCGCTGGCAGGCAACCGGCATGGCCGCGGGTGGCCACTCCTCTGGGCGGCCGTCTTTGCCGCTGCCGCCGGACACATCGTCGTCCACGGACTGCTCCGGTTCCCGGAGGACTGGGACACGCTGATGTACCACCTCCCGCTCGTCAATCACTGGCTCCAGGCGGGGTCTCTCTACGCCCCGGACGACCTCCGGTGGAGCGATCCGGGTAACAACGAACTGATCGCGTTGTGGGTGGTGGCCCCGTTCTCCGGCGATTTCCTCTACGCCCTCAACAACCTCCCCGCCGCCGTCCTCCTCGCGTGGGGAGCCTACCAGCTAGCACACCAGGTCGGTGTCACCGGGCCATGGTGCCACCTCGGCGCCCTAGCGGTGGTCTCCAATTTCGTCGTCGTCAAGCAACTCGGAGATGCCGAAAACGATGTCGCCGTGGCGGGGCTGTTGTTGTCGGGTCTGGCGTACGGATTGCGGTACGCGGCTGGGGGACGGAGGACGGACTTGGGTTTCGGCGCTGTTTGTCTGGGGCTCTTGGCCGGCGTGAAGTATTACGCACTTGGGTATGTCGCTGTAGCGGCGGTGCTCCTGGTCTTCTTAGTCGCCCGGCAGCGGGGCTTGCGGGCGGCCGCGGGGGCGGCTGGGGTTGGCGCAGCCGGTATACTGCTGTTCGGCGGGTACTGGTACGCCCGGAATTGGGTATGCGGTGGTTCTCCTGTCCACCCACTAGGCGCGCCGGCCGGCGCTGACTTGGCGACGCGCTACCCGGCTGTGTGGCGGACGACGTTCCTCGGGAACGGAAGCCCCGAGGTACCCGGGTTGGCGGTCACCGCCGTGTGGAGTTTGGTGGGACCAGTGTATTTGGCGGCCCTGCTCACCCTCCCGGCCACTGTCGTCTCGGGGGTGTGGCGCCGCTCTCCGCAGCGGCCCGCCTGCCTCACGCTCGCCGCCGCGACCGTCGGGTCCTTGATGGTCCTCCTGGTGACTCCGTTCGCAGTGGAAGATGTACCCGGGACGCTCAATCAAATGCACTGGAAGTACTGCCCGGTCCGCTACGGCCTCTGCTCACTCTCCCTTTCTGTACTGACACTCGTCGCGGCGGTGGATCGGGTCTCTAATGTCCGCTGGCGTCGGGCCGAAATGGTTTCGGGCAGGCCGGCATCTGTCGCTGCGGTGGTGTTCAGTGTGGGGGTCGCTTACCAGTTGTGGCTAGCCTGTCAGCCTGGGTGGGGCGAAGAGGGCATCGATGTCGGGCTGATCGCCACGACCGGGATCCTTCTGGCGGTCAACCTAGGGTGGTTCGCCCCGGCATGTGGTCGTGCCAGATCGGTTGCTGGCACTATTGCGGTCCTGATTGGCATGGTTGGGGTTGTGGCCGCCGTCGGGGTGTTATCGGCCCGCTGGCACGCCGGATACGCCCCGTTCTATGATCGCATGCTCGGCCGTGGACTGTTCGCGCACATGGGTCAGCAATTACCCCACGGCTCGGCCGTTTACGTGCTCGACCTGCGAGCATACCCCTTCTTCGGCTCCTCCCGCCAGTTTCGGGTGTGCCAGACCAGTCCCCAGAGTAGTTGCGATGACTGGGTGGGCTACATCCGTTCTCGCCGTGTTGTCGTGGTCGCCGCCCGCTTCGACCTGAGTCACGATTGGCGGAGTTGGAGGGCGATGCACGCTTGGCTGGCCGACCACCCTGACGAATTCGTCCCGGCGGTCGACATGCCTTGGCCCTACGCTGTGTATTGGGTTGTGAGGGACGGTCTTGCACGTCTTGAAACACCATCGGCCACCCCTCGTGGTGTAGACCTGCTCTATCTGATACGCCCGGCGGATTGTAAGTACCATGTTGCCTGGGCCGAGTCGAACGACGAGGGACGGGTCGTGGAGCTGAAGCTGCACGGGCGGCGGGTGGGCGACCGGGCGTTCGACCACGTCAAGGAGCTGTCCGAGCTGAAGTCCCTGAGCCTCTACGGGTCGGCGGTCACGGACGACGGGCTCGCGAAGCTGAAGGGTCTGCCCCGGTTGGAGGCGTTGGGGTCCGGGAAGACGGGGGTGGCGCGGGCGGGCCTGGCCCACCTGGAGCGGCTCCCCGCCGTCCGCTGGGTGTGGGTGACCGAGAGCAAGACCCTCACCCCGGCCCAGGTCGAGGACTTCAAGAAGAAGGCCGTCCCTGGGATCACCGTCTACCAGTGACGGGCCGCCCCACGCGAGTGACGCACCGGTTCTCCTGAGAGGCAGCAGACGCGCCGGGGGCCAACCCCCAACCACACGCGGGAGCGGTAATGCGGACTCCCCCGGAGGGCGGGACCGGCGCGGGAGCGGTGTGGGCCTGGACGTGTGGGGGGCACGGCTGCCACCTGGCCGCCACCCTGCTGCTGATCCACGCCCTCGGGCCCGACGGCTACGGATCATTCGCGTTCGCCATCGCCGCGCAGAACGTGCTCGCGGTGGTCGGCGGCCTGAGCCTGCGGCAGGTGGTGGTGCGGGAGGCGACCCGCCGGCCCGCCGCCGCCGGCGGCCTGCTCGCGGCGTACCTCGTACTGACCGGGACGGCGTGGGCGGCCCTCGCCGCCGGGGCTCTGGTCTGGGTGGGGCTGGCGCGGGGGCCGGCCGACCTGGGTACGGCCGCGGTCCTTGCCGCCGGAGGGCTCGCGCTGTGCGCGAGCCTCCAGCCGCTGGTCGACGCTCGGGGACTCCAGGCCGCCAACGCGGCCGCCGGGCTCGCGGTGGAGGTCGGGGCGCTGGCGGTCGTCGCGGCCGGCCGGGCGGGCGTGGGGCTGGCGGTGTGGGTTGTCGCCGCCAAGTCGCTCGCGGCGTGGGGCGCGGCCGCCGTCCCGCTCTGGTCCGACGGCCTCCGACCCGGGGGCGGATCCTGGACGGCCGAGGCGGCCGCGCTGGTCCGACCCGCCCGGCCACTGTTCGTTCGCCTCGGCCGTGGCCGGCATGCTCCCCGGGGCGCTGGCCGCCGCCGCCCTGGGAGGGGCGGCGGGGAGCGAGGAGTTCGCCCGGTACGCCGTCGGCACCCAGGCCGCCGCGGCGTACCTGTTGCTGGCGGCGGCCGGGGTCCGGGTGCTGTACCCCCGGTTCTGCCTCAACGCCGGGCGGGGCGGGCGGCCGCCGGCCGGGTGGCTGGTCGCCCACGGGGTTTTCATGCTGGGGAGCCTGGCGGTGCTGGTCGCGGCCGGCAGCCTCATCGTGGCGGTCGTGCTCGGGCCGGCCTACCGCGGCGCGCTCGCCCCGATGCTCGTCCTCCTGGCCGGGGCGGGCCTGACCGGGGTCGGGCTGACGGCCGCGGCCTGGCTCGTGGCGGCCGGGCGGGAAGGCGCCGTCCTCCGCGGCCAGTTGTGCGGGGTCGGGGCGGCGGCCCTCGGGTGCCGGGTCGGGGGACCGGTGCTCGACGCTGACGCGGCCGCCATCGTCTTGTGTGTCGCCTCGGGGGCGACGACCGCCGTCGTCGTGTTGGGGATGTGCCTCGGAGCCCCCCGTGGCCGCAGACGGTATCCCGACGCCCCCGCGTGACGGGCGGTCGCGTCCGCCCGCGTGTCGGGCGAAGCGGCGAACGCCGGATCACCCGCCCGTACACGAATCACCGCGAGCTTCCGCCGATGCCCTCGACCCCCGCTACCGGGTTCTCGCCTACCGCTACCCGGGGTGCGGGAAACTGGGCGACGCGATCCAGACGCTTGCGCTCTGTCGTCTCCTACCCGGGCAGTGCGAGGCGGTGTACCGGGACCGGCTGGCCGTGTCCGCGACCGACACCCCTACGGTGGTCAACGGCTACTTGTGCGGCCCGCCCCCGCCGGATAGCCCGAACTGCCTGTTCGCCGGGGTGTACGTCGAGCGCGGGCGGCACTTCAGCCCGACTGTCGGGTGGCTCGCCCGGACCCGGTTCCCGGTGGCCGGGGTCCGCGACCCGGCGACGCTGGCCCGCACGGCAGGCCGGAGCCCGCGGGTGGACTTCGTCGGGTGTGCGACGCTAACCCTCGACCCCTACAAGAGCCCCCGGCGGGGGAGCTACGCGGTCGACCTGCCGACGGCGGACCGGCGGGCGACCCCCCTCACCCACCGCGTTCCGCGGGGGATGACCTGGCCGGAGCAGTGGACGCGGGCGGGCGAGGTGCTCGCGGCGTACCGGACGGCCGAGCGGGTCTACGCCAGCCGGCTGCACGTCGTCCTCCCCTGCCTGGCCTTCGGGACGCCGGTCCTGTTGGCCCGGCCACGGTGCTGGTTCGGCCTGACGTCGGCCCAGGGCCGGTTCTCGCTGTTCGACGCCCTGGGGCTGCCGTATGGCACGCTTGTCGAGCAGGACGTCGGCTGTCGTCGCGACCGATTCGTCCGGTTTCTCGAGGCGTCGTTGGGCCACTCCGCCGGGCCCTTCGAGTCTGTTGATCCGCCGCTCCCGCTGCCGCCCGCCGGAGCGTCGACCCAGGAGGCGTGAGCCGGCTGGGACGGAGTAAGTGCGGTCGGTGCAGAGTACCAACCAAGCACTAGTGGCCGGCGGGGGGAGTTTGCTGGGGGTAGACCTTCGCCATCGTCTTGCGGGCGTCGGCGACCCTGAAGCACCAGTGGATCTCCACCCCGTCGCGGTTCCGGGCGTCTTGCCCGGCGTTGACCGGTGTCCCCGGCGTCGCCGCGTCCGGGGTGCGGCGGCCCGGGCACGGCCGCGCCCGGGCCGACAACTCCCGCTCGGCCGTGTTCCGCCGCGGCGCGTGCTCGGGCGTGTCGCGGAACTCCACCCGGGCCGCCCGTCGCCGGGCCTCCGCCGGCCCGGGTGCCCCGTACAACGCGCCGGGGGTGTGCGCATTCCGGTTGCCCCGCACGACCCGGGCACGGCCCGTATCCGGGTGCCACTCGTCGCACAGCCGCCGCATCGGCTCCGCGACGTCCGCCGTCGCCCGGTGACCGTCGCGTGCCGCCGGCCGGCGGTCGGATCGGCGACCACGAATCGGTTGGCCGTGCCGTGTCGGCCCGCCCGTCGGGCGTCGGTGAGCCGGCCCGGGCGACGGCCGTGGCCCCGACCTTGCCGTCGAGCGCGGCCGGGCCGCCCGACCGCGGGCGCTCGGCGAGTGCCGCCCCCAGCCCCTCGGTGGCGAACCGCTTGCGGACGGCGGCGGCCGTCGCCACGCCGACGTCGAGGGCGTCGGCGACCTCCTCGTCGGTGTCGCCGCCGTCGCCCCGCAACCGCACCGGGATTCGGTTGCGCTCGCGGAGCGTCAGCCGGCCGGCGATCAAGGACTATCGAAGACGATCGGAGCGGAGAGGGCGGGATTCGAACCCGCGGTAGGATTTTACTCCTACGACGCTTTAGAGAAGCGGTGCCTTCGACCAACTCCTCTTCTTCTGCCGCCCACGACGATCCTCGACCTCACAAGTCGCGTGAAGTTGGCGGAGCAGTCCGCCACTTCTCTTGCGCATCACCGCTTGCCCGGCGGGCCGCCGACCCCGATGGCACTCCAGAACGGGTTCTGGAAGTACTGCCCCCACTCCCGCCCGTAGTGGTCGAACGCCACCTTCGGCGTGTCCCCGATTAGCTCCGCCAGCGTCTCCACCGAGCACCCCGCCCCCCGTTCCAGTACCCCGACAGCATCCGGTGGGCGAACGTGTGCCGGCACGAGTAGCACGAGTATCGCTTCCGCACCGGATCCTTGTCCCACCCCAGCTTCTTCCGCACCCCGTAGAACCTCAGCACCCCGTGGACCTTCTTCCACGCCCGGCCCGTGACCGTCCGGAACAGCGGCTTCCCCGACCCCCGCGGGGCGGTCTCGAGCAGCCGCCGGGTCAGCTCGGCCACCTCGGTAGTGGTCCTACGGTAGGGATGCGTTGTACAGTCGGATGAAGTACCAGAGGGCTCCGACGTGGTTGAGGGGGCACGTGGAGAACGACAGGGTCTTGCGGACGAACCGGGCACACCGCTGGCGGAGCGGTACACCCGAACCGCTCGACGTGGGCGGTCCGCCCGGCGTCCTTCCCGGCCGCCACGTGGCGAGCCGCCGGGACGAGCCCGGTACTGGGCGAGGACGTCGGTACACACGGCCGCCCCGTCCCGACCGAGTACCGGGACGGCCGCCCACAGGTTCCTCGCCGTCGCTTCCGACCGGTCCCCGGCGGCCACCGCCACCACCTGCCGGGTGTCGGCGTCGAGGGCCGCCCAGACCCACCACACGTCCCGCTTGTCGCCCACGGAACTCCACCACTCGTCGGCCTCGATCACGAGCCGGCCGGACTTTTCTTCAGCGGCCCGGGGTGGTGCGGGGTGCTCTCCCGGAGCAGGGCGTTGACGAACCCCGGGAGCCACGACCGGGACACCCCGGTCACCCGGGCGATCCCCCGGAGGCTCATCCGCTCTCCGAGCAGCCGGCGGATCAGGTTCTTGGTGTCGTCCGGGACCGGTCCCCTCTGGGGGGTCGGCGACGAACCGCCGGTCGCCCCCCCGGCCGCGGAAGGCCGGGGTGCCCGAGTGGGTCCGCCCGTTGCGGACGACATGCCTCGCCCCGCAGCGGGGGCAGGGTGGGATCGGAGGTCGGTGAGCGGGTGCATCCGGCATCACCGAAGGCTACGAACATCCCGACTCACGGGCCACTACCGCCACCTCCGGCCGGACCGGGATCTTCCGGGTCTTGTCCGTCTTCGACGAGTACACCCGCCACCTCATCCCCCGCGGCCCCTCCTCCACGTCCTCGGCCGTCAGCCTCGCCAGCTCGCAGAACGGCCGCAGCCCGGTGTGGACGGCCGCGAACAGGAAGTCCCGGAACGGCGGGTCGGCCGCCCCCAGCAGCGTCGCCTGGTCGTCGTCCGTGAGGGAGTGGAGCCGCGGCCGGGAGGCCGGCTTCTTGAGCCCCTTGAGCGGGCTCGGGACGTCGTGGTTGTCCTGGGCGTAGTGGAACGCCGCGATCACGATCGTCAGGACGGTCCGCTCGGTAGCCGGGGACTTCCACCCGGTGTGGGCGTCCACCCACGTGCGGACGTGCGTCTTCTTCAGCTGGGCGACCGGGAGGGCGCCGCAGTACTTGCACAGGTCGTTGAGGTAGGTGGTGGCGGCGGCTCGGTGGTCGGCGCTGATCGTCCCGCCGGCCCCCCCGGTCGCAGTACTGGATGTACTCCGAGCACACCCGCGCCACCACCCACTCTCCGGCGGCGGTGGGCAACGCCGGGATCTCCCCCTGCTCGGCGAGCCGGCCCCGGGCGAGGGCGAGCCGGGCCTGGTCCTTGTGCTCCTTCCCGCGGATGCGGGCGCCGTCCTCGTCGAGGAGGGGGATTCGCTTCTTGGTCCCGGGGAGGGTGTAGTACCAGCAGTCGGTCTGCCGCCAGTGCCAGGCCGACCCGTGGGACGGGCGGCGGGTCCGGGGCCGGCCGCGCTTCGGCGGGACCGGGGTTTCCGGTTTGACCGGGACCGGGTGTGGGGGGGAGAATGCGACCGGCCCGCGCGGGACCGGATGTGGCGGGGTGCCGCCCCGTCGGGTTGTCCGCGGGTTGTCGCTACTGGGGGTCGCCGCCATGGCCGGCCGTGGGGTTCCGCACCACGTGCCCGACCCGGCCGCGCCGGCAGTCGGTTGGCCGCCGTCCGCGGCCGTTCACGGACCTCGTGCGGGGTTGTCGTCATGGTTCGCCTCCGACCCTCCTCTCACCCGCGGGGCGGGGACTCTCGGCCCCGACGGCGGTGTGGGTTCGCCGCCCGTGGGGGGTGGGGCATCGCCCTCCTGCTGGCAGTATCGCCGTGCCACGCGGCCAAGGCGGATGACCCGAAGCGGGGGCCGAACGTCGTCTTCATCCTCGCCGACGACCTCGGCTGGGGCGACCTCGGCTGCTACGGGCAGACCCGCATCCGCACCCCCAGCGTCGACGCCCTAGCCGCCGCCGGGGTGCGGTTCACGCGGTTCTCCAGCGGCAACGCCGTCTGCGCCCCGAGCCGCTGCGCCCTCATGACCGGCCGGCACATGGGGCACGCCTCCGTCCGCAACAACCAGGAGGCCCAGCCGGAGGGGCAGTTCCCCATCCCGGCCGCCGACGTCACCGTCGCCACCCTGCTCGGGCGGCGGGGGTACGTCACCGCGGCGGTGGGGAAGTGGGGGCTGGGCATGTTCGACACCACCGGCAGCCCGCTCCGCCACGGGTTCGACCGGTTCTACGGGTACAACTGCCAGCGGCACGCCCACACCCACTACCCGACCTACCTGTACCGCAACGCCGAGCGCTTCAACCTGCCCGGCAACACCGGCGCGACGGGCGACAGCTACACCGGCGACCTGTTTGAGCGCGAGGCGCTCGCCTTCCTTGAGGAGAACCGCGGCCGGCCGTTCTTCCTGTACCTGCCGCTGGTGGTGCCGCACGTGGCGGTACAGGTGCCGGCCGACTCGCTCGCCGAGTACGAGGGCCGGCTCGGCCCCGACCCGGCCTACGACGGGAAGAAGGGCTACCGCCCCCACCCCACCCCGCACGCCGCCTACGCCGCGATGGTCACCCGCATGGACCGGACCGTCGGCCGGGTGGTGGCCAAGCTCCGCGAACTCGGGCTGACGAACAACACACTCGTCGTCTTCACCAGCGACAACGGCGCCACCCACAACGTCGGCGGGGCGGACTCGACGTTCTTCCGCTCGGCGGGCTCGCTCCGCGGGCTGAAAGGGAGCCTGTACGAGGGCGGCATCCGCGTGCCGTTCGTCGCGTCCTGGCCCGGCCGCATCCCGGCCGGCACGACGAACGACACCCGCCTCTACTTCCCGGACGTGCTGCCGACGCTGTGCGCGCTGGCGGGCGCGGCCGTCCCGGCCGGCGTGGACGGGATCAGCTTCCTCCCGGCGCTGACCGGCGCGCGGCAGCCGGCGCACGACTTCCTGTACTGGGAGTTCTCCGGCTACGGCGGCCAGCAGGCCGTGACGGCCGGGGACTGGAAGGCGGTCCGCCAGCGGCTCGGGACGGGGACCGTGACGACCGAACTCTACGACCTCGCCACCGACCCGAACGAGGCGACTGACGTGGCGGCCCGCCACCCGGACGTGGTGGCCCGGCTCGAACGGGTCATGGCCGAGCAGCACGTCCGCAACCCGAACTTCCCGCTGCAAACGATCGACGGCCCGCCGGTGAAGAAGAAGTAGAGAGGTACAAAGCTGAGAGGCATTTTTTGACAGGACGGACAGGACGAAACAGGATCAAGACCGTTCCGGATTTTATCCTGTTTCGTCCTGTCCGTCCTGTCAAAAAATGCCTCTCGGTACCAACGCCGATCAGCCCCCGATGGCGTGCATCGTTCGCCCGGGCTTCACGAAGCGGGCCGTGTTGATCTCGTGCCCCTCCCACTTCGCCCACACCACCCGCCGCAGCAGGTCGGCCACGGCCGCATCGTCCGGGGCGGGGCGGAGGAGCGGCCGGGCGTCGGCCTCGTCGAGGGCGAACAGGCAGTTCCGGACCTTGCCGTCGGCCGTCAGTCGGAGCCGGTTGCACGTCCCGCAGAACGGCCGCGTCACGGAGGCGATCACCCCCACCTTCCCGCCGCCGTCGGCGTACTCGTACTCGGCCGCCGGGGCGCTCGGGTCGGCCCCCGCGACCGGGGTCAGCGGGGCGACCTCGCGGCTCAACAGGTCCAGTAGCTCCTCGGCCGGGAAGACGCCGCCCCGGTCCCACGGGTCGGCGCCGATCGGCATCGCCTCGATGAAACGGAGTTCGTAGCCGCGGTCGCGGCAGAAGTGGGCCAGCGGCACGGCGTCCCGGTCGGTCAGCCCGCGGAGGGCGACGGCGTTCACCTTGATCTGCTCGAAGCCGACCCGCCGCGCCTCCTCCAGCCCCGCCAGGACGCGGTCAAGGCCGTCGCGGCGGGCGACCGCGCGGAACCGGCCGGGGTCGAGGGTGTCGAGCGACACGTTCAACCGGCGCAGCCCCGCGGCGTGCAGGTCGGCCGCCTGCTCTGCCAGGAGGATGCCGTTGGTGGTCAGCGCCACGTCGGCGAGCCCGGGGACCGCGGCCAGCATCCGCACCAACCGGTGCAGATCCTTCCGCACCAGCGGCTCACCCCCGGTCAGCCGGACCTTGTTGACGCCCAGCCCGGCCGCAACGATCACGACCCGGGTGATCTCCTCGAACGTCAGCAACTCGGACCGGTCGCGGAAGACCACCTCTTCCGGCATGCAGTAGGTGCAGCGGAGGTTGCACCGGTCCGTGACGCTCACCCGCAGGTTGGTGTGGACGCGGCCGAACTGGTCGATCAGGTGCGGGGTGCGGGGTGCGGGGTGCGGAGTGTCCGAACCCCGGATGTCGCCCGCGACGCGGAGCGGGATGCGGGGCCGGTCCGGCACGCCTTCGGCTTTCGATTCCGCACTCCGCACTCCGCACTCCGCACGTTAACCCAAGTGTCGGTCGTCGTTCCACAGCTTGATGGCGGGCTCGTCCATGGCCTGGTGGTCGAAGCCGAGGATGCTGACGGTCGCGGTCGAGAGGAGCAGCGCCCGGCCGAACGGCACCGGCTGGCCCACCCAGCGGGCCGCCAGCACCCGCAGGACGTGCCCGTGGGCGAACGCCAGCACGTTCCCGGACAGCCCCTTCAGCCGGGCCACTAGGCCGTCGATGCGGGCGCAGATCGCCTCGACCGACTCGCCGCCCGGGGCGCCGTCGCGGAACAGATCCCAGCCCGGCCGGCGGGTGCGGATCTCGGCCGTCTTTAGCCCCTCGCACTCGCCGTAGTCCCACTCCAGCAACTCCGGCTCCGCGACCGGCGCGAACCCGGCCAACTCGGCCGTCCGGCGGGCGCGCTGGAGCGGGCTGCTGAACACGTGGGCGAACGCGACCCCGGCCAGCCGGGCGCCGATCTTCGCGGCGTCGGCCTCGCCCTTCGGGGTGAGCGGGATGTCGGTCCGGCCGGTGTGCTGGCCGGACTTCGACCACGCGGTCTCGCCGTGCCGGGCGAGGTAGACGGTCGGCGGCGTGTGGGTCGTCATGCGCCTTCCACCCATTCGGTGGCCCCGTCCGGGGCGTTCTCGCGCTTCCAGATCGGTACGACATCCTTCAGCGTGTCGATCGCAAACCGGCAGGCCTCGAACGCCTCAGCCCGGTGCGGGGAACTCACGGCCACGGCCACGCTCACCTCGCCGACCTCCAGCCGACCGACGCGGTGGACCAGGGCCACGCCGCCGACCGGCCAGCGGCGGCGAACTTCGGCCTCGACCTCCGCCAGCTTCTTCTCGGCCATCGCCGGGTACGCTTGGTAGTCCAGGTGGGTCGTCACCCGGTCGCCGGTCAGGTCGCGGACGGTGCCGAGGAACAGCGCCACCGCCCCGCAGTGGGGCGAGCGCACGGATTCGGTGAGCCCGTGGTAGTCGATCGGGTCGGGCGTGAGGGACACCATGAAAGGGATTATACCGCCCGATCAACCGCCGCTCACCGGCGGGATCACGGCGACCTCGTCCGCCGGGGCGAGCGGGCGGTCGTCGCCGGCAAAGTCGTGGTTGACCGCCACCGCCGAGCGGGCCAGCAGCGGCGCGAGGGAGGGGTGTCGCGCGGCCAGGGCCGCGCGGAGGGCGGCGACGGTCGCGGCCGGGGGTAACTCGACGGCCACGACCTCGGCGCCGGCGAGTTCGCGGGCGCGGGCGAACAGGTGAACGGTCAGCGTCATGGGTGGCCGGGCCGCACGGGTGGGGCGCCCCGCATTGTAGGCGGTCAGGCCGCCCGGCGGTCGGCGGGGGCGACGGCCGGCACCACCGTCACCGTCCTCAGCTGGCGGCGGAGGCGCCACAGGCCGGTGAACATCCGCAGGCCGTCCCGCACGAACCGGACCTTCGAGCCCGGCTTCTCGCTCCAGCTGATGGGCACCTCGGCCACCGGCAGCCCGAACCGCTCCGCCAGGGCCAGCAGTTCCAGGTCGAACAGGTAGCCCGTCTCCCGGCCGGCGCCGAACAGCGTGCGGGCGGCGTCGGCGGTGAACATCTTGAACCCGCACTGCGTGTCCACCACCCGCACCCCGACCAGCGTTCGCGCGGCCAGCCGGAACGCCGCCCCGACCAGCGCGCGCCGCGGCAGGCGGGTCCGCGTCACCCCCGGGCCGGGGGCGTACCGCGAGCCCGCCGCCACCGCCGCCCCCCTGGCCAGGGCGGCCGACAGCCGCCACTCCTCGGCGATCGGGGTGGCCCCGTCGGCGTCGGCGAACAGCACCCGCCGGGCGGTCGCGTCCCCCACCCCGGCCCGGACCGCCGCGCCCTTCCCGGCGTTGGCGTCGAGCCGGAACAGCCGGAGCTGCGGCCAGCCGGCGGCGGCCCCGAGTACCAACTCGGCCGTGGCGTCGGCGCTCCCGTCGTCCACCACGATCACCTCGTACCCGCCCGGGTAGGCGGCGTCGAGGTGGCCGCGGACCTCGGCCAGGTACGGCCCGATCCGGCCGGCCTCGTTGTACGCGGGGATGACGACGGCGAGCTGCGGCGACATGCGGGCCTCGGGCGCGGGGCGGCGGACACCGACCCGCGGGTTGGGTAGAATCCCCTCACCCTTCACGCCGGACGCCCCCAGATGCCCACCGGGCCCGAGATCATCCTGACGCTCAAGGTGCTGGTCGCGGCCGTGACCGTGCTGCTGGTCGGCTCGTTGACCGCCCTCGCCGCCGGCCGGCCGCGGCTGCACGGGCGGATCAACACCGCCTTCTTCGCGCTCACCATGAGTACGGTGGTCGGGTTCGAGGTGCTGCTCCAGTTCGTGGACGTGAAGAGCACGTTCGACCCCGCCGCCCGGGAGGCGCTGCGGGTCCACCTGTACTTCGCGGTGCCGGCGGCGGTGCTGCTGCCGGCGATGTTCCTCACCGGGGTGCGGCGGCGGAAGCGGCTCCACCTCGGGCTGTCGGCGGTGTTCGCGGTCCTCTGGGCCGGGACGTTCGTCACGGGGGTGTTCTTCCTCCCCCACTCCTGACCCGGCGGCCGGGGGAAGCTGGATAACCCGCCCCGACACCGGAAACAAGCCCACCCGCATGGACGCCACCCCGCCCGACCCCCGGCTTGCCGCCCCCTGGCAGCTCGACGCCCCGCCGGACGACCTCCCCCCCGAGCCCGACCCGCCCGCCGCGGCGCCCCCCCCAACCCCGCCACCACCCCGCGTGCCGGTCGCGTTCCCGGCCTCGGTTGCCGACGAAGAAACGCCCCCGACCCCGGACCAGCTGGTCGAGGCGATGCTGTTCGTCGGCGGGCCGCCGCTGACCGCGGACGCGGCCTGCGCGGCGGTCCGCGGGCTGACGCCGGACGGATTCCGCACCGCCGTGGACGCGATCAACCGCCGCTACCGGGCGCAGCGGCGGCCGTACGCCGTCGAGGCCCGGGACGGCGGGTTCTCGCTGGCCCTGCTGCCGGCCTACCGGGGGGTGCGGGAGCGGGTGTTCGGCGGGCCGCGGGAGGCCCGGCTGACCCAGCCGGCGCTCGACGTGCTGGCGGTGGTGGCCTACCGGCAGCCGGTGGGGAAGGCGGAGGTGGACGCGGTCCGCGGCACCGACTCGGGGGCGGTGCTGCGCCAACTGGTGCGGCTGGGGCTGGTGGCGGTGCGGCACCGGGCCGAGGCGGACGGGCCGGAAGTCCGCTACGGCACCACCCCGCGGTTTCTCCAGGTGATGGGCCTGTCCGGGCTGGACGAGCTCCCCCGGCTCGGCGACACCCGCCCGGCTTGAGCGGGCTCACGCCCCGGGAGGTGGCGTCGGGGGTGCGGGTCAGAAGTCCGGCGGCCCGTCGCCGGCGGCCGGGGTAATGCCGGCCCGGAGCGACCGCTCGCTCACACCCTTGGGGGTGAACCGCACGCTGCCATCGGTCACCAGCATGAGAAACCCCGCGGGCCGGTGGGGGTGGCCGAGTGGCGGGAGCGGTCCGCCCCGCGCGTACACCAACTCCCACGGCTGGGGCCACGGCACCGGGTCGGCCGCCTCGACCGCCAGGATGGTGTTGCTCGACCCGTCCTTCACCTCCCGCAGACTCACGGGCGGCTCGCCGGGCGGGAACATCGTGTCCGGGCCGATGAACACCCGCACCCGGGTCTGGGCGGACGCCGAGTCGTCCAGCGGCGACACGTACTGCGGAACCCGCGTGTCGGCGAGCGGCCGGTTCCGCGGGTCATCCCACTTCCGGTCTAGGTCGAACTGGCGGTAGACGGCGTCCTGCTCCAGGTACGACAGCAGGTGGACGCGCCAGCTGAGGTCGCCGTCGGCCGCCGGGAGCCGCCCCGTCGCGTCCAGGTGGGTGTGGAAGGCGACCCCGACCCGCCTCAGGTTGTTCGTGTCGTGCGCCCGCGCCGCCGCCTCGCGGACCTTCTGGACGGCCGGGAGGAGTACCCCGATCGCCACCGGGAGGCACAGGCAGAACAGCCCCGCGACCACCACCCCGATGATGATGAGAGCCTTCCCCCCACCCCCGCCGCCGCTAGCTTTGCCCCGGCGCGGGCGGTCATCGTAGTCGTCATCGTCGTCACGCGGTCGGCGCCGGCGCGGGCGGTCATCGTAATCGTCGTCGGCGCGGCTCATGGGCGGCTCCGGGGCGGGAAGCGGATTCTACCCGCTCAACGGAGTACCAGCCAGGCGACGAGCGCGGCGACCGCCGCGACCCCGCCGACCGCCCCGGCGGCCAGGATGAGCTTCGCCCGCTTCACCGCCTTCACCTTCTGCGGCACGAACCGCTCCGGCCGACCGAAGTCGGTCGGCGTGACGGCCGGCGGCGGGGCGGCGTCGGCGGGGTGGGCCTGCATGTGGGCGGCGGTGTAGCCCATCGACAGGAGCAGCACCACCGGCCGGGCCAGGGTGCGGGTCGGGAAGGCAGTGAGGCGGTCGAGCGAGTCGCGGAGGAAGAACGCGGCGCGCTCCCGGAAGGCGTCGCGCTCGGCGCCGGCGGCGTGACGCGCGGCCAGCCGAAGCACCTCGAACTTCCGCACGTCCTGGGCCGCCCACGTCTCGTTCGGGTACTCCAGAACCTCCGGCCGCGACAGCGTCGGCACCTCGTGCGCGGCCATCCAGCGGGCGTAGTGGAGGAGGCTCGCCCGGGCGTAGGCGTACATCGCGTCGAGTTGGCCGAGTTCGGCCTTGTGGTCGAGGTACTTGCCGAGCGCGTGGAGGAACATCGTGTAGAACCAGCGGTTCTCCACGTCGAGGAGGTTGCGGGCGGGCACATCGTCCGCCGGGTGGACGACGCGGCGGATCAGCTGTTCCGCCTTCGCCAGGAAGGCCGCCTCGCCGGTGAGGGTGTGGCCGACGAGCAGGGCGGCGAGCGAGTTCCCGGAGCCGCGGCCGGGGCCGTGGTAGTCCGGCCCGCGGCTCTGGCTGGCGAGCCCGGTGTCACCGCCCGCGAGCCAGCGGAACACCGTCTTCCGCCCGTCGTCCATGTCGATCACCCACCGGGCCAGGCCGACCGCGGCGTCGCGCGAGGTCGGGGAGCCGGTGAGGAAGTAGTGCAGCGCGAGGCCGGCGGCGTAGTTCTGCTCGTTCCCCGGCCCGCCACCCAGGGCGTAGACGTGGCGTGACTTCTTGGCCTTCGGGTCGTCGGGGTCGAGGCCGGCCGGGCCGCCGAGCTGCCGGAGGAGTTTGGGGTAGGAGCGGTGGGTGGCGGTGTCGGCGGGGGCGTAGTGGTAGGTGTGCCAGAACAGCCCGCCGTTGTAAGCGGACTTGTCGCGGGTGGTGTGGTAGACGTCGATGTCGGCGACGTGGGCGGCCAGGGCGTCCATGTGGTCCGCCCAGCGGGGGTCGCCGGAGCGGAGGAACTGCACGCCGAAGCCGAGGACGGGGTCGTACTGGTTGTTGTAGTGCGACACCATCGGCTCCGGGCCGCGGTGGTAGACGGCCTCGTGGTCGCCGTAGACGTCGCCGAAGTGCCGCCAGCCGAACTCGTCGATCACCTCGCGCTTGTGGGCGAAGGTGTCCGGGCCGTCGAGCGCGACGCCGACGAGCGCCAGGTAGTCCGCGTTGGGGTCGGTGGCCTGCGGCGTGAGGTACGACACGGCGCCGGTGGCCGCGACCCACTCGGGCGGGAGCGTGACCCGCGGCGGGGTGCGGAACCACTCCAGCGCCTCGGCCGTGGCGTCCGGCCCGAAGGCGACCGCGAACGTGTGCGTCTTCTGCTCGCCGCCTTGAAGTTCGTGGACGTCCGCGCTCTGCTTCGGGAACAGCCGGACCGTGACCGTGTCCGCGGTGGCCTCGACCGCCTTCGGGAAGTTCTCCCAGAAGTGCGGCATCGTCAGGCCGAGGCCGGGGAGCAGGACCGTCGGCGTCGCGCGGAGCCCGGCCGGTTCGGCGCCGTTGAGCCGGTAGCCGCAAAACCGCAACGGCACCTCGCCGGCGCGGTTGACGTGGTTCCGACCCCGCCAGTTCTCACCGCCGCTCGAATCCTGATACAGCTCGAACGGCAGTGATACCGGTATGGTGGGGGTGCTGCGCTCCGGAGAACAGCTGGCCACCGCCGCCGGGTTGGCGGTCGGTACGGCAAAGGTGATCGCGGCATCTTTCAGGTAAACCGACCCCGGATCGCCCAGATCCCACAACCCCCCAGGGTGCTCCGCCCGCCGCGGGTTCCGGAGCGTAAGGTCGACCCGCACCACGGACAGGCCGGCGAAGACGTGATACCGCGCCTCGAACTCGGCGAGTGGCATGTCCCCCGGACCGACTTGGCCTCGGGTGACGAAAACCGTCCGGACGGGGCCGGCCTCTTCCACATCGGTCCGCAACTGGTCGAGCGCCAGAACCTGCCCGCCCCCGTCCTCGACCTGAAACCCGCACCGGGCTGGGTCGATGAGCGCCGCGTCGGTGTACGGAAAGCCTAACCCTGGTGTCGTCCGAAACCGGCCGCAGGGCGTTCCCACTTCAACCTCGCCCGTCCCGGACCGCACGGCCCGGACGGCGGGTTCGCCTGAACCCGAGGCATGACCCACGGGTTCCGCCGACCCGCCGCTCGTGCTCTGGGCTTCGACAGACACCGTGTACGGCCCGCCACCGGCCTCCGCGATCCAGTCGAGCAACACCCACCGGGCGGAGCCGTCGGCCCAGCGGTCGGTCACCCTCGCCTGCACGGGAATCGCCCGACCGGCGGCGTCCGTCAGGGTTAGCCGGGTCGGGTCGGAGACGACCCCGCGGGGCCAGGGGACGCCGGCCGTCACCGGCCCCCGGCCGGCGGCGGGGGTGGTCACTTGGAGCGCGACGCGGGGCGTTTCCACGGGGCCGCCTTTCGTTCGGGAAGGTCTGTAGTATAGTTCCGTGTTCCGGCCGGGCGGGGGGAGCGGTGACCAAGCAGCTGCTGTTCATGATTGCCGTCACCGGCTTCGGCGTGGCCGGCTCGTTCCTGAACACCCCGTTCATCGGGTTCGCCGTTTACGTCGCCTACGCCGTCCTCCGCCCCCAGTACATGTGGCAGTGGTCGCTCCCGGTGGGGGCGAACTGGTCGCTGTACGTGGCCCTGGCCACCATCGCCGCCACCATCCTGTTCGGCCCCCGCGCCCCCGCCCCGAGCCCCGGCCGGTGGCCGGCCAGCCGGGTCCGGGTCGCCCCCCTCCACGTCGCCTTCTTCCTGTTCGGCCTGTGCCTGATCGCCAGCTACCTCACGGCCCGGGTGCCGGAGGCCGGCGACCGGCTGATGGAGGACTACTGGCGGCTGTACCTGATGTTCGCCGTCGGGGCGGTGGTGGTGCGGTCGGTCGGGCAGGTGTGGGTGCTGTACCTCATCTACGCCCTGTCCCTGGCGTACATCTCCTACGAGATCAACTTCCTGTACCTCGTGAACGGCTACCTCGGGATCGCCGTCAACGGCTACGGGGGGGCGGACAACAACGGCGCCGGGATGCTCCTGGCGATGGGGGTGCCGCTGTGCGCGTTCGCCTGGGAGGCGTACCGCAGCTGGTACCGGTGGGCGTTCGCCGCGTTCATCCCGGTCATCCTCCACGCCGTCCTCATGACCTACTCCCGCGGGGCAATGGTCGCCCTGATCGTCGCGGCCCCGTTCTGGATCCTCCGCGGCCGCTACCGCCGGCAGAAGGTGATGCTCGGGGTCGCCGTCCTGTGCTGCATCCCGTTCCTGGCCGGGAAGGAGATCCGCGAGCGGTTCTTCTCGGTCGAGAAGTTCCAGCAGGACGACAGCGCCAACAGCCGGTTCACCAGCTGGAAGATCGGGCTCCGGATCGCGGTCGAGAACCCACTGTTCGGGGTCGGGGTGCGGAACTCGCCCCTGCTCACCCGCTCCTACGGGGCGGACATCGAGGGGCGGGTGATCCACAGCCAGTACATCCAGGTGGCGGCCGACAACGGCTTCCTCGGGCTGGCCTGCTACCTGGCGGTGGTCGGCTGCGCCATGTGGGACATGGAGCGGGTCATCCGCCGCGCCCGCGGCCGGGACGACCCGGACTCGGTGAAGGCCTACCTCGCCGCGGCCGGGTTCCAGGGGGCGCTCGTCACCTTCCTGGTGGGGGCCGTCTTCCTCTCGGCCGAGGCGTTCGAAGCCCAGTACTGGGTGTTCCTCGCCGCCGCCCAGCTCCGGCTGGCGTACTTCTCCGCCCCCGCCCCGTACCCCGCCGGGCCGTACCCGGCCTACCCCCCACCCCCCCGGAGTTGACCCGCCGGTGAGACTGTCCATCTACACCTGCGTCCGGGACGGGCTGTACCACGACTACCACGTGGTCCAGATGGTCCGCCACCACCTTGCGTTCGCCGACGAGATCGTCGTCCACGACGGCAACTCGACCGACGGCACCGCCGAGGCAATCGAGGCCATCGGGTCGGACAAGGTCAAGCTGTTCCGCTCCGACTGGGGCAAGCCGACCGGCCTGGACTGGATCACCAACTTCAAGAACGCCGCCCGCGCCCGCTGCACCGGCGACTGGGCCATCAACCTCGACTGCGACGAGTTCCTCCCCGAGTGGGACTTCGGCCCGTTCCGGGACTGGCTGGCCGCCGCCCCGCCGGACGCCGACGTGCTACCGCTGCGGATGATGAACTTCTACGGCAGCTACCGGGTGTACCACCAGCACCCGGAGAAGGTGCCGTGGCCGGACGTGAAGTGGAACGTCCACCGGAACCGGCCGGATATCGAAGTCTACAACGACGGATCGAACGTCCGCCGGGTCGGCGAGGGGGCGACCCGCCCGGCGGTCGAGCCGAAGTTCGCCGTCCACCACTTCGGGTTCGTGCGCAACCCGGCGCGGCTGCGGCAGAAGTGGCGGAACGTGCTGGCCAACCTGTACGCCCGCCGCGACGGCAAGCGGACCACCCGGTTCGGCCTGCCGACGTTCCTGTTCGACCTGTTCCCCCACCGCTGGCGCGACCCGCAGTTCATGCCCGACCTGGCCACATACGAGGGGCCGTACATCGCCCCGGTCCGCGCCGACCCAGCCGAGTTCACGCGCGACCGCGACGACCTGTACCAGTACCTCACGCGGACGCGCCCGCCGGCCCCCGCGGGGCGGCCCGCATGACCGGCCCGCTGCGAGTCGGCTTCGTCGTCCACGTGATGCAGGTGGCCGGGGCGGAAGTCCTGGTCCGGGAGACGGTCCGCCAGTTGGCCGGACGCATCCAGGCCACCGTGTTCTGCCTGGACGCGGTCGGCCGGATCGGCGAGGAGATGAAGGCCGAGGGGACGGACGTGGTCGCCTTCGGCCGCCGGCCCGGCCGCGACTGGGGCGTGGCCCGCCGCCTCGCCGCCGCCGCCCGCGAGCGCGGCGTCGAGGTGATGCACGCCCACCAGTACACGCCGTTCTTCTACTCGGCGCTCGGGAAGCTCCTGAACTCGCCCTGGCAGCTGATCCTGACCGAACACGGCCGGCACTACCCGGACCGCGTCTCGCCGCTGCGCCGGGCCGTCAACCGCCTCCTCCTCGACCGGCTCGCCGACGCGGTGACGGCGTGCTGCCACTTCAGCGCCGAGGGGCTGACCAGGACCGACGGCTTCGCCGGCGGGCGGATCGAGATCATCGAAAACGGCATCGACGTGGACCGCTACGGTCCCGCCGCCGACCCCGCCGCCCTGAAGGCACGGCTCGGCCTCGACCCCGACCGGCGCACCATCGTCCACGTGGCCCGACACCACCCGGTCAAGAACCAGGCCACGCTGCTGCGAGGCTTCGCCGCCGCCGGCCTGCCCGGGGTCGATCTGCTCCTGGCCGGGGACGGGCCGCTCCGTGAGGAACTCGAAGCGCTCGCGACCCAGCTGAGCATCCGCACGCGGGTCAAGTTCCTCGGCATCCGCACGGACGTCCCGGACCTGATGCGGGCGGCCGACGTGTTCGCCCTGACCTCCGTGAGCGAGGCGGCGTCGCTGACCCTGCTCGAAGCAATGGCGACCGGGCTGCCGTCGGTGGTGACGGCCGTGGGCGGGAACCCGGAACTGGTGCGGCACGAGCAGGAGGGGTTGCACATCGCCCGCGGCGACGACCTCAGCTGTGCCGCGGCCTTCCGCCGGCTGTTCGCCGACCCCGCCCTGGCCGCCCGGCTCGGCGCGGCGGCCCGCGCCCGCGCGCAGGCCCGTTACCGGCTGGAGCGCACGGTCCAAGCCTACTACCAGCTCTACTGCCGACTCGCGGGCCGAACCCCCGCGCCGCCGCGATGACCGACCCCAAGCCGACCACCGTGCGCGGCCCGGACGGGCCGCCGTCGCCCGCCCGCGAGGTGGCGAAGGTCGCCGTCCGGATCGCGGCGTTGATCACGGTCCTGCCGCTGCTGCTGCACTACTGGTTCTGGTCGCGCATCGTCGGCCGACACACCGCCTTCCGCGGCGCGGTGCAGTTCGCGTCCCTCCTCCCGGGCCTCCCCGGCGTTTACCTCCGCGGCGCGTTCCTCCGACAGGCGCTCGCCGACTGCCACCCGTCGGCCCGGGTCGAGTTCGGCGTGCTGTTCTCGGAGCCCGGCGCAGTGCTGGGCGAGGGCGTGTACGTCGGCCCGCGCTGCACCCTCGGGCTGGTCCGCCTTGAAAAGGACGTGCTGCTCGCCTCCGGCGTGCAGATCCCGTCCGGGGCGAAGACGCACCACTTCGACGACCCGACCCGCCCGATCCGCGACCAGGGCGGGGAGCTTCAGCAGGTGACCGTCGGCGAGGGGGCGTGGGTCGGGGCGGGGGCGATCGTGCTGGCCGACGTCGGCAAGGGGACGGTGGTCGCGGCCGGGTCGGTGGTGACGAAGCCGCTACCGGAGTTCGTGATCGCCGCCGGCGTTCCGGCCCGGGTGATCCGCCCGCGGTTCGGGCCGGCCGCGGAGTCGTCCGATGCCTGACCCGGCCCCGCTGGTGGTGTTCTCGGACGACTGGGGCCGCCACCCGTCGAGTTGCCAGCACCTCGTCGCGCAACTCCTCCCGACACGGCCGGTGGTGTGGGTGAACACGATCGGCACCCGCCCGCCGCGCCTCGACCGGGCGACGCTGCTGCGGGCCGTCGAGAAGTTCAAGCAGTGGGGGCGGGCGGAACCGGAGCCCAGGCCCGAGCCGTCGTCCGCCCCGTCGCCGCGTGTCCTCAACCCGCGGATGTGGCCGTCGTTCCGCACCCGCTTCGCCCGCGCGCTGAACCGCCGCCTCCTCGGCCGCGCGCTGCGGGCCGCAGTCGCCGACCTGCCCGCCCCACCGGTCGTCGTCACCACGCTCCCCATCACCGCCGACCTCGTCGGCGCATTCCCGGCGGCCCGGTGGGTGTACTACTGCGTGGACGACTTCGGCGTCTGGCCCGGCCTCGACGGCCGCACCATGCGGGCGATGGAAGCCGACCTCGTGGCGAAGGTCGATGCCGTTGTTGCGGTCAGCGAGACCCTTCAAGAACACCTCACAAAGCTGGGGAGGTCGTCGCACCTGCTGACACACGGCGTCGATCTCGCCCACTTCCGCCAACCCGCCCCGGCCGCGCAACCGGACTCGCTCCGCGGCCTGGACGGCGTCACCGGGCCGCTGGTCGTGTTCTGGGGCGTAATCGACCGGCGGATGGACGTCGAGTTCGTCCGCACCCTCGCCGGTTCGCTCGAAGCGGGAACCGTCCTGCTGGTCGGCCCCTGGGACGCCCCCGACCCGGCCCTCCAGATGATCCCGCGGGTGAAGGTGCTGCCGCCCGTCCCCTACGCCGACCTGCCGGCCCTGGCCGCCCGGGCGGCGGTGCTGGTGATGCCCTACGCCGACCTGCCGGTGACGCGGGCCATGCAGCCTCTGAAGCTGAAGGAGTACCTGGCGACGGGGCGGCCGGTGGTCGTCCGCGACCTCCCCGCGACCCGCCCGTGGGCCGGCTGCCTCGACGTAGCGTCCACGCCCGCCGCGTTCGCGGCGGCGGTGCGTGAGCGGTTGGCCGACGGCGTACCCGCGGGGCAAGCGGCGGCGCGGACGCGGCTGGAGGAAGAAGGTTGGGCCGCGAAGGCGGCCCGGTTCGCGGGGTGGTTGGACGGGAACGCTACTTCAGGTGCTTCGCCAGGAACGCGAACGCCCCCCGGCTGAAGACGCGGTGCCCGCCCACCTGGTACTCGATCTCGGTCCGGTCGGCGATGCGTAGCCGGTTGGCGTACAGGTAGCGCACCCTGGCGTACTCGTAGGACACCATCTCGTCGGTGCCGACCCCGTCGTCGTGGCCGCGCTCCACCATGAACGGCCGCGGCGCGATCAGGTAGGCCATCTCGGCGTAGTTGAACGTGTTCCCCAGGTCGAACTCGTACATCTCGTACTCGCCCGACCACATGTAACTGCGGTCCAGGTCCACCGACACGTTCTTCCCCACCCACTCGTTGAAGTCGCCGGAGCAGATCGACAGGCAGTAGCGCCGCTCCACCGCCGGCACCCGCATGGCCGTCTTCCCGCCGTAGCTCAGGCCGTAGAAGGCGATCCGCGTGTGGTCCACGTAGGGGAGCGTGACCAGCCAGTCGAGCGTCCGCTGGTGCTGGCGGATGATGAAGCTGAACAGCGACAGCTTCAGCGGGTTGGCCTTCCGCTGCAACTGCCGGAAGGTGTTCTGGCCGATGTACGGGTTCTGGGGCGCGTACACGATGTAGCCCTGCTCCACCAGCCGGCGCGCGAAGTGGTCGTAGACGGGGTTCTTCTCCACGTCGATCGTGTGCCGCGGCGTCCCCTCCAGCCCGTGCTGGCACACCACCACCGGCCGCTTCTCGCCCGCCTTCAGATCCTTCGGGAGCAACAGGATGCCCAGCGCGAACACGTCCGGGTAGACGTCGAGCATCACCTCGTAGCCGGTGAACGTCGGCTCATCGTACACCTGCCGCGTCCGCGGGTTGAGCGGCACCGTCGGCTCGGGGAGCTTGCCGATGACCTCCGAGTGGAAGTACTCCCGCAGCGAGTCGCACGACTTCTCCCAGGCCGCGGGCGAGCCGGCGTCGGTCTTGGCCCAGAACGTCTTGCGGGCGGCCTCGCTGTCGCGCCACAGCTTCTGCGTGAAGGCGACGAGCTGGTCGAACTGCCGCTTCTGCCGGCGGGCGAGTTCGATGGGCGGGTGCGGGCGGGCGGTCGTGTAGGCGGGCGTCGTGTCGCTGGCGACCCCGACGACCAGCGACAGCACCCGGCCGTCGGGGTCGATGGGGAGCTTGCCACCGTGGAGGGCGAAGGCCCGCTTCATCTCGGCCCCGTAAGCGGCCATGTCCGGGAGGGCGAGCTTGCCGGGCGCCGCCCCGCCGCGGCCCCGCTCGGGGGCGAGCGGCCCGCTCCAGGTCGGCCAGCTGAGGGCCGGGTGCGGCACGGGCCGGCCGCCCGGCACCGGGGCCGGGGCGGTCTGCGGCTCGGCGGGGGAGAACCTCGGCTGGCAGAGCAGGTTGAGTTCGGCCGTGCCGAACTCGGTGAGCTGGCCCCACACGTTGCGGTCGAGCGGGCGGTCCCAAGTGGTTTCAGCCGGGACAACATCGGTGACCGGGCCGACGAACTTGATGCGCGGGTCGAGCGCCCCGGCGAACCGGGTCAGGTACGCCCCCTCGCCGTGGCCGACCACCGCCACCCGCTTCCCCGCCGGGGCTGGGGTGGTCGCGGCCAGCCAGTCCACGGCGGCGAGGATCTTCTGCACCTCGTAGCCGGGCATCGTCCGGCCCATCTCGTAGGCCATCCGGTGGACGAACTCGCGGTGCGGCTGGTTGGTCTGCCGGCCGAGCTTCGGGTTCCCCGAGTGGGTGTCGTTGCGGTCGATCAGGACCGGGACGAGGACGCGGAACTGGCGGGAGGCCAGGTCCGGGGCGACCTGGACCGTCGCCGGCACGCCCGGCACCAGGCCGCACACCTGCTCCGGCGTCCAGCCCGCGTGTGGGACGACCACCGCCACCGCGGCCGCCTTCTGCCTCGGCTCCAGGAGCAGCCCCTCGGCGTCCACGCCGGGGAGTACGGCCCAGCGCACGGCGAACACCTGGAAGTCCGCCGTCTCGCCGACGAGCGCGGGGAGCCCCGGCCCGCCGACGTACTCCAGCCGGGGGGCCTCCCGCTTGTCCACGACGCCCAGGTACTTGCGGAGGCGGTCGCGGTTCGGCTCGACCGACTTCTCGAACGCCGCCTCGTCGGTGAAGTCCGGGTTCCACAGCGCCTTCCGCTTCCCCACCGACTCGGTCGTGGCTCGGTCGAGGTACGTGTGCAGCCCGGCGACCATCTTGGCCGCGAGGTCGCCGTCCGCGGTAAGGGGCTTCGTGTTGGGCAACTCGGCCGCCGGGGCGGCGGACGCGGCAGCAACGAGCAGAACGGCAGGAAGGGCGTGTTTCATGGCGGGTGGGGTGGGAGGTGAACGGCCGGCGCGAGCCGGCCGGTGGTTCGGAGAGCCCGGAGGGCGCCGGCGTGTCGCCCGGGGTGGAACCCCGGGCGGGCCTCCGGCGTAGCTCGCGCGGCGTCAGCCCTCGTGACACCACCCGCGCCGCTCGGGGTTCCACCCCGGGCGACACGCCGGCGCCCTCCGGGCTCCGAGCCGTCAGGCGGTCGCGTCAGAACAGCTCCGCCACCGGCGCTGCGGGGTACACGTCCACCGGCGCCCCGTCCGGGCCGGGGATGGTCGTGCCCGCCGGCACGCCGAGGGCGTGGAACACTGTCGCCACCAGTTCCTGCGGCGTCACCGGTCGGTCGGCAGGCTCACTCCCGATCGCATCGGACGCGCCGACCACCCGGCCGCCCTTCACCCCGCCGCCGGCGACCAGCGCCGTCCAGCACCCGGCCCAGTGGTCGCGGCCGCCGTTGGCGTTCAGCCGGGGCGTCCGCCCGAACTCGCCGACGGCGACCACCAGCGTCGAGTCCAGCAACCCGCGCTCCTCCAGATCGGCGAGCAGCGCCGAGAACGCCGTGTCGAACGACGGGGCGACGGTGGCGCGGTAGTCGTCGAGGGTGGTGCCGAGGGAGCCGCGGTCGGCGTGGCAGTCCCACGAGGGGGCGTCGAATACCGTGTCGAAGTGGTTGATGCTGGCGGCCCGCGTCGTCCCGCTCGCCACGAGGTTCGCGGTGAAGTGGCAGGCCCGGCCGAACTTCGACGCGCCGTACCGGGCCGGGGTGTCCCAGAGCGAGTGGGTGAGTTCCGGCCGGTCGAACTCGGCCCAGCACACCGGCGTCGGCAGCCAGCCCGAGCCGAATCCCTTGTCGATTGCAATCCCCGTGTCCACGTCGCCGTTGATGTGGAATGGCGAGTGCGGACAGCCCGACGGGGAGAGGTGTTCGACCACGCTCCCCACGTTCGGCCACGCCGGGCCGTCGCGGAACAGGCGGCCGGTGTTGAGCAGCTGGAGCCCGGCCTCGTGGATCGGCGGGGCGGTGTGGTGCAGCGAGCGGATCAGGCTGAACTGGTCCGTCATCCCGGCGAGCTTCGGGAATAGCTCGCTCAGGTACACGCCGGGGACGCGGGTCGGGATGGGGCGGAACGGGCCGCGAACCTCGGCCGGCGCGTTCGGCTTCGGGTCGAAGGTGTCGAGGTGGCTCGGCCCGCCGATCAGGTTGATGAAGATGCACGCCTTCGCCTTGCCGTTGAGTGCCAGCGGGGTAGTCGCGGCGGCGGCGGTCGGGACGAGGGCGAGGCCGGCGGCCCCGGCGGCGGTCGTGCGGAGGAAGTCGCGGCGGGACGGGTCGGTCGGCATGGGTCTCGGCCCCGGCGGGGATGGGGAACGGCCCCATCGTACCCGCCCGCCCGCCGGATGCAACCACCGGCCTACGGCCGGTCGTAGGCCACCGCCACGGCCGGCAGCCGGCCGCGCTCCAGGCGGCGGAAGTTGACGAACGCGGCGACGTCCGCCAGCGTCCGCGCCGCGGCCGGGGCGGCGTCGGCGTGTTCGACCAGCAGCACCGTCACCTCCCCCGGCAACGACTGGACCCGGGCCGTCGGCGTGGCCGGGTCGTCGAGGTGGGTGAGCGCATCGACCAGGGCGTCGAGGTTGTTCCCGTGTCCGGGCGGGAAGCCGAGCGCGGCCGCGACGGCGGCGGGAAGACCGGCCGGGTCGCTCAGCTGGCGGGCGTCGAGGCGGACCAGCATGGGGGCTCCCGGTTAGCGGATCTTCGTGAAGGTGTCGTAGTGGTCGGCGGTGTAGTACGCGGACCCGTCCGACCCGGTGACCAGCCGTTCCGCCCCGCGGTTCACCCCCGGGCGGAGGGGGTTCACGTCCCACTCCCGGTAGCGGACCCGCGCCCCGCGGGCGTCCGTCTGCGGCAGCCGGCGCTCGAAGTTGCCGAACGTCCGCCCGCCCTCGTAGCCGTCCATCGCGTCGCCGGTGCGGTCCACGTGTTCAAGTACCCGCAGCGCCTTCTCGGGCACCCCCTTCGGGGCGGCTTTCGGGACGGCCTTCGGGGCCGCCGCGACCGCCTTCACCGGGGGCGGGAACATCTCCGCGAGGAAGGTGCGGACGGCGTCGGCGGTGCGGGCATCGGCGTCCGGGTCGAAGGCCCGGCCCGACTTCAGGTTCCGGCCGGCGAGCGGGTTGGTGAAGTCGCCCGCCACCCCGCCCATGCGCAGAACCTGCCAGTCCACCCCGCCGGACCGCATCTCGGCCTCGAACGTCGCCAGCTGGGCGGCCGTCACGACCGGGTCGTCGGCGCCGACCACGACCAGCACCGAGGCGCCGATGCTCTTGCCGTCGCTCCCGACCGGGGCGGGGTTGCCGTGGACGCAGATGACGCCCTCGACCTCGGCCTTGGTGCGGGCGAGTTCCAGCACGGCCGTCCCGCCGATCCCGTAGCCGACGGCGGCGAGCCGCTTCGGGTCCACGTTCGGCAGCTTCTCCAGCGCGGTCAGCCCGGCCCGGACCCGCTCGCGGACGAGGGTGCGGTCCTTCGCGGTCAGCCCGAGTTTCGCGGCGGCGTCGGCCGAATCCTTCGGGGTCACGCCCTTGCCGTACAGGTCCACGGCGAGCGCGACGTAGCCGAGCTTGGCGAGTTGGGCGGCCTTGGCCTTGGCGGCGACGCCGGTCGGCCCCTGCTCGTGGGCGAGGAGAACACCCGGCCGCTTCGGCGGCCCGGCCGTCTCGAACACGGCCACGCCTTCGAGTACGACCGGCCCGTGCCGATACTCGACCGGCCGGTTGACGAGCTGAGCCCACCCCGGGGCGGCCGCAGCAAGGACCACGGCGAGGGCGGCGACGAACCGGGTCACGGGCGGCCTCCGGCTGGGAGGGGGAGAACGGACGCGGGCGCCCCGGGTGATACCAAGCCCGGTTGCTCGGTAGGCCACCCGGGGCGTTGCCCCGGGCTATCCGGTCCCAGGCCGTTGGCCTGAAACCCAGATGCCCTCTTCAGCCCGAAGGGCTGGGATTCGATAGCCCGGGGCAACGCCCCGGGTGGCCTACCGAGTGCCCCGATCGCGTATGGGACGTCACCGGGGACACATCCCCGGCCTCACTCCGGGGTGACGTACACCTTGATCTGCGGGTCGCCGTCGCACATCGGCAGGACGGTCGTCAGCAGCGTGACCGTGTGCTTCTGCTTGATGTGGTCCTCGATCGCCGCCACGCTCCGGAACTTCTCGTACATGACGTACATCTCCGGGTGGTCCGGGTCGTGGTTCAGCTCGTAGGAGATGCAGCCCGGCTCCTTCTTCGTCGCCTCCAGGCACGGCCGGAACGCCGCCACGAAGTCCTTCTCCTTCCCGGCCTTCACCTTGAACGCCACGGTGATGGCGAACGGCTTGGACTGGTCCTTCACCTTCGACTTGATGAGCTTCACCACCGGGTTCTCGTCCTGCCCGCGGGCGTCGGACAGGGCCAGCCCGAGGGCCAGGGCGGGGAGAGCGAACAGACAGATGCGGCGGACCATCAGAGCCTCCGTGGGGCGAATCGACCCGCCGATTCCACCACACCCGCCCGGGGATTGCACGCGGATTCTCGGCCGGCCGCAAGGCCCACCGGCTCGCGACGAATCACCCCACGTCACGCCCACCCCTTGGAGGTTCCGATGCCCCGCCTCCTCACTACCCTCGCCGGCCTCCTCGTCGCGGCCGTCGCCGCAGCCGACCCGCCCTCACCTCCCCCATCGCGCCCCGCCGACGGGCCTGATCGCACCGACCCGAAGGCCCGTCCCGCCCCGGCCGAACTCGCTGGCTCCTGGACCGGCGAGCAGGCGGCCCCGGGGGGTGACGTCACCCGCCGCCACACCCTGCGTTTCCTCGACGCCGACACGGCGGTCTGGACGTTCGCTCAGTCGGCCCCGGGGGTGCGGGCGAGCATCACCCTCCGCGGCCGTTACGAACTGGCGGACGGCGAGCTCCGGTTCCGCGTCACCGAGCGGTACGCCGGGGGCGAGAAGTTCCCGCCGCGGGCCGACGAGAAGGAGCCGCGGGTCTACCGGTTCGTGTGGGACGGGCCGCGGAAGACGGGGTTCACCCTGACCTCCGTCACCGCCTCCCCCGACTCGCCCTGGGCGACGACCGTACTCCGCAAGACGGCCGACACCCCCGCAGCCGCAGAGGTGGACCCGCTCACCCCGAAGGTGCTCCTCGCCATCGACCGGACCATCAAGAAGCAGCCGCGGTACGAAACGACTCCGCTCTACCTCCTCCTCGCGGTCGGGCCGGACTCGGCCGACCGGGTCTGGGTCGTCCTCGACGGGACCAAGCTGTACGTCGACGCCAACGGCAACGGCGACCTCACCGAGCCCGGAGAGCAATTCTTCGCGCTGGCGATCGGCGGCGGTGCCAACCCGCGCAACCCCTTCTTCCAGGTGTCCGAACTCGTCACCCCCGGCGGGAAGCACACCGACTTCATCTTCAGCGGGCTGCGGCTGGTCGGGGGCGGAACCTACGCCAAGGTGGGGCTGCGGGTGAGCGGCAAGACACTCCAGCTCGCCGGGCTGACCGACCTCCAGCTGACCGAAACGCCGGCCGCGGCCCGGGTGCTGCCGTTCGGCAGCCGGGTGGTGACGGCGCAGCGTTCGCACACCATGCCGGCGGTGCCGGAGGTGGGGAAGGCGGTGGACTTCCGCGTCCGGGTTGGGACGCCGGGGGTCGGTGCGGGGAGTTTCGTGGCCTACGGGAGCGAGGACGTGCCCGAGGCGACGAGCCCGGTGGCCGAGTTCCTGTTCCCGGCTGCGACCGCCGGGGGGGCGGCCCAGCGCGTGGTGGTGCCGCTGACCCAGCGGTGCTGCGGGGACCAGTTCTACGCCCCGGTCACGGCCCCGGAGGGCACCCGGCCCGGGCTCGACTCGGCCGCGCTGGTCCTCCGCTTCCCGAACTGCCCGTGGGGGACCGTCGCGCCGGCGGCGAGCCGGGTGGACGTGATGCCCAAGGAGCGATGACGCGGCGGAACCGCTCACGTCCGCGGTAGAAACGAAGCACGCCCGGGGACGACTCCGGGCGTTCGCGTTCACGAGTGTCGGCCGGTGAGAGCCGGTTCAGTACCGGTAGCGGAACTCGACCCGCAGCTGGTCTTCGACCAGCGCCTTGCCGGTGAGGGCGTGGTTCCAGCCGGCGCCCAGGTCGAAGGTGTCGCAGAAGAACAGCCGGCCGCCGAGGCCCATGTTCAGCGTCGTCTGCCCGCTCAGCTTCTGCGGGCCGAGCACCGGGTCGGTGAACTGGCCGTCCTGGAAGGCCATGCCCGTCAGCTCCCACGTCCCGATGAACTGCACGTCCCGCACCGGCCGCCACAGCACGTGGTTCAGCGCCAGGTTGTACCGCAGCGCCGCCCCCATATAGTCTTTGTCGCCGCCGAGCGGAATCCACTCCCCCACCTGGGCCAGGGCGTAGGTCTGCGGCCCGACGCGGAGCCCGGCGATCACGCTCGGTTCGAGTGCCGTGTGGCCGACCCCCAGCCCCTTGCCGAACTGCCCGATCGGCACGGTCGTCCGCATCTGGAACGCGAACAGGAACAGCTCGCGGTCGAACAGCAGGCTCTTGGCCGTGATCTGGAGGTCGCCGAACCCGGCCGCCGAGTTGGCGAACTGGCCCGGGTTCACGCTCCGGTACGGGGCCGAGATGGTCACACTCCCGAGCCCCCCGCCGGTGGCGATTTCCTGGTCGAGGTAGAGCTCGTGGTAGTCCACCGCCGGCACCCCGCGGGCCGGGGCGTTCGGCTTCGGCCCCTTCCCGCTCCCGTCGGCCCGCGCCCAGAAGAACTCGCCCCGGTCCGGGTAGGTGAGCCGGCTGCCGTAGTCCCAGCGGAAGCGGGTCTGGGTGACTGGGCGGGGGGCGTCGGTGAAGAAGGCGGCGGCGGTGATCGGCTCCCAGCGCGGCTGGTAGCACGGGTCCGGGCAGCAGATGGTCTCGTAGGCGAGCTGGACGAACCGCCCGGCGGCGGTGTGGGCGTGGAACGGCTCGCACGGCTTCTTGCCCGCCGCGCACTGCCCCCCCGCGCACGACCCGCCGCACGTCGAGCACCCGCCGCCGGGCCGGTTCCCGCCGTCAACCAGTCGGGACAGCGCGTCGAACGTCAGCGGCGTGCCGCCGACGTCGATCGGCCCCGGCGTCCCGGGCACCGCCGGGGTCGTCGGCAGGGCGGCGGGAGGGGTAGCCGGCGGGGTGGGTGTCGGCGCAGCGCCACCGGGGAGCGGAACGAGGATCGCCGGCGTCGCGGGCACTGACCGTGGCGCCGGGAGCGGGTTCGGCGGCACCACGACCGCCGCCGGCGGCGCGGCCGGGCTCGCGGACGGCGCGGCCGGGGCCACCGGCGGCAGGACGGTCGGCAGCACCCGCGGCTCGGTCGGGCGGACCGGCGGCTCGGTCAGGAATACCGGCGACGAGGTGACGGCCGTCGGCGGTGGCACCGTCTCCGGCAACGCAGGCGGCGCCGTCCGGACGGTCAGGGGCTTCGGCGGCGGAGCCTTCACCAACTCCGCCAGGACCGGCACCGTCACCCCGCCGGCCGGCACGACCTCCGGGTCGGGTTCGCTGCTGCGAATGGCTCGGACGGGCGTGGGGTCGGCTTCGGCCTGCGTGAATGCCGCCGACAGGGCCGTGAGGACGGACGAGACGCGGACGACCACCCCCCCGTCGGGGGCTGCCCCGCGGGCGACGGTCGGCGGCGGGGCGATCCGGGGGGGCGGGACGAGCGTGTCCGAGGCGAATCCCGTCTGGGCGGGAGTGGCGACCGGGGCCGGTGAGGCTGGGGCCACCAGGGTCTTGGCGGGAGTTGGGGGGGCGTTCTCGCCGGTGGCGGCGTGACACCCGCCGGCCAGGCCGGCGAGGACGGCGAGCCGGGCGACCACGGCCGGCCGTCGCATCCGTATCCCCAGAGCGGTCCCCGCCTTCTTCCCGGCCGCGCAGCCGGTCGCCGAAGAGGCGGCATCCTGTCATCGACCCCCGACGGCCCCGACCTTGACGGTTATGCCGATTTTTCTGCCACCGGCGGGTTGCCCCCGCCCGACTGTCTGACCGAAGACACGGATTCCTCGCGGTCTGGGTCGGTCACCCGTGTCCCCTGCCGAGCGTGACCAGCGCCGGCTCACCGTATCTCGGCCCGGCCGGCGGGGAGGAGGCGGGCGAGCGGGACGCCGGCCAGGATCGTCGCCAGGCTCAGCACCGCGGGTACGCGCGTGTGCTCATCGTACACCGCGTAGGCGACCGTCCAGCTGGTGAGGACCAGGTAGGCGAGCGGGGGGAGGGGGTAGAGCGGGAGCCGGTAGGGGCGGGGGAGGTCGGCCCGGCGGCGGAGCGGGAACAGGCTCGCCACCGTCAGCCCGGTGAGGGCCGCCAGCCCGACCGTGGTGTAGTTCAGCAGTTCGAGGAACGACCCCGACCACACCAGCCCGACCGCCAGCGCCGCCTGGGTGAGGGTGGCCGGGGCCGGGGTGCCGCGGACGGGGTGGAGGCGGCCGGCGTAGGCCGGGAACGCCCCGTCGCGGGCCATCGCGAAGACCACCCGCGGGCCGGTGAGCAGGTACGAACTCACCGCCGCCGTCAGGCTCAGCCCGATCGCCGCGCCGGTGACGCGCGCGAAGTCGCTGCCGAACAGCGCGGCGGCCGCCAGCGTCGCCACCTGCTTCACCTCGTCCTCGGACCGGCCGGTCATGGCGACCGGGTCGAGGGCGTACACGTAGGCGAGGTTCACGAGCAGGTACAGCGCCGTCACCGTGGCCGCCCCGCCGATCAGGCAGCGGGGCAGGGTCCGGGCCGGGTCGCGGATCTCGCCGGCGATGTACGAGGCGGCGTTCCACCCGCAGTAGGCGTAGCCGACGTAGATGAGCCCGGTCGCCAGCGCCGGCCACTCCCCGGGCCGCGGCCACCCGCCGGCGGACAGGTGGTCCCAGCTCCCCGTCCCGAACGCCAGCCCGCCGACCCCCAGCGCCAGCAGCACCGCGACGGTGGTGAGCGTGGCGGCCGTCTGGAGGCCGGCGCTGTGCCGGTGGCCGAGGGTGTGCCCGACGGCGACCGCCAGGATGAGGGCGGTCGAGCCGACCGGCACGGCCCGCTCCGCGAGCCAGCCCGGGAGGTGGGCGGCCAGGAGGTCCGAGTACGGGGTGAGCAGGTACGTCATGGCGATCTGGGCGATGACGGCCGTTGGGGCGGCGAACCCGAGCGCGAAGGTCGCCCACCCGGACACCATCCCGGCCCCACGCCCGAACGCCGCCCGGACGTACACGTAGTCGCCGCCGGACCGGGGCAGCGTGGTGGCGAGTTCGGCCACCGCCAGCGCGCCGCACACGGCGAGCACGCCGCCGAGTGCCCAGAGGGCGAGGAGGGTGACCGGGTTGCCGGTCTGCCGAAGGGTGTACCCGGACGTGGTGAGGATGCCGGCGCCGATCATGCTCCCGACCACGACCAGATAGCCCGGCCAGTACCCGAACCGGCGGGCGTCGTCGGCGGCGGGGTGCGGGTCGGGCACGGGAGCGGTCCGCGAGTGGGGTGTGGGGTCGTTGTGCGGGTTCGCGCGGCCCACGGCCACCCGTCGCCGCCGGCCGGGCGGTCCATATCACCACCTCCATGCACCTGACCAAGGCCGTGATCACCGCCGCCGGCCGGAGCCAGCGCGGGCTCCCCCTCCAGACCCTCGTGGACCGCGACGGGGCCGAGAAGAAGGCTCTGGAGGTCGTCCTCGACGAGGCCGTCGGGGCCGGGGCCGAGGAGGTGTGCCTGGTCGTCGCCCCCGGCGACGAGGCCGCCTACCGCGCCGCCGCCGGGCCGCACGCCGGCCGGCTCCACGTCGTCGTCCAGCCCGAGCCGACCGGGTACGGCCCGGCGCTGCTCTTGGCCCGCCCGTTCACCGGGGGGCAGGCGTTCCTGCACCTCGTCGGCGACCACCTGTACGTGGCACGGGGGCCGGTCCGGTCGGCGAAGCAGGTGGCCGACCTCGCCCGCGCCGAGGGGTGTGCGGTGTCGGCCGTGCAGCCGACGCGGGAGAGCGTGCTGCGCTTCTACGGGGCGATCGGCGGGCGGCGGGTGCCGCAGCGGGCTGACCTGTACGAGGTCGGGCACGTGCTGGAGAAGCCGACCCCGAGCGAGGCCGAGCAGGTGCTGCACGTGCCGGGGCTGCGGGCCGGCTTCTACCTGTGCTTCTTCGGCATCCACGTGTTCACACCGGCCCTGCTCGACGTCCTGGCCGAGGGGGCGGGGGCGAACCCGCCGGACCTGTCGTGGGCGCTGCGGGAGTTGGCCCGGCGGGAGCGCTACCTGGCGCTGGAGGTGGCCGGCCAGCGCTACGACACGGGGCTGAAGTACGGCCTCCTCACGGCCCAGCTGGCGCTCGCCCTCGACGGCGTGGACCGCGACCGCATCCTCACCCAGATCGTGGACCTCCTCGCCGCCGCCGAACTCGGCCCGCGGTAGCCGCGCCGCCTGCCACTCGCGCAGAACCACTTGCGCGGTAATGCCTTCCATCCGCTGCGTTTCCCAGGCCAACGCGACTCGCCCGGTCCGCGTTCTGGATACGCACTGTCACGGTGAGGGCGCGCGTGATGACGGCCGAACGGATGCCCGCCGAGCGCCGGTGGTGGCCTTTCACCTCTCGTCCTCGCCTCCCCCCTTGCGTCGCCGCGCTCCTGGTTCTCGTCGCCGCGTCCGGCCTTTGTGCCCAACCGCCCGCCCGCACGGATGCGGCCGGCGACCCCCTCCCGCCCGGGGCCGTCGCCCGGCTCGGCACGGGCCGACTTCGCTCCACGGACGCGATCCTCGACCTGGCGTTCACTCCGGACGGGACGCGGCTCGCCGCTACGTCCGCCGACGGGCGGGTGACGGTCTGGGACGCGGCGACCGGGCGGCTCCTCGGCCGGACCGACGCCGGGTTCGGGGCGGCCGTGGCGTTCGGGCCGGACGGGCGGACGCCTGGGACGTTCGCGCCGGGGGTCGGGTTGCAGGTGTTCCAGACCCGCGCCGGGGTGCTGGTACAGCCGGTCTACGCCCCCCAGAAGGTCGGCGTGCGGGTGGAACCCCACTGGGGTCAGGCTGTCGATCTCGCCCCGGGGTTGCGCTGGCTGACCTTCCGGGAGCGGAGGGGCGAGCGGAGTCGGCTCGTCGTGATGGACCCCGCCACGGGCCGCGAGCCGGCCGGGTTCTCCATCCGCCGGCCGGGAAGGGAGGACACCCCGGTCGTGTTCTCCGCCGACGGCAGCCGGCTTGCTGTCGGCGACGCGACGGCGGGTTCGTCGAGCGTCCGCATCTGCGACCCCGCGACCGCGAAGGTGGTGTTCGAGCGGCGGGTCGATGACCTCCACGAGCGGCAACCCATTTCCTTGAGCCGGGACGGCAGCCGGGTGGCCGTCGTGGTGCGGCGGGGCCGGCCGGCCACCGACGTCACCGTTCAGGTCTGGGAAGTAACCACCGGTAAGCTCCTCCGCGAGCGTCGCTACGGGGGACGCTTCGACTCCGCGACCCTGTCCCCGGACGGGGCCACCGTGATCGTCCAGATCACCGACACGCTTCAGCTGATCGACGTGGCCACCGGGGAGGTCGTCCGGGAGCATCCCCAGCGGCGGCGCGGGCGGATGGCATTCGCCCCCGACGGGCGCACGCTGGCGGTGTTCGATGACGCCGCGGTCGAGGTGATCGACCTGGCCGGCGGGCGGGTGGTGCCCGACCGGGCCGCCGCGTTCGCCACCGACGGGGAGGTCTCCTTCCGCCGGGACGGGACGGTCCTCGTGCAGCGCGAGGACGACCATCAGCTGGAGGTCTGGAACCCCCGCACGGGCCGGCGGGTGGAGGCGATCCCGCACGCGCCGGACGGGTGGTACGCCCACGCGCTCTCGCCCGACCGGCGCCAGCTGATCGACTCGGTGGGCCGGGCGGGGGAGGTGGGGGAGTTCCGGCTCTGGGACCGGGTGGAGAAGCAGGAGGTCGCGCGGTCCACGTTCCCCGGGTTGCACGGCCCGCGGTTCGTCTTCGCCGCGGACGGCCGGCTGTTCCTCCACACCGAGTCCGACCCGGCGGACCCGGACGCGGCACCCGAAGTCTGTGAGCTGGACCCGACAACGCTCCGGCGGATCGACCGGCACCTGCTTGGCGGCGGCCCATTCCTGAACCTTCTCGGGTCAGGCCGGCTGCTCTCGGCCGACGGCTTCGGCCGGTTCGAGATCCCAGTCACCGACACCAGCCGACCGCGGGGGACCGTCCGCCAGTGGAACCTCCGGACGGGGGCCGAGGGGCCGGTGATCCGCTGGGCACCGACCGAAGAATTGGCCGACGACGAGGACCGGGTCGGGAAGGTCCGCCGGCTGGGGTCGGCGGCGGTGAGCGGGGACGGGCGGTGGCTCGCCGTCCTCCAGTTCATCGGCCGCCGCGGGCCGGCAACGCCCGACGGCAGGGACCGGGAAACCGGCGACGCCTACGTCACCGTCTTCGACGCGACCGACGGGCGGGAGCGAGTCCGCTTCCCGGTCCGGTCGGCGCACGCGGACGTGATGACATCCGGGGCGCTGGCCCTCTCGGCGAACGGCCGGTTGACGGCCGTGTACGGGTTCGACGGGGCGTGCCGGGTCTACGAAACCTTCGGCGGGACGGAGCGGCGGCGGTTCGAGAGCTGGGCGGGAAACGGCCCGCCGGGCACGCACCACACCGTCAAGGACGCGGCGTTCAGCCCGGACGGCCGACTCCTCCTGACCACCAGCAGCGCCGACGGGGGGCTGGTGTGGGACGTCGCCGCACCGGCCCCGGGGGTGGACCCGGCCCGCCAGTTCGGGGCGGGTGGGGTGCGGACGGCGTGGGAGGCACTGGCCGCGCCGTCGGCGGAGGCCGCGTACCCGGCGCTGGTGTGGCTGGCCGGCCGGGGGAACGAGGCCGTCACGGTCGTGCAGGAGGCCGTGGGCTCGACGGCGTACCCGACGCCGGAGCGGGTGGCGGAGTGGCGGGCGCAGCTCGGGGCGCCAGTGTTCGCCGACCGGGAGGACGCCGAGCGCCGGCTGCGGTGGGCGGTCGGGCACTTCGGCGGGCGCTACGCGGCCGACCTGCGGCGCGCGGTCGGCGATCATCCGAACCCGGAGGTCCGCCGCCGACTCGCGCGGGCACTGGCCGCGCTCGACCGGTTCGAGCCGGTGGCGGACGACGTCCGCGCCGCCCGGGCGGTCGAGGTGCTGGAGCGGATCGGCAGCCCCGCCGCCCAGGATGCCCTCGCGGAACTGGCCGCCGGCCCGCGGGACGCCTGGGTCACCCGGGACGCCCGGGCCGCGCTCGCCCGGCTTCAGGAGCGATGACGCGACCGTCCTGACCCGCAAGACGAACGCCTTCTCGACGGTGTTCAAGGGGGCGGACCGACCGGGAGGTGTACGCCGCCGGAGACGCCGGGGCGCGTTGAGGTTTCGTCGGGAAGACCGTCCGCCCGACCGGCCGTTCGGGGTATACTGGCGGGATCGGACCGCACGCGAAATCGACCGCCTCGCCGGCCGTCACCGACCGGGTTGCCCCATGTCCCGTCCCGCCGCCGCGTCCGGGCTCGTCCGGTCGCCGGCCGACCAGCGAACCGCCGCCCTCCTCGCCGTGGCCCAGGCGGTCGCCGCCCACACCGACCTCCACGACCTCCTCCGCGACCTCGCCGCCGCCCTCTCCGGGCAACTCCCCCGCGGCTACGTCAGCTTCGCCCTGGCCGACCCGGGCACCCGCTCCGCCCGGCTCCAGTTCCTCGAACCCGTCGGCGGCGCCCTCCCCCCCGCCCCAGCCGACACCCCCACCGAACTCCCCGCCGGCGAGTCCCCCACGGCCGTCATCTGGGACACCCAGGAGGCCTTCTGGCTGGACGTGTCCCACCCGGACGGGCGGTTCCCGGTACTCCGCGCCGCCTTCGCCCGGCAGGGGGTGCGGGTCGCCGGCTTCGTCCCCCTCACCACCCCCCGCCGGCGGCTCGGGGCGATGGGCTTCGCCAGCTACGAGCCCGTCACTCCCACCCCGGCCGACGTGGACTTCACCGCCCAGATCGGCCGGCTCGTCGCCCTCGCCGTCGAGTCGGCCCTCACCCGCCAAGAACTCCAGAAGGCCAACACCCGGCTCGCCGCCGAGAAGCGATACCTGGAGGAGGAGATCCGCACCGAGCGGCGCACCGACGACATCGTCGGCGGGGGGGCGGCCCTGCGCCGGGTGCTGGAGCAGGTCGAGGTGGTCGCCCCGACCGACTCCACGGTCCTGGTCACCGGCGAGACGGGGACCGGGAAGGAGCTCATCGCCCGGGCTGTCCACCGCCTCAGCGGGCGGAGGGGGCGGACGTTCGTGAAGCTCAACTGCGCGGCCATCCCGACCGGGCTACTGGAGAGCGAGCTGTTCGGGCACGAGAAAGGGGCGTTCACCGGGGCGGTGGAGCGGCGGGTCGGGCGGTTCGAGCTGGCCGACGGGGGGACGCTGTTCCTCGACGAGGTCGGCGACATCCCGCCCGAGCTCCAGCCGAAGCTCTTGCGGGTGCTTCAGGAACAGGAGTTCGAGCGACTCGGGAGCGGGAAGACGATCCGGGTGAACGTCCGCCTCGTGGCCGCGACCCACCGGAACCTGTCCCAGCTGGTGGCGGAGGGGCGGTTCCGGTCGGACCTGTTCTACCGGCTGCACGTCTTCCCGGTCCACCTGCCGCCGCTGCGGGAGCGGCCCGAGGACGTCCCGGACCTGGTCCGGCACTTCGTCACGGTGTTCGCCGGCCGGCTGGGGCGGTCGTTCGCCCCGCTGCCGGACGCCACGATGGCCGCCCTGACCGCGTACCCGTGGCCGGGGAACGTGCGCGAGCTGCAACATCTGATCGAGCGGGCGGTGATCCTGTCGGCCGGCCCCGACCTGCGCATCCCGCTCGGCGACCTGGCGGTAGTCGGTACGTCACCGCCGCCGTCCTCCCCACCAGCACTCCCGGCGGCCCCGACCCGGCCGCCGACGCTGAAGGAGTCCGAGCGGGAATTGATCGCCCGGGCGCTGGCGGCGTGCAACGGCGTGATCGGCGGGCCGAAGGGGGCGGCCGCCCGGCTCGGGCTGAAGCGGACGACGCTCATCTCGCGGATGCGGAAGCTCGGTCTCAGCAAGCCGGGCCTGACAGATGTCGAACCCTCGACGATTTCGTGAGTCGCTCGTCGATATTTCGACACTTCTTCGACACTAATCGGCTGGGCCAACAGACAAGAAGTGTTCGGAACCTAGGTGGGACACGGCCTAAGGCGTAGCACCGGAGCCGTTCGACCGACCCGATGTCAGTCGGACGTGAGCCGGGTCGCCGTTTGAGGCTCACCATTGGTTCTCGACGGTTTGCATGTCTACTCGTGCATCTCCTACACTTTGCGCTTATTCACGAGGCGACTTCGGTTGGTATGGCACGTGCAGGGGTGACTTCGACCGCATTTTCTCATTTTTCAGCGAGGTGTCCCGTGTCGCGCTCCATAGGCGGCCGCCGTGGCGGCTTCACGCTGATCGAGCTGCTGGTAGTCATTGCCATCATTGCGATCCTGATCGGACTGCTCCTCCCGGCCGTGCAGAAGGTCCGCGAGGCCGCGGCGCGTGCCAAGTGCAGCAACAACCTCAAGCAACTCGGCCTCGCGGCGCACAACTTCGAGTCGACGAACGGCTACCTGCCGGCCCGCTACGGCACCGTCAACGTCAACGGCGTGATCGGGTCGAACGACGCCAGCCCGCAGGCCCAACTGCTGGCCTACGTCGAGCAGGCGGCCAAGTACAACCAGTTCAACCTGAACTACAAGACCTGGAACGACGTCGCCGCGGTCAGCGGGCTGCCGGCCATGCCCAAGGTCAACCTGCCGGCCCGGACGCAGGACTTGTCGATCTACCTGTGCCCGTCCGACCCGTCGGGCAGCCAGCGGGGCTCGAACGACTCGAACGGGACGGAGGGGTACCAGGGCCGGCTGAACTACTTCGCCTCGCTGGGGGCCAGTGCCCACCCGAGCCAGCCGACGAACTCGAAGGGCGGGATCTTCTCCGGGCCGGCCAGTTCGGGGCAGATCTTCAAGGGGGTGGCAATCCTCGCCATCACCGACGGGTCGAGTAACACGGCCATGTTCGCCGAGGTGATGCGGACCACCCACCCGTGGCCGGCGGTTGCCAACGTCCGCGACAACACGGTCATCATCCTCGACGCGTCCGTCACGTCCGCGACCGACAACGACGCCCGGGCCACCGGGTCGTGCGCGTCCGGTACCCCGTGGAACTCGTCGATCAAGTACGTCGGCCTCCAGTTCGCCCGGAACCTGACCGGGACGACGACCTACACCCACACCCTCCCGCCGAACTGGAACCGCCTGGTGTCCAGCGGAAACCAGCAGTACAACTGCGGCGACACGGCCATCGTCTACCAACACGTGGCGGCCAGCAGCTACCACACCGGCGGGGTGAATCTGGTGATGGGCGACGGGTCGGTCCGGTTCGTACGGGACTCCCTCGACTTCGCCAGCTGGCAGTCGATGGGGTCGCGGGCCGGCGGCGAGGTTCTCTCGGGTATCAACTGACGCCTCACGCCGACGACCCAGAGGAGCCCGGTCCACATGTGGCGGATCACAGCCATTTGCCTCGCCCTTGCCGCGGCCGGGTGTTCGTCCGGGCCGGGCGGTGGTGGCGGCAAGATCGACCCCGGGGATGCGGCCCTCCAGGAGGTGGCCGACCTCATCCGGGCCACCTCGCCCGCCCCGAACCGCGGTCCGGGCAAGCTCGCCGATTTCGACCGGATGGAGGCGCAGTACCCGCGCGGGTATCAGGCGGTGAAGTCCGGGGACGTGGTTGTGGTGTGGGGGGCGACGGTCGCGGGCGAAGGGGGCGGCGGCGGGTCCGACGCGGTCGTCGCATACGAGAAGAAGGTCACGACGGACCGGGGCTACGTCCTCCTCCAGAACGGCACCACCCGTGAGATGACGGCCGACCAGTTGAAGGCCGCCCCAAAGACGAAGTAAGGAAAGGGGTGCCAGTCGTGGGGGGGGGGGGGGGGGGGGGGCCCCCCCCCCCCCGGCCGGTTGCCCGGCCGCCCCCCACGACTGGCACCGCCGACGGTTTTCCACTCGATCAACTCATTGTTCAATCTCGTCTGCCACTCAGATACCGTTCGCCCGTCAAATCCACACGTCATACGGCATGTCGAGTGCTATAGCACAGCCGCCCTAGCCCTTCGCAAACGAGGTGATCCGTGTCGCACCCGATCGGCGGCCGCCGGAGCGGCTTCACACTGATTGAGCTGCTGGTGGTGATCGCCATCATCGCCATCCTGATCGGGCTGCTCCTCCCCGCCGTCCAGAAAGTCCGCGAGGCCGCCGCCCGCTTGAAGTGCCAGAACAACCTCAAGCAGCTCGGCCTCGCCATGCACAACTTCGAGAGTGCGGAGGGTCGGTTCCCCGTCGGCGGACTGAGCGCCCCGTTGGCCGCCGGGGGGACGGCGAGTAACGCCACGGCGCTGCTCCAACTCCTCCCGCACGTCGAGCAGGCCAGCCTGTACAGCCAGGCCAACCTGAACAAGAGCATCCAGGACGCCGTGAACGACCCGAAGGTGACGACCCAGGAGGTCGGCCTCTTCCTGTGCCCGTCCGACTCGTCCGGCGCCAAGGCCTCGAACTATGGCCGGTCGAACTACATGGCGAGCATCGGCGCCCATGCCGCGGCCAGCAACACCGACGGGGCGACGGGCGGCGCGTTCCACCGCCCACCCGGGTCCACCACCCCCGGGGCGGCTAAGGGGTGGCGGATCGCGGACCTGAGCGACGGCACGAGCAACACGGCCGCGTTCTCCGAGGTGAAGCGCGGGCCGGGGAGCGGGTTGGCCCCGGCGGACGCCATCGTCTACCGGGTCAACCCGGTGGCGAACACCGCCCCGACCGGGTGCGAGGCGACCCCCGGGACAACGAACGCGACGGCGAACTCCGGCCTGTCGTACTTCCGCGGTTCGGTCATGTGGACCGGGTACTACAACCACACGACCACCCCGAACAGCCGGACGCATTTCGCGTGCGTCAACGACGGCCTGCTGACGGGTCACATCGGCGCCCGGAGCTACCACACCGGCGGGGTCAACGTGGTGCTCTGCGACGGGTCCGTCCGGTTCGCGCGAGACTCGGTCGACGCGACTACGTGGGCCCGGGTGGGCTCCCGGGCCGACGGGCAGGTTCTCGGCGACTTCTAGCGGTTAGTTCTGGCGACACCGAAGACCGGGCTCGGTGCGCACCGCACCGAGTCGTGGTGTCACCGCAAGCCGTCTCCGACCACCCGGCTGGCTGCCGGACTCGACGTGTCAAACCTGTCTACCAAGTCTGGACGCCCTGCACGTTCGAACCCCGGAAGAACGCGGGCGTGCCCCGTCGGGGTGATAACGGTGATCACACCAGGCGCCGACCGCTTGGGATGACGGACCAACGCGACCCGGCAGCAGCGAACTCCGACCGGTTGACGCGGAGCCTGCTGTCGGCCCCTCCGGTCGGGACAAATCCCCACCTTGCCGCACGCACGAGCCCCATCACCGGGGCGCTTCGACCGCCTCGCTGAGTCGACCGGCGCGATCCTGGACGCTCACCAGAACCCGCCCCGCCGGCCGCGGTAGGGTGATCTCGGGGGCGGTCGTCGGGGCGGTGACCGTCGTGGCCCAGCGGCCGTCGACCTCCGACCGCACGACGACGAACCGGGCCTGCGGCCCCGGCGACACCTTCAGGTTCCCGCCCTCGACCGTCACCCGCGGCCGGGCGACCGGCTCCTTCGGCGCCCCCCACGGCGTCTCGGGTACCAGGGCGGGCTCGGCGTAGACCCGCTTCAACTCGTCGGCGACCCCGCCGGTGTTCTTCATCAACGCCTTCATGCTGAAGTGGACGGCGCCGTTGGCCCCGGTCTGGCGGGTGAGGGCGATCTGGTCGGCGACCTCCTTCGCCGGCCACCCCTTCGCCGCCCCGCTGACCCGGCTGGTGTACAGCCCCGGCCACAGGTGGCGTTTCTTCGTGTTCTCGGCCGCCCACCAGTTCAGCAGCTTCGGGAAGCTCTGCTTCTCCTGGGCGATCGGCCAGTACAGCTGGGGGGTCCAGTAGTCCACCCAGCCCTCGTTGAACCACAACTTGGCGTCGGCGTAGAGCTCGGCGTACTGGTCGAGCCCGGCGATCCCCGCGGGGTGCCCCGGCCGCCAGATGCCGAACGGGCTGATCCCCACCTGCACGGCCGGCTTCGCCTTCTTGACCCCGTCATACATCCGGCGGACGAACGAGTTCACGGCGTCGCGCCGCCAGTCGTCCCGGCTCAGCTTGCCGCCGTCCTTCTGGTACGCGGCCCAGGTGTCATCGTCCGGGAACGGGACGGTCTGCCCGGCGGCGGTCTTCTCCTTGTACGGGTAGAAGTAGTCGTCGATGTGGACGCCATCGACGTCGTACCGCTTCACCACGTCGAGGATGACGGCCAGGGAGCGGTCCTGCACTTCCGGATGAGTGGGATTCATCCAGTGGTGCTTGCCGTACTCCGGCGCCAGGTCGGGTCGAGATTTCGTCACGTGCGTCGCCGGGGCGACGGACTTGGCGGACGGGTGACGGGCGCGGTACGGGTTGAACCAGGCGTGGAGCTCCATCCCGCGGGCGTGCGCCCCGGCGACGGCGAAGGCGAGGGGGTCGTAGCCGGGGTCTTTCCCGATGGCGCCGGTCAGGTACTCGGACCACGGTTCGAGGTCGGAGCGGTACAGGGAGTCGGCCATCGGCCGGACCTGGAAGATCACGGCGTTCAGCTTGAGCTCGGCGGCCTTGTCGAGGATGGCGGTGAGTTCGGCCTTCTGGGCCTCGGCGGGAAGGCCGGGCCGGCTGGGCCAGTCGATGTTGGAGACGGTGGCGACCCACACCCCGCGGAACTCCCGCTTCAACGGCGGCGGGGCGGGGCCGTCCGCGGTGCCGACCGCGAGGAGGGCGACCAGCGCGGCGACGGCCGCGGCGGCGAGGAGGCGTGGCATGGGGAGTACTCGTCTGGAAAGGCAGATGACCGGACGTCGCCCGTAAGCCCCGGCCTGTCCGCGTGCGCGGCTCACCCCTTTTACCCGTTGCGGCGGGGCGAAGGGGGCCACCTCTGCGGTGCTACGAGGAATCCGTGCGTTCAGGCGCTCGCGCGCAGGGCAAGGGCGAGGCGGACGGCCCCCTCGGCGGGCTCGCGGACGACGGCCACGGGGGCGGGGACGATGCCGCGCTCGGCCAGGGCGGCCAGGAACCGGGTGCGGTAGTCGGGGCGGGACTCGAACAGCCCGCCGGCGAGGGCGACCGGGAAGGCCGAGACGTGGCCGAGCTGCCGGGCCGCCGCCTCGGCCGCCGCCGCGAGTTCGGCCGCCGCCGCCGTGGCGATCTCGGCCGCCACGGGGTCGGCGGCGGCGTCCAATACGATCGGGGCGAGCGCGGCCAGGGCGGCCCGGTCGGCCCCGCGGTACACCACGCCGACCAGCTCCTCCGGCCGGCTCAGGCTGAAGGCGGCCAGCAGCCGGTCGGTGAGGATGGTGCGCGGCCCGCGGCCGTCGGCGGCCCGGGCGGCGGCCCGGAGGCCGGCCAGGGCGACCGCGTAGCCGCTCCCCTCGTCGCCGAGGAGGTGGCCCCAGCCGCCGGAGCGGGCGGTGCGGCCGTCGGCGGCCCGGGCGAACGCCATCGACCCCGTCCCCGCCACCACCGCCACGCCCCAGCCGTCCGGCGTGCCGGCGGCGAGCAGGAGGGCGGCGTCCTCGATCACGTCCACCGCCGGGGCGAGGGTCACCTTGGTGGCCCAGCCGCGGACGACCTCGCGGTCCTCCGGCCGGCCGGCCCCGGCCAGCCCGAGGACCGCCGCGCACACCGGCCGGCGCACCCGGCCGGCGGCGGCGAAGGCGCCGTCGGTGGCGGCGTCCAGGGCGGCGAGCGCGGCCGGCGTGCCGACCGCCTGCCGGTTGCTCGGCCCGGACTCGCCGCGGCCCAGCAGGCGCCAGCCGGTGCCGTTGCGGGCGGCGAGGAGGGCCACCGTGCGGGTGCCGCCGCCGTCGAAGCCCAGGACGAGTTCCTCGGTCGCGTGGTGGTGGCCGTTCGTGCCGTTCGCCCCCACCGCCGACCGCACCCGCCCGCCGACCGAGCCGAGCCGGTTGCGGGCATCGGCCGGCGACAGGCCGGCCAGCTGGGCGACCAGGGCGGTCTTCAGCTCCCCGTCGCAGCGCTGGAGGAGTTCGTCGGCGGCGGTCCGGTTCAGGCCGGTCGCCTCGCGGACGATCCGGTTGGTCCGGTAGCGGAGCTTGACGTTGGTCGCCCGCAGGTCCACCATCAGGTTGCCGTAGGTCTTCCCGAGCCGGACCATCGCCCCGGTGCTGAGCATGTTCAGCACGAGCTTCGTCGCCGTCCCGGCCTTCAGCCGGGTGGACCCGCTCAGCACCTCCGGCCCCACCACCGGCGTGATGGCCAGGTCGACCTTCGGGGCCAGCTCCGAGTCCGGGTTGCACGACAGGCCGATGGTGAACGCCCCCAGCTGGCGGGCGTACTCGACCGCGCCCAGCACGTAGGGCGTCCGCCCGCTGGTGGCGACGCCGACCAGCACGTCCTTGGCGGTGAGCGACACGGCGGCGAGGTCGTGGGCGGCGGTTTCGGGGTTGTCCTCGGCCCCCTCGACGGCCCGGGTGAGGGCGCCGGGGCCGCCGGCGATGACGCCGACGACCAGGCCGGGCGGGACGTTGAACGTGGGCGGGCACTCGCTGGCGTCCAGCACGCCCAGCCGGCCGGACGTGCCCGCGCCGACGTAGACCAGCCGGCCGCCCTCGCGCATCCGGTCGGCGATGACCTCGATGGCCCGGGCGATCGCCGGCGCCTGCGACGCCACCGCCGGCGGCACCTTGCCGTCCTCGGCCGCCATCAGCCGGACGAATTGAACAGATGTCAGGTCGTCGAGCCCGGCCGACGCGGGGTTCCGGGCTTCGGTCTGGAGGTGGTCCATAGGCGAGTGACGGTCCGGGGCGTCGGTTCCACCGGATATTAGCGTTCGGATGCGAATGGACCAGTTATAGCAACCGACGTGCCGGGCCAGACCCGGTCCACGAGGAGGGCCACCGCGACGGTCGTACCGGCGCCGACGGGTGCGAACCACGGCCAGGCCAACACCGGCGCCGCGACGACGGACGGCAGCCACACCCCCAGGACCGCCGCGAACCCGCACACCATGCCGACCAGCGCCGGGCCGGACCGCGGCGGCCGCCGCAGGCTCCCGAGCAGGAACAGCCCGAGGAGCAGGCCGGTGGTGAACCCGGCCACCGCCAGCACCTGCTCGACCACACTCTTGCTCCCGCCCAGCCGGTAGGCCAGGAACGCCACCCCCATCTGGGCCACGCCCCAGCCCGCGGTCGTGAGCCGCGACAGCAGCACGTACCACCCCTCGGGGTGGTCCGGCCGGAGCGGGCGGTAGAAGTCGGTGACCACGGCGTTGGCCGAGCTGTTCAGCGACGACGACAGCGTGGACATGGCCGCCGCCAGCACCGCCGCCACCAGCACGCCGGCCACGCCGGTCGGCAGCCGGCTCACGATGAACAGCCCGAACACCTCGTCGTTCCGCCGCCCGGCCGCCTCCGGGAACAGGCCGGCTTGCATCAGCACGAACATGCCGACGCCGACCAGCAGAAACAGGAGGAACTGCACCAGGACGGTGACCCCGCTCAACACCAGCGCCAGCCGGGCCTGCCCCAGCGACCGCGCACACAGGTAGCGCTGCACCATCAGCTGGTCGGCCCCGTGGCTGGCCATCGAGAACACCGCCCCGCCCACCACCCCGGCCCACAGGTTGAACGCGACGGTCGGGTCGAACGCCGTCTCGATCAGCTTGAACTTCCCGGCCGCCTCGCCGCCGGCGACGAACTGGTCCCACCCGCCCGGGAGGAGCCGCACCACGAACACCCCGGCCAGCGCCGCCCCGGCGACCTTCACGACGAACTGGATCAGGTCGGTCCAGATGACCGCCTTCATCCCGCCGAGGTACGTGTAGACGACGGTGACCACGCCCACGACCACGATCGCCGGCCCGACGCCCCACTCCACGCCGACGAACCGGCCGAGGTCCACGTACTGGAGCAGGAGGGCCGTCAGGAACAGCCGGAGCCCGTCGGCCACGGTGCGGGTGACGAGGAACAGGCCGCTGGCGACCCGCTGCACCGCCGGGCCGAACCGCGCCCGCAGCACCTGGTAGGCGCTGAACAGGTCGCCGCTCATGTACTGCGGCAGCAGGAGCCACGCCACGAGCCCCCGGCCGATGATGTACCCGAAGGCGAGTTGAAGGAAGGTGAGGTTCCCGCCGTTCGGGTTGAACGCCACCCCGGGCACGCTCAGGAAGGTGACGGCGCTCGTCTCGGTGGCGACGATCGACACGAGTACCATGAACCAGCCGACGTTCCGGTCGCCGACGAAGTAGGTGCGGAGGTCTTTCTGGGAGCGGGTGAACCAGACGCCGAAGAGGGTCATGCCGACGAGGTAGGCGACGACGACGGCGAGGTCGGGCGGGGCAAGGGTCATGGCGGGCCGGTGGCGGGGTGGGGTCGGGCCGGGACTGGCAAATCCCGGGCCGTTCGGGCGGCTTCGGAGCGCGGCCGGTCAGTCCACCCAACATTACGAGTCGGACCCCGGTTGGTCGCCCCGGCGCCTTACCGCGGCCCTCCGACCGGTGTTACCGAGTCGTTGCGCCCCGCCCCGCCGCGGGGCGTACAACTCCGTCCGGGTCCGGGGTCCGATCCAACGCGCGGAGGGGCGGCCATGCTCGATCGCCGGGTACTCGTCGTGGGGGTTGTTCTCGCTGTCGCACTGGCGCAGGCGGCCGCCCAGCAGCCGTTCACGGTCCAAGAGGCAGACCTGCCCGCGATGAAGCTGAGCCACTACTTCACCCCGGACCGGGTCAGCCACCAGCCCGACTTCGAGTGGGCGTTCACCAAGACCGGGTTCACCGTCAAGAAGAGAACGGGGCCGATCCCGAAGCACCTGGTCGAGAAGCTGCTGCCAGCCGGGGTGACGGGCGACGAGATCACCGGCAAGTGGGCGCTGAAGAACGGGGCATTAGAGCTGACCGACATCAAGGCCGGCAAGCAGGACGGGAGGAAGGGCGTGAGCATTGTGGTGTTCAAGACCGCCCCCACCGTGGTCCGCGTCAGCAACCCGGACCAGTTCGTCTTCGGCATCGAGCGGTGAGGTGGTTGCATTAGGGGGCGGGTGAGTCGTGAGCCCCCGCTCCCGTTCGGTTTTCGGCGAATCTTACAGCAACCGCCCTCGACTCCCTACGCTGTCCCTGCGGGGCCGGCAGATGTGCACACTGCCGGCTGCTCCCCGGCCCGGCACCGGCGGCGGAACGCCCTCCTGAGACGGTGGGCAACACGACCGCGGGACATGCCGGGCCGGGGACCGCGACTCACAAGAACGACGCGGCCCGGAGGGATCACCCCCCGGGCCGCGTCGTTTGCTCTGCCGCAGGCAATCCGGCCGGAGCGGCGTGGCATCCGGCTCGGCCTCCCGCCCGCGGGCGGCCGCAGTCACTTGACGCGGGTGTAGGGCCGCGGCGTCTTCGCCCCCTCAAGGCTGTAGACCAGTTCGGTGTCCGTCGCGCGATCCGGCCGGTCGTCGTCAGAAGTCGCGCGTGTAGCCCGCGGTCCAGCCGCCGTCCACGGTGAGGACGTGTCCGTTCATGTAGCTGTTCTCGGGGTCGGCCAGGAAGAGGGCCGCGACGGCGATCTCGTCCACCGTCCCCGGCCGGCCGAGCGGGACGTGGTCGAGCATCCGCCGGACGGAGTCCTTGAACAGCCCGTCCTCGCCGTAGAAGAGCTTGCGCGTTCCCTCGGTGAGCGTCGAGCCGGGGGCGATCGCGTTCGTCAGGACGCCGTGCGGGCCGAGTTCCAGGGCCATCGCCCGGGTCAGGTTCACCACGCCGGCCTTCGCGGCGACGAACGCGCACTGGAGCCGGAGCGGCACCAGGCCGGCGATCGAGGCGATGTTGATGATGCGCCCGCTCCGCTGCCCGCGCATCACCGCGGCGGCGGCCCGGCTCATCTCGTACAGGCCGGTCAGGTCCACGGCGAGGATGCGGTCCCACTCCTCGCGCGGGAACTCGTCGATCGTGACCCGGTGGGCCAGCGTGTTGACCCCGGCGTTGTTCACGAGGGTGTCGAGCCGCCCGCCCTCGGCCGCGACGCGCCGCACGGCCTCGGTGATCTCCGCGGGACGGGTCACGTCGAGCTTCAGTGCCCGGCCGGTGGGGTGTCGTTCGGCCGCGGCCTGGGCCTCGGCGAGGACGAGGTCGGTGTAGTAGACCACGGCCCCACTCGCCGCGAACCGGTCGGCGATGGCCTGGCCGATGCCGCGCGCGGCGCCCGTCACGAGGGCCACCCGCCCGCTCAGATCGCTGGTCATGTCCGCCTCCCACTCAGCCCGTGAGCCACGGGGCCGGGTTCTCGACGCACCGCGCGAGCGTTTGCAGGAGCCGGGCCGCGGGGGCGCCGTCCGCGACGCGGTGGTCGAAAGTCAGGCTGAGGGTAATGACCTCCCGCCCGACGACCCGGTCGCCGTCCATCGCCGGCCGGCGCTCGATCCGGCCGACGCCGAGGACCGCGCACTCCGGCGGGTTGATGATCGGCGTGAAGGCGTCGATACCGAACGCGCCGAGGTTGGTGATCGTGAAGCACCCGCCGCGCAGGTCGGCCGCGGCGAGCGCCCCCCGGCGGGCACGCTCGGCCAGTTCGCGTGTCCGCTCGGTCACGGCCGACAGCCCCAGCGCGGGCACGTCGCGGACTACGGGCACGAGCAGTCCCGCGTCCGTGTCCACCGCGACCCCGATGTCGATGCGGGCGGCGTGGACCAACCCCGCGTCCGTCCAGCGGGCTGTGAAGAGGGGGTGTTGGCGGAGTGCGACCGCGGCCAGCTTCACCAGGAAATCCGTGTACGAGGGGACCGGCCCGGCGCCGGCCACGGCCTTGAACTGACCGCGGAGGTTGACGAGGTTGGTGGCGTCCACCGCCGACGTGAGGGTGACCGGGGCCGCCGTCCGCAGGCTCTCCACCATCCGCGCCGCGATGGCCCGGCGGACCGGCGTGTGCGGGACGACCGGGTCGGCCGGTGTTGAGGGTACGACGGACTGTAGAGGCAGGGGACCGGACGCCGCGGTCACGTCGCGCTCACGGATGCGCCCGCCCCGCCCACTACCCCGAAGGGTCGCGCAGTCCACCCCCAGCTGGCGCGCCAGCCGGCGGGCGCGGGGGGTGGCCGGGGCGGAGTGAGTGGTGTCTGCCGCGGCCGGGACGTCCTCGGGGAGAATCCTCCCGCCCGGACCGCTGCCCGCGACCTGCCGCAGGTCGATACCGCGTTCGCGGGCGAGCCGCCGCACCGCGGGGCCGGCCGGCGGTTCGAGGGGCGCCGCGGGCCGAGCGTCCGGGCGGGCGGGTGGTGCTTCGCCGGCTTGCAATAGGAGGGCGATCACCGCCCCCACCTTCACCCGGTCCCCGGGGCGCGGGGCGCCCGCGGGGAGATGGAGCGTACCGGCGTCGAGGCTCTCCACCTCTTCGACCGCCTTATCCCCCTCCAGACGAAACACCACGTCCCCGGGCCGGACGGCGTCACCGTCGGCCTTCACCCACTCAACGAGTGTCCCCTCTTCCATGTTCCAGCCGAGGCGCGGCACCGTGACGGGGGTCGACATGGCGTGAACCCAATCGGAGGAATCCGTACCCCGTCCCGTATCCCACGCGGTGTCATGGGCGGGGCAGAGGTGGCACGCACCCCGCCCACGCCCGCCCGGGGCGTTGCCCCGGGCTATGGAATCCCAGGCCGTTGGCCTGAAACCAAACGGCTCCTCTTCAGCCCGAAGGACTGGGATCCGATAGCCCGAGGCAACGCCCCGGGCGCGGCAACCGATTCACCCCAGTCACCCATCACTCCGCGAGGAGGTCGGTGACGGCGGCGATCAGCTGGGCCGCGGTCGGCACCACGGCGGCTTCCAACGGCGGGCTGTACGGCGTCGGCGTGTGCAGCCCGTTGAGCCGGCGGATCGGGGCGTCGAGTTCGTCGAAGTAGCGGTCGGCGACCTGGGCCGCGATCTCGGCGCCGACGCCGAACGGGGCGAACGCTTCGTCGGCGATCAACAGCCGACCGGTCTTGGCCACGGAGCGGCCGATCGTGTCCACGTCGAGCGGGGCCACGGTCCGCGGGTCGATGACTTCGACCGACACCCCCGTTCGCTCCAGCTGGTCGCAGACCTCCAGCGCGACCCGCACCATGCGGGCCAGGGCCACGACGGTCACGTCCTTCCCCGCGCGAACGACGGCGGCCTGCCCGAACGGGATCTCGTAGGCGGCCTCGGGCACCGGCCCCTTGAGGGCGAGGAGTTCGCGGTGTTCGAGAAAGATCACCGGGTCGTCGCAGCGGAGGGCGTGGTGGAGTAGTCCCTTCGCGTCGTAAGGGGTGGACGGCAGGACCACGCGCAGGCCCGGGAACTGCGCGAACAGCGGGTAGTAGTTGCCGGAGTGGTGCGTCGCGGCCGAGTGGCCGATGCCGACGCAGCCGCGGAGCAGGACCGGCATTTTCAGCCGGCCGCTGCTCATGTACTGCATCTTGGCGATCTGGTTCAGGATCTCCCCGACCCCGTCGAGCACGAAGTCGGCGAACATGAAGTCGATCACCGGCCGCGCGCCGGTCATGGCCGCGCCGCAGCCGAGGCCGACGAAGCCGCGCTCGCAGATGGGCGTGTCGCGCAAGCGCTCGGCACCGTACCGGTCGAACAGCCCTGCCGTGGTCTTGAAGTTCCCGCCGCGGGCACCGATCCCCTCGCCGAGGACGAAGATGCCCGGGTTCGCAGCCATCTCCGCCCCCAGCGCTTCGAGCGTCGCCTGGGAGTAAGTGACGACGCGGGCCGGGTCCGCCGGCGGGGCGGGTGGTGGGGTGTACGGCTCGGCGTACACGTGAGCGGCGGCGGTCGCCGGGTCGGGCCAGGGGCTCGCCTCCGCGGCAGTGTGTGCGGCCTCGACGTCGCGCTGCACCTCGGCCTCGACCGCGTCGAGTTCCCGCTCCTCGACCCCCGTCTGGCCGAGGACCACGTCGCGGAGCGCGCGGATCGGGCACTTCGCCTTCCACGCCTCCACGTCCTCGCGGGTGCGGTACGTGAAATCCCCCATCCCCTCGGCGTGGGGCCGGGTGCGGTAGGTCTTGCACTCCAGCAGCGTCGGCCCGTCCCCGGCACGGGCGCGGGCCACCGCCCAGCCGGCGGCGGCGCGGACGGCCAGCACGTCGTTCCCGTCCACCTCGACCCCGGGCATGCCGTAGGCGGCCCCGCGGCCGGCCACGCTCGGGTTCCCGGAGGCGTAGCGGAACGGCACCTCGGTGGCGAACTCGTTGTTCTCGCACACGAACAGCACCGGCAGCTTCCAGATCGACGCCAGGTTCAGCCCCTCGTGGAAGGCGGCGTTGTTCACCGCACCGTCCCCGAAGAACGCCACCGCCACGCCGTCGGACTTCATCAGCCGGGCGCTGTACCCGGCGCCGGTGGCCTGGAGGATGCACGGGCCGACGATCCCGCTCGTGCCCATCAACCCCACTTCCGGAGCGAACAGGTGCATACTCCCGCCGCGGCCCTGCGAGCAGCCTGCGGTCCGGCCGTACAGCTCGGCGACGAGCTGGAGCGGCGGTACGCCCTTGGCGAGTGCGTGGCCGTGGCCGCGGTGGGTGCTGAACACCACGTCGGCCCGGCGGAGGTGGGCGCACACCCCGGTGGCGACCGCCTCCTGGCCGACGTAGGTGTGGCAGGCGCCGTGGACGAGGCCGCGCTGGTGCGCCCGGGCGAGTTGCTCCTCGCAGCGGCGGATCAGCACCATCGTGCGGTACAGGGCGAGCAGTTCGTCCCGGGTCGGGAGCGGGGGCGGGTCGGTCACGGCGGGTCGGCGCTCCGGTCGGGGGTGGCTGGGCGGACGGGCACGGCCGCGACGAAGGCGGCCCCCAGGGCGAACGAAGCGGCGAGGAACAGCAGGCAGGCGCGGTCGCCAAAGCCGGCGTCGCGCATGGCCCCGACGACCGGCGAGCCGACCGCGCCCGCGAGGTTCGCCCACATGTTGATGAAGCCGATGGCGACCGCGGCGGCCGACAGGGTGAGGGTCAGCGTCGGCAGCACCCAGAACGGCGTGTACCAGAAGTGGGCGAAGAAGCCCGCGAGGCACAGCCAGCCGAACACGGCCGCCCACGGCTGGTCCGGCACCGTACTCAGGGCGAGGAACACACCGGTCCCGACCTGCCCGGCGACGGTGTGCCACTTGCGGTCGCCGGTGCGGTCGGAACGCCACCCCGACGTGACCACGCCGGCCAGCCCGCACAGGTACACGACCGACGACCAGGCGAGCACGTCGGCGTCGCCGGCGTCCCGCTCGGCCGCGGCGAGCAGGCCGCGGACCGCCGTCGGCAGCCAGAACACGAAGGCGTAGCCGCCGAGGTTGGTGGCAAAGATGCCGAGCGCCAGCAGCCACACGGCCGGGAGCCGGAGGGCGTCCCGCGTCCGCATTGGCGCGGCGGTGACCGCCTGTCGCTCGGCGGCGAGCGTCGCTTCGAGCCAGCTGCGCTCGGCGGGGGTGAGCCAGCGCGCCTGGTGGGGGCGGTCGGTGAGGAGGAACGGCACCGCGACCCCGAGCAGCACGGCGGGCGCCCCCTCGGCCAGGAACACCCACTGCCAACCGGCGAACCCGAGCCAGTCCTGCCCGAGTAGCCAGCGCGACAGGACCGCGCCGAGCGACAGGCTGATCGGGATGCCCACGAGCATGCCGGTGAGGGCGCGGGCCCGGTCGGCCCGCGGGAACCAGTGGGTGAAGTAGACGATCACGCCCGGGAAGAACCCGGCCTCGGCCAGCCCCAGGAGGAACCGCAGGAGGTAGAACTCCGCCGGCGTACTCGTGAAGGCCATCGCCATCGAGCACAGACCCCAGGTGACGAGAATGCGCGCGAACCACTTCCGCGCGCTCCAGCGCTCGACCAGCAGCGCCCCGGGGATTTCGAGGAACAGGTAGCCGACGAAGAACAGCCCGATGCCCCAGCCGAACACCGTGTCGGAGAAGCCGAGCTCGTCCTGCATCCGGAGCTTGGCGAACGCCAGGTTGGCCCGGTCGAGATAGGCCACGACGTACAGTGCGAACAGCAGCGGCAGCGCCCGCCGGGCGACCTTCCGGCGGGCGGAGCGCGCGACGTCGGGGTCGGCGGGGGGGCGGTCGGACATCGGCCGCGGGTCCGGGGAGAGACGGCGGAGATTCGACAGGATAAGCAGGCCGCGCCCGGAACGCAGCACGAAAGTTGGAAAACCGCGGCCCCGGCGGCCGGCCGCTGAAATCCGTTATCACCCGCGCGGGCTACGCGGTTGGGAGGGAGCCGCCGGGTGCGGGCGGCCCTCCCGGGGATGGCCATGCTCCTCCTCCGCAAGCCGTCGGCGGCGACGCTCGGCGGGTTCCTGGCCGCCCAGGCCGACCTCCCCTTCACCTACCCGGCGGTCGGCTCCACCGCCGCCAGCCCGCCGCCCGGCTACGTCGTGGACCGCACGCGTGCCCAGCTGGGCGAGGGCGAGGCGGTCTTCCGGGCCGCGCGGTCCGCGCTGGAGCGGTGGGACCAGTTCCGGCTTGGCTGGATCGAGGCGACGTCGCCCGAAGGCCCGCCCCGGGTCGGCCTCGTCGTGGCCGTGGTCGTCCGCACCCTGGGGGTCTGGTGGGTGAACGCCTGCCGGGTGGTGTACGCCGCCGACGAGACGGGGCCGGTGACCCGGTTCGGCTTCGCCTACGGCACGCTCCCCGGGCACGCCGAGGCCGGCGAGGAGCGCTTCCAGGTCGAGTGGGACCGCGCCACCGACGCCGTGTGGTACGACATCCTGGCCTTCTCCCGCCCGCGGCACCCGCTGGCCCGACTCGGCTACCCGCTCGTCCGCCGGATGCAACGGCGCTTCGGCCGCGACTCCGCGGCGGCGATGCGTCGGGCGGTCGGAGCAGCGGTGTAAAGCGGCAGGGTCGACCGTCCGATGTGGTGACAGCGGCACGGGTTGTACGCCACGCCCGTCAGCCCCACAGCCCGCGGAGCCGGTCCTTCTCGGCCACGCCGAGGGGGAAGCGCTGGCTCAGCGGGTGGTCGGCGATGCCGGCCAGTTCCCGCAGCGCGTGGTGGACGTGCTCGGGCCGGACGCGGATGCCGCCCTCGCGCTTCAGGGCCAGCGTCGCCGGGTCGAGCGGCACGGCGAACTGTCCCGCGTCCGTCGCCCCGACCACCCGGTTCCCCTTCACGCCGTGCCCCAGGAACAGGGCCGAGCCGATGGACCAGTGGTCCTTGCCGTTCCCGGCGTTGTAGTTCGGCGTGCGCCCCATCTCGCTCTGCACGACCACGACCAGCTTGTCCCGGATGCGGAGGTCGCCCGCCCGGCGCAACAGGTAGGCGACCCCGGCCAGGAACTCCGGGATCAGCCTCATCTGGTCGGGGTCGTTGTTGGCGTGGCTGTCGAACTGGCCGATGGTCAGGTTGGCCGACACGCACACCCCGGCCTTGAACGACGCGAGGGCGATCTCGGCCTGCTGCGACAGCCGCTCGCGCGGGACGGTCGCCGGGATGTATCGGGTGACCCGCTCCAGAGCCTTCGAGTTGGTCTGCGCGGCGTAGAGCATGTTCTCGCCGCGCTCGGCCCGCGGCAGCTGGGGCGCGGCCAGCCGGGCCTCGTGCCCCTCGTGCAGGGCCGCCTCGATCCGGTCCAGGGCGAAGCGGTCGTGGTACGGTGACCGCTCGTTCCCGCTCACGGCGTCGGCGTTGGCGATGGTCCGCAGCGACGGCAGGTAGGGCACCCGCGACATGGCCACGAGGTTGCCGGTGGCCGAGTAGTTGCCGAACGTCAGGAAGGCCAGCGGACACGCCGACCCGCGGCAGGCGGCCACCAGGGCGGCGAACGTCGGGTAGGCGAGGCTGTCGAGCTTCCCGGTCGCCATGTAGCGGGCGCCCGGGGAGTGGTTGTTCACCGAGTAGTCGAGCCCGTTGAACGCCAGGAGTTCGTCGCCGAACTCGGCGTAGAAGTCCTCGTTGCTCACCCCGCCCCGGGCATGCGCCCGGGTGGGGGCGTACTTGTGGGCGCCCTTCGTGAGGATGTCGCCCTCGCGGTAGAGGCGATTGACCCCGTTCACCCCCTTGGGGTCCATCAGATACGTGGTGTCCCACCCGCCGGAGGCGTTGAACACGACGTAGTACGGGCCGTCGTAGGGCTCGTCCTTCGGGTCGGGCCGGGCCGCGGCCGGGCGCCCCCACGGCACGGCGACGCCGAGCCCGGCCAGCCCGCACAGCTTGAGGAAGTCGCGGCGCATGGCTCACTCGTAGAGGAACTCGGGCCGGCGGAGCAGGTACGTGACCACCCCCCGCCAGGCCCGGATGGTGTAGTTCGGGTCGGGCGGGATCGCCCGGTTCTCCTGCCGGCAGGCGTAGGCCTCGCGCGGGTCGATCCCCTTCTGCCCCTTGGCGTCGGCCACGATCCCGGCGAACAGCCGGTACGTGCGGTCCACCTCGGGCGAGTCGGCCGCGTCCGACCGGCCGAGGACCAGCCCGTGCAGGTGGGCGATGGCCCGGCGGATGGCGGCATCGCCCTCGGGGGAGGCACCGGGCAGCACGGACGGCTCGACGCCGGGGAACAGCCGGCGCTCGGCGGCCGGGCGGGCGAAGTCGCGGGCGACGTGCTTGCAGGCCACATCGTTCGACATGATCCGCTGAATGGCCCCCATCGCCCCACTCGGGTCGGTGGCCCGCTCGGTCACCTCCTGCGAGTCGATGCCGCCGTAGAGCATCGCCATCTGTTCGGTCAGCCGGCCCCACCGCTCACCGAACACGGCCGCGACCTTCCGCTCGACCTGCTCCGGCGACAGGAGCCGGACCAGCCCGACATCGTCCAGTTCGGCCCGCCGCTTAGGGTCGGCCAGCGCGGTGGCCGGGCCGTCGGCGCGGTAGAAGTCGGACAGCACCCACCCCTCGAACGCCGTCTTCAGGTTGAACCCCGCCTTGCTCAACTGGCCGGCGATCCGCTCGACCTCGCGGCGCTGCTCGGCGTAGGCGCGCCGCTTCGCGGGGTAGAGCGGGTCTTCGATGTCCTTCGGCGGCAGGAGAGCCTTCCGGCCGGTCAGGATGTAGTAGACGTGCTCGGTCATGGCGACGGCAAAGCGGGGATCTTTCGCGGTCCGCTCGCCGAGCCACGGCAGAGCCCGCCACCGCTCGGCCGCGGGAAGGCTCTCGCCCTCGAAGCCGGGGGGGAACATGTCCGTAAACCAACCGCCCTTCCGCTTGCCGTACACCCCCTTCTCGGCGAACCGCCAGTAGTCCTGGAACAGGCCGGCGACGGGGTCGAGCGTCTTGTGGCAGACGACGCACTCAGCCGCCTGCATGGTAGGGACCGTGAACTTCGACTGGACCGCCGCGGCGTCCGACACGCGGGCGGCGAGTTCGAGCACGTCCACGCCGAGGAAGTGCTGGTAGTACATCCGCGCCCGCAGGCGGTTCCGGTTCGTCTCGGTGGTCGGGTAGCGGGCGAGGTACTGGAAGGCGCCGAGGAGCCCGGCGTGGGGGTAGTAGCCGGTCGCCGAGTCCTGGTTCTCGGCCTTGCTCCGGCCGGTCAGGGCTTTCAGCCGGACCGGCGTGAACTCGAACGGGTCGTCCGCGTTCCTGAACCGCCCCTTCACCTCGTCGAACGTGCCGTAGCCGCGGGCGGTGTACGGCGACTGCATGGCGTAGTCGGCGGTGACGACTTCCGTGAACGGCCGGTCGTGGCGGACGATGTACTCGACCAGCCGCATCGGCTCGTCGAGCAGCGCCTTGCGGTAGTCGTTGGCCAGCTTGTAGCCGGCCTGCCGGCGGGCGGCTTCGTCCTTGATGTGGCTCAGGTCGTGCTTCTGGTACCAGAGCCGCGACTTCTCGAAGTGCTCGTAGGAGAGGACCGACTGGTCCGGGTTCCCATCGACCCCGAGCGTCAGGAAGACGTCGTTGAACCCCTCGCGGAGCCGGGCGTAGAAGGCGTCCTCCGTCATCACCGCCTTGAGTAGCGCGGGCAACGCCTTCAGCCCGTCCTTGCCGACGGCAGCGGCCTCGGCCTCGGTCGGGAGCCGCCCCGCCAGCGACAGCGTGACCCGGCGCAGCAGGCGGCGGTCGTCCAGCATGACGACGCCTGCGAAGAAGGGCGGAGCCGTCGGGTCGATCTTGGCCAGGTCAGCCGGTGTGGCGGCCGGCGTGCTCACCCGCCGCACGAAGCCGGCGAGGACGCGGTATCCGGCGGAGTCGGCCTTGAGGACTTCCCCCCCGCCGTGGTCGAGCCCGCCGACGACCTTCAGCAGAAGCCGGGACTGGTCCTTCTCCTTGGCGGCGGCCATGCGGGCGAAGGCGGCGCGGTTGTGCCGCAGCACCTCGTCCCGGGCCTTCCCCTGCACCTTGCGGGGGTCGAGCAGGACGAACTTGCTGTCCTCGGCGTCGCCGCCGGCCTTGTGGCACGTCAGACAGGCGGTCGCCCCGACCTTCGCCCACACCTCGTCGGCGAAGTGCGCGTCCACCGCCGCGGAACACCCCGAGTACGTGGGCGAAGCCGGTTCGTCGCCGCGGACGCCGACCGAACCGACCGCCGCAGCGGCCAGGAGGGCAACGAGCGGCCGGATTCGCAACGACATGGGGCACTCGGGAGGCGGCCGGCGGGAGAACCGGGGCGGTGGGCGCTGGGCATTCTCCCCCCGGCGGCGGCCGGGTGCAAGGGCAGGCGGTGGGGGGCAACGATAGACCCGGCCTCGACGGCCCGCCGGTGGCTCGGGTGTTTTGGAGCCCGGAGGGCGGTGAGCGTGTCGCCCGGGGTTGCACCCCGGGCGGCCTGTGCGGTGTTACGCGGGGTGATGCGCCCCGACCTCCGCCGGAGGCCCACCCGGGGTTGCACCCCGGGCGACACGCTCACCGCCCTCCGGGCTCCGGCGTTGCACCCTACACCCACAACCCGTCTTCGTCGAACTCGATCTCGTGCTTGCGGAGGAGGGCTCGGAACTCCTCCTCGAACCCGCGGGTGCGGTGACGCTCTTCCTGGTTCAGGATGTACTCCCGCACCGCGTCGAGGCCGGAATGGCTGACGGTGAACGCGCCGTACCCGTTCTGCCACCACAATGACGCGGCCTCGGGGTGTGTCTCGTGGGCCCATTTCGATGAGCGTGCCTTAACCTCCCGCATGACCTCGGCCAGGGCGGGTTGCTGGCGCAGCGTGGCGAGCAAGTGAACGTGGTCCGCAACTCCGCCGACGGCGAGCGGGATGCCACCCAGCCCGCGAACGACCCCACCGAGGTAGTCCCACAACTGGGGACGGATCTCCGGCGTAATCACCGGCTCCCGCAGCCTCGTCGCGAAGACGAGGTGGTAATGGAGGCACGTGTACGACTGGGGCATCGCACGGCACCCGGTAAGGTCGGACGCTC
>JAESFO010000316.1_pt1 | contig 71012 bp, 55 predicted proteins | sample 9269421 | NCBI WGS metagenome assembly JAESFO01 (sample SAMN14502839, study PRJNA617101) | algae metagenome | isolation source: Nostoc desertorum CM1-VF14 and co-occurring heterotrophs from rocky... | place: USA: Clark Mountains, San Bernardino, California | collected 2000-06-05 | reverse complement strand
TGCTCGCGTTTCGCGGGGTCTCGCAGAACTCGCTTCGCTCAAACAGCTGCGAGCCCTGATCCGCGAAACGCTGCGCTCCTCGGCGCAGCCAGAGGGGGTGGGTCGGGCCATCGCTGCGCTCGGCCACCAAGACCCAACGGGCCGTCGCTTCGCTCGGCCTCGGTGAAAGGTCCAGGGCCTACGCATGCGCACTCACCACACAAGGACGCGCCACGGCGCGTTGATCCTGATCCCCTCTGGCTGTGCCGAGGAGCGCAGGAGAAAGCGGGATCAGGGCCGCAGCTGTCTGAGCGCAACGAAGTGGAGCGAGTTCTGCGGACCCCCGCTTTCTCCGAGCACCGCAGGTTGCCCGCAGCGAAGCGAAGGGACACAGACAGCGGGGTCGCCTTCTCTTTGGTTACTTTCTCTTGGCGAGACAAGAGAAAGTGACTCGCCCGCCGGGGCGAGACCCGGCCAACAGCCCAAACAAGAAGAGCAACCTCACCCCACCCGCAGCACGTCCTCGACAGCCAAAGCAACCCCAGCCAACCGCGAGTCATCCCCCCGAACAGAGGACAGCATCAACCCAACAGGCAGTTCCCCAGAAGAATGACAAGGCAAGCTGAACGAACACCCGTCCATCAAATTGATCGCAAACGTATTCCGCAACAACAGTCCGTTCGCCTGGAAGAACGCCGAATCCTCAGCCAGCGAATCGATGGCGGGCGCCACGATAGGCACGGTAGGACATAACAGCGCATCGAAGCCTTCAAGCCGTCCTTCGACCCGAGAAATCCATTCCCGCCGCCGATCCAGCAGCGCGATGTAATCGGCCGCCCGCACCTCGGTCCCCAAGGCAATCCGCGCCGCAACCCGAGAGTCGAAAGCCTCGCGCTTCGAAGCAAACCGTTCCCGATGCACAGCCGAAGCCTCGATAGGCGACAACCCCCCCGGCGCATTGACCGTCCCGATCTCCGCCAGTTCGCTCAAGGGAATTTCGACGATCTGCGCCCCCGCCTTCGACAGCGCCTGAACAGCCCGCTCGAAAGCCCGCGCCACACCAGGCTCGATCGCATCGAACATCAGCGTCTTCGGCACCGCAAGCCGCAACCCCTGCGCCGGCCGGCGCCGCACCGCGAGCGGCGCGTCGGCGATCGCGGCGTCGGCGACCAGGCAGTCCTCCACGCTGCGCGCCATCGCGCACACCGTGTCGAGCGAACGCGCGAGTTCGAAGGCGCCGGTGCGCGGCACGCGCGACTGTGTGCTCTTGAAGCCGACGATGCCGCACAGCGCGGCCGGAATGCGGATCGAGCCGCCGGTGTCCGAGCCCAGCCCCGCGACCGCGAGGCCCAGTGCCACCGACACCGCGGCGCCCGACGAGGAGCCGCCGGGAATGCGCGCGACCTCGGCGTCGGCCGGGTTGCGCGGCGTGCCGTAGTGCGGGTTGATGCCCACGCCCGAGAACGCGAACTCGGTCATGTTGGTACGGCCCATGATGGCCGCGCCCTGCGCGCGCAGCCGCGTCACCACGGTCGCGTCGCGCGCGGCCGGAGGCTCGCCCTGGCAGGCGATGGAGCCGGCCAGGGTGGTCTCGCCGGCCACGTCGTAGAGGTCCTTGATCGAGACCGGCAGGCCGGCGAGCGGCGCGGTCTGCACGCCGGCCTTGCGGGCGGCATCGGCATGGCGCGCGGCGGCCAGGGCGGCGTCGGCGTAGAGACGGGTGAAGACGTGCGCGGCCGCGGGCTGCGCGGCGCCGTCGAGCACCTGCTCGATCAGCGCCTCGTGCGTGAGTTCGCCGCGGGCGATGCGCGCGCGCAGCGCGCCGATGGTGGAGTCGTTCTGTGTCATGAAAGAGTTGGCGTTCAGGCGATCACGGGCAGGACGCGCACCGCATAGCGGTGGACGATGCGCCGCTGCAGGCGCGCGTCATGCAACTCGATTTCCATCTGCGCGGCGGGGCGGATGGCCTCGCCGCGCGCGTTGGGCAGCGCCGCCAGTGTGCCGCAGGTCATGAAAAGTCCCTCGGGCTCCTTGCCAAGACCCGGCAGGCCGTCGCGCAGCGCGGCCAGCGGGCGGATCGCGGCCAGGGTGCCGCGCTGGTAGTCGACCCAGCGGCCGTCCTCGAAGATGCGCGAGCGCAACTCGATGGCGTCCTGGTGCGCCTCCACGTCGCGCCAGCGCCAGGCCGAGGCGGCCAGCGGCTTGGCGCACATCTGCTTGGAGACGGCGACCGAATAGCTCTCGACCTGGCGGTCGGTGTGGTCCGAGGCCACGCCGAGCCACCACTCGCCCCGAGAGAAGAACAGCAGCGGTTCGGCCTCGCCCGAGCTCTGGTCGCCCAGGGCCTCGATCTCGGCGGACTGCGTGAGCAGCAGCGAGGCCATGCGGTAGTACAGCGGCACGCTCGAAGGGCGCGGCACGCCGAGCGCGGCCAGCTCCTCGATGTGGTGCTCGATGGCGGCGCTGTCGCGGCCGGTCCAGCCGGCCACCACCAGCGCGCTGGGCGCGACGGCGTGCAGCGCGCTGCTGCGGGAGCCGTCCTCGGCAATGCTCTCGCACGCGATATGCAGGGTGTTGCGTGTCATCGCTTCAGGCCTCCAGCGGTTCGTGCGCGGTCTCGCGCGCCACCAGCAGCGCGACCAGCGTGAGGCACAGCGCGCCGGTCACGTAGAGCGAGACCGCGAGCGTGCTGCCGTAGGACTTGAACAGGCTGGCGATGATCAGCGGCGCGAAGCCGCCGCCGAGGATGCCGGCCAGCGTGTAGGCCAGCGAGGAGCCCGCATAGCGCACGCGGTTCGGGAACTGCTCGGTGACGAAGGCGGCCTGCGGGCCGTACATCATGGCGTGGATCACGAGGCCGACCACCACGGCGGCGCAGATCGCGAGCGGCTTGGCGCTGTCCATCAGCACGAAGAACACGAAGGCCCAGACGATGCCGCAGAGCGCGCCGATGATGTAGACCGGACGGCGGCCGATGCGGTCCGACAGGCTGCCGAACCAGGGCACCGAGATCGCGTTGCAGGCCGCGCCGATCATGGTCGCGGTCAGCGCCAGCGGGCGCGACAGGTGCAGCACGGTGGTCACGTAGGTGAGGGTGAACACCACCACCAGCGCATAGAGCACGTCGGAGCCGATGCGCGAGCCGCCGGCCACCAGCAGGCGACGCCAGTGCTGGCCCAGCACTTCCTTGATCGGGGTCTTGGCGGTCTCCTGCTTCTGCTCCATCTCGCGGAACACCGGCGTTTCCTCGACGCCGCGGCGCAGCCACAGGCCGAACAGCACCAGCGCCACGCTCGAGACGAAGGGGATGCGCCAGCCCCAGGACTGGAAGTCCTCGGGGCTGAGCCAGGCCGAGACGGCGGCGATGAAGCCGGTGCCGATCAGCGTGCCGGCCGAGGGGCCGATCTGCGTGAACGAGGCGTTGCGGCCGCGCTCGTTCGGCTTGCCGTGTTCCATCGACAGCAGCACCGCGCCGGCCCATTCGCCGCCGAGCGCCACGCCCTGCACGAAGCGCAGCGCGACCAGCGCCACCGGTGCCCAGATGCCCCAGCTCGCGTAGGTCGGCAGCAGGCCCATGAGGCCGGTCGACACGCCCATGATCACCAGCGTGGCGACCAGCACGAAGCGCCGGCCGAGCCGGTCGCCGAGGTGGCCGAAGACGACGCCGCCGAGCGGGCGCGAGATGTAGCCGACCGCGTAGGTCGAGAAGGCGAGGATGGTGCCGGTCAGCGGATCGAAGGAGGGGAAGAAGATCGCGTTGAAGACCAGCGCCGCCATGATGTTGTAGACGGTGAAGTCGTACCACTCGAGCGTGGTGCCGATGGAGCTGGCCATCGCGAGGCGGCCCATCTTGGCGGGCTTGGCGCCGTGCGCGGCGGACGCGGCCGGGAGAGCGTGTTCGGTCATGAGGATCCTGGAACGAGGAAGAAGGTGAAGGAGGCGGTCGGTCAGGCCAGCTCGCCGGCGTGCAGCTTCCAGCCGAGCGCGAGCAGCCAGCCGCTCGCGGGATCGGCATCGAGCGCGGCGGCGGCCGTGGCGCGCGCGGCGCGGGCCGCGTCGGCGCCGCTGGTCTCGATCACCAGCATCGGCTGCAGCACGCGGCCTTCGCTGCGCTCGCGCGGCAGCGGCGTGCTCAGGGCGACGTCGGGCTGCAGCAGGAAGGACTGGACGAAGCCCGGCTGCCCGGCGAGGCGGCGGCCGGCCTCGACGGCGCGTTCGGCGAGCGCCGCTGCATCGGTGGCCACCTCGAGCGGCAGCACCGCGATATGGCTGCCGCTGCCGAAGCCGGTGACGGCGCGCACCGCGCAGACGCGGCGGATCGGATCGCGCATGCGGTCGAGGTTGGCGATCGACCACGGCGTCTGGCGCTCGAAGGCGGCGCGGTAGCCGGTCGAGCGGAACACCTCGAGCGAGGCGGTGCGGTACAGGCCGAGGTAGCGGCGGCCGCCTTCGAGCGAGAAGTAGCGCGCGCCGGAAAGGAAGCCGGGAATGCGCACGCGTTCCTCGACGTGCTCGCGGTCGTACCAGCGGTTGAAGTCGGCCTCGTCGGCCGCGGGATCGACGTCGCAGGCGACGAAGAGCAGGCCGTTCTCGGCGGCGGAAGGATCGGAAGCGGTGGCGGTGGAAGTCATGGCGGCGGAAGCGGGAGCGGGCCTTCGAAAAAAGAAGGCGCGATCTTCCGTCGCGGGGTCAGGCTGTCACAAACGAGTTTTTCTGGGCGACAGCCACAAGAATTACTGGCCCCTCGCTGGGGCGCAAATGCGCTGTTTCGAGGGTTAACCCTCTATGGTTCCGCTCCAGATTGGTGCGATCGCCGCGGCCGTGAACTGGTCGGAGGCCCGGCAGGCCAGTTCGGCCACGAGCCGGATGGCGTCGGAGTCGGCGGCCTCGAGATGGCTCACCACCAGCCGCTGCGGCGAGATCAGCGCATCGCATTCGATGATGCGCACGTCGCCGGTCGCCACGTACTCGTAGACCGGCGGCAGCGGCACCAGCGCATTGCCGAAGCCGGCCTTCACCAGCCGAGCGAGCGCCGAGATCGAGCTCACGCAATGCACCTTGCCCAGCGGGATGCCCACCGCGCGGTAGAGGTTCTTGAGCGCCTCGTGCGGCTGCGAGCCCGGGCTCATGGTCAGCACCGGCTGGCGCAGCAGCTGCTCCACCGTCTGCGTGCCCTCGGCGCTCATCGGCCCGACCCAGCCCATGGGCATCGGCAGGCAGGGCGTGCTCACGATGCCCGCGCCCGCGATGTGGTCGGTCTGCAGCGCGATGTCGAGCGCGCCCTCGCGCAGGCCGCGGTGCAGCGCCAGCGTGGTCTCGGAGGTGAGCTGCACCTCGATGCCCGGATAGGTGGAGCGCAGGTTGGTGAGAAAGCCCAGCAGCCAGGTGTGGACCACGGTCTCGATCGCGCCGATGCGCACCAGGCCCAGCAGGTCCTCGCGCGGGCGGCCCAGCGAGACGATCTCGCGGCGCAGCTCGAGCAGCCGCTCGCCGTAGTCCATCAGGCGCACGCCGACGGGCGTGAGCCGCAGCTCGCGCGCGTCGCGTTCGAACAGGCGCGCGCCGATGTCTTCCTCGAGCGAGGCGACGCGGTTCGACACGGCCGCCTGCGTGATGTGCAGCCGGTCGCTCGCGGCCCGGAAGCTGCCCAGCCGCGCGGCCCAGAGAAAGGCTTCGACGAATCGTGTGTTCATGCAGGTGTGTCCGCGGGGATTGTGCCGGCAATCGCGCGGCGGCCACCCCGGGACGGCCCGCATGGCTACTTCGCGGCGAGGGGGAGGGTGAGCGCGTCCAGCACCGGCACCACCGCGGCCGCGTCGTTGCTCGCGAGCAGCACCAGCGCCCCGTTCGTGGCCGGCGAGAACGCGAGCAGCGCGCGGTAGCCGCCGGTCTGGCCGGTGTGGAAGTAGATGCGCCGCTGCGCGCCGCCCGCGGCCGGATCGCGCATGCGCAGCGCATAGCCGACGTCGTACTCGCCCTGCGCCGACAGCGGCTCGCGCAGCCGCTCGGCCGCGGCGCCCAGCGGTCCTGCGCGGCCGGCCATCAATGCGCGTGCGAACAGGAGCAGGTCGGGCACGGTGCTGCGCAACGCGCCGGCCGCGGCCAGCGCGCCGAATTCCCAGGGCGCGCGCGCCGCATCGCCGGCGTAGCCCTGGGGCAGCCGCTTCGCGCGTGCCGCATCGAGGTGCTGCACCGTGTCCTTCATGCCCAGCGGCACGGCGATGCGCTCGCGCACCAGCTGGTCCCAGGGCCGGCCATAGCGGTCCGACAGCAGCTGCCCGACCAGCGCGATGCCGAGGCTGCCATAGCGCGGCGCGCACGGCGGCGACTGCGCGAGCTCGAGCGAGGAGAGCGCCACCATCAGGTGGGCGCGCGTGGGCCTGGCGAAGGGATTGGAGTCGGGCCCCGGCGGGCGCGCCGGCAGCGCGGGCAGGTTCGGCAGGCAGGCCGTGTGGGTGATGAGCTGGCGCAGCGTGATCGCGGCCACGGGCGGCGGCAGCGTGGCCTTGTCGGCGAGCAGCCGGCCCAGCGTGTCGTCGAGCGAGAAGTCGCCGCGCTCCACCGCTTGTGCGAGCAGCAGGCCGGTGAACACCTTGCTGATCGATCCGATCTCGAACACCGGTTGCGCTTCCCCGGGCGTCATCGCCCTGGCCGTGCCGGCGTGCCGGGGCGCGTTGCGCAGGATGGCGAGGTGCGCCATGCCCTCGCGCCAGGTGCCGGCAACGACGGTGCCGGGGCGCTGGCCCAGCACCTCGGCGGCCAGCCGCGCGGGCGCGGTGTCGAAGCCCGTCGCGGGCTGGGCGTGGGCCGCGGCGAAGGCGAACGAGGAGAGTGCGAGCGCGGCGAGGCGGGCGCGCGGGAGCGGATGGCGAAGCATGGCGATGAGGGCTCGGTGTGGCGGATGGCCGCGCATCTTCGGGCGGCGGCCCATCGCGCCGCAACGCGTCCGCGGCCGGGCTTCGTCACCCGCGTAACGGCCGTAACCGGCCGGGCGCCGCGTGGCCTCATGCATAATTAAATGAGAAACGTTCTTATTAACTTGCAAGCCGGCGCGATCGAGTCATCCGCCCGGCCCGTGCCCGAATCGCCATGTCCGCCCCTGCCACCACCGCCGAATCCGCCGGCGACGTCGCGAGCCTCTATGCCGAGCACCACGGATGGTTGCGGCACTGGTTGCGCGCGCGGCTGGGCAATGCCTGCGACGCGGCCGACCTCGCCAACGACACCTTCGTCCGCATCCTCGCCAACCGGCGCCGCCAGCACTGGGGCGAGGAGCCGCGCGCGCTGCTCACCCACATCGCCAAGGGCCTGGTGATCGACCACTGGCGGCGCGCCGAGGTCGAGCGCGCCTACCTCGAAGCGCTGGCCCACCGGCCCGAGGCCGAGGCGCCGTCGCCCGAGACGCGGCTGCTGGTGCTGCAGACGCTGCAGCGCGTCGATGCGCTGCTGCGCGCCATGCCGGCGCGCACGCGCGAGATCTTCCTGCTGGCGCAACTCGATGGCCTCGGCTACGCGGCGATTGCCGCGCAGTTGCGGACCTCGGAGGTCACCGTCAAGCGCCACATGCGCAAGGCCTTCGTCGCCTGCCTGGCGGCCGCATGAACCGCGTGGGCGTTCCGCAGGAACCGGGTGCGGCGCTGCTCGGCGAGGCCGCCGACTGGATGGTGCGGCTCGGCGGCGGCCCGGCCGATCCGCGCGAGCACGAGGCCTTCGCGCGCTGGGGCCGGCAAAGCGCCGCCCATGCCGAGGCCTGGCGCCGCGCGACCTCGGTGCAGTCCCTGTTCGCGCAGGTGCCCGAGGGCGTGGGCGGCGACGCGCTGCGCCGCGTGCGCCCGCGTGGCCGGCGCCAGGCGCTGCAGCTGCTGGCCACCGTGGCGCTCGCCGCGCCGCCGGCCTGGTGGCTGTGGCGCGAGCAGCCGTGGCAGGACTGGGGCGCCGACCTGCGCACCGCCACCGGCGAGCAGCGCCGGCTCACGCTGGCCGACGGCACGACGGTGGTGCTCAACACCGCCACCGCGCTCGACGTGCGCTTCGATGCCGAATGGCGCAGGCTCTGGCTGCATGCGGGCGAGATCCTGCTGACCACCGGCCACGACGCCTTGCCGGCCTCGCTGGCGCGGCCTTTCGTGGTGCAGGCGCCGCAGGGCACGGCGCGCGCGCTCGGCACGCGCTTCACCGTGCGCCGCGAGGCCGACAGCCTGCGCGTGGCGGTCTACGAGGGCGCGGTCGAGCTGCGTTCGGCCGCCACCGGGCAGACGCGGATCGTGCCCGCGGGCATGCAGGGCGCGATCGGCCCCGCGGGGCTCGGCGCCGAGGCGCCGGCCGACCCGGCGGCGCTGATGTGGGAGCACGGCATGGTCGTGGCCAAGGACATGCGCCTCGACGCGCTGGTGGCGGAGCTCTCGCGCTACCGCGGTGGCGTGCTGCGCTGCGATCCCGCGGTCGGCGCGCTGCGCGTGTCGGGCGCCTTCCCGCTGCGCGACACCGATGCCAGCCTTGCGCTGCTGGCCAAGACGCTGCCGGTGCGCATCGGCGGCATCACGCGCTACTGGACCGTGGTCGAGGCGCGCTGAAAAAAAGCTGATCCCTTTTTCGCGCTCGCGCGGTGTACCGGGAGAAGGGCCTCGAGACCGAGGCCCGCCCTTTCGTCCACCGCCTGCATGCAGCACCAAGAAGGAAGCATCTTGTCCGTCCGCCGTCCCTCCGCGCCCCCTCTACTCGCCCGCACCGCGCGCGCCCTGTGCCTGGGGCTTGCCTTCGCCGCCCTCGGCCCGGCCGCCGGCGCCCTCGCGGCCGAGCCCGCGCCGCCCGAGGCGCGCGCCGACTACGACATTCCCGCCGGCCCGTTGAACCATGTGCTGGCCCAGTTCGCGGCCCAGGCCGGCGTGCCGCTGTCCTTCGACCCGGCCACGCTGGACGGCCTGCGCAGCCCCGGCCTGCGCGGGCGCTTCGGCATGCGCGAGGGCTTCGCGCGGCTGCTCGCGGGCAGCGGCCACGCGCTGGTCGACAAGGGCAGCCGCAGCTATTCGCTCGGGCGCGTGGCCGCGCCGGCGGCGGTGACGCCGCCGCTGTCCCCGGCGGGCGCCGCGCAGTTGCCCGAGGTGCGCGTGAACGCCGACCCGGCGCCGCCCACGCTGGCCGACGACACCGGCTTCGTCGCCCGCCGAAGCGCCATGGGCACCAAGACCGACACCGCGCTGGTCGAGACGCCGCAGGCGATCTCGGTGATCAGCCGCCAGGAGATGGATGCGCGCGGCGTGCAGACCGTGACCGAGGCGCTGCGCTACGTGCCCGGCGTGGCGATCGAGACCTACGGCCCCGACTCCAAGGGCTACGACTGGCTGATGATCCGCGGCTTCAACGGCCAGGCCACCAGCGACTACCGCGACGGGCTGCGCCAGGCCAGCTACAGCTACGCGCTGTTCCGCACCGAGCCCTACGGCATGGAACGCATCGAGGTGCTGCGCGGCCCCTCGTCGGTGCTCTACGGCCAGGCCGAGGCCGGCGGGCTGGTGAGCCGCACCAGCAAGCGGCCCACCGGCACGCGCCTGCGCGAGGTCGAGGCGGGCGCGGGCACGCACGAGGTGAAGCAGGGCGCCTTCGACATCGGCGACGTGGCCGGCGAGGACGGCCGCGTGGCCTGGCGCCTGACCGGCTTCGCGCGCGACGGCAACAACGTGTTCGACGACCGCAACGACCGCGCCTACCTCGCGGGCGCGGTGCGCTGGAAGCTCTCGGGCGACACCGAGATCACCTTCCTGGCCGACTACCTGCGCGACCGCAGCACGCTCGCGAACAACTGGTCATGGACCTGGCCCGGCCCGGTGCCCACGCACATCTCGTACTCCGAGCGCGGCTTCGACCGCTTCCACCAGAACCAGGGCTCGGTCGGCTGGGAGCTCGAGCACCGCATCGGCGAGCAGTGGCGCCTGCGCCAGAACGCGCGCGTGGGCGATGTCGACGTGCCGGTGTTCAACAAGACCATGCTCAACGGCCTGCGCGCCGATGGCCGCACGCTCAACCGCTATGCGTTCCGGCGCGAGGAGAACCTGCGCCAGGTCGCGATCGACAACCAGCTCGCGGGCCGCGTCGCGCTCGGCGACACGGTGCACGAGTTGCTGCTGGGGCTGGACCTGTCGCGCGTGAAGGCCCACGCGCAGCGCTGGATCGGCGCCGAGCCCACGCTCGACCTGCTGGCGCCGGTCTACGGCCAGACCTTCGCGCTGCCGGCCACGGCCCAGCTCGACAGCCGCGTCGCGCAGTACCAGAGCGGCATCTACCTGCAGGACCAGGTCCGCTTCGGCGAGCGCTGGCTCGCCACGCTCGGCGGCCGCTGGGACCGCGCGCGCACCACCACCGACAACCGGCTCAACGGCCAGCGCCAGGCGCAGCGCGACCAGGCCTTCTCGGGCCGCGCCGCGCTCAGCTACGGCTTCGCCAGCGGCCTGGTGCCGTACGCGAGCTATGCCACCTCGTTCCTGCCGCTGATCGGCACCAACACCGCCACCGGCGCGGCCTTCGAGCCGACGCGCGGCAAGCAGTTCGAGCTCGGCCTCAAATACCAGCCGCCGGGCAGCGACAGCCTCTACACGGCCGCGCTGTTCGACCTGCGCAAGACCAACGCCGCCACCACCGACGGCCTGACCGGCTTCACGCGCCAGGTCGGCGAGACGCGTTCGCGCGGCCTCGAGCTCGAGGCCAAGACCAGTCCGGCGCGGCGCTGGAACCTGGTCTTCAACTACACCTACAACGACGTCGAAGTCACGCGCAGCGACGTGAAGAGCGAGCTGGGCCGCCGCCCCGCGCTGGTGCCGCGTCACATCGCCTCGGTCTGGAGCGACTACCGCTTCGACGGCGCGCTCGCGGGCTTCGGCGTGGGCGCCGGGCTGCGCTACGTCGGCAAGACCTACGGCGACGCGGCCAACCAGATCGCGGTGGGCGGACGCACGCTGCTCGACCTCGCGCTGTACTACGAGCTGCCGCACTGGCGCTTCGCGCTCAACGTGAGCAACGCGCTCGACAAGCGCTACCTCTCGACCTGCGCGAGCAGCGCCTGCTACTGGGGCGCCGAGCGCAGCGCGCTGCTGAGCGCCAGGTACAGCTTCTGAGCCCGCGGCGGTTCAGCCGCGCGCGGGCAGCACGTTGCGCGGGTCCTGCCGCAGCACCAGGTCCCAGAGCTGTTGCCCGGTCGGCGCGCGCGACTCCTCGCAGACATGCGCGACCAGCCCGGCCGCGCGCCCGACCAGCGCGAGGCCGCGGCCCAGCAGCGGGTCGAGGCCCATGTCGGCGAGCACCGCGCCGTTGGCACCGGCCGCGTTGAGCGGCAGGTGGCGGCCGTGGTCCTCGCGCAGCACCTCGACCAGCGCGAGCGCGAGGCGCCAGTGGCGCCCGAAGTAGCCGTTGGCCTTCGACACGGCCAGGAGCGTCGGCACGCGCGGATCGCCGTCGACATGGATCGGATGCCCGATGCCCGGGATGCTGCGCTTCGCCTGCCGGCGCTCGCGCACCAGCGTGGCCGCGCGTTCGCGCACTTCGGCATCGCTCGCGTCGTCGGCCAGGCCTTCGGCGGCCGCGAGCAGCATCTCGCTGACGTTCTGCACCGTGCCGAGGAAGTTCGAGCCCGCGCCCAGCAGGCCCGCGGCCACCGCGCCCTGCAGCGACTCGGGCGCGCCGAGCCAGGTCATGCGCGTGGCGATCGCGCTCGGCGTGAGGCCGTGGTCGGCCGCGGTCACCAGCAGCATGTTGACCATGGCCTTCTCGCGCGGCTCGGGCAGCCGCGCCATCGCGAGCAGCCACAGCATCTCGACGAAGTCGAGCTTGCCGATGATCTCGGTGGCGAGGTTCATGCCGCGCACGTGGATCGCGTCGGGGGTGGTGTAGCCGATCTCGGTCCTGATCGTCATCGCCGGCCCCTCAGCCCGCCAGGCCCACGGTGATGCCGCCGCAGACATAGAGCACCTGGCCCGTCATGAACGAGGCCATCGGGTGCATGAAGGCATCGACCGCGTGCGCCACCTCGGCGGGCTCGCCGAAGCGCTGCACCGGAATGCCCTCGGCGATGCGCCGCGTGCGCGGGCTGTCGGCGGGATTCGCGGCCTTGAAGGCCTCGGTGGCGATCGGGCCCGGCGCCACCGCGTTGACCGTGACGCCCTGCGCCGCGAGCTCGAGCGCCCAGGTGCGCGTGAGCGCGTTGAGCGCGCCCTTGGCGGCCGAGTAGCCGCTGCGCAGCTCCTTGCCGAGCGCGGCCCGGCTCGTGATGTTGACGATGCGTCCGCCGCCGGCCGCGCGCATCGCGGGCAGCACGGCCTGCACGCACTGCAGCGCGGCGCGCGCGGTCACGCCGATCTGCAGGTCGAAGTCGTCGAGCGAGGTGCTCTCGAGCGGCGCCGGGCGGATCGCGGCCACGTTGTTCACCAGGCCGGTGAAACGATGGCGGCCGCAGGCTTCGGCGAGCGCGGCGGCGAGCGCCGCGCGGTCGGCCATGTCCACGCGCAGGTGGTCGCCGCTGCGCGCGTCGGGCGGCGGCTGGAGGTCGAGGCTGGTGACCTGCCAGCCGCTCTCGATGAGGCGGCGGCAGATCGCGAGGCCGATGCCCGAGGAGCCCCCGGTGACGAGGGCGTGGCGATCGGTGCTTGGCGTGGAATTCATGGCGTGGCGTGATGCGGTGAGGAGGTCTCGCTGCCGGCGCCCATGCGCCGCAGCACTTCGATGCGTGCATCCTTCTTCGAGGCCTTGCCGTTCGCGGTGCGCGGCAGCGCGTCGAAGAAGTGCACCGCCTTCGGCGTCTTGACGGGATCGAGCCGCTCGCGCACCCAGGCGACGAGCTCGACGGCCTCGCAGGCCGCGCCCTCGCGCAACTGCACCGCGGCATGCACGGCTTCGCCCCACTTGTCGTCGTCGACGCCGATCACCACGCAGTCGTACACGGCCGGATGGCGGCCCAGCACGTTCTCCACGTCGGTCGGGTAGACGTTGAAGCCGCCGGTGATGATCAGGTCGCGGATGCGGTCCTTGAGGAACAGGAAGCCGCGCTCGTCGAGATAGCCGCCGTCGCCGGTGCGCAGCCAGCCGTCGTGGAAGGCCTCGGCGGTCTTCTCGGGCTGCTTCCAGTAGCCCGACATCACGAGGTCGCCACGCACCACCACCTCGCCGCTCTGGCCCGGCGGCAGCAGCGCGCCGGCCGGGTCCATGATCGCGACCTCGGTCATCAGCGCGGCGCGGCCCACCGACTCGAGGTTGCGCGGATCGAGCGCGTCCTCCACCGGCATGTAGGAGATGATGGCCGGCGCCTCGGTCTGGCCGTAGCCGGTCTCGACATGGCCGAACACCTGCTGCGCCTCCACGATCTTCGCGCTGCGCATCGGCGCCGCCGCATAGACGAAGTGGCGCAGCGCGCGCCAGTCGCGCCCGCGCGCCGTCGGGTCCTCGAGCAGGCTGTAGATCAGCGTGGGCGGCATGAACACCGCGGTCACGCGGTCGTGCTCGAGCTGGTCGAGCACCTCGCGCGGCTTCGTCGAGCGCGGCAGCAGCACCGTGCCGCCGCTGCCGAGCACCGGCAGCAGGAAGGTCGAGGTGCCGTGCGTGATCGAGGCCACCGCGAGGTAGCGCTCGTCGGCGTCGAGCTTCATCGCCTGCATGATCGAGACGATGGTCGTGTTCCACGCGCGGTAGCTCTGCATCACGCCCTTGGGCGCGCCGGTGGTGCCGCCGGTGAACTTGATCGCCTGGATCTCGGCCAGGTCGTGGCGCACCGGCACGGGCCGGTGGCCCGCATGCGCGGCCAGCAGCGCCGAGAGTTCGCAGCCGGTGGGCGCCGTGCCGAGCGCGCCCGGCCGGTAGACCACGCGCGGCGCGCCGGTGGCCTCGAGCTTGGGCACCTGCTCGTGCTCGGCGATCACCAGCGCGGCTTCGGTGAAGTCGACGATGCGGCACAGCTCGTCGGCGCCGGCGCGCGGATTGAGCGGCACCCAGATGCGGCCCGCGAGCAGGGTCGCGAACAGCGACACCACGTGGGCGAGGTGGTTGCCCGCGCAGATCGCGATGCGTCCGCGCGGATCGGGCACCAGCGCCTGGAACGCGGCGGCCAGCGCCTCGGTGCGGGCCAGCAGCTCGGCGTAGCTCAGCGCGCCCTCGGGGCCCGAGAGCGCGACCTTGTCGGGATGGCGGCGCGCGGCGCGCAGCAGGAAATCGATCGGCCGCATCCGCTCACTCCGCCTTCGCGCCCGAGACGCGCACGATCTCGGCCCACTTGTCGTACTCCTTGCGCACGAACTGGTCGAAGGCCGGCTGCGGCATCGGCAGGATGTCGGCGCCGAGGTCGCGGTAGCGCGCCTTCACGCGCTCGCTGCGCAGCGCCTTGTCGACCTTGTCGTGCAGCCGCGCCACCACCGGCGCGGGCACGCCAGCCGGCACGAACAGGCCCGACCAGGCGGTGGACTCGTAGCCCGCGAGGCCGGCCTCGGCCATCGTCGGCACCTCGGGCAACAGCGGCGAGCGCTGCGCGCCGGTGACTGCCAGCGCGCGCAGCGAGCCCTTGGCGATGTGCGGCAGCGAGGTCGGCAGGTTGTCGAACATCAGGTCGATCTGGCCGCCGATCAGGTCGGTCAGCGCGGCCGCGCCGCCGCGGTAGGGCACGTGCAGGATGCTCACGTGCGCGAGGTGCTTGTAGAGCTCGCCCGACAGGTGGATGCTGCTGCCGTTGCCCGAGGAGCCCATCGTGAGCTTGCCCGGCGAGCGCTTCGCGAGCGCCGTGAGCTCGGCCACGGTCTTCGCCGGCAGCGCGGGATTCACCACCAGCACGTTGGGCACCGAGCCCACCATCGCCACCGGCACGAAGGCCTTGCGCGTGTCGTAGGGCAGGTTGCCGTAGAGCGTGGGATTGATGGCGTGCGTGCCGACCGTGCCGAGCATCAGCGTGTAGCCGTCGGCCGGCGCGTTGGCGACCTCGCGCGCGCCGATGTTGCCGCCGGCGCCGGGACGGTTGTCCACGATCACCGGTTGGCCCAGCGCCTGCGCGAGCTCGGTGCCCACGAGGCGCGCGAACAGGTCGGCCGCGCCGCCGGGCGGGAAGGGCACGACCAGGCGCAGCGGCTTGGCGGGCCAGGCGGGGGTCTGCGCCATGGCGCCGGTGGCGAGGGCGGCCAGCGCGAGGGCGCCGGCGCCCAGGAGGGAACGTCGTTTCAAGGCTTGTCTCCGAAAGCGGGAAGAAAAAGAGAGGAAGGGCTCAGGCCGCCGCGCCGGGCGCGCGCGCGATGCCGTGGCGCAGGCCGCCGTCCACCGGCAGCTCGGCGGCATTGATGTAGGCGGCCTCGTTCGAGAGCAGGAAGCAGGCGGCGTTGGCGATGTCCCAGGCGCTGCCCTGGCGGCCGAAGGGCAGTGGCCCGCTCGCGCGGCCCGGGCGCGCGGCGCTGGCGGCGCGGCCCATGGGCGTGTCGATCAGGCCCGCGCGCACGATGTTGGCGCGGATGTCGCGCCCATGGCCCTCGAGCGCGACCGCGCGGCACAGCGCCGAGAGCGCGGCCTTCGAGCTCTCGTAGGCCGGGTTGCGGCCCGCGGGCATCAGCGCGGCCAGCGAGGAGACGAACACGATCGCGCCGCCGTGCTGCATGGCGGGCAGCGCCGCCTGCGCGCACAGCAGGTGGCCGCGCAGGTTCACGCCGAGGATCGCGTCCCAGCTCTCGGGCGTGACCTCGGCCAGCGGCCGGCGGTCGCTGATGCCGGCGTTGAGCACCAGCGCGTCGAGCACGATGCCGCCTTCGGCCAGCGTGGCGAACAGCGCGCGCACCTGGGCCGGGTCGCCGATGTCGGCGGCCAGGGCCACATGCTGCGCACCGGGCGCCTGCGCCTCGAGCGCGGCCACCGTGTGCCGCGCGGCCTCGATATCGCGGTCGGCGCACACCACGCGCGCGCCGCGCCGCGCGAGCCGCACGCAGATCGCGCGGCCGTTGCCCACCAGTTGGGGATCGCCGCCGGCGGCCTGGCCGCCACCCACCACCAGCACCGTGCGGCCGGCGAAATCGCGCCTTGTTTCTGAGAACGTTTCCATATCGATTCCAAGGTTAAAGTGAGCGCCCAGGAGGCTGCAATCCATGGAACGTTTGCATAAGGGAAAACTATGAGCCGAACGCCCAGCCAGGCGGTCTCGCTGCGCGACGTGGCGCACGCCGCCGAGACCTCGGTGGCCACCGTCTCGCGCGTGCTCAACCACAGCGGCTACGTCAGCGCCGAGGTGCGCAAGCGCGTCGAGAAGGCCGCGCAGGGCATCGGCTACGTGCCGAACTTCAGCGCGCGGCACCTGAAGACCGGGCGCAGCAAGGCGATCGGCTTCATGGTCTCGAACATGGCCAATCCCTTCCTCTCGGCCTTCTTCGCGGCGGTCGAGGCGCGGCTGCAGTCCGAGGGCTTCTCGGTGCTGGTCGGCAGCACCTTCGACCAGCCGCAGCGCGAGGCGCAGCTGCTGCACCTGTTCGAGAACCGCCGGCTCGAGGGCGTGTTCGTCTCGCCGAGCCGCGAAGACCTGCCCGCGGCGCAGGACGCCTTCGCGCGCTGCAAGCTGCCGCTGGTGGTGCTCGACCGCGAGACCGGCTTCGAGGCCGACGCGGTCTGCCAGGACCACCGCCAGGGCGTGGCCACGGCGGTCGACTACCTGGTCTCGCTGGGCCACCGGCGCATCGCGCTGTTCGGCCCCAATCCCGCGATCCGGCCCGGGCGCGAGAAGCTGCTCGGCTACCGCGACGGCCTGCGGCGCGCGGGCCTCGGCTACGACGAGGCGCTGGTGTGCATGCTGAGTTCGGCCATCGAATCCTCGGCCGCGCAGATGGACGCGATGCTCGCGCTCGCGGCACCGCCCACCGCGCTGATCGCGCTCGGCACGCGGCTGCTGTCGGGCGCGCTGCGCAGCGCGCGCGAGCGCGGCCTGCGCATCCCGGCGCAGCTCTCGGTGGTGGGCATCGGCACCGACGACGCCTTCGCGCTGATGGATCCGCCGCTGACCACCTTGCGCTTCGACATCGAGGGCGCCGCGCATGCCGCGGCCGAACTGATGCTCGAACGGGTGGAAGGGCGTGCGCCCGAGGCGCGGCGCAGCGTGCACGTGCCGCTGGCGCTCACCATCGGCGCGTCGTGCGCGGCGCCCGCGCGCTGAGGCGCGGCAGGGCGGCGTTCAGGCCGCGTAGAAGAATTCCTCGCGCACGATCTTGCCGTCTTCCACCGTGTAGAGCGCCATCTCCTCCATGGTGAAGCGCTCGCCGCTGGTCTTGAAGGTGGCGTCGATCTTGAAGCCGACGATGAAGCGGTCGTCGTGCGGCCACGGGCCCGCGACGATCATGCCGTGCACCTCGTGGTTCGAGGTCCACCATTCGCCCTTGCCGCGGATCGCCTCGATGCCGCGCACCTCGCGCGCCATGTCGGGCGGGCCGCCGGCCTCGACGCTCACCGCGTCGCTCGCATAGAGCGCCAGCGCTTCCTCGTAGGCGCCCTGGCGGCACAGCTCGACGAGCGTGTTGGCGATTTCCATCGTGTCCATCGTGGTCATGGGTAGCGGCCTTTCTGCGGATCGCAGCAACGGGGTTGGGGGGAATGGGAACGGCTGGAGTCAGTGTAGGCCGCCGGCCGCGCGGCGCCCATCGGGAAAGACCGGGAATGACAAGCGCGCCGGGCCGGACTCAGTCCGGCGCGTTGAGCGCGCGCATGCTGTCCACCGCCTCGCCCGAGGCCCAGAGCAGCGTGTTGAGGTAGGTCTCGATGCGGTCCACCAGCGCGGCGCGCGGGCCCTCGCGCCATTCGGTCGAGCCGTAGAAGGCCGACTGCTCGGCCTCGAGCGCCTCGCGGCTCGCATAGGCGCGTACGAGGTGGTAGCTCTCTTCCTCGTGGTCGCCGCGGCCGTAGCTCACCACGTCCATGCCCCTGGCGCGCAGCATGGGCACGGCGCGCGCGTGCATGGCCTCGTGGAAGGCTTCGAGGGTGCCGGGTTTCAGCCGGTAGGTGCGGATCTCGAGCAGTCGCCGGGTCATGAGGATGTCCTTCCTGGGTGCCGGCCACCGTTGTACCGCGTGCCGCGCCGGCGAGCCAGCGCGGCGTGCTTCAGCAGAACACGATCGCCGTGCGGTGCGCGATGCTCAGCCGCGCAGCCTCGTACAGCAGCAGCCAGGCCGCGTACTCGCGGTAGAGGCCGTTGTCGTCCTCGATCAGCGCGTCGATGCGCTCGGCCTCCTCGTCGCCGAGCTTGCCGTTGTTCAGGTGGATGCCCAGCGCGGGCGCCACGTAGACCAGTTCCTCGAGCAGGCGGTACGAGGAGCCGAGCATGCCGCCGGGCAGGCCCAGGGCTTCGTCGTCCTCCTCGTCCTCTTCCTCGTCCTCGATGTCGTCTTCCTCGGGGCCGCGCGAGAGGTCGACGTCCTCGTCGTCCTCTTCCTCGTCCTCTTCCTCGGCTTCATCGTCCTCGTCGCGCTCGTCGAACAGCACTTCCTTGAAGTCCACCGGCACGTAGAAGCCCTCGGCATCCGAATGGCACAGCAGGTGGCTGTCCTCGCTGTCGAGCAGGGTCTGGATCTTCGGGTCGGCCGTGGGATCGACGTCGTCGGCCAGCGGCGTGGCCACCCAGTCGGGCGCGAGCACGCGGTGCGCGTAGGCGCGGCGCAGGTAATGGATGAAGGAGTAGGGGAAGCTCTCGATCGAGGCGCGCGAGTCGAACTCGATCGCCTCGCGCGGTTCGGTGTGCGGCGGCAGGCCGGCGGCGGCCAGCACGCGGTTGACTTCCGCCAGGTCCTCCTCGAACGCCTCGGCGCCCTCGGGATCGTCTTCGAGCAGCTCGGCAAGCATGCCGACGCAGATGGCCAGGCCCATGGATCACTCCTCGTGGTTCGTGGCGGCGATGGTGACGAACCCAGATGAAGGGGGGATGACGGCCGGCCGCGCGTTGCGCCGGGCCGTCACCCGCGGCGGCGGCCTCAGCGCGCCGCTTCGACCTTGATGCGCTCGTTCGGCACCTCGCCGAACATCTCGGGCGCGTACATCGCCTCGACGCGGCTCGGCGGCAGCGCGAAGTCGCCGACGTTGTTCAGGCGCACCGTGTACTCCATCTTCACCACGCCCTTGGGCAGGTACTGGTAGTAGCTGCGGAAGGCCTCGAAGCTGCGTTCCTCGAAGGCCGGCCAGCCGGCGCCCGATTTCTTCTCGCCCTGGGTGGCGATCTGCGAGTCGCGGCCCAGGCCGCTGCCGAGGATGGTGGCGCCGCCGGGCACCGGGTCGCTGATGACGACCCAGGTCATGTCTGCGCTGGCATTGACCTCCAGGCTCACGCGCAGCACGTCGCCGCGCGTGTACTTGCCGGCCACCGCCTGCTCGACCGGCGTCACGGTCTTCTTGATCGCATAGCCGGCCGCGAACGGCGCCTTGAGCTGCACCGCCGCGATCGACTGCATCGTGAGCCAGGGCTTGCCCGTGCCCTGCTGGGTCACGAGCAGGGTGTCGCGCACCGGCGCGCCGCCGGGCGATGCGGCCCACGGCAGGAACATGCCGTTGTTGCGCAGGTTGCCCGGCGAGGCCGGGGCGCCGAAGAAGGTGGTCTGGTTCGGCGCGCCGGTCGCGTCGCTGGCCTTCACGCGCTCGACCTTGCTCCAGTCGACCTGCGCCTTGGCCGCGCCCAGGGTGGCGGCGGTGATGCCGGCCACCGGCGTGCTCTCGAACACCTTGCTGAACTTTTCGAGCGCCAGCCCGCCCCAGAGGTTGGCGGTGGTGGTGTGCCAGGCGCCGTTCTGCTGCCGGCCGATGAAGCCGTTGGCCAGCTTGCCGATGTCGTCCTTCCAGGCCGGGTCGTCCATCACGGTCAGCAGCAGGCGCGCGGTGTTGACGTCGCCGTTGGTCATCAGCCACCACCAGTAGTCGTCGCGCTCGGTGCTGAAGATCAGCTTGGTGCCCTGGTAGGACAGCCGCGCCTTGAGCACGTTGTTGGCCTCGTCCAGGCGCTGCTGGCGCTGCGGCACGTCCTGCACGCGCTTCAGGATGTTGAGCCAGTCGATCACCGCGCTGGTGGGCCACTGGTTCGGCGCGATGGTGATGCTGCCGAGCATGGCGCCCGAGGCCTTGCCGTAGCGCGACAGCGCCTCCAGCGCGGCCAGCTTGCGCACGTCCAGGTCCTTGCGCGGGCTCCAGAAGTCGCGCGTGAGGCGGCCTTCGACGAAGGCGATCAGGCCGGCTTCCATCGGCGCGCGCACGTCGTCGGCGAGCGCGAAGGCGGGATCGAGCGAAGCCGCTTCGTTGGTCGCCGCCAGCAGGTACGAGGTCAGGATGTCGCTGCCGCCGTTGGCCTCGCCGTCGCGCGGCGGGAAGTAGCTCGCCAGGCCGTCGCTGTCGAGGTAGGTGGGCAGCTGCGCGAGCACGCCCTGCCACATCTTCGCGTCGCGCAGGCCGACCGACTTGCTGGTCTTCTGCTCGAGGCAGATGAAGGGGTAGTTGGCGAACCAGTCGCGCACGCCCGGCAGGCCTTCGGCCAGCTTGGGCTGCAGCGACAGCTTCAGGCCGCCGCGGCCGGGCAGGGCGTCGGCCGGCGGCGCGACGTCGATGGTGAACGGGCCGTCGACCTGCACCAGCGTGGCCTGCTGCACCGTGAGCGGCACCGAGGGCACGATGCGCTGGCGCACCTTGAGCGCGTCGCGTGCGCCGCCCAGCGTGTCCTTGGCCTCGATCTCCCACAGGATCGCCTCGGCGCGCGTCTGCGCGAGCTGCGCCGGCGCGGTCACGCTCCAGGCCACCTCGCGCGCCTCGCCGGCGGGGATGTCCACCGTCTGCGGCTGCAGGGTGAGCAGCGTGGCGCGCGGCGTGGCTTCCACCTTCATCGCCTTCTGCGTGGTGTTGCGCAGCGTGATCTGGGCGCGGAACTGGTCGTCCTCGCGCACCAGCGGCGGCAGGCCGCTGATGATCTGCAGGTCCTGCGTGGCCTGGATGCTGGCCTGGCCGGTGCCGAACAGGTCGGCGCCCGAGTCGGCCACCGCCACGATCTTGAAGGTGGTCAGCGCGTCGTTGAGCGGCACCGTCACCACGGCCTGGCCGTTGGCGTCGAGCACCACGCGCGGGTTCCAGATCAGCAGGGTCTCGAGCAGCTCGCGCGTCTGGCCCTTGCCGCCGCCGCCGCCTGCGGGCACGGCCTTGCGACCGTAATGGCGCCGGCCGACGATCTCCATCTGCGCGGTCGAGGTGCTGACACCCCAGCTGCGCCGCTGCAGCATCGCGTTGAGCAGGTCCCAGCTGTCGTTGGGCATCAGCTCGAGCAGCGCCTGGTCGACCGCGGCCAGTGCGACCTCGGCGCCGGCGGCCGGCTTGCCGTCGGGCAGCTTGGCCGTGATCGTGACCTGCGCCTTGCCGCGCACCGGGTAGCTGGGCTTGTCGCTGGCCACCGTCACGTCGAGCTGGTGGGCGCGCGTGCCGACGCGGATCTCGGCCATGCCGAGGCGGTAGGCCGGCTTGCTGAGGTCGACCATGGCGGTCGGCGCCACGTACTCCTTGCCCTCGTACCAGAAGGCGGTCCACCATTCGCGCGGCGCCTTCCAGCCCCAGCTGAAGAAGCTGTACCACGGCACCTCGCGCAGCCGTCCGCGCAGCGCGAGCACGCTCACGTAGGCGTTCGGGCCCCACTCGGGCTTGACCTGCAGCGTGACCGTCGGATCCTGGCCGTTGAGCTGCACCACGTGGGTCTCGATCACGCCCTCGCGCTCGACCGACACCAGCGCGGTCGCGAAGCGGAACGGGCTGCGCACCTGGAACTTGGCGGTCTCGCCGGGCTGGTAGCTCTTCTTCTCGGGCAGCACGTCGATGCGGTCGTTGTCCTCGCCGCCGAACCAGAGTTCGCCCTGCTTGGTCACGTAGACCGAACTGGCGGCGCGGGCGTCGCGGCCCTCGCTGTCGGTGGCGCTGGCGACCAGCTCCACCTCGCCGGCGTCCTTGAGCTCGGTCTCGCACAGCAGCAGGCCGCGCGCGTCGCTCTTGCCGCTGCAGACGGTGCCGATGTCCTTGGTCTCGGTCTTGTTGTCGTAGGTGTAGAAGCCGCCCACCATGCGCTTGCGGCTGGTGGTGGTGATGCGCGCCACCGCGCGCACGTTGAGCGTCACGCCGGCCTGGGGCTTGCCCGCGAGGTCGAGCGCGAGCGCCTGGAACTTGACCTTCTGCGCGGTCGAGACCCAGCCCTCGGTCTTGATGCCGGCGATCACGCCCGCGGGCCACAGCGTCTGCGTGCTGCGGATGGTCTGCACCTCGCCGTTCGGGTCGGCGTAGGTGGCTTCCAGCAGCAGCTCGCGCGCGGCCTTGACCTTGGGCACCTTGTCGATCGTGAGCTTGCCCGCGCCGTCCTTGTTGAGCGTGAGCGGCAGCTTGTCGGCGATCACGCGCGTGTCGCTCGCGCTGTTGAGGTCCTCCTCGCCGCCCGTGGCCTCGGGGCCGGCCGCGGTGGCCGCCTGCAGGCCCGCGGCCTCCACCGGCCGCGGCGGGCTGAAGCTGAAGGCGTCGTAGTCGGAGAAGCTCAGGCTCTTGCCGCGCACCATGGCCGACACGCGCACCGGCAGGTTGGCCGCGCCGCCGCCGGCCACGTAGTTGATCTGCACGTCGGTGGGCACGGCCGTGGCCGCCACCAGCGGCTTCTTGTCGCTGGGCGCGATGCGGCCCTCGAGCACCGGCAGGCGGAATTCCTCGGCGCGGAAGGTGCCGGTCGCGAAGCTGCGTCCGCCGCCGTCCTCCTCGTCCCCGTCGCTCTCCTCGCTGTTCTTCTTCGCGCCGCCGCTGCGCAGCTGCACCTCGTAGACGCCGAGCTTGGCCGCGGCCGGAATGGCGAAGCTGTTCTCGGCGCTCAGGCCGCCGGTGGCGGTCTTGCGCCAGGCCAGCGGCTGGGTGAACTGCTGGCCGCTGCCCTGGTGCGTGATGACCAGCGTGTCGGGCGTGCCGTCGGGCAGGCCGAAGCCCTTGCGGGTCTGGGTGCGGATCAGGCTCTTCATCGACACCGTCTCGCCGGCGCGCAGCAGCGTGCGGTCGAAGATGGTGTGGGCGATGCGGTCGGGCTCGGGCTGCAGGCTGGTGGGCACGTTGAAGCGCCAGGGCTCGATGCCGCGCTGCCAGTCGCTCTGCGTGAAGGCGAGGTCTTCCACGCCCTTCTCGTCCTTGGCGCGCGCGCTGACGAACCAGAAGCCCTCGCCGTATTCGTCCTCGCCGTTGCAGTTGGGCGCCTTCGAGGGCACGCCCTCGAGCATCACGGTGCCGTCGGCGCCGGTGGTACCCGAGGCCACGGCCTTGCCGCGGCAGTCGGACACGCGCACCTGCGCGCCCGCCACCACCTTGCCCTTGTCGAGCGTGGTGACCCAGGCCATGGAGTTCTCGCGGCCCAGCTTGAAGTGCACCGCGAGGTTGGTGGCCAGCGCGCTGGTGCGCACGTACATCGTGCGGTTGGCGCCCAGGCGCTCGTCGAGCAGCGCGTCGCCGAGCTTCTGCGAGGCGATCTCCAGCACGTGGAAGCCCGGCGTCAGCGGGATGCCGATGACCTCGAAGGGGCGCGGGTCGCCGCTCTCGGCCTTGGGCATGTCGAGGGTCTTCACGCCGGGCTGGCCCGAGAGCAGCGACAGGGTGCGGGTCTGCACGTAGCTCTTGTCGCTGCTGTCGAGCACCGGCGGCAGCGGCGTGCGCAGGTCCTTGCGCGCCTCGGTGCGCGCGATGGAGTAGCTGTCGTAGCGGCGCACCTTGCGCAGCCACTCGATGATCTCGGCGTCGGTCTTCGGGTTGATGTCGCTGACCTTGCCGGGCGTGAGCGCCTGCACCATCAGCTGCGGCTCCACGCGGCGCACCGTCACCGGCATCATGGCCGGGGTGTCGGGCTCGGCCAGGCGCTCGATCACGCCGAAGGGCGAGGCCGCGAACTTGGCCAGCGGCGGCATGGCGCCGGTCGCCACCTTGAGCGGGAAGCTGTCGGGCGAGGCCAGCGGCCGGCCCGAGGCGTCCTCGAACTTCGAGGGCAGCTCGATGGTGAAGGAGGTGCTCTCGGCCAGCGGCGGCGCGAAGTTGATCGAGCTCACCACGTCGTCGGCGTTCTGGGACGAGCCCTCGTCGTCGAACTTGGGCGCGAGGGTCTTGCCGCCGCCCTTGAGCTGGATCGCCGCGGCCATCTTGCGCGTGACCGGGGCGTTGAACTGCAGCGTCATCGGGCGCAGCGGCAGGCAGGCGGCCTGCGCGTTCTCGCGCTCGCAGGTGAAGGAGGCCGCGAAGGGCTCGCGCACCTCGAAGCTCAGCCGGCGCTCGACGCTGTTGGCGACGCCCGAGGGCGTGGCCACGCCCTTGCCGTAGACGATCTGCAGCTTGCTGCCGGGCGTCAGCGTGCGGTTGCACTGCAGCGTGACGAAGCGCAGCGGCTCCTTGGCGGCGGCCTTGTCGCGGCCATAGGCCTTGAGCAGCTCGGTGCGCTGGGCGCCCTCGATCAGCTTCACGGGCACGCGCTCGCCGATGCCGTCGGCCGCGCACCAGACGTTCTCGCGCACGCTGTCGAGCGTGGCCGGGCCGTTGAGCTCGAGCACGAACATCTGCTGCTCGTCGATCTTGCCGTAGCTGCCGGGCTGGAAGCTGCGCACGAAGGGACCGCCGGTGGAGAACTGGTAGCGCTCGGGGCCGGTCAGCTCGCCGTTGGCGGGCTTGAAGGAAGCGATGCGGCCGATGGTGCAGCGCACGCCGGGCGGCAGGTCGTTCTCGAAGTCGTAGACCCACTGCTTGGCGTCGGTCCAGCGGCCCTGGCCCTTGCCGGCCTGCGCGTCGGTGCAGCTCACCGACAGCGGCGCCGGCGCCTTCGGATCGCCGAAGTTGACCGCGGCCTGGTCGAACTTGGCGACCACCTGGCGCACGCGCGAGACCTCGCCCTGGGGCGTGAGGCTGGTGATCTGCAGCGCGAACGCGGGGGCGGCCAGTGCCGCCGCGCCGAAGGCCAACCAGAGGGACCGCGCACTCATCGAACTGTTCACAACTATCTCCTCCTGAGGACAGCGCACGAGGGTAGCCGATTTGCATGGCGCCACGGCAGTGCCGTCTGTCATAGGCCGGTGGGCTGGAGCCTGCGAAGTCGCCCCTTCTTCTTACAATCGCTCACCCCGGGCGAGCGTCGCGCGGACGAAGTCAGGAAACCGCCGCCAACCGATGAAACGCTACTGGGAAATCGACGCCTTGCGCGGGCTGATGCTCGTGCTGATGACCGTCACCCACCTGCCGACGCGGCTGACGGACCCGCTGGGCCAGCCCTTCGGCTTCGTCTCGGCGGCCGAGGGCTTCGTGCTGCTGTCGGCCTTCGTCGCCGGCCTGGTCTACAGCCGCATCGGCCATGCGCGCGGCCTCGAGTCGATGCGCAGCGCGTTCTGGCGCCGCGTGCTCAAGGTCTACCTCTGCCAGGCCGCCACCCTGCTGTTCCTGTTCACCGTCATCACCGGCGTGGGGCTGCACATCGACCAGCCGGCGGTCAAGAACCTGGTCTCGTACTACCTGGCGGCGCCGCGCGACGGCTTCATCTACGGGCTGCTGCTGATCTACGAGCCGGCGCTGCTCGACATCCTGCCGATGTACATCTTTTTCATGCTCATGAGCCCGTGGGTGCTGGCCTTCGCGATGCGCCATGGCTGGCTGCCGGTGATGGCGCTGAGCGCGGTGCTGTGGGCGGCGGCGCAGTTCGGCTTCAGCGAATGGGTCTACGGGCTGGCGGTGCGCCACCTGGGGCTGCCGGTGCCGTACCACGAGATGGGCGCCTTCAACACCTACGCCTGGCAGTTCCTCTGGTTCGCGGGGCTGGCCATCGGCGCCAGCCGCAATGCGCCGGGCGTGAAGCCGCTGCGCTTTCCGGCCTGGCTGCTGCTGCTGGCGGCGGGCGTGGCGCTGTACTGCTTCTACTGGCGCCACACCGGCATCAATGGCCAGGCGCCGTTCGGCGGCGACGTGGAGCGCAACCTGCTGTTCGACAAGTGGCTGCTCGGGCCGCTGCGGCTCGTGAACCTCGTGGCGCTGGGCATCCTCGCGGTGCGCTTCGGTCCCTGGCTGATGCGCAGGCTGCCTCGGCTGGGCTGGCTCGAGGCCATGGGCTCGGCCTCGCTGCCGGTGTTCTGCGCGCACCTGGTGGCGGTGCTGCTGGTGCTGGCCTTCTATGGCGACAGCCAGACCGCGCGGCCCTGGTGGGGCGACGCGCTGCTGCTGGCGGCGGTGTTCACGGGCATGTACCTGGTGGCGCGCGTCTCGCGCGGCGCCGATGTGCCGCCGCCGGCCGACGAAGTGCCGACCGAGCCGGCGCGCGCCTGAGGGCGCGGCGGCCGGCCCGCCCCCTCCCGGCTCCTTCTACGCTTCCTCGAACGAGCCCGCGATGTGGCCGCGCCATTCGCTGCGCTCGATCTCCTCGAGCGTCGGGTCGGTGGTCTCGTAGTCGCTCAGCAGCGTGAGGAAGCCCTGGGCCACGTCGCCGAGGCCCTCGGGATGCAGCCAGCCCCATTCGCATTCCTCGCAGTGCACGTACACCCGCGCGTTGGTGATGTCGTTCTGGAACAGGAGGCGGCCCTGGTTGCAGTTGGCGCAGATGCTGGACCAGTAGAGGGTTCTCATTTGACGGGGTAGGAGGTGATGATCTGGTTGGTGCCGGGCACGAGCTTCATCTCGACCGAGCGAAAGAGCTCGCCGGTCGCCGCGGCGTTTCCGCCCGCGCGGCCCACGATCTCGTCCATCGGAACCCGGAGCATACCGGTGGCGTCGGGCTTGAGGCCCAGGTCCTGCGCCCGCTGCCAGGCCCGGTTGGTGGTGTCGACGCCGTCCTTGTAGAACACGCCGTGGCTGTCCTTGCCCGGCACGTCCTGGTTGTGGCGGCGCACGTGGTCCTCGCGCTTCTCGCCCTTGTAGGGGCCCTTCTTCGGCACCACGGCCTCCCAGTCGAGCGGCGTGTACTTGCGCTGCACCACCGTGCCGCGCGCCGCGGCCGCGGGATCGAGCGGCTCCAGCGGCGCGCCGCGGTTCATCTCGCGCGACCTGGCGAGCGCCTCGCCCGAGGCCGCGCGGCGCTCCGCCGCGAGCCGGGCGAAGGTGCGCGTGCGGGCGACCCCCACGAGGCTGCCCGAGAGCTGGTTCACGCCCGCGACCGCCTGCTCCGAGCCGCCGAGCAGGCGCGTGAGCGCGCCCGGGCCGCCGTAGACCGGTCCCAGGAAGGCGATGCCCATGGTGTTGCCCCAGCGCAGGTTGCGCTCGTCGAGCCAGCCCTGCTCCTGCGGCGTCAGCGGCGCGCTGTAGCGCGGGCCCGGGTTGTAGACGTCGCTGACGAAGTCGAGGTCGCGCCGCACCCGCAGCGATTCCTCGGGCGGCAGCGGGGCCTTGCCGGTCAGGTGGTCGGCGAGCCGCTGGCGCTTGTCGTCGATCAGCGATTGCGGCACCTCGTCGGGCCACTTCTCGCATTCGCGCTGGAACTCCTTGGCGCGCATGAGTTCGTCGGTGGGCTCCACGCCGACGGGCCGGTCGGTGCCGGCGGTCCAGCGCACGTACCAGGGCTTGGCGTCGAACTCGGCCTTGGCGCGCGCGTAGGGTTCGCCGCAGATGCCGGGGCGGCGGCGCACCATCGGTCCCTTGGGCACCTCGAAGGTCAGCACCCGCCCGGGCGTGCCGTTGCCGAGGAAGGGTGGCGTCGTGAGCAGGGAGGACAGCGAGGGCGCGGGCACCGCCTGCCCCGGCGCCTTCTCCTCGTCCTCCGGGATCGAGCTCATCAGGCGGCCCCGTTCATCTCGCAGAGATCGCCATGACGCGCCACGGCGCGGCTCTCGACGAACACCGTCTGCGAACCGGCGACGATCTTCACGTTGCCCGCGCCGAGCGAGACGCCCGAGCGCACGCCGCTGCCCGCGTTGCCCGCCACGCCCTTGACGATGCTGTCGACCATCAGGACCTTCTCGCCGCGCGCGAACACGGTGTGCGAGTAGGCGGCCTGCTCGGGCGGCAGCATCGAGACGATGTCGAAGGGCACGACCTGGTTGCCGACGATGCAGAAGTCGGGCGCCACGTTGACCACCATGAAGCGCGACTCCGCGTCGGCGATGTGTTTCTCGGCGCTCATCCGATGGTCTCCATGGCTGCCGGTGCGCCGCCGATGCCTTGCGGGAGCGCTCGCTCGAACAGGTCGACCGCGACCGTGTCGAGCGCCTGGTCGAGCGTGAGCCGCCAGGTCAGGTGCACGAGCATCTCGTCCAGGTCGATGTGCACGGTGTCGAGCTTCATCGCCGTGCTGCGCTCGGTGCCGTCGCCGCCACGGCACAGGGCCTCGATCCACAGCCGCGGGAGCCGGGCCTCGAGGTCGGGCGCCGAGGCGAAGAAGCCGCTCAGCCGCAGGGTTTCGTCGCCGCGCAGGCCGCCGGCCACGACCTGGTCGGCCGGGGCGTACTGGAAGAAGCCTTCGTCGAAGTCCTCGGCATAGTCCATGTAGGGCTGGTCGCGATGGCGCTCGCGCCAGGCATCGTCGTAGGTGCCGGCCAGCGCGAGGCGCGGCTGCCAGAAACGCGCGATCGGCGCGAAGCCGGCCGGCCGCGCGTCCTCGTGGTTGGCCTGCGAGAGCGGCGCGTCGGCATGCTCGATCTGCGGTCCGGGAAAGGGCTGCTCGACCGCATGGCGCGCGCCGGGATGCTGCCCCTGCGCCGCGCCGGCGAACCAGCCGCTGCCGCAGGGATTGGCCGCGTGGGTGCGCGGCGCGGCCGATGCGTCGTCGCCCGGGTCGAAGCCCCAGCCGCCATAGGCGAGCTCGTAGCGCAGCGGGACCGCGAGCGCGGGTTGCGGGGCGCTCAGTGTGCGCTGCGCGGCCTCGGGCTGCCAGTCCCAGTGGCGCGGCCCGGTCAGCCGCAGCGTCTTGTCCAGCAGCGGCGTCTCCTCGCGAGACAGCCGCAGCCGCGCCTGCCATGCGTCGCGCGGCGTCCAGTCGAGCGCGTGCGCGGTGCCCGTCAGGTAGACGTCGGCGCCGGGCTTGACCAGCAGCAGGTCGGTGGCGGTGCGCAGGCTCGACAGCGCCGGCTGCGCGGCATCCCAGGGCTCGTCGGCGAAGACCGGGCCGCGGTGCGAGGCCGCGGCCTCGAGCCGGCCGGGCGCGAGCACGAAGCTCGCGCACAGCACCACCACGTCGTGGAAGCGCCGCCCCTTGCCCATCTTGTCGAACTGGAAGTGCACGAAGGACGTGGCGTTGCGCAGCTGGCGCAGCCGCGGCGCGGGGATCGGCGGCGCGGGCTCAGCCATGGGCGCCGGACTTGTCGATCGCGCCGACGCCGCTGGCGACCGCGCTCGTGACCGTGCCCAGGACCTGCGTCGCATGGGACGCCGCGTCGCCGCCGCCCGCGGCCACCTGCTGGGCGATCGATGCGAGCTGCCCGGCCTTGCCGAGCAGTTCGGCGGGGTTGCCGCCCATCAGCGCGCCCAGGCTGGCCAGCGGGCTGCCCGGCGGCTCGGCCGGCGGCGCGCTCGGCACCGCCGCGGGCTGCAGCGCCGCCGCGCCGCCCACGGGGTTGAGCCAGATGTGCTCGCCGTTGACGGTCACGTCGTCGCCCTGCGCGGTGATGTTGATCTTCTTGCCGGTGACCGCGATCGAGCCGTCGGCCTTGAGCTGCACCACCGAGGCGCCCACGCGCAGCGAGATGGTCTTGCCGTCCATCTCGATGTGGCTGCCCTTGTCCCCGCCCACCGAGAGCAGGTATTTCTCGCCCACCTTGGTGGTCTGCGTCTTGCCGACCATGGTGTTGTCGACCATGCCCACCAGGGTGTTGCGCAGCATGCCGACGTTGAACGAGTAGGCCAGCCCGATGTTGACCATCTTGGCGAGGCCCACGTTGTGCATGTAGGCCATGCCGATGGTGCCGAGCTGGTTGCGGCCGACCTTCTTGCTGCGGTCGCGCCCCACCGAGTGGGTTTCGTCGTGCTCGACCTCGATGTCCTGGTTGCGCTCGGCATGCAGCCACACCTGCTCGGCGCCCTTCTTGTCCTCGAAGCGGAAAGCGTTGGCATTGGCTTCGCTGCCGTCCTCGGTGCTGCGCGAGAGCAGGCCGCTCTGCGTGGCGTTGGCCGGCAGTTCCCACGGCGGCATGTTGTCGGCGTTGTAGACCCGGCCCGTGACGATCGGCCGGTCGGGGTCGCCGTTCTCGAAGTCGACGATCACCTCCTGGCCGATGCGCGGGATCTGGATGCCGCCGAAGTTGGTGCCGGCCCAGGGCGAGGAGACGCGGACCCAGCACGAGCTGTTCTCGTCCTTGGTGCAGTAGCGGTTCCAGTGGAAGCTCAGCTTCACGCGGCCGTACCGGTCGGTCCAGAGCTCGCGCCCGGCCGGGCCGGTGACGATCGCGGTCTGCGGTCCCGTGGTGCGCGGGCGCGGCACGGCGGGCGCGTCGGCGCGGTAGACCTTGCTGGTCGGGATCACCTCGAAGTCGACGCGGCACTCGAACTGTTCCTGCCCCGAGGCCTCGCCGGGCTCCTGCAGGCGCAGCCGCGCGGCGGTGACGAGGTATTCGCGGTTGGCCTCGTTCTGCGGATGGCGCTCGAGCGTCAGGGTGCAGCCCGGCACCACCGCGCGCAGGTTGCCCGAGCCGCTCGCGCGCTCGCCGCGGCTGCCGGTCTCCTCCATGCGGCGGCGCACCAGCTGCTCGCCCTCGGACTCGACCGTGTAGTCGCCGGGCCAGCCATAGCGCTCGCGTTCGTTCTGCGCGGTCTTGCGCGGCATCGCGCTGACCTGCTGCAGCCGTGCCTTGGGCCGCTCGAAGTCGAAGTCGTCGGTGACCCAGCGCCCGCTCTGCAGCGCCTCGAAGGCGCAGAAGCTGTCGCAGTGCTCCTCGCGCACCGTGTCCTCGGCCGCGTGGAACGGGATCTTCTCGTAGCCCGCGTTCGCGAAGGGCCGGTGCGCGTCCATCTCGTCGACGATCGCCAGCGTGTGCTTGTCCTCGGCATGCTCGAAGTGGAAGTACAGCCCCCATTCGTGCAGCAGCCGCGCGACGAAATCGAAATCCGTCTCGCCGTACTGCACCTGGAAATCGCGCGCCGGATAGCTGCGCGAGGCGCGGATGTCGAGCGCGAAGCCGTAGGGCGAGAGCACCTCGCGCACGATGTCCAGCACCGTCTTGTGCTGGAAGATGCGGTAGTCGCTGCTGCGCGTGGCGAGCGTGAGCCAGGGCTCGATCTCGGCTTCGTAGAGCGCGCGGCGGTTCTCCAGCCGCAGGAAGCGCACCCGCGTGACCAGCCCCGAGAGATGGCGCCACTCGCCGTTCGCGCCCGGACGGCCGTCGAGCAGGATGTGCACCGCCAGCGGTTCGCCCACGAGCTGCTTGATGGCGACGTTGGCGGCCTGCCGCTCGTTGAGGCCGGGCTGCTCGCGCGTGCTCAGCGTGACCGTGTAGGCGAACAGCCGGCTCAGTCCCTCGTGGCCCTCGACCGCGACCGGCTCCAGCGCGGAGTCGCCGCCCCATTGCGGCATCGCGGGCGAAGTGACTCGCAGGACGCGTTGGGCTCGCGAAGCGCTCGGCATGGATCTCTCCCTGAACGTCCCGCCGTGGCTGCATGGCGCCCGGCGGGTGTTGACCATGCGTCGTTTTTACACGGCCGGCGCGGGTCCTCGATGACCGGGCGTGCGGGCCCGACGTAGGACACCGCCGGCAATGGGCGAAAGCCGGCGGGAAAGTTCAGTCGAAAGAATTCGAATCCGCGCGCGACCGCCTCAGGGCGCGGGCACGAGGTGCGAGGCGATCACCGACTGCCACAGCCGGTAGCCCTCGTCGGTCATGTGCAGTCGGTCGCCGCGGAACAGCTCGGGCCGCGGCTTGCCGTCGGCCCCGAGCATCGGCGTGAAGATGTCGATGTACTCGCTGTTGGGCAGCCGGTTGAGGTAGGCCGAGACCATGTGGTTGGTCTCGCGGATCAGCGGCATCAGGTGCTCGCGCGAGGGGCTGGGCTTGACCGAGACGAAGCTGATGCGCGCATCGGGCAGCTCGTTGCGCACCGCGTTGGCGAAGCGCACGAAGGCATCGAGCACCTGCAGCGGCGTGCGGCCCTCGGCGAGGTCGTTGTCGCCCGCGTAGACGATCACCTGGCGCGGCCGGTAGCGCACCACGAGGTCGTGCGCGAACAGGCTGCAGTCGGCCAGCGTGGAGCCGCCGAAGCCGCGGTTGACGATGCCGGGCACGTTGGCGAAGTCCTGCGAGAGGCGGGTCCACATGCGCACCGTGGAGCTGCCCACGAACACCACGCCGCCGGGCGGTGGCAGGCCGTCCTGGTCGGCGCGCGCGAAGGCCTCGAGCTCGCGGTGCCAGCGCACGCGCGCGGCGAGGTAGTCGGCCGAGGAGACGACCGGGTCGAAGCTGGCGGCGGGCGCCGGGGCGAGGGCGGGTGCCTGGGCCTGGGCGGCGAGCGAGGCGGCCAGCAGGCACAGCGCGGCGAGCGCGGTCTTCGTCGAAAGCATGGAACGAAAAGAAAAAGCGGGCGGGCGGACCATCGGAAAAGCCGAAGCTGGGCGAACAACGGGCGCCGCGCACGGCGCCCGCCAGGCCTCAGATTGTCTTCTCGATCAGTGCACCCTTGAAGAGCACCGGGCCGGTCGGCCCGCCTTCGCTCGGTACGCCGCCCTTGGGCTCGAGGCTGATCGCGAGCGTGGGCACCGCGCGCACGTCGGCTTCGCTGGCCGGCAGCCGCAGGCCCGGCGCGCGGTCGAGCACGCCCAGCGAGCGCGGCGCGCCGCCCGGGGGCAGGGCCCACAGCTGCAGCGACTTGTCGGCGCCTTCGCTGAAGCCGCCCACGCGCTGCAGCACCAGCTGGCGCTTCTTCGGATCGAAGGTCACGAGCATCGAGGCCGCGTCCTTGTCGTCGGACAGCACGGCCACGTACTGCACCGCGGGCGCGTTCTGCAGCTGGTCGCGCAGGTTCAGGCCGACCGTGACCGCGAGCACCGTGGCCAGCGCGCCGGCCGCGGTCGCGCCGCGCCACAGCGCGAGGCTGCCGAGCCAGCCGCCCGCGGGCTTGCGCTGCTGGGCCGCCGCGGCCGCCTCGCGCTGGCGCGCCAGCGCGAGCTGCGCCTGCTCGGCGTCGATCATGTTGCGGATGCGGGTCCAGACGGCCGGGTCGGGCACGACCGGGCTCTGCAGCTCGGTCATGCTGGCCAGTCGGCCCTGCCAGACCAGCGCGGCGGCGCGCACCGGCGCCTGTTCGCGCGCGAGGGTCTCGAAGCGGCGGCGCGCGCCGCCACGCAGGGTGCCGAGCGCGTGGCTCGCGGCCAGCAGCTCCAGCAGTTCGGGATGGGCGGTGAGTTTCATGGCGGGGCTACTTTCTCTGCGCCTACGCGAAGCGTCCCATGCAGACGCGCAGTTTCTCCAGGCCGCGCCGGATCCAGGTCTTGACCGTGCCCAGCGGCAGCTTGAGCTGGTCGGCCAGTTCGCCATGGCTGAGCTCGCGCAGGTAGGCCAGGCTGACCACCTCGCGCTGCCGGCCCTCGAGCTGGCTCAGGCACTGGTGCAGCGCCCAGGCCTGCTCGCTGGCATCGGCCGTGTCGGCCGGGTTCGGTGCCTCGGATTCGAGCGTGTCGGCCATCAGCTCGTCGAATTCCTGCGTGAGCTGGGCCCGGTCGGCGGTGCGGCGGCGCAGCAGGTCGAGCGCGCGGCTGCGCACGATCAGCCCGAGCCAGGCCAGCGGCGGGCTCAGGCTGGCGCGGTAGTCGCCGGCCACGCGCCAGACGGTGAGAAAGCTCTCCTGCAGTACGTCCTCGGCCCATTCGCGCTGCCGGACCACGCGCATCGCGAGGCCCATGAGCTTCGGGGCGGTCCGGTCGTACAGGATGCGCAGGGCGGCTTCGTCGCGATGGCCGATCCGGTCGATCAGCGCCATCAGCTCGGCGTCGGGGCTGGGTGCGGTCATTCGCCGATTGTGGGGCATCGCTTTGCATCCCTGGAATACGGCCGCGCGGCGGCGCCGGATTCAACCGGCCTTGCGCGCGTGCTGAATCCGTTCGGCCGTCGCGCGCGTACAGGGGCAGGAGGCCGTCGAAACGTACGACAACAACGGACCGCTTCTTCTTTCACCTCTCCCGAAGCCGATCTGAAAAAGGAAACGATCATGCATATCCGCACCCTGAACGCCCTGGCCGCCGCGCTGGCCGTGGTCGGGCTCGCCGCCTGCTCCGGCATGGGCGCCAAGCCCGCCGCGACGTTCTCGCAGGCCTCCCTGCCCGACGCGGTGAAGGTGCCGGCCGGCCACAAGGTGGCCATGGAAACCGTGGGCACCGGCGATATCACCTACGAATGCCGGGTCAAGGCCAATGCCGCCGGCCAGTACGAATGGTTCTTCGTCGGCCCCGATGCCAAGCTCTGGGATCGCGGCGGCAAGCAGGTCGGCAAGTACTACGGTCCGCCGGCCACCTGGGAAAGCGCCGACGGTTCGAAGGTCACGGCCACGCAGGTCGCCGTCGCTCCGAACGGCAGCGGCAACATCCCGCACCAGCTCGTGAAGGCCAACCCGGCCACGGGCGCCGGCGCGATGCAGAACGTGAGCTACATCCAGCGCGTGGCGACCCAGGGCGGCGTCGCGCCGGCCGCGGCCTGCGGCGCCTCGAACATGGGCCAGAAGCAGGTCGTCAAGTACCAGGCCGACTACATCTTCTACCGCGCGGGCTGAGCCTCGCGCCGCCATCGCGAAGACCGGGGCGTGCCCCCGGCTTCCGGTGGCTTTTGCGCGCGCGAACCACCCATTTGGGTGGGCGTTGGAAACATTTGCGAACGTATACTGCCCCGCACATAGAACAGCAGCGGGAGCGCCGAGGCGCGCGGGGTGGAGCATGAGGAACATCGCGATCGTGATCGCGCGCCGCGTGGGCGCGTGCCATGGCTTCATCGGCGGGCGCGCGCGTGCGCCGATGGCCAGCCGCTGCGAGGCCCGGACAGCGGGGGCCGCGCCATGAGGGCCCAGGACCGCCGGCTCGACGACGAGCCGCCCGCGCCACCGCCGTTCTGGCACCGCCTCAACAGCTTCTTCGCCTTTCCCTTCCAGATGCGCCCGCTCATGTACGGGCTGGCGCTCGCGCTGTGCAGCCTGCTGTTCGAGGCGGTGTTCTTCCTGCCCGACGTGCTCGCGATCCTTCTGATCGAGCTGGGCATCGTGCTGGCCGCGAGCCGCTACGGCTTCAAGGTGGTGGCGCTGGGCTCGCGCGGCATCTGGCGCTCGGCCGACTTCCCGCGCACGCTCGACGACGAGTGGGTCAACCTGCCGTGGAAGCTGTTCGCGATCTCGCTGGTGCAGGGCATCGCGATCGGCGCGCTGGCCAGGCTCGATCCGATGCTCGCCACGGTCGGCGTGTTCGTCATGTCCTTCACCTTCCCGGCCGCGGTGATCGTGCTGGTGCAGTCGTGCAGCTTCTTCCAGGCGATGAACCCCGGCTACGTGTGGGAGACGATGCGCATCATCGGCTGGCCCTATGCGCTGCTGTGCTTCTTCCTGTTCCTGCTGAGCACCGGCGCGCAGATCGCGATCGCCATGCTGCTGCCGGTGATCGACGGGCGCATCGCGCTGCCGATCATCAACTTCGCCTTCATCTACTTCGGCTGGGTGATGGCCAGCCTGCTGGGCTACGTGATGTACCAGCACCATGCGGCACTGGGCATCGACCTGCTGCCCGGCGGCGGCGTGGACGACGGCGCGCCGGTGGACCGCCGCACGCCCGAGCAGATCGCGGCGCAGCGCCTCGACGCCGAGGTCGCGCAGTGCATCACCGAGGGCGACCTCGCGGCCGCGCTCGGCCTCGCCTACGAGGCGCAGCGCACCGCGCCTTCGGACGACCTCGCGGCGCAGCGCCGCTACCACCGCGTGCTGGCGCTCGTGCCCGACAAGAAGGATGCGATGCTCGACCAGGCGCGCCGCTTCATCCCGCTGCTGATGCGGCGCGACCTCGCGTCCGAGGCGCTCAGGGTGTTCAAGGCCTGCCGCGAGAAGGACAAGGCCTTCGCGCTCGAGGACCCCGCGATGGTGATCGCGATGGCGCGCGCCGAATGGCGCGGCGGCGATGCCCACGGCACGCTGGCGCTGCTCGCGGGCTTCGACCGGCGCTTCCGCGGCCATGCCGCGATCCCGCAGGCCTACGAGCTGGCCGCGCGCGTGCTGGTGCAGGGGCTGGGCCGTTCGGACATGGCGCAACCGATCCTGACCACGCTCGAGAACCGCTACCCGGACAGCGAGCAGACGCAGGAAGTGCGCTGGCTGCTGCGGCCGGCGCCGGGCGTGGCGGCGTCGGCCTGAGCGGCCTCAGCTCTCCTTCCAGCCCCCGCCCAGCACCTTGTAGATCGTGAGCCGGTTGGTCTGCTCGGTGAGCTGCAGGCCGATCAGCGTCTGCTGCGCGGCGTAGTAGGCGCGCTGCGCATCGAGCACGTCGAGGTAGCTGCTGGCGCCGCTGCGGAACAGCGACTGCGACAGCGAGAAGCTGCGCGAGGTGGCGTCGAGCAGCGAGCGCTGCGCGTCCAGCCGCTCGGCCAGCGTGCGGCGCTCGGCCAGCGCATCGGCCACTTCGCGGAACGCGGTCTGCACCGTCTTCTCGTAGCTCGCGAGCTGGATCTTCTGCTGCGCCTCGGCCACGCGCAGGTTGGCGCGGTTGGCGCCGCCGTCGAAGATCGGCACGCTGATCGAGGGCGCGAAGCTCCAGGCGCTGCTGCCGCTGGCGAACAGGCCCGACAGCGTGCTGCTGGCCGTGCCCGCCGAGGCGGTGAGCGCGATGCGCGGGAAGAAGGCGGCGCGCGCGGCACCGATGTCGGCGTTGCTCGCGCGCAGCGCATGCTCGGCCGCGAGCACGTCGGGCCGCTGCTGCAGCACGCTCGAGGGCAGGCCGGCCGGCGGCACCAGCAGCCGCGCGGCGCGCGCGGGCTCGGCGGTGGCGGCCGTGGCCGTGCTCGGGTCGGTCGCGGCCGGCGTGGGCAGCAGCTCGGCCGGCGGCGTGGCGCCGACCAGCAGCGCGAGCGCATTGCGGTCCTGCTCGACCTGGCTGTCGAAGGCGGCCGCGTCGGCGCGCGCCGCGTCGACCGTGCTCTGGGCCTGCGCGAGCGCGAGGCCCGACTGCGCGCCCAGCCCATGGCCGCGCTGGATCAGGTCGAAGGAACGGCGCTGGCTCTCGAGCGTGTGGCGCGCGAGCTGCAGCCGCTGCTCGTCGGCCGCGAGCTGCAGCCAGGCGGTGGCGACCGAGGCCACCAGGCTGATCTGCGTGCCGCGCTGCGTGGCCTCGGTCTGGAAGAAGCTCTGCAGCGCCGACTCGCTCAGGTTGCGCACGCGGCCGAACAGGTCGATCTCGTAGCTCGTGAGGCCGAGGTCGGCGCTGTACTGCGTGGCGTAGCGCGGCTCGCCGCCGGTCGAGAGGCTGCCCGGCGTGCGCGAGCGGCTGCCGCCGGCGCCGGCGTCGATGGTGGGAAAGAGCCCGGCGCGCGCGATGCCGTACTGGGCGCGCGCGCGCTCGATGTTGAGCGCGGCCACGCGCAGGTCGCGGTTGTTGGCGAGCGCGAGTTCGATGACGGCGCGCAGCTTCGGCTCGACGAAGAAGTCGCGCCAGCCCGCGTCGAGCGGCGTGGCGGCTTCCACGTTGGCCGAGGGCAGTGTCGAGGGCACCGGCAGCGCGGGCGCCTGGTAGTCGGGCGCGAGGTTGACGCAGCCCGCGAGCACGGCGGCGGCGACGAGCGTCAGCGAACGCAAGGGGAGGGCGTGGCGCATCAGTGGCCTCCTTGCTCGGCGGTCTGCGCGGGTGCGAGGGGCTCGTCCTTCGGCGCGGGCTTGCGCCGCCCCGCGAGCCAGCCGCGGATCAGCGCGAAGAACAGCGGCACGAAGAAGATGCCGAGCGCGGTGCCCACCACCATGCCGCCGAGCACCGCGGTGCCGATCGACTGGCGGCCGCCCGCGCCAGCGCCGGTGCCGATGGCCAGCGGCAGCACGCCGAAGCCGAAGGCCAGCGAGGTCATCAGGATCGGGCGCAGCCGCAGGCGCACCGCCTGCAGCGTGGCATCGAGCACGCTCCTGCCCTGTTCCTGCAGCTGCTTGGCGAACTCCACGATCAGGATCGCGTTCTTCGACGACAGCCCCACGGTGGTCAGCAGGCCGACCTGGAAGTACACGTCGTTGCTCAGGCCGCGCAGGCTGGTGAACAGCAGCGCGCCCACGATGCCCAGCGGCACCACCAGGATCACCGAGAACGGCACCGACCAGCTCTCGTAGAGCGCGGCAAGGCACAGGAACACGAACAGGATCGAGATCGCGTAGAGCAGCGGCGCCTGCGCGCCCGACAGCCGCTCCTGGAACGAGGCGCCGGTCCATTCGTAGCCGATGCCCGGCGGCATCTGCTTCATCACCTCCTCGACCGCGGCCATCGCGTCGCCCGAGCTCACGCCCGGCGCGGCATCGCCCACGAACTCGTAGCTCGGGCTCCCGTTGTAGCGCTGCAGCTGCGGCGAGCCGTAGCTCCAGCGCGAGCTCGAGAAGGCCGGGAACGAGACCATCTGGCCCAGGCTGTTGCGCACGCTCCAGCGGTCGATGTCCGAGGGCAGCATGCGGAAGTCGGTGTCGCCCTGCATGTAGACGCGCTTCACGCGGCCCTTGTCGAGGAAGTCGTTGATGTAGGTGCCGCCCATGGCGCTCGACAGCGTGCTGTCGATGTCGGCGGTCGCCAGGCTCAGCGCGCCGGCGCGCGCGTCGTCGATGTCGACCGCGAACTCGGGCGTGTCGTCGAGGTTGTTGCTGCGCACGTTCGCCACCTCGGGCCGCTGGCCCAGCAGCTCGATGGCCTGGTCGCGCGCCTTCACGAGCGCGTCGTGGCCCAGGCCGTTGATGTCCTTCAGGTGGAAGTTGAAGCCGGCATTGGCGCCCAGGCCGCGCACGGCCGGCGGCAGCAGCACGAAGATGCGCGCATCGCGCACGGTCGACAGGTCCTTGTTGGCGCGGCGCGCGAGTTCGGCCGCCGACTGGCCCTTGCCGGTGCGCTCGGCCCAGTCCTTGAGCTTGACGAAGGCGCGCGCCGAGCTCTGGTCGCCGTTCTGGCCGGTGATGACGTTGACGCTCAGCACCTCGGGCTGCTTGGCGAAGTACTGCTGCACCTGCTGCGTCACGGGCTGCAGCCGCGCGTTCGAGGCGCCCGGCGGCAGCGTCACCTGCACCTGCAGGAAGGCCTGGTCCTCGTCGGGCAGGAAGGAGGTCGGCAGCCGCATGAAGAGCAGCGCCATCACCCCCGCGATCAGCAGGTAGACCACCAGGCTGCGCTTGCCGCGCCGCACGATGCCGCCGACCACGCCCTCGTAGCGCGCGGCGTTGCGGTCGAAGCCGCGGTTGAAGGCCGCGAAGAAGCGGTCGACCCGGCCCAGCAGGCCGGCGCGCGGCGCCGCGTGCCCGCCCTTGGCGACCGGCTTGAGCAGCGTGGCGCACAGCGCGGGCGTGAGCGTGAGCGCCACGAACACCGACAGCGCCATCGCCGAGACGATGGTGATCGAGAACTGGCGGTAGATCACGCCGGTGGAGCCGCCGAAGAAGGCCATCGGCACGAACACCGCCGACAGCACCAGCGCGATGCCCACCAGCGCGGGCGTGATCTCGGCCATCGACTTGCGCGTGGCCTCCTTGGGCGAGAGCCCTTCCTCGTGCATCACGCGCTCGACGTTCTCGACCACCACGATGGCGTCGTCCACCAGGAGGCCGATCGCCAGCACCATGCCGAACATGGTGAGCGTGTTGATCGAGTAGCCGGCCATCGACAGCACGCCGAAGGTGCCCAGCAGCACCACCGGCACCGCGATCGCGGGGATCAGCGTGGCGCGGAAGTTCTGCAGGAACACATACATCACCAGCACCACCAGCAGCATGGCCTCGAGCAGCGCCTTCACCACCTCGTCGATCGAGGCGCTGACGAAGGGCGTGGTGTCGTAGCTCACGAAGGTCTGCAGCTGGTTCGGGAACAGCGGCTTGAGCTCCTCGACCTTGGCCTTCACGGCCTCGGCCACCTGCACCGCGTTGGCGCCGTCGGCCAGCACCACGCCCAGGCCGGCACCGGGCCGGCCGTCGAGCTGCGAGCGCACCGTGAGGTTCTCGGCGCCGAGCTCGACGCGCGCCACGTCCTTCAGCCGCACCACGGCGCCGTCGGGCGTCACGCGCAGCACCACGTTCTCGAACTGCTCCGCGGTCTGCAGCTTGCTGCGCGCGGTGATGGTGGCGTTGAGCTGCTGCTGCGCCGCCGCCGGCAGCGCGCCGAGCTGGCCGGCCGACACCTGCGCGTTCTGCGCCGTGATGGCGGCGTTCACGTCCGAGGGCATCAGCGCGTACTTGCGCAGCTTGTCGGGGTCGAGCCACAGCCGCATGGCGTAGCCGGTGCCCAGGGTCTGGACCTCGCCCACGCCGTCGATGCGGCTGATCACGTCGACCAGGTTGCTGCTGATGTAGTCGCCCACGTCCACGGCCGAGGCGCTGCCGTCGCCCGAGAACATCGAGACGATCATCAGGAAGTCGTTGCCGCCCTTGGTGACGGTGACGCCGCGGCTCTGCACCTGCTGCGGCAGCCGCGACATGGCCTGCTGCAGCTTGTTCTGCACCTGCATCTGGGCCACGTCGATGCTGGTGCCGGGGTTGAAGGTCAGCGACAGCCGGGCCACGCCCGAGGAGTTGCTGGTCGACTGCATGTACAGCAGGTTGTCCAGCCCCTTGAGCTGCTGCTCGATCACCTGCGTGACCGAGTCCTCGACCGTCTTGGCCGAGGCGCCGGTGTAGGTGGCGTTGATCGACACGCGCGGCGGCGCGATGTCGGGGTACTGCTCGAGCGGCAGCGTGCGGATCGCCATCAGGCCCGCGAGCATGACGACGATGGAGAGCACCCACGCGAAGATGGGTCGGTCGATGAAGAACTGCGCCATGGCCCGACCTCAGCGCGCCACGGGATCGGTGGCGGCGTCGGCCGCGTCGGGCGCGACGGCGGCCACCGGGCCGGCCGCGGCGCGGGCGCCGAGGTCGACCACCTTGACCTTGTCGCCGACCTTCACGCGCTGCGAGCCCTCGGTCATCACGCGGTCGCCGGGGGCGAGGCCCTCGAGCACCTGCCAGCGCGTGCCGATCGCGCGGCCGACCTGGATCGGGCGCTTCGCGACCTTGTTCTCGGCATCGATCACCAGCGCCGAGGCGCTGCCGTCGGGCGCGCGCGTCACGGCCTGCTGCGGCACCAGCAGCGCGGCGGCGTTCACGCCCTCCTGCAGCACGGCGCGCACGTACATGCCGGGCATCAGCAGCCGGTCGGGGTTGGGCACCACCGCGCGCAGGGTCACACTGCCGGTGCCGGCATCGACGGTGACGCCGCTGAAGGTCAGGCGACCGGGGTGCGGGTACTTGCTGCCGTCCTCGAGCACCAGCTGGATGCGCGCCTCGGCATCGCTGGCGCGCTGCAGCCGGCCGCTGGCGAGCTCGCGCTTCAGGCGCAGCAGCTCGCTGCTCGACTGGGTGACGTGCACGTGGATCGGGTCGAGCTGCTGCACCGTGGTCATCGCGGTGGCCTGGTTGGCCGTGACCAGCGCGCCCGGCGTGACGCTCGAGAGCTCGGCCCAGCCGCTGATCGGCGAGGTGATGCGGGTGTAGCCGAGCTGGATGCGCGCGGTCTGCTCGGCCGCGCGCGCCACGCCGAGGTCGGCCTCGGCCTGCTGCTCGGCGGCCTGCGATTCGTCGAACACCTGGCGGCTGATGGCGTCGATCTTCACCAGCTCGGCATTGCGGCGCGCCACGGTGCGCGCGGTGGCGAGCGCCGACTCGGCCTTGCGCACGCTGGCCTGCGCGCTGGCATGGGCCGCCTGCAGCGAGGCCGGGTCGAGCTGGTAGAGCACCTGGCCGGCCTTGACCTGCGAGCCTTCGGTGAACAGCCGCTCCTTGAGGATGCCGCCGACCTGCGGCCGGATCTCGGCGATGACCGGGGCCGCGGTGCGACCCGGCAGCTCGGTGCTCAGCGCCAGCGTCTCGTGCTTGAGCGTGACGGTGCCGACTTCCCGTTCGGGCGCCGCGGCCGCCGCCGGCTTTGGTGCGGCGGCCTCGTTGCGCGAGCAGCCGGCGAGCGTGATGGCGGCGGCCAGCGCGAGGGCTGCGATGGGCAGCGGGAAGGGACGGCGTAGGTGATCGGGCATGGGCAGGGGGAAGTGACGAAGGCCCCAAATGGAGCGAACGGGCGCTCCCGAGTTCAATGCGGCGGGAGGCCGGAGGCGAGCTTTACAGAGAGGCCCTGCAAGTCCAGTGCCAAAGATTGACAAAGTCCTGTGACAGACGCTTTGCCGGAATGCAAAGTTAGATGTACTTGGGGCGCCTTCGGGCGCGCTTCATGCGCGTTGAAGCGCGCGCGTGACCATGTCGTCGGGCGCGAGCCGCAGCAGGTGCGGCAGCAGGCCCACGGCCTTGTCGCGCTCGCCCGCGTGCAGCAGGCCGTTGGCGCACACCGACAGCGTGTCGGCCAGCTCGGGATGGTCGGGCGCGGTCTTCAAGAGGATGGTGCAGAGCCGGCGCGCGTCCTCGAACTGGCGGATGCGCACGAAGCGGCGCGCGAGCCGCGCCATGTCGTCGGGCTTGAGGCGCACGCCGGGTTTCGCCTGGTCGAGGTAGGTGGTGAAGCTCGCATGCTGCAGCGCGAGCGTGTCGGGGTCGGTGGCGCTCAGGCGGAAGATGCGCCGCGCCGCGGCATGGAAGTCGTCGCCGGCCGGCTGCAGCCGCGCGGTGTTGAACCAGGCGCGCAAGGTGTCGGCGTCGTTCGGGCGCAGCGCCGCGGCGGCGCGCCATTCGACGCTGGCCGACTCGAACTTCATCGCCGCGCCGAGCCGCCGCGCGTTGGCGACGCGGCGCTGGAACTCGCCGTCGCCGCCGTTGCCTCCATCACGGCCGCGCTTGGCCGCCAGCGCCTCGGGCGCCTTCACGCGCCCGAGCGCCAGCGCGAGCGTCATCAGTGCCGCGCCGCTGAGCAGCCCGCCCAGGTGTGCCATGTAGGCGATGCCCTGGCCGCCCACCAGGTGCTGCAGCAGCTCGTTGGCGATCCAGGCCGGCAGCAGCAGCAGGGCCGGCGCCGTGACGTAGTTGAAGTAGAAGAACAGCTGGTAGAAGAAACGGATGCGCCGCAGCCGGTACATCACGGCATACATGCCCATCAGCGCCGACACCGCGCCCGAGGCGCCGAGGCCGTAGCTGCCCTTGCCCGCATAGGCCCAGTCGGCCAGCGCCGAGGCGCCGACGGCGCCCAGCAGGTAGAAGCTCAGGAAGGTGGTGCGTCCGAGCGCCAGTTCGACCGAGAAGCCGAACAGGAACAGGAACAGCATGTTGCCCAGCAGGTGGCCGGTGCTGCCGTGCAGGAAGGCGGCCGTGATCCAGGTCCAGGGCTTGAACTCGGCGTCCTTCGCGTAGTCCTGCGCCCAGCGCTCGGTGAAGGGCGCGGGCCACTGGGCATCGAACTCCCGGCGGTCGCGCTTCCATTCGTCGAAGCGCGGATGCGCGGGCGTGATCACCTCGCCGGCGCGCAGCTGGCGCAGGAAGACGCGCTCGTGCTGCAGGCCCTCGAGCAGCTCGCCGGTGCGCTTGCGCTCGAGCAGCTGCCGCGCGGCCTCGGCGCGCGGCGACCGGGTGCGCTCGAGCCAGTCGACGAAGGCCGGCAGCTCGAGCGCCGGCAATGCGCTCTTCGCGTAGTAGCGCGCGGCGCGCTCCTGCGCGTTCTCCTCGCTGCGCTGCGGGCCCCAGAACACCAGCATGTTCACGAGGATCAGCAGCACCGTCATCCACGGCGGGTTGCGCCAGCTCGGGCGGTTCTCGAGCGGGATGGCGTAGAACATGGCGGGGCCCCGCGGTGCCGAGGGCCGGTGCGGTCAGCCGAGGCGGGCGCGGTGGCGCGCGATCTGCGCCTTGACCTGCGCGGGCGCCGTGCCGCCGAGGATGTTGCGTGCGTTGAGCGAGCCGCGCAGGCTCAGCACGTCGTACACGTCCTTCTCGATCTTCGGGTTGAACTGCTGCAGCACCGCCAGCGGCAGCTCGGCCAGGTCGACCTTGTGCGAGGTCGCGGCCTTGACCGCGTGGGCCACGATCTCGTGCGCGTCGCGAAACGGCAGGCCCTTCTTCACCAGGTAGTCGGCCAGGTCGGTGGCGGTGGCGTAGCCGCGCAGCGCGGCCAGTTCCATCGCCTCGAGTTTGACCGTGATGCCGCCGATCATCTCGGCGAAGATGCGCAGCGTGTCCTTGAGCGTGTCGACGGTGTCGAACAGCGGCTCCTTGTCTTCCTGGTTGTCCTTGTTGTAGGCCAGCGGCTGGCCCTTCATCAGCGTGATCAGCGCCATCAGGTGGCCGACCACGCGGCCGGTCTTGCCGCGCGCCAGCTCGGGCACGTCGGGGTTCTTCTTCTGCGGCATGATCGACGAGCCCGTGGTGAAGCGGTCGGCGATCTGGATGAAGGCGAAGTTCTGGCTCATCCAGAGGATCAGCTCCTCGCTCATGCGGCTGATGTGCACCATGCACAGGCTGGCGGCGGCGCTGAACTCGATCGCGAAGTCGCGGTCGCTCACGGCGTCCAGGCTGTTCTGGCACACGCCTTCCATGTTCAGCGTCCTGGCGACCAGCTCGCGGTCGAGCGGGTAGCTGGTGCCGGCCAGCGCGGCGGCGCCCAGCGGCAGGCGGTTGACGCGGCGGCGCACGTCGGCCAGGCGCTCGGCGTCGCGGCTGAACATCTCGACGTAGGCCAGCATGTGGTGGCCGAAGCTCACGGGCTGCGCCACCTGCAGGTGGGTGAAGCCCGGCAGGATCACCTCGACGTTCTTCTCGGCGATGTCGACCAGCGACTTCTGCAGCGTGACCAGCAGCTCGGCGATCAGGTCGATCTCGCCGCGCAGCCACAGGCGCACGTCGGTCGCGACCTGGTCGTTGCGGCTGCGCCCGGTGTGCAGCCGCTTGCCGGCGTCGCCCACGAGCTGGGTCAGGCGGGCCTCGATGTTCAGGTGCACGTCTTCCAGGTCGAGCTTCCACTCGAAGGCGCCGGATTCGATCTCGGCGCGGATCTGCGCCATCCCACGCTCGATCTCGGCGTGGTCCTGCATGGTGATGATGCCTTGCGCGGCCAGCATGCCGGCATGGGCGAGCGAGCCTTCGATGTCGGCCTGCCACAGGCGCTTGTCGAAGAAGACGCTGGCGGTGTAGCGCTTCACGAGGTCGCTCATGGGTTCCGAGAACAGGGCGGACCAGGCTTCGGATTTCTTGTCGAGTTGGTTTTGGGTCATGGGAGCCGTTCGGGAGGCAATAATGGGCTGGTTACCCAATGTATCTGCGAATGCGCAAGCCGGCGATTTTATCGGCCACCCCATCCGCCGCGTCCTCCGACCGCACGCGCCCGTCCGCGCGCGCGCAGGCCGTGCTGTTCGACGCCTGCCAGATCGGCGTGGTGCTGCGCACCGTGGTCTTCGTCGAGGCGGTGGTGGGCGTGGCCGCGATGTTCGTCTCGGGCTCGCCCGGCGAGTGGCTGGTGCAGGCCGCCACCGTCACGGGCGGCGCGCTGCCGGCCACCCTGCTGTGGCTGGTCGCGGCCTGCGGGCTCAAGAAGCCGCTGCGGCGGCTGCCGGTTGCATGGCAGTACGCGGTGGGCGCGGTGCTGGGCGCCATCTCGGCGCTCTACGGCTGTGGGCTGCTGCGGCTCACGGGCGTGCTGGGCAGCGCGCCCTGGTTCGCGAGCGCGCTGGCCGGCGCCTTCTTCGCGGGCATGGTGATGGCGGCGATGGTGCTGCGCGCGCGCGGCCAGACACCGGCCGCCACCACCGCGCGGCTCGAGGAACTGCAGTCGCGGATCCGGCCGCACTTCCTGTTCAACACGCTCAACAGCGCCATCGCGCTGGTGCGCGAGGAGCCCGCCAAGGCCGAGACCATGCTGGAGGACCTGAGCGAACTGTTCCGCCAGGCGCTGGCCGATCCCGGCGAATCGGGCACCCTGGCCGACGAGATCGCGCTGGCCGAGCGCTACCTCGCGATCGAGCAGGTGCGCTTCGGCGAGCGGCTGCGCATCCGCTGGGACCTCGATGCCGCGGCCAGCGACGCGCGGCTGCCGCCGCTCTTGCTGCAGCCCCTGGTCGAGAATGCGATCAAGCACGGCGTGGAGCCGAGCCCGGACGGTGCCAGGCTGCGCATCCGCACCGAGCGGCGCGGCTCGATGGTGGTGATCGAGGTGGTCAACAGCCTGCCGCCGCTGCGCTGGGCCGATCAACCGCTGCCGCGCGGCCACGGCATCGCGCTGGCGAACGTGCGGGACCGGCTGCGGCTGCTGCACGACATGCGCATGCAGTTCAGCGCCGGCATGGACCAGAAGAGCTACCGGGTGCGCATCGCGATACCCGCCGAATCATGAACGCATGCCATTGCGTGGGGGGACATGAATGAGCCTGAGGACATTGATCGTCGACGATGAAGCGCTGGCCCGCTCGCGGCTGCGCACGCTGCTGCGCGACTGCAGCGCGCCCGCGGCCGAGGTGGTGGCCGAGGCCGCGCAGGGCGCCGAGGCGCAGGCGCAGCTGGCGTCGATGAAGCTCGACGTGGTGCTGCTCGACGTGCACATGCCCGGCATCGACGGCATCGAGGTGGCGCGTGCGCTGCGCGAGCGCGCCGACGCGCCGGCCGTGGTGTTCGTGACCGCCCATGCGGCGCATGCCGTCACCGCCTTCGAGCTCGACGCGGTCGACTACCTCACCAAGCCCGTGCGCGCCGAGCGGCTGCAGCAGGCGCTGCAGAAGGCCGAGCGCTACCTCAAGGAGCGCGCCAGCGACAAGGTGGCGCAGGAGAGCGTGCTGATCCAGGACCGCGGCCGCGCCGAGCGCGTGCCGCTGGCGGAGATCGTCTACCTGAAGTCCGAGTACAAGTACCTCACGGTGCGCACGGCCGCGCGCAGCCACATCCTCGACGGCTCGCTCAACGATTTCGAGGAGCGCTATCCCCAGCGTTTCCTGCGCGTGCACCGCAACGCGCTGGTGGCGCGCAGCGCGATCCGCGCGCTCGAGCGCTACGACGACGGCGAGGACGCCGAGGGCTGGGCGCTGCGCCTGTCGACCGTGCCCGAGCTGGTCGCGGTGTCGCGCCGGCAGCTGGCGGCGGTGCGCGAAGTCATCAAGGACGCACGATGAACGACAAGGCGCGCGAGGACGACGACGCCCCGCGGCCGCCGGCCGCGCCGGAGGAAGTGCCCGCGCCCGACCTTGCGCCGCGGCCCGAGGAGCCCGTGGTGGCCGCGGCTTCGCCCGCGCCCGCGCTGCGTCCCGAGCCGCCGCCCGCGCCGAAATCCGAGGCCGATGCCGAGCGCGACCTGCCGGTGCTGCGCGTGCCGGTCGACGTGCGCAGCTTCTCGCTGGTGGTGCTCGCGGTGCTGGCCAGCGTGTTCGCGTTGCAGTGGGCGCAGTCGGTGTTCATCCCGCTGATGCTGAGCCTGCTGCTGAGCTATGCGCTGTCGCCGCTGGTCGACCGGCTCGAGCGCTGGTGGCTGCCGCGCTGGATCGGCGCGGCGGTCATCCTGCTCGGGCTCAGCGGCGCCATCGGCTGGACCGGCTATTCGCTCTCGGGCAGCGCCTCGGCGCTGCTCGATTCGCTGCCGGCCGCCGCGCAGAAGCTGCGCCAGGCCACGCGCACCGACAAGAGCACCGGCGGCACGCTCGACAGCGTGCAGCAGGCCGCCTCGCAGCTCGAGCGCGCGGCCGAGGAGAACTCGCGCGCGCTGGCACGCCGCGGCGTCGCGCGCGTGGTGATCGAGCGGCCGCCGTTCAACGTGCGCGACTACCTCTGGACCGGCACCGTCGGCCTGCTCGGCGCGGCCGGGCAGCTCACGCTGGTGGCCTTCCTCACCTACTTCGCGCTCTGTTCGGGCTCCACCTTCCGGCGCAAGCTGATCAAGATCTCGGGCTCCAGCCTCGAGAAGAAGAAGATCACCGTGCACGTGCTCGACGACATCACGCGCAACATCGAGCGCTACCTGCTGGTGCAGATCTTCACCAGCGTGCTCGTGGGCGTGGCCACCGGCCTGGCCTTCTGGGCCATCGGGCTGCAGAACGCGGCTGTCTGGGGCATCGTGGCCGGCGTCACCAACCTCATTCCCTACATCGGCTCGGTGATCGTGCTCTCGGCCGCGGGGCTCGTGGCCTTCCTGCAGTTCAACAGCCTCGAGATGGGCATCCTGGTGGCCGGCACCTCGCTGCTGATCCACACCCTGGTCGGCAACCTGCTGATGCCCTGGCTCACCAGCCGCACCAGCCGCATGAACCCGGTCGCGGTGTTCGTCGGCGTGATCTTCTGGGGCTGGCTCTGGGGCGTCTGGGGGCTGCTGCTGGGCATCCCGATCACGATGGTGATCAAGGCCATCTGCGACCGGGTCGAGGACCTGCAGCCGATCGGCGAATTGCTGGGCGAGTAGGCCGCGGGCAAGGCCGTCGAGGCCCTGTGATACAAGAGCCGGACACCTGATCTTCATCGTTTCTGTTCCGGGGTAGTTCAGTGGCAGAACGCTCGGCTTGTAACCGAGAAGGCGCTGGTTCAACCCCAGCCCCCGGACCCCACTCATTTCGCATGACCATGGAAGACGATCCGTCCCTGGCGGCCGGCGGTTACTCGGCTTTCCAGCTGGCCCGCGCGCTGGCCGCGACCGAGCATGCCGACGAGACGGTGCGCCGCAACGCCGCGAAGCGCGTGCGGCAGTGGACTGCCGTGATCGAGGGGCAGCGCGGCGGCGCGATCGCCACGGGCTCGCGCACGCCGCTCAAGGACATGCCCGCCTGGGTCACGCCCGAGGTGGCGACCGGCGGGTTCGCGACCGGCGCGCTGCTGGCGGGCGGGGCGTTCCAGGCGCATGAACGCACGTTGCGCGACGAACTCGCGCCGGGCGTGCCCGAGGCCGATGCACGAGGGGCACTGAACAGCTTCTTTCTCACGGACGCGGGCCTCGAGCGGCTCGGGCTGCTGCTCGATGCGAGACGCTTCGAGGTCGCGGTGCCCGAGGAGGGCGCCCTGCTCGCGGTGGCATGGCTGCTGCGCGCTGGCCATGTGGAGCAGGCCTGGGAACTGGTGGAGGCGATCGCGCCCTGGTTCTCGCGGCTGCGCTTCTACCCGGTCGAGCTGGCCGAGGCGCGCACGCAGGGCACGCTCCTGTGGGTCGACGATGTCGCCACCGTGATGCAGCGCTTGCGCGCGGTGAAGCCGAACGCGGCGATCCTGGCGCAGAAGGAAGCCGTCGAGGTCTGGGCTCCGCTGCATGACCGCATGGCGGCGCTGCTGTTCGAGACCGTGCGGGGCGATGCCCCCATCGCGCTGCGCACCGCCGATGGCGCCTGGCAGCGCGGCGAGGCGAACAGTTTCGTCGTGTCCGGAGGCTGGCCCTGTGCCCACTATCCCGAAGGCTGGCACGAGCGCGCCGCGATGCTGCTCGACCAGTACCGGCAGGCACGCGCGCTGCACGCGCGATGCGGGCGGCCGGAGCGCGAAGGTGACAGTTTCTTCACGCTTCGCGAAGGGTTGCGGCGCTGCGTCGAGAAGCCCGCGGCCTTGAGCGGTAGGAAGGTGGGGCGGCTGCGACTCGTTCTCGCGCGCTACCGCGCGACACACGGCCTGCCCGGCGCTGCCGAACGCCTGACGTTCAGGCAACGCCAGCGCGACGAAGCGGGCGCGCCTCCCTTCGAGCAGATCGGCCGCCAGGTTGCGCACCGGCTCGAGGCTGTGCCGCCCGAAGCGGGGCTCGACGACATCGAGCCCTTTCTGGCCCCTGTCGATGCATCGGAGGCCGCGGCGAGCGGCATCCGCGAAGGAACGACCATTCCGCACTCGGTTCGCCGCAAGCTCGCGCGCGCCCTCGAGGGAACCGCCGGCGAGCTCGTCGAGCGCGGCGCGATTCCCTCGGGCGAGGCGCTGGCCCGCGTGCTGCCTCGATGGACCGCCGCGCTGCGCGCCGCCGATATCGCCGACCCGGCGCTGCGGCGGCTCCAGTCCGCCATCGACCAGGCGTTTCGCCGTCGGCGCTCGCTGCTGCTGCTGAATCTGGAACGACAGGTGCAGCTGGCGGAACTGCCCTGGGTGGCCGCGACCGCGCGTTTCCGCGCGCCGGGTTCGGCCTCGCGCGAGGCGGCGCGGCAGGCGCTGACCGAGATCGCGCGCCTGGCCCTGACGTCGTTCCCGCAGGCGATCCTGCCGAACAAGCTGCTGCAGGAGCTGGGGGCCCTGGCCGAGATGGCCGGGCTGCCACTGCCATTCGTCGAGGAGATCGCGGCCGACATCTTCATGGGTCGGTTCTCGCCGAAGTTCCTCGAGGCCGCCAGGCTGGCCGCGGATGTCGTGGAGGGCAGCCTCTATGCCCGCTACTACGGCATCGACGGCCCGGTGTTGCGGGCGCTGCGCGCGCCGCAGGACGCCGCATCCAAGCGAGGGGCGAAGGACGCGATCGATGTCCTGGCCCGCCTGGGCGCGTCGCGCGCGGGCATCGAGTGGCCGGCGCGGAACGTGGTGCGCAACGGCATGGTGATCGAGCAGGTGCAGGTGCTGACCACCCACAACCTGGCGCCCCTGCTTGCCGGGTCGGGCCTGCGCGAAAGCCTTGCCGCGCAACTGCCCGCGATGGCACGCCGATGCTTCGAATGGATCTGCGCGCAGCTCCAACTGCCCGCGGCGGACCGGCATGCGAGCCTGATCCGGATCAAGGGCTCGGCCTATGCCTGGCGCCAGATGGTCTTCTTCCTCTCGCAGTGCCGCGACGACGAAGTCATCGAGTTCCTGGGCTGGTCACGGGCGTGCCTGGGCGGGCAGGCGAAGGCCTTCAAGCGCCGCTTCGAGCCGATCCTCTCCGGATTGGTGGCCGCCGCCACCACGGAGGACCCGCGCGTCCAGCCTTTCATGGGATGGACCGAAGGAACGCATTGGCTGATGCAGGACGACAACCCCGGCCGCTGACACGGATGCCGCCTAGGCGGTGCCGCGCGCGGCCTTCGGTTGCAGCTTCTTGACGAAGGTCGCCGCCGGCGCCAGCGGCTTCCCGTCGTGCGTGCGCAGATCGATGCGCTTCACCGGCTTGCCGCTCTCGCGCTCGACCAGCACCGAGTGCGGCTCGCCCTTGGCATAGAGGTGCTGCTCGCCCCAGTGGCGCAGCCCCACCACGACCGGGAAAAGCCCCTCGCCCCTGGGCGTCAGCAGGTACTCCTGGTAGAGCGAGCCGTCGGAGGCCGGCGCCTGGCTCAGCACGCCTTCGTTCACCAGGTTCTTGAGCCGGTCCGCGAGGATGTTCTTCGCCACGCCCAGGCTCTGCTGGAACTCGCCGAAGCGCTTCATGCCGTCGAAGGCGTCGCGCACGATCAGCAGCGACCAGCGGTCGCCGAGGATGTCGAGCGTGCGCGCCATGGGACAGGCGTCTTCCTTGAGGCTTTTGCGGCGGGCCATGGCGATGCATTGCGGGTGGATGTGGTTGCAGGATTAAACCATTTCGGCGCTGGCCGCATGCGCGCTGCCGCAAGACCTTGCGGCGCGGTGGGGCTGGTCGGCCCATCAGGTTGCAAACAAAAACCGATCTGCCTACGATCAATCAGGTTTCAAATAAAAACCAGATAGCCGATTCGATCCCTCCCTTTGCCATTGCGCAGAAAGCCATCCATGACCGTTTCATCCGATACGCAACCGTCCCCCGCCGCCGGCATCGCCCGCGGCGCCGATGCCGTTCCCGGCCTGCGCGCCAGCCCCGTGCGCGTGGCCGTGGTGCAGTTCGACCCGCAGGTCGGCGTGGAGAACCTCGCGCGCAACAGCGCGGCCATCTACCAGCGGCTCGATGCCGCGGTCGCCAACGGCGCGCAGCTCGTGGTGCTGCCCGAGCTCGCGACCACCGGCTACTGCTTCAGCGGCCGCGCCGAGGCCTATGCCCATGCCGAGCCCGTGCCCGGCGGTGCCACGGTGCAGGGGTGGGTGTCGTATGCGGCGAAGCACGGCATCCACATCGTCGGCTGCCTGGTCGAGCAGGACGGGCTGCAGCTGTTCGACACCGCGGTGCTGGTCGGGCCCGAGGGCTACATCGGCCGCTACCGCAAGACCCACCTGTGGAACAACGAGAAGCTGTGGTTCACGCCCGGCGACGAGGGCTATCCGGTGTTCGAGACCCGGATCGGCCGCATCGGCCTGCTGGTGTGCTGGGACATCTGGTTTCCCGAGGTGCCGCGCATCCTCGCGCAGCTGGGCGCCGACATCGTCTGCGCGCCCACCAACTGGGTCTGGACGCCGCCGCCGCTGTACGACGCCAGCGGCACCTGCATGGCGGCCTACCTCACGATGACGGCGGCCCATGCCAACGGCATCTTCATCGCGACGGCCGACCGCATCGGCACCGAGCGCGGCGCGGGCTTCATGGGCAACTCGCTGATCGCGGGCACCAACGGCTGGCCGATCGGCCGCATCGCGGGGCCCGACGAGGACACCATCCTCCATGCCGACGTCGACATCGGCGCGGCGCGCTCGGCACCGATCTGGACGCCGCTCAACGACCTGCACCGCGACCGCCGCACCGACCTCTACGACCCGCTGCTCGGCTACGTCGGTGCGCGGGCGCTGCCGCGATGAGCGAGACCTTCGGCTTCTTCGCGCGGCAGACGATCGCCGCGCTCGCGAACGACCTGCGCGCGGGCCGCCGCACCTCGGCGCAGCTGATCGAGGCCTCGCTGGCCGAGATCGAGTCTCGGAACCCGCGGCTCAATGCCTTCGTGCGCGTGGATGCGCAGGGCGCGCGCGCCGCCGCGCTGCGTGCCGACGACGAGCTGCGGCAAGGCATCGACCGCGGCCCGCTGCACGGCATGCCGGTGGCGATCAAGGACCTGATCGACATCGCGGGCCAGCCCACCACGCAGGGCTCGGCGCTGTACCTCGAGCACGTGGCGCATGACGACGCGGCCTGCGTGCGGCGGTTGCGCGCGGCCGGCGCGGTGCCGGTGGGCAAGACCACGCTGCACGAGTTCGCCTATGGCGCCACCGGCGACCGCTCGGTGCATGGCGCGGCGCGCAATCCGCATGCGAGCGCGCGCATGTCGGGCGGCAGCAGCGGCGGCAGCGCGGTCGCGGTGGCCGCGGGCATGGTGCCGCTGGCGCTGGGCACCGACACCGCGGGGTCGGTGCGCGTGCCCGCGGCGCTGTGCGGCGTGGCGGGCTTCAAGCCGGCCCATGGCGCGATCTCGTGCGAGGGCGTGCGGCCGCTGGCCGCGTCGCTCGACCACGTGGGGCTGTTCGCGCGCGACGCCGGGGACGTGGCGCTGGCCTATGGCTGCCTCGCGCCGCTCGATGCGGCCGTGGCGCCCGCGACGCGCATCGGCTGGATCGTTCCTTCGCTGCTCGCGCGCACCGATCCACGCATCGCGCGCGCCGTGCACGAACGCCTCGGTGCCGCCGGCCTGCCGGTCGACGAGGTGGACCTGCCCGCGCAACTGCCGCAGGCGCACGAACTGTTCGAGATCTTCTCCACGCTGCAGGCCAGCGAGGCCTTCGCGGTGCATGCGGAGGACATGGCGTGCGGCGCCGAGGCCATCGATGCCGAGGTACTGCAGCGCCTGCGCCGCGGCGAGGCGATCCCGGCCTGGCGCTATGTGCGCGCGCTCGCGCAGCGCGAGGCCGTGGCGCGCGCCGTGGCCGACCTGCTGCGGCGGCACGAGGTGCTGGCGCTGCCGACAGTGCCGATGCTGGCGCCCACCATCGGCGAAAGAATGCCCCGCATCGATGGCGCGGCCGTCGAGGTGCGCGCCGCGCTGCTGTCGCTCACGAGCCCGTGGAACCTGGTCGGGCTGCCCGCGATCAGCGTGCCCGTGGGGCGCATCGACGGCCTGCCGATCGCGCTGCAACTGGTGGCCGCGGCCGGCAGGGAGGCCGCGCTGTTCCGCCTCGCCTCCACCCTCGAGGGAGTCGCCTGACATGCCCTATCTGCAACTCGACGTGAACGGCCGCCATGCGGCCACCGACAAGCGGCGGCTCGCGCAGCGCCTCTGCGAAACCTATGCCGCGATGATGAGCGTGGACATCCGGCGCATCAGCGTCGCGGTGCGCGAGGCAGGCGAGGGCGGCGTGTGGCGCATGGTCGATGGCCAGCCGGTGGAGGTCTCGGTGCTGATGTGCGACATCCGGCGCGGCCGTTCGGCCGAGCTGCGGCTCGCGGTCGCGAAGGCGCTGTGCCGCGACTGCGCGGAGATCCTCGGGCTGCGCGAGGACCGGCTCAACGTCGAGTTCACCCAGCATGCGGGCGACGAGATGTACCACCCGACGCTGGGCGGCTACAGCCCCGAGTGGGCGCAGGGCGAGGGCGGCTGAGGACGCTCAGCGCGGTGGCCTGGCCAGCCGCGCGAAGCGCGCGATCATCAGCGGCCCGAGCAGCGCGCCCAGTCCGACCGTGGTCCATGCCGCCACCCAGCCGTGGGTGCTGCCCACGCCGAAGCGCGCCTGCCCCCAGTCGAGCGCGAGGCCGAACACCCAGGGGCTGACCGCGCCCGCGCCGAAGCCCATCACCGAACGCACCGAATAGGCCACGCCCAGGCGATGCGGCGCCACCACGTCGGCCAGCGCGGTCGAGTAGACCGAGGAGTCGGCGATCGCGAAAAGGTTGTAGAGCGCGGCCGCCGCCGCCAGCAGCCACAGCGGCCAGCTCCACATCCAGCCGAAGGCGAAGGACATGCACAGGCTCGCGAGGGTGGCGACCATCATCACGCGCGCGCGGCCCCAGCGGTCGGAGGCGGCGCCACCCGCGATGCTGCCGAACACGCTGACCAGGTGCGCCAGCGCCGCGAGCGCGATGCCCGCGCCCTTCCAGGCCGCGGGCACATCGCCCGACGAGGCCACGAGGTAGGCGGGCAGCCAGGCCCACAGCGCCATCAGCTCCCAGCAATGGAAGGCATAGGCCCAGTTGCCGGCCATCGCGGGCTTGTCGCGCACCGTCTCGGCCAGCGCGCGCAGCGTGCTTTCGCGCGCGGCCGGCGGCGGTGCCGTGGGCAGTCGCATGCGGCGCAGCGCGGGCACGGTGAGCAGCGCGCCCACCGCGGTGCACAGCGCCGCCGCGATCAGGCCATGGCGCCAGTGCGCGAGGCTCGCGAGCGCGGCCACCACCGCGAGCGAGAGCGCATAGCCGAGCGACGAGGCGCCGAGGAACAGCCCCATCGCGCGGCCGCGCACGGCGGGTTCGGCATTGCGCGCGAGCAGTTGCAGCCCCGGCGTGTACGAGGCGCCGGCGCACAGCCCCGCGAGCCCGTACAGCAGCAGCGCCGAGCGGTGGCCGCTCGCGAACAGCGCGAAGCCCAGCGCCGCGATCGCGCTGACAGCGCTGCCGAGCAGGAACACGCGGTGCGCGCCGAAGCGGTCCGCGAGCAGGCCCACGGCGAACAGCGAACTCATGTAGCCCACGTGCCAGGCGCTCTGGATCGAGCCGGCCTGCGCGGCGCTCATCCGCCAGTCGACCATGGTGAAGGGCAGCACGCCGGCATAGGCCGTGACGATCATGGCCTGCAGCAGCCGGCTCGCGCAGAGCATCGCGAGCCAGCCCGGCGCGGGCAGGGATGGCTGTGCCGCCATCAGGCCAGCGCGCGCTGCATCAGCACGGTGTCGACCCAGCGGCCGAACTTGAAGCCCACGTCGCGCAGCACGCCGACCTGTTCGAAGCCCAGGCTCTCGTGCAGCCGCGTCGAGCCCGCGTTGCCGCTGTGGCCGACCACAGCGACCATCTGGCGCAGGCCCCGCGCGGCGCAGCGTTCGATCAGCGCCGCGAGCAGCGCCTTGCCGATGCCGCGGCCATGCTCGCCCTGCGCGACGTAGATCGAGTCCTCGACCGTGTGGCGGTAGGCGGAGCGCGCGCGGTAGGCGCCGGCATAGGCATAGCCGACCACGCGGCCCTCGCGCAGCGCGACCAGGTAGGGCAGGCCCAGGCGCAGCACCTCGAGGCGGCGCGACAGCATCTGCGCCACGGTCGGCACCTGTTCCTCGAAGGAACAGAGGTCGTGCAGCACGTAGTGGCTGTAGATGGCCTGGATCTGGTCCAGGTGCTGGGGCTCGGCGTCGGCGATCTCGAGCGGGGCGAAAGAAGAGGAAAGGTCGGAAGAAGGCATGGCGCGATCTTGACGCGCGGCTTTCGATAAATGAAGCTTCTATCACCTATGCAAGCCATGAGAAAAACTTTGGACAAGCCGCTGCAGCGCTCGCTCAACCTCGACCAGCTGCGCGCCTTCGGCCTGGTGGTGGAGACCGGCAGCTTCTCGGCCGCGGCCGAACGCCTGGGCCTGACCCAGCCCGCCGTGAGCCTGCAGGTGCGCCAGCTCGAGCGCCGCCTCGCGGTGCGGCTGGTGGAGCGCGTGGGCCGGCGCGCGCGGGCCACGGCGGCCGGCAGCGAGCTGCTGCGGCATGCGCAGCACATAGATGCGGCGGTCGAGAACGCGATCGAGGCCTTGGGCGACCATGCGAGCGCGGTCGCGGGCCGCGTGCGGCTGGGCACCGGCGCCACCGCCTGCCTGCACCTGCTGCCGCCGCTGCTGCGCGCGCTGCGCGAGCAGTACCCCGCGCTCAGCGTGGTGGTGAGCACCGGCAACACCGACGACTGCGTGCGCAAGGTGGAGGAGAACAGCATCGACCTCGCGCTCGTCACCTTGCCGGCCACGGGGCGTTCGCTCGAGGTGACGCCGGTGCTCGACGACGAGTTCGTGGCCATCGGCCGCGCCGACCTCGCGCCGCTGAAGGCGCGCGTGGGACCGGCCGACCTGGCGCCGCTGCCGCTGGTGCTGTTCGAGCCCGCGGCCAACACGCGCCGGCTGGTCGACCGCTGGTTCGCGGCCGAAGGGCTGCAGCCGCAGCCGGTGATGGAACTCGGCAGCGTCGAGGCGATGAAGGAGATGGTGGCCGCGGGGTTGGGCTACGCCATCGTGCCCGGCATGGCGATGCGCGGGCGCGGCGCCCATCCCGAACTCAAGATCAGCCGGCTGGTGCCGCCGCTGTCGCGCAGCCTGGCGATCGTGCTGCGGCGCGACAAGCCGGTGGGCAAAGGCCTTCGCGTGGTGCTCGATGCGATCACGCGGGCGGGGGCCGAAGGCAAACGGCCGGGAGCGCCACGCGGGCGTCCCGGCCGTTGAGGGAGAAGCTGCCGCTCAGGCCGCCACGGCGGCGCCGCGCGCACGGCCCAGCGTGACCACGATCAGCGCCGCGACCAGCACCAGTCCGCCGCTCATCACCATGGTGCTCGAGATGCCCCAGCCGTCGACCACGCGGCCGCCGAGCAGCGCGCCCGAGGCGATCGCCACCTGGAAGCCGCTGACCAGCAGCGCCTGGCCGGCCTCGGGCGCATCGGGCACGGCCTCGAGCATCCAGCCCGTGAGCGCCACCGGGATCAGGCCGAAGGCCACGCCCCAGATCACGACCACCACCGCGCCGGCCACCAGGCCGGTGCCCAGCAGCGTCGACAGGATCAGCGCCGTGGCCAGCAGCAGCGCGGCCAGCAGGGTGGTGCCGCGCACGCTGCGCGCCACCATGCTGCCGCCGAGGAAGGTGCCGAAGAAGCCCACGGCGCCGTAGACCAGCAGCAGCGTGGTCACGCCGTTGGGGTCGAGGCCGAAGACCTGCTGCAGCAGCGGCTTGAGGTAGGTGTAGGCGGCGAAGTGGCCGGCGATGAAGAACAGCACCGCGAGCAGCCCGACCTGCGCCATGCGCCGCGTCAGCGGGATCAGCAGGTCGCGCGCACCGATGGCCCGTGCCGAGGGCAGCGGCGGCAGCAGCCACAGCTGCACCAGCAGCACGGCCCCGGCCAGCGCGCCGGTGGCGGCGAAGGAGGCGCGCCAGCCGAAGGTGGTGCCGAGGAAGGCACCGGCCGGCACGCCGAGCACGGTGGCGGCCGACACGCCGGCCAGCACCAGCGACATCGCGCGCGCCTGCTGGGCCGGCGGCACCAGTTGCGTGGCGGCCGGCGGCGCGAAGGTCCAGAAGCCGCCCACGCACAGGCCGAGGATCAGCCGCGCGATCAGCATGGTGGCGAAGTTGGGCGCGAAGGCCGCGAGCAGGTTCGAGGCGATCAGCGCCACGGTGAGGCCGATCAGCAGGGTGCGGCGGTCGAGCCGGCCCGAGGCCACGATCAGGCCCGGCCCCGCGAAGGCCGCGAGGATGCCGGGCATGGTGATCATCAGGCCCGCCGTGCCGTTGGAGACGTTGAGGGTGCTGGCGATGTCGGTGAGCAGGCCGATCGGCATGAACTCGGTCGAGACCATGGCGAAGGAGCCGACCGAGAGCGAGCCGACCGCGAGCCAGGTCGAGCGCGAGGTCTTCGCGGAATCGGGCGGCAGCGCGTCGATGCAGGGGGCGCCGCTGGGTGCGTTCATCATGAGGAGGAAGTCCGGTGGGCATCGGCCGGCGCGGCGGTCGATGCTTGTTGCAAAGGGCTTCGCAGTGTGGTCGCACGGGCGCCCGCGACAAAGGGGCCGCGCGGCAGTTGTCAGTTTCCCGGGGGCGAACAATCGAGGGGTTTGCGTGTCCTCGACCGCACGCAGGCGGCGCATTGCCGTCCATCGACGGCAATGCGCGCTCAGGGCTTCGGCGGCGCGCCTTCGGCGAACGAGGGCAGGTCCTCGCCGCAGGCCATCCATGGCACGTCGTGCGAGCGCCAGATGTGCTGGCTGGGCCGCACGCCGGGATCGTCGTCGAGCGAGCCCACGCGCAGGATCACCTGCGGCTGGGCCACCCACTCGGCCACGAGGTGGCTGCCGCAGCGGCGGCAGAAATGGCGCAGCTTGCCGGGCGTCGACTCGAAGGCCGCGAGCGCGTCGTCCTGGCCGCGCAGCCAGCGGAAGTCGGCGCGGTCCACGCGCGCCGTGCTCGCGAAGGCGGCCGCATGCGCCTTGCGGCAGGTCCGGCAGTGGCAGTGGCCGATCGGGCCCGCGAGCTTCGCGGCCTCGTAGGCCACGGCGCCGCAGAGACAGGAGCCTTGCATGCCGTGCCTCCTCAGCCGGTGTTGCGCAGGCCCGCGGCCACGCCGTTGATCGAGATGTGGATGCCGCGCTGCAGCCGCTCGCCGCCGTCGCCCGCGCGGTAGCGCCGCATCAGCTCGACCTGCAGGTGGTGCAGCGGGTCGATGTAGGGGAAGCGGTGGCGCACCGAGCGCTGCATCTCGGCATTGCCCTCGAGCCGCTGCTTGGCGCCGGTGATCAGCGTGAGCGCGTCCGAGGTGCGGTGCCATTCGGCATCGATCATCGAGAACACCTTCTGGCGCAGCTTGCGGTCGCTCACCAGCTCGGCATAGCGCGAGGCCAGCGCGAGGTCGCTCTTGGCGAGCACCATGTCCATGTTCGACAGCAGCGTGCGGAAGAAGGGCCACTGCGCGTACATGCGCTGCAGCAGCGCCTGGCGCTCCTTGCGGCCCGCGGCATTGCCGGCGGCCGTGAGGAACTGCTCCACGCCCGAGCCGAAGCCGAACCAGCCCGGGATGGTGAGGCGGCACTGGCCCCAGCTGAAGCTCCAGGGCACGGCGCGCAGGTCGTCGATCTTGTGGCTGGGGTTGCGCGAGGCGGGGCGCGAGCCGATGTTGAGCTCGGCGATCTCGCGGATCGGCGTGGCGCTGAAGAAGTACTCGCCGAAGCCCGGGGTCTCGTAGACCAGCTTGCGGTAGGCCGCCATGCTCGCGCTCGAGAGCTCGCCGGCCGCCGACAGGAAGGTGGCGGGCGCCGACTTGCCCTGCGGCAGCAGCGTGGCCTCGAGCGTGGCGGCCACCAGGGTCTCGAGGTTGCGCCGGCCGATCTCTCGGTTGGCGTACTTCGAGCCGATGACCTCGCCCTGTTCGGTCAGGCGGATCTGGCCGCGCACCGTGCCCGGGGGCTGCGCGAGGATCGCCTGGTAGCTCGGGCCGCCGCCGCGGCCCACCGTGCCGCCGCGGCCATGGAACATGCGCAGGCGGATGGGGTTGGCCTTCTTCCTGTTGAGCTCGTCGAACAGCGCCACCAGCGCGATGCCGGCGCGGTAGAGCTCCCAGTTGCTCGTGAAGATGCCGCCGTCCTTGTTGCTGTCGCTGTAGCCGAGCATCACGTCCTGCTCGGCGCCCGAGCGCTCGATCAGCGCCTGGATGTTCGGCAGCGCATAGAAGGCGCGCACGATCGGCGCGGCATTGCGCAGGTCCTCGATGGTCTCGAACAGCGGCACCACGATCAGGTCGCAGGTGGCGTCCTTGTCCATCGCGCCGCGCAGCAGGCCCACTTCCTTCTGCAGCAGCAGCGCCTCGAGCAGGTCGCTCACGGTCTCGGTGTGGCTGATGATGTAGTGGCGGATCGCCGCGTTGCCGTAGCGCGCGCGGGCCACGCGCGCGGCCGCGAAGATCGCGAGCTCGCTGCGGGCGAGCGGCGAGTAGTCGGCATCGGGCACGCGCAGCGGGCGCGCGTCGTCGAGCAGCTTGAGCAGCAGCGTCTGCTTGGCTTCCTCGGCCAGCGAGGCATAGGCGGGCTCGATGCGCGCGGTGGCCAGCAGCTCGGCGATCACGGCCTCGTGCTTGTCGGAGCTCTGGCGCAGGTCGACCGTGGCGAGGTGGAAGCCGAACACCTCGACCGCGCGGATCAGCGGCTTGAGGCGCGGCGCGGCCAGCAGGCTGCCGTGTTTCTCGCCGAGCGAGTCCTCGATGGTGCGCAGGTCGGCGAGGAACTCCTCGGCCGTGGCATAGGGGTTCTGCGGTGCCACCGCGTGGCGCGCGGCCTCGCCGCCCGTGAGCTCGCGCAGCGTGGCCGCGAGCCGCGAGTACACGCCGGTCAGCGCGCGGCGGTAGGGCTCGTCCTTGCGGTGCTCGCTGGTGTCGGGCGAACGCTCGGCCAGCGCCTGCATCTCGACCGAGACATCGATCAGGGTGGCCGAGAGCGACAGTTCGCCGCCCAGGTAGTGCACCTCGGTGAGGTAGTGGCGCAGCGCCAGCTCGGCCTGGCGGCGCAGCGCGTACTCGAGGGTCTCGGCCGTGACGTTGGGGTTGCCGTCGCGGTCGCCGCCGATCCACTGGCCCATGCGCAGGAAGGTCGCGACCGAGGGCGTCTGGCCGCCCTGCGCCAGTGCCTTCTCGAGGTCGGCGTAGACGCGCGGGATCTCGCGCAGGAAGGTGGCCTCGTAGTAGCTCAGCGCGTTCTCGATCTCGTCGGCCACGGTGAGCTTGGAGAAGCGCAGCAGGCGCGTCTGCCACAGCTGCGTGACGCGGATGCGGATCTGCGCCTCGTTGTCGGCGAATTCGAGCGGCGACAGCGCGTCGGTGCCGCCGGCGTAGGCCTGCTGGCGCAGGCGGATCTCGTCGCGCGCGGTCAGCAACTGCGCGATGGCGCGCTCGGCGTCGAGGATGCTCTTGCGCTGCACCTCGGTCGGGTGCGCGGTGAGCACCGGCGACAGGTAGCTGTGGGCCAGCGTGGCCACGATCTCGTCGGGCTTCACGCCGGCCTTGCGGATGCGCGTCAGCGCGGTCTGCAGGTCGCCGTCGGCGCTTTCGCCGGCCCGCTCGGCCTCGGTGCGGCGGCGGATCAGGTGGCGGTCTTCCGCCAGGTTGGCCAGGTGGCTGAAGTAGCTGAAGGCGCGGATCACGCGTACGGTCTCGGCCGCGGTCAGGCTCTTGAGCAGGTTCTTGAGCGCGCGGTCGGCGGTCTGGTCGGCATCGCGGCGGAAGGCCACCGACAGCGTGCGGATCTTCTCCACCAGTTCATAGCTCTCCTTGCCCTCCTGCTCCCGGATCACATCGCCGAGGATGCGGCCCAGCAGGCGGATGTCGTCGATCAGCGGCTGGTCTTCGGCTTGCCTGCGCTTCGGTGGGGCGACAGGGGTCTTGCTGGCTTTCATTCGATGTTGTTCCTGGAGACTTGGAGTGCTGTTGGAATGGAGCGTCGCCGCCGTTGCTGCGGCGCAACATGCTAGCATCCCGCCGGTTTCTGTTCATGTACTTTTCGGGGGCGGTTTTGAGCAATATCGTGATTGCCACGCGCGAAAGCCGGCTGGCCTTGTGGCAAGCGGAGCACGTGCAAGCGCTGTTGCAAGACAAGGGCCACACGGTCCGCCTGCTGGGCATGACCACGCGTGGCGACCAGATCCTCGATCGCACCCTGAGCAAGGTCGGCGGCAAGGGCCTGTTCGTGAAGGAGCTCGAGCTCGCGCTCGAGGAAGGGCGTGCCGACATCGCGGTCCATTCGCTCAAGGACGTGCCGATGGAACTGCCCGAGGGCTTCGTGCTGGCCTGCGTGCTCGAGCGCGAGGACCCGCGCGACGCGCTGGTGTCGCCGCGCTATGCCTCGCTCGACGAACTGCCGCAGGGCGCCGTGGTCGGCACCTCGAGCCTGCGCCGCGTGATGCTGCTGCGCGCGCGCCGGCCCGACCTGCGCATCGAACCGCTGCGCGGCAACCTCGACACCCGCCTGCGCAAGCTCGACGAGGGCCAGTACGACGCCATCGTGCTCGCCGCCGCGGGCCTCAAGCGCCTGGGCCTCGAGCAGCGTATCCGCATCGCCTTCGAACCCGAGACCATGCTGCCGGCCGCGGGCCAGGGCGCGCTGGGCATCGAGGTGCGCGCCGACCGCGCCGACCTGATCGAACTGCTGGCGCCGCTCGCGCACCGCGGCGACTGGCTCGCCACCGCCGCCGAGCGCGCCGTGAGCCGCGCGATGGGCGGCAGCTGCTCGATGCCGCTGGCCGCGCATGCGCGCTGGCAGCCCGACGGCAGCCTGCGCATCGACGCCGCCTGGGGCGACCCCGAGGGCGCCGAGCCGATGCTGCAGGTGAGCGCGCGCGCCGAGGCCGGCGATCACGCGCAGGCCGATGCGCTCGGTTTGCACGCGGCCTCGCTGCTGCGCGACGCGGGCGCCCACTGAGGTGCGTGGGGACCGTGGCGACGACCGTCCTCGTGACACGGCCGGCGCGCGAGGCTCCCCCGTGGATCGATGCCCTGCGCGACGCGGGCTTCGACGCGCGTGCGCTGCCCTTGATCGAGATCGCGCCGGTCGCCGATGCCGCGCCGTTGCGCGCGGCCTGGAACGACGCCCATGCGGCGCGGATGTTCGTGAGCGCCGCGGCGGTCGACCGCTTCTTCGAGGCCAACGCCGGCGCCGCGCTGCCAGCCGGCTGCCGCTTCTGGGCCACCGGCCCCGGCACCGCGCGCGCGCTGCAACGCAACGGTGTTCCGCCCGAGGCCATCGACACGCCAGCGGCCGACGAAGGCCGCTTCGATTCCGAAGCCCTGTGGGCCATCGTGGGGCCGCGGCTCGTGCCCGGCATGCGCGTGCTGATCGTGCGCGGCGGCGACGCGCAGGGCCGGCCCGCGGGCCGCGACTGGCTCGCGCAGGCGCTCGACGCTGCGGGCGCCCAGCGCGAGACCGTGGTGGCCTACCGCCGGCTCGCGCCCGCGCTCGACGCCGCGCAGCGCCGGCTGGCCGGGGAGGGCGCGGCGGGCCGCGCGCTCTGGCTCTTCAGCAGTTCCGAGGCGATCGCCAACCTGCGCGCCGCGCTGCCGGCCACCGATTGGCGGGCCGCGCGCGCCATCGCCACCCACCCGCGCATCGCGCAAGCCGCGCGTGGCGCGGGTTTCGGCACGGTGCGCGAGAGCGCGCCGCTGCTGGAGGCGCTGGTCGCGTCGATAGAATCCCTCGCATGAGCGCCGTGCCTCCGTCCGACGAGTCTTCTTCCGCCTCCGCCGCACCCCAGGCACCCGTGCCGGCTCCGCTGACGACTTCCTCCCAATCTCCCGCCGCCCTCGCCGCGGCCGCCACCACCCTCACGCGCATCGGTCTCGGCCTGCTGGCCCTGGTCTCGCTGGGCGCGCTGCTGACGTCGATCGCGCTGTGGCAGAAGGTCGGCAACATGAAGGAGCAGCTCGCGCGCCAGAGCAGCGAGGCGCTGATGCAGTCGCTCGAGGCGCGCACGCTGGCACGCGAGGCCAAGGACACGGTGCGCGACACCGCCGCGCGCGTGGCGCTCACCGAGACCCGGGTCGCCGAGGTCGCGCTGCAGCGCTCGCAGCTCGAGGAACTGATGCAGAGCCTCTCGCGTTCGCGCGACGAGAACCTGGTGGTCGACATCGAATCCACGCTGCGGCTCGCGCTGCAGCAGGCGCAGGTCACGGGCAGCGTCGAGCCGCTGCTGGCCGCGCTGAAGGCCGGCGACCTGCGCATCGCGCGCGCCGCCCAGCCGCGGCTGGCGCCGCTGCAGCGCGCCATGCAGCGCGACGCCGACCGGCTGCGCAGCACCGCCAGCGCCGACGGCGGCGAGGCGCTGCAGAAGCTCGACGAACTGATGCGCGGCGTGGACGACCTGCCGCCGCTCAACGCGGTCGCGATGCGCGGCACCGGCCTCAATGCCTGGCAGTCCGACCCGGTGCCGGCCGACGCGCCCTGGTGGGAGCGCGCGCTGCTCACGGTGCGCAACGAGGCGCGCTCGCTGGTGCGCGTGGGCCGCATCGAGCGGCCCGAGGCGATCCTGCTGGCGCCCGACCAGACCTACTTCCTGCGCGAGAACCTCAAGCTCAAGCTGCTCAACGCGCGGCTGTCGCTGCTGTCGCGCCAGGTCGACGTCACGCGCAGCGAGCTCGCCACCGTGGCGGCCTCGCTCAACCGCTATTTCGATCCCGCGTCGCGCCGCACGCAGACGGCCGCCACGCAGTTGCAGCAGCTGCAGGCGCTGGTGAAGACCACCGAGCCGCCGCGCATCGACGACACGCTCGCCGCCCTGGCCACCGCCGCGGCCGGACGCTGAGGAGGCAGGGCTTTCCATGCGCGCCGCACTCTGGCTCCTCGCGCTGTTCGCCGTCGCCGCGGCGGTCGCGCTGTTCGCCGGCAACAACCAGGGCACGATCACCGTGTTCTGGCCGCCCTGGCGGGTCGATCTCTCGCTCAACCTCGTGCTGGTGATCCTGCTGACGCTGTTCGTGCTGCTGCACGCGGCGCTGCGCGCGCTGGCCGCGCTGTTCTCGCTGCCAACGCAGGCGCGCCAGTGGCGCATGCAGCAGAAGGAACGCATGCTGCATTCGGCGCTGCTCGATGCGATGGTGCAGCTGATCTCGGGCCGCTTCTCGCGTGCGCGCAAGGCCGCGCAGGCCGCGCTCACGCAGGAGAAGACTCTGGCCGCGCTGGGCGCCAGCCTGCCGCAGGCGCAGCAGGTGCGCGTGCTGTCGCACCTGCTCGCGGCCGAGAGCGCGCAGGCGCTGCAGGACCGCCCGGCGCGCGACGCCCACCTGCAGCAGGCGCTCAACGAGAGCGCCGACCGCAACCTGCTGGCCAGCCCCGAGACCCGCGAGGGCGTGCAGCTGCGCGCCGCGCGCTGGGCGCTCGAAGACCGCGATCCGGCCGCCGCGCTCGCACGGTTGGAGGAACTGCCGCAGGGCGCGCAGCGCCGCACGCTGGCGTTGCGGCTGCGGCTGAAGGCCGCGCGCCAGGACCGCCGCACGCTCGAGGCGCTCGAGACCGCGCGGCTGCTGGCCAAGCACCGCGCTTTCTCGGAGGCCGCCGCGCAGAGCATCGTGCGCGGGCTCGCGACCGAGCTGCTGACGGGTGCGCACGATCCGGCGCAGCTGCTGCGCGCCTGGTCCGAACTCGAGACGGCCGAACGCGAGATGCCCGAGGTCGCCATCCACGCCGCGCAGCGCATGGTGCTGCTCAAGGGCGACCTGCCGGTGGCGCGCGGCTGGCTGCTGCCGGTCTGGGAGCGCATGGTGTCGGTGCCGCGCGGTCTCGGCGACGCGCTGCGCGTCAAGCTCGCGCTGGCGCTCGAGGCGGGGCTCGATCCGGTCGATGCCGACTGGCTCGCGCGCATCGAGAGCGCCCAGCGCAACAACCCGCGCGATGCCAACCTGCAGTACCTCGCGGGCATGGCCTGCATGAAGCGCCAGCTCTGGGGCAAGGCGCAGCAGCTGCTGTCGCAGGCCGGCATGGGGCTGCAGGATCCCGAGCTCTACCGTCGCGCCTGGCTCGCGCTCGCGCAGCTGGCCGAGGACCGCGGCGATGCCGAGCAGGCCGCGCTGGCCTGGCGCAACGCGGCGCAGATCGAGAACCACCCGGTTTCGTTGCGATAGCTCAGGGACGCGAGGCACAGGCGACCGCCGGCCGCCTGCTTCCGCCGTGGAAGGCCAGCGCGCTCAGCGCCGCGAGCATCCACACGCCGAGCGCGCCGTAGAGCATCACCCCGCCGAAACCCCGCAGCAGTGCCGCGTGGGCGATGGTGCCCGAGGGGTCGAGCGCGGCAAGCGCCGGAAACTCCCGGTGCAGCGTCGCGAGGTGTCCGGCCGCGATCCGCTCGGCGAGCGCGGGCAGCGACACGGCCAGTTCCGGCAGCGCGCGGCGCAGCGCGTCGGCGATGCCCGCGAGCAGCAGGAAGCCCATCAGCGCGATGTTGACCGCCAGCGTGATGAGCCGCGCGCTCATGTCGATGCCCGAGGCCATGCCGGCGCGGCTCGCGGACACCGAGCCGGTGGTGGTGTTGGTCACCGGCGTGTTGATCACGCCCAGGCCGAGGCCCGCCAGCAGGCAGCCCGGCAGCAGCGTGAGCCAGCTCGCGTCGGCGGCGCCGCTGCCCCAGCGCATCAGCAGGAAACCCGCGCCGATGGCGAACAGGCCGGCCGGGATCACGATGCCGGCGCGAAAGCGCGTGGCGAGCCGCTCGCCCAGCGGCGGCGCGAGCAGGGTCGGCAGCGTGTAGGCCAGCAGCGCCGTGCCGGCCTGCACCGCGTCGTAGCCCAGGCCGGCCTGGAAGTAGATCGGCAGGTAGATCATGAAGGGCCAGAAGCTGAAGTTCATGCCGACCGAGCCGAGGATCGCGCCCGAGAACGCGCGGATGCGGAACACCGAGAAGTCGAACATCGGATGGGCGCGGCTTCGCTCGATCGCCACGAAGGCCGCGAAGCTCGCGGCCGCGGCGCCGAGCAGGGCCAGAGCCGCCGCGCTCGCGAAGCCGAGCCCGGGCCCCTGCGTGATGTAGCCCGTGAGGCCGAGCACCGCGAGCGACAGCGTGACGATGCCCGCGAGGTCGAGCCGCTTCGCCTCGGGGTCGCGCGACTCGCCGATGCTGACGGCGGCCAGCAGCCAGGCGATGGCGGCCAGCGGCGCATGGACCAGGAACACCCATTCCCAGTGCCACAGCGCGGCGATCGCGCCGCCGACGATCGGCCCGAAGCCCAGGCCGACGCCGAATACCACGCCCCAGATCGCGAAGGCCCGGCTGCGCTCGCGGCCCTCCTGGAATTGATGCGAGAGGATGGCGATCTGGCAGATCAGCATGGTGCCGCCGCTCAGGCCCTGCAGGAAGCGCGCGCCGATCAGCAGCGGCGCGCTCGGCGCCAGCCCGCAGGCCAGCGAGGTGAGGCCGAACAGCAGCAGGCTGATCGCCAGCACGCGCTTGCGACCGTAGCGGTCGGCCAGCGTGCCGGCCGCCATCAGCACCGTGGTGCAGGCGATGGTGTAGGCATTCATGATCCATTGCATGGCCTCGAAGTCGGCGTGCAGCGTCTTCTCGAGCGTGGGCAGGATCACGGGAATGCTGGAGATCTCGAGGCCGAACATCGCGGCGACGAGGCAGAGGGCGACCAGCGCGAGGCGGTTGCGTGCGGTGGGTGAGAGGGTCATGGGGTGTCCGGTTGGCGCGGCGCGGCGAGGAGGCTGGCCGTGAGGAGCGCGATTCTGGGCAAAGGGTCTTCATGAGGGAAATGATTTAATTTCGTGAGATTCATTAATCTCCATCACTACTCGAACGACCCGCCCGCCCCGCCATGGACTTCGATCCCACCCTGCTGCGCGCCTTCGTGGCCGTGAAGGAGACCGGCAGCTTCACGCGCGCCGCGCAGCGCCTGCACCTGACGCAGTCGGCCATCAGCCACCAGATCCGCCGGCTCGAGGAGCAGGTGGGCCGCGCGCTGCTGCACCGCACGACGCGCCGCCTCACGGTGACGGAGGACGGCGAGGATTTCCTGCGCTATGCCGAGCAGATCCTGACGACGCTCGATGCCATGACGCAGCGCTTCCAGCCCTCGCCGATCTCGGGTGTGGTGCGTTTCGGCGCACCCGACAACTTCCTGGGCGAGCGCCTGGCGCCGCTGCTGTCGCAGTTCGCGCGCGCCTTTCCGTCGGTGCGCATGGAGGTCTGCGTGAGCATGCACGTCGACCTGCGCGCGGCGATCAAGGCCGGCGAGCTCGACCTCGCGGTCGTGATGTCGCCGCCCGAGGTGGAGGAGGGCACGCGGCTGCGGCGCACGCAGCTGGTCTGGGCCGCGGCCGAGACCTTCGAGCCGCCCAGGGGTGGCTCGCTGCCGCTGGCCTTCTTTCCCAAGCCCTGCGTCTACCGGCAGGTGGCCGGCTCGGCGCTCGACCTCGCGCCGATCGACTGGCACGTGGTGTTCACCTCGGCCAGCCCGCAGGGCATTCGCGCGGCGGTGCTCGCGGGGCTCGCGGCAACGGTGATCACGCGCGAGGACGTGGAGCCGGGCATGAAGATCGTCGACGGCCGCTATGGGTTGCGGCCCTTGCCGAGCGTGGACTTCTCGCTGATCTGGAGCGAGAACGGCCGCACGCCCTGCGCCTGCCGCTTCGGGGAGCTGATCCTCGAGATGCCGGCCCCATGAAAAACGGCGCCCGAGGGCGCCGTCTTCATGGCAGTCGAGCGGATGCTCAGAGCGTGCGCTGCTCCGGCTGCGCTTCGCCAGCGGGCTGCTCGAACGGCAACGTCATCGCGGCCAGTTCGCGGCGGGTTTCGACCAGCACCAGCGGGCCTTCGTCGAGCACGATCACCGGCGGGCGCTCGCGCGGCACATGGACCGGCTTCGGCTCGGCGGCGATCGCGGCGCGCGCCTGCGCGATGCGTTCGGCGTCGGAGTTGACCCACTGCAGGCCCGAGCTCTGAGCGATCTGCGCGAGCTCGTCGAGCGGCAGTTCGAAGGACTGGACCTTCGGCAGCGCGCGGCCGTTGGCGGCCGGCTGCGGAGCGCTCGCGCGTTCGACCACGATCGGTGCCGCGGGCGCCGCGGGTTGCTGCGGCTGCTCGAAGCGCGCTTGCGGTGCGGGCTCGCGCACCTGCGGCGCGGCGACCGGGGCTTCGGCGACGACCGCGACGCTGTCGGCGGCCTGGGCCACCGCTTGCTCCGCGAACGGCTGCGGCTGGCGCGCGACGGGCGCGTCCTGCAGGTTCTGCGCCTCGGCGGGCGCGCCGTCGAAGGCGGCCACGGGTTGCTGCGCTTCGCCTTCTTCGCGCGGGGCGCGTTCGCGGCGGTCACGGCCGTAGCGGTCGCGCGAACGGCCGCGGCGCTCCTCGCCGTCGCGGCGCGGTGCCTGCTCGGCGCCGTCCTGCGGTGCGGCTTCGCGGCCGGCTTCGGCGTCGGCCGATGCGGTGGTGGCGGCTTCGCCTTCCTCGTTGAAGCGGGGCTGGCCGTCGTTGCGGCGCTCGCGGCGGCCGTCGTTGCGTTCGCCACGCGGGCCACGCTCTTCGCGGCCGTTGCGCGGCGCACGCTCGGTGCGTTCGCCCTGCGCGGCGTTGCCGTCTTCGCCGGCGGCTGCTTCGCTGCGCGGCGCTTCGCCGTTGAGGTTGCGCTCGCCGCGTTCGCTGTTGCGTTCACCACGTTCACCACGTTCACCGCGCTCGCCGCCACGCTCACCCCGTTCGCGACGGGCGCGCGGTGCGCGTTCGCCGCCAGCCGTGCCTTCCTCGCCCGGCACCGCGTTCGGTGCGAGTTGCTGGGCTTCGAGGCTGACGCCTTCGAGCGCTTCGGCCGGCACGTTGCGACCTTCGCCCTCGCGGCGTTCGCCGCGACCGCGGCGCTGATCGCCTTCGCGCGGCGGACGGCCTTCGCGGTTGTTCTCGCGCGGCTGGCCATCGGCGCGCAGCTCGGCGCTGCGGTTGTCGCGGCCTTCGCGACCTTCACGGCCCTCGCGACCGCCTTCGCGGCGCTCGCCATTGCGGCCGCCGCCACGGCGTTCGCCGTCGCGGTTGCCCGAACGGGCACCGTTCTCGCCACGGCCTTCGGCATTGCGGCCTTCGCCGCCGCGGCCGCCACGGCGCTGTTCGCCGTCGCGTGCACCGCGCGATTCGCCATCGCGGCCCGGACGGCCGTCACGGCCTTCGCGGCGCGTCGGCTTCGGTGGCTCGACCGGAATGGCCGAGGGTGCGGGTGCCGGCGCGGCCGCCGGCGTGCCGCCGCCGAACCAGCTCTTGATGCGGGCGAAGAAGCCCAGTTCGGCCGGCGCGGGCGCCACCGCCACGGGCGGAGCGACCGGCGCGGGTGCGGCGACGGGCGCGCGCACCGGCTCGGGCTTGACCGGCACCACGGGTGCCGGCGCGTCGGGCAGCACGCCCTTGATGACCGGCGTCTGCTTGTTGGTGGGTTCCTGCGAACGGCGCGTGACCGAGGTCGGATCCTCGATCTCGTCGGCCATCTTGTAGCTGGCCTCGATGTGGTCGAGGCGCGGGTCGTCGTGCTTCAGGCGCTCGAGCTTGTAGTTGGGCGTCTCGAGCGTCTTGTTCGGCACCATCAGCACGCTCACGCGCTGCTTGAGCTCGATCTTGGCGATCTCGGTGCGCTTCTCGTTGAGCAGGAAGGACGCGACTTCCACCGGCACCTGCACGTGCACGGCGGCGGTGTTGTCCTTCATCGACTCTTCCTGAATGATGCGCAGGATCTGCAGCGCGCTCGATTCGGTGTCGCGGATGTGGCCCGAGCCGCCGCAGCGGGGGCAGGGGATCGACGAGCCTTCGCTCAGCGCCGGCTTCAGGCGCTGGCGGCTCATCTCCATCAGGCCGAACTTGCTGATCGAGCCGAACTGCACGCGCGCGCGGTCCTGGCGCAGCGCGTCGCGCAGGCGGCTTTCGACCTCACGGCGGTTCTTCGACTCGTCCATGTCGATGAAGTCGATGACGATCAGGCCGCCGAGGTCGCGCAGGCGCATCTGGCGCGCCACTTCGTCGGCGGCTTCGAGGTTGGTGCGGGTCGCGGTTTCCTCGATGTCGCCGCCCTTGATGGCGCGGGCCGAGTTCACGTCGACCGAGACCAGCGCCTCGGTGTGGTCGATCACGATGGCGCCGCCCGAGGGCAGTTGCACGGTGCGGGCGTAGGCCGATTC